>Ga0307380_10004711_pt1 | contig 18305 bp, 15 predicted proteins | sample UN3MG_FD_202239 | JGI IMG/M metagenome (GOLD analysis project Ga0307380, IMG submission 202239) | Soil microbial communities from Risofladan, Vaasa, Finland - UN-3 | ecosystem: Environmental > Terrestrial > Soil > Coastal area > Acid sulfate soil | place: Finland: Risofladan, Vaasa | collected...
CTGTTATTGTAGCTAATTGCTATTTACCTGAAAAAGACGCAGTAAAAATCCAACAAGTATCTTTTGCTGATATCTTTGAAAGTGATGCTGAAATTACCAAAAATATTAAAATATCGTTTTTCGATGGATCCTATGTTATAGATGCATTAAAACATTTTGGACAAAGTGTATCAGGTGAAATTATATGCAAAGAAATTGGAGATGATTTAGTAGCTACAAGTATTCATTTAGTAAATGATGATTTAGATATCTCTATTAGATGTACTGACCCTAGTTTAGGCTTTCAAGATTTAACAGCTGAGCAAATTAAAAATATTTTTAGTACAGATGCTGCAGCATTTAACTTTGATGTTGATTACTTTAAAATAGAAGAACTTAAAGGATTATTTACTTTAGAAAAAGAGAAAGAAACATTTAAGATTGCAGCTACGCCTACTGGCATAAGATTTAAAGGTGAAGTTTATAATAAACTAGTTAATGCTGAAGTAGTATTAGACAAAGAAGTAGAGGTAATGTTTTATAAAAAGTATTTAAATCTATTTGATAAAGAATCGTATAATATTACTATATGCCCAGGTAAAGCAGTATTTAGGTCACAGGACACTAATACAATGATTACAATTGCAAGTTGTCAAACAGAATAAAAATATGACAGAGTTAATAGAAAATATTGATAATTTAACTAAAGAAGAGTTAGAAGAAAAGATTAAAGAATTTCAAAATCTAGGTGATAGGTATTTTAATTATGAGCAATCAATTAAACGAATCCTTAACTCTATATATGGCGCCTTCGGTAATGAGCACTTTTATTTCTTTAATCTTGACATAGCTGAATCTATTACTTTACAAGGACAGGATGCTATTCTGTATACTGAAAAGATGTTGAATTTATACTTCAATAATTTTTGGCATAAAGATAGTGAACTCCATGAGAAAATGGGATTAACTGTAAAGGGTGAAGTAATTAAACCAGTTGTTATTTATATTGATACAGATTCATGTTACGTATCATTTCAAGAAGCTATAGAAAAATCAAACTGGACCGGTAGTGAAAAAGAATTTATTAGTAAATTATATGATTTAAGACTTAAGGATTATATTGTAAAAGTAATGGCCAAATATGCAGTATCATTTGGAACTGAAAATTACTTAAACTTTGAGCTTGAATCAATTGCTAGAAATGCAATATGGTTAGCTAAAAAGAAATATATTCAGAATATACATTGGACTGATCCTGGCGTTACATTTGAAGATTTAACTAAAGTTAAAGTAAAAGGTTTTGATAGTATACAATCATCTACACCTTTATTTGCTAGAAAGAAATTAACTGAAGCATTAAAGATGATTTTTTCTAAAGATAATTTACAAATGTCAGAGATGGTTAAATTCTTAGGTGAAGTTAAGAAAGAATTTAAATTAGCACCAATAGAAGATATTTGTTTTAATGTAAGAATAAATGGTTACGAAAAATACATTGTAGATGACCAGAAAACATTTGAAATTGCACTCAAATGCCCTGTTACATGTAGGTCATCTGGATTCCATAATTACTTATTAAATAATTCTAAAGTTAGAAATAAGTATCAATTAATATCAAATGGAGAAAAGATTAAATTATATCAAACATTACATCATACATCAAATGTATTTGCATTTATAGCAGGAGCATTTCCATATGAATTTGCCCCGCAGTTTGATTATGAAGCACAATTCGAAAAATGTATGATTGACCCTCTTAATAGAGTATTTGAAGCGATTGGCATGCAAACTTTAAATAGAAATCTAATATATGCTAACTCATTATTCTAAAAAATAAAAAATAAAATGGCAAGAAAAGTAAAAACAAAAGAAGCAAAAACAAAAGCAACAAACGAGTTTTCATTTGCTGACTTAAATAAAGAATTAAAAAAGATAGCACCACTAGGTTCTACGTTAGATGTTAATGAGTTCTCAGAGATTTCAGAATATATTAGCACTGGTAATTTAATGCTTAATGCTTGTATGACAGGTTCATTAAGAAAAGGATATCCGAATAATAGAGCTATATCTTTAAATGGACCATCAGGTGTAGGTAAAACATTTTTAATGTTGAATGCAGCCAGGAATTTCCAAGCAAAAGGATATTATATTGCTTGGTATGATTCTGAGAATGCAGTAGATAGGGAATTAATGGAAAGTTTTGGAGTTGATCCTTCTAAGGTATGGTATGAACCGTCTCCAAGTGTAGAAGCGTTTAGAACTTCTGCAACTAATTTAGCACAAAAACTTATTGATGCTAAGAGAGCTGGTAAACAAATACCTAAAATAGCAGTATTTTTAGATTCAGCTGGTGGATTAGCATCAGAGAAGGAAATTAGAGATGCAGCAGATGGTTCTAATAAAGCGGATATGACAAGAGCAAAGATGTTTAAGTCTATATTCCGTATCTTAATGGCTAAGTTTGCAGAAATTAAAGCACCATTTATATTTTCTAATCATACATATCAAACACAGGAAATGTTTTCACAAATGAAAGCAGGAGGCGGAACTGGTCCAGAATATTCAGCATCTATCATTTTGTTTATAACTAAAGCAAAGTTAAATGAGAAAATTAAAGATGATAAGGGTAAGAAGGCTAATAAGCAACTAGGATTAATATTAACAGTTAAACCTAATAAGAATAGATTTGCTAAACCAAATGCCGTTAAAATACATTTACGTTTTGATAAAGGTATGAATGAGTTTATTGGATTAGAAGGTTATCTTAACTGGGATGAATATGGCATCGGTAAAGGTCAAATAATACCAGCATCTGAGTATAAGAAAGTAAAAGGCGATAAGAAAGATAAAGCTGTTGAGTATGCAGATGAGTCTACAGGTGAAGTATTTTATTATATTCCTGATGAAAAAGGAAGTAATATTGCAGTAAAGCATTTAAATTCAACAATCACTGCAAAGGATTTCTATACATCTGAAGTATTTACAGATGAGATTATCGATAAAATTGACGAAGTTGTAAAGCGTGACTTTAGTTATGGAATAGATGAAGAAGACTTCCCTTCTGATGAATTATTTGAAGGTGATATCGAAGACGAAGACGAAGGTGAAGATGAAGACAACTAATAAAAACTATCATGGCATTTACAACTGATAAAATAAAAATTAAATATATACTCGGTACATATAAAGACTCACCTGCATTTCCAACAGGTGAGGATATTTTATATACTATGATTAAGAGGTCATCTGACAGGGGCGAAGACTTATCAGATATAACTTTTACAACTACTAGATTATTTAAAAAACTAGGCGAGTGTAATGAAAAAAATGTTGAGTCTAGTCTTTTAGAATTAGTTAATTCTGGCCATGTTGAAATAATAAGAGAATCTAAGGATAGTCAAACATATAAAATACTTAACAACCCATATCTATAAAAAATGGAATTTAATCAAAATTACGAAAAGGTATTCTTTAATTATAGTTTAGTAAATCCAAAATACTTAACTATAACTAGAGAAGGGTTTTATTCTAATAGAGAACTTGATGCACTTGCTTATCTAGCAAAAAAGTTTTACGACAAATTCAGAGAGACTCCTAGTAAAGAGCAAATGAAGTTGCTTGTACAAAACTCAAATAAGTCTAAAGATATAGTTACTGACAGTCTAGTCGATTTAATATATGAATCTAATATAGCAGACTATGATATGGAGTGGTTACAAAGAACTGCTGAATCTTGGATTAAATGGAGAGCATTTGATAATAGTTTATTAGATGGTATTGAATTTATTAAATCTAGTAAAGTTAATACTGATAATGTTGATTCTATAATTAATAAATTTAAAGAATTAATTACAGATAGGAATAGAATTAATTTCGATAAAGATTTAGGTTTAGATTTCTTTAATCCTGAACATCACTTTCAAAATCCAGAAGATAAAATTGCATCAGGTAAGAATTTCGTAGATGCAGTAACAAGTGGAGGATACGATAAATGTTCTTTAGTTGTATACGCAGGAGAACAAAATATTGGTAAATCTATCTGGTTAGCAAATGATGCTAGTAATTTTGTTAGAATGGGATGTAATACTGCATTCGTAACAGCAGAGATGAAGGCATCTAAAGTAATTAAAAGAATAGGTGCAAACTTATTAGATATTACAATGTCTGAATACGATGCACACTCCGCAGACAAGAATTTTATATCTAGAAAGTTACAAAATGTTGGAACTGGATTAATGCCTCCTGGTAAACTATTCATTAAAAAATTCCCAACAAGTCAAGCTACTGTATTAGATATTGAAAATTATTTAATTGATGTAGAAGAAACTGCAGGTATTAAATTAAATGCTATAGTAATCGACTACATTAATATTCTTTCTAACTATCGTAATCCGAATGGAGATAATACTTACATGAAGATTAAACAGATTGCTGAAGATTTACGTGGTATGGCAGATAGAAATAATTGGTTAATAATTACTGCTACTCAAATTAAGAGAAGTGGATATGACTCAAGTGATATATCAATGGATGATATTGCAGAATCTGCTGGTCTATCACATACTGCAGACATGATTTATGGTATTATACAAGATGCTATTATGCACAGTAATTATGAATACTGGTTAAAAATATTAAAAATACGTGACGGTGAAGGAAAAAACACTAAATGTAAATTTGATGTCAATTACGATTATATGAGATTAACAGAAACTGATGAAATTAAAGGTAGTACAAGAGCTACATAACATTATAAATAAAAATTATGAGAACAAAAACCGATAAAATATTTGATAATACATTTGACGAAGCTGAAAGCGACGGCCGCAGTATTAAGTTTAAAATAGAAACTGATGATGACGGTGATGCAGAAGGCAGAATGTACTCTGAAATCTTAATAAAGACAATTGACGATTTAATTAGAGCTTCAGACTTTAGTAAATTAAACAATATTGGAAAAGATGGTAAAATACCAAAACTTAGTAAAACACAAATGAGTTTAGTTTATACTCTCATTATTAATAATGTTAACGACCATAGTAAAATTGATATCTTCGCAGCAACTACTGATTACTTTGATATTCAGCCTGCTAAATTTTATAACTCATTAAGTAATACACATAAAGAGGAATTAATATTAGAATTAGATAAGAAGATGAATATACTTGAGAAAAAGAAAATAAGAAAGTTATTTTAATTTTAAATTATGTCAACATACCCAAAAGTAAAACGAGCTTGGATTGTAGGAGATGTACATCTTGGTATTAGAGCTGCGAGTATGGATTGGTTCGAAATAAGTAAAAAATATTTTGAAGAATATCTTATACCTTTAATAGAAGAAAATTACCAAGAAGGTGATATCATAATACAGCTAGGTGATTTATTTGAAAATAGACAAACATTAAATTTAAAGTTTAATAGTTATGCTATAGAAATACTAGAAAGATTAGGTAAAAAATTACCGGTTTTTATCATTTGTGGTAATCATGATATTTACTATAAAAAGAGTAATGATATTACTTCACTTGATAGCATAAAATATATTCCAAATATATTTCTATTTAAAGAGCCTGAAATTATACAGTTTGGTAAAACAGATTGTTTAATGATGCCATGGCGTGCTGACTATAAAGAAGAAGGTGCCACACTTGATAAATTCCCAAAGGCAGAATTTGTTTTTTGCCATTCTGAAATGCAAGGTGTCATGTTGAATAAGAAAGTTCAACAGCATGAAGGAACTAAGGTTAGTAAATTTAAAAATTATAAAAGAGTTTATTCCGGTCATATACATTATTCTCAAACTATTAAGAATGTTGTAATGGTAGGTAATGCCTATCAGATGACACGTTCTGACCATAATAATTCTAAAGGTACTTTTCTTTTAGACTTCGAGTCAGGTGAGCATACGTTCTATGAAAATAAGGTTACACCCGAGTTCGTTAAATTAAATGTTATGCATTTATTAGAAATGACTATGGAAGAGTTTAAGAGTAAAATCAAAAATAATTTTGTAGACTTATACATACCATCTGATATAATGATTAAGTATAATATGTCACATCTTATTAACTTAGTACAAGACGTTGCAAGAAAGATAGAACCTAATATCTATGATGAAAAGACATTTATAGATATCGATACAGTAACTGATGAAATACAAAATGGTTACAAGAACTTTGATGTATTAACATTATGTAATAAGTGGGTAGAAAATACTCCACATGATGCTGACATCAAATTAAAAATGAAAGAAAGATTAAAACAGTTATATGTTATTTCGACATCACATTATAACCCAGATTTATAAGATATGCAAATAATTTCAATCGAATTTAGAAATTTCGCTAGTTACGGTAATAGTTTACAAAGACTAGACTTTGACGAAAAGCGTAGCCACTTATACTTAGTTTTAGGTGGAAATGGTTTTGGTAAATCAACAATTGCTAATGTAATAATATTTGGCTTATATGGTCAGGTTGAAAATGTTAATCTACCGGATTTACCTAATCGTATTAATAAAAACCTTTGGGTTAGAATTAAATTAAGATGCGGAGATAGGGATGTAGTTATTGAAAGAGGTATAGCACCTAAGTTATTCAAAGCAGAAGTTAATGGTGTAGCATTAGACCAAGCAGGTAAGACAAACGTCCAAGAATATCTTGAGACTGAAGTATTTGAAATGCCATATAATGTATTTAAGAATGTAATTATTTTATCAATAAATGACTTTAAGTCATTCTTGACAATGACCCCTAAAGATAAGCGTTCTATCATTGATAAGCTATTTGGGTTTTCTGTTATTAATGATATGCTAGAAACTGTCAGGGACGAAAGAAAAGTTCTTAAAGAAGATTTAACTAAACTACAAGGTGAATTAGATACAATAAAAAGTTCTATCGATGTTACTACAACTAAGTTAGAAGAATTAGAAGCATCATCTAATGTTGAGAATAAAAAGAAAATTAAAGATTTAAAAGAGTCATTAATTAAATTAAATGACGATCATGTTAAATTAGGTTCAGCTAAAGATAAATTAATAGTTGAGTTTGATAATAATGAAACACAGATTAATAAGTTAACTGGTAAATATAATAATAAAAATATCTCATTAGTAAATGCCAAGAAAAAACTTAAACTTTATGAATTAGATACATGCCCTGAATGTTGCAAAAAATTAGATACTGATTTTGATAAAGCTAGAAAAACTGAATATGAGGATGTAGTGAAGAACGTTCCTATAGAATTAGAAACTATTAATACTCAGATAGGTGATATTAGGAAAAATGCTAATAGTAATAGAGAAAAACAAAACGCTATTATTGGTAGAATATCATCACTATCAACTATGATGCAAAGTATTAAAACAGAACTGCTTAAAATATCTAACGCTATAAAAACAGGTGATGGTGAGTTCGTACATCTTAAGAGTCTAATAAAAGATTTTAAAAATAAAGAAACTATTAGCGGTAATAGCCATTCTGATATGATGGGTAACGAACACTTCTTATTATTACTAGAAGAAATGTTAGGAGATGATGGCGTTAAGAATATGGCAGTAAAGACAATTTTACCAGGACTTAATGCTACTATTGCACAGATGGTTTCTGAAATGCACTTAAGCTTCCATATACGATTTGATGATAAATTTAATTGTATTGTAAATCACTTAGGTGAAGATATTAATCCTGGTACATTAAGTACAGGTGAAAGAAAGAAAGCTGATTTTATTGTAGTAATAGCTTTAATAAAATTACTTAAGCTTAGATTTCCTCAATTAAATATACTTTTCTTAGATGAGATATTCTCATCTGTAGACCACGATGGAGTATACAGTATACTTAAAATTCTTGCTGATGTTATTAAGGAGCATAATCTAAATACGTTTGTAATTAACCATACAGTATTACCTCAGGAAATATTCGACAAGAAGATAGAAATATATAAAGATAACGGTTTTAGTAAATTTACTATTGACAATATTAAATAATGATATATAAATACTAGCATACGAATTAAAATAAAAAAGTAACGTGGCATCATATAATTTAAAGTTTAATAAAGACGATTCAGTTATCAGGCACGTATTGATAGGTTTAGTTGCCGACTTAAATAAAAAGATTACATATTTTAATACTATCAATCAAGAAAGAATACCTATTGATATTCCATTCTACTTATCACTTACTGGTGATGAATCTTATCTATACGATTATTTCTTATTCGATGATTCTATGGATCCTGAAAGACGTAAAGCTATAGGTAATTATGAAGTTATGCCTAGAGGTATAACTTCATTAGATAGTATGACAATCGATTCAGGCGCATTAGTTAATAAATATGTAAGAGGTACATATCAGAAACTTGAAAATGATGGTACTATGAAATCATATAATGCTCAGTTTCAAATGATACCAGTTACAATGTCTTTAAATACAAAAATTAAAGTTGATACACAACTTGAAGTTTTTAAAGTTACTGAAAGATTAATTAAACGCCTTTATAAAAATAATCCATATCAAGTAGATGTTGGTACATTAGAAGAGGGTACATATAGAGTAGCATGTACATATAAAATGCCAGAAGACTATGAAATGAAAAGACCTATAGAATTTGGATTTGATGATAAGAAAGAAAGGTCTATTATATTCACAATAGAATTAAAATGTAGAATACCAGTATTTGAATTTGAAACTGAATTATTTAGCGGTAATAGAATGTTTAATTTTAATACTACTGTGCAAACCTCAAATGATATTAATAACCCAGACATTGGAGGAGATGATTCCATGCTAGGGAAGACCAATAAATAGAGATATATAAAAAAAATACAATATTAAAAATGTCTGATACTTTAGCACCCGGGAAGATAATTCTTCTAGAGGATATACAAAAAGATATCACTAAGCTTATCCAAGAAGATAAACTTATTGACGAGCAAAAGAATTTGTATGAACAGCTTGTTTTAAATTATTCTGATCCAAGTCAAGAATGGGGCAGAAACAACTTAAGAGACTTAATCGTGTTATTTCATGAATCAGGTCAATCTGCTGATCAAATATACAATATTCTTTATACTATGGGCGTTGAAAAACAAACTGCCTATGATGGAATACAAGCATACTTACCTAAAAAAAATATAGATACAAAAATGAGTACTATCGCAGTCGTGAGCGTAAAAGAGAATATTAATATCTCTGGTAAAATACAATCACTTATAGAAAAAATGAATGCCTATAATTCAGGCGATACTTTAAATTACACTGTAAAAAATGTAATAAGTATATGTGAGTCATTCTTACAGAATGATTTAAGTGGATTATCTGCGTACGACCATAGTAAAATTGCTAGAGGTATAGTACGTGAATTAAATCAATATAGCCACATTAAGCCAGTAGCTGAATCAATTAAAGACATCGAAGATGTTTTAGCTGAAAACATCATGAGCTTAGAATTAGACGGTTTATATGGTAAATTAGCTAATCAAAATAAAGATACTTATACTACAGTAATAGGTAAACTTGATGAGCTTAAAGGTTTAAATGAATCAGAAGTTCGCGAAAAAGCTAAAGATTCTTTAAAAGACTTTAATTATATCCCAGACGTAAGATTATTCTTAGAGAACGTTGATTTATCAAATGATTCACATGATGCTACTAAGGTATCACCAGTTGATGCTTTTAATCTTAAGAGCAGACTAAGAGACTTACATGAGAGTATTAATAAGTATGAGGCTCCTAATTCAACCTACACTGTTAATACTGTAAAGGCAATATGTGAAAAATATATTAACCAATTATATAAAGGCAATATATCAGTAACTGAATCATACGTAGCATATAATGTAGCTAGAGAACTAGAATCATTTATGTGGTTAGATATGGTTAAGGAATCGATTATTAGTATGGTAAAATATATTAATGAGAATATAATGAGCTTCGAAGTAAATGAAGCTTTACGTAAACTTAGAAATCAGACAGGTAATAGTTTTTATGCTACTGCTGTAACTAGCTTAGAGCAAATTAGAAACTTAAGTGAATCAGAAGTGCGTAATAAAATTAAATATGAATTAAATACTTTTACTTGGATTCCAGAAATTAAGTATTTAATTGAATCAGTAAACAATTTAGATAATAACTTAACGAGCAATTCAGATGCAATTGTTGAGAAAGTTTATTCACCTATGATGGAAATCGATGGTAATAATGCTTTTTATTTATATGGTAAAGTATATTCAATAAAAGAAAATCAATTAATTGAATTAGACCCAAATACAGTAACTGCATTATATTTAACATTAATAGCTGTAACTGAGAACTTTAAGTTTAATGCAAACACAATGACTTACTTTAAAGGTAATAACTCAATTAATATTACTTTATCAGAAGCAGGTACATCATTTAAATTTAATGATAAGGATGTTGAAGTTAAAGAATCTAACGATATCAGAAATTTCTTATTAAGTAATGGCAGTTTTGGAGTAAATGATGGTGAAGAACTTGATATGGTAGTTAAAGCTTTCGAAAACGTTGATTCATTCATTGAATTAGATTTTGTACAAAGCATACATTCTAGAATGCATAAAGGTATAATAGTAAATGTAATTAAAGTAAATGAAGACGTATATGTTAACAGAGTTAACCCATATATGAATACTAATGAAACTATTAAAGCAAGTACAGCAACAGACGCAATTGGTTTAGTTAAAGAATACGTAAACTACGATATTAAAACAACTATAATTGATTTATTAGAAGATGAAGCAAAGAAGCTTGCTGTATTAGAAATGAAGAAAGATTCTTTATTCGATAAGATTGCTTTCTTAAAAGAACAACGTTCAGTTTTAGCAAATCAAGATAAAACTATTACTTATATAGCTGAAGCTGATAATTTATTAGCATCAGAAATCGAAAAGTTTGAAAAAGAACTTAACGAATTAGTAAAATAATAAATACTTAAATACCTAAATGCGAGCACTGCTCGCATTCGGGGGCAATAGATACTTAATTAGTTCATTATAAACTAGTTGTCAAAAACAAATAGGTATATTTCGATATAACTTTAAATTAAATACTACTATGGCTAAAAGAAAAAAGCAATATTTAAACAACGCTGATCTATTACAACAGATTAAATTATCTAAAAGTCAGGGAGAACTGACTAAGGAAGCTGAAAAGATGTTAGTATTATTGGCAACAAATGCAATTAAAAAACTGCCCTATGTTCATTCAGCTGACCGAGACGATTGCTTACAGTTTGCTATATATGATTTACTTAAATACTGGAAAGGATTTAATGCTGATAAGTATACAAATGCATTCGCTTACTATACTGAAATATGTAAAAAAGGATATGCTAAGGGATGGAATAAACTATATCCTAAAAAATACGCAAATACTATTAGAATGACAGGTTCGCATGATAATGAAGATTCTGATGGTTTATACTCACTTGGTTACTAATGTCAATAAAGAATGTAAGACCTGACAAAGCTTATAGAGGCGGTATATACCATCCTATAAATCCAGATAAATATGTTGGTGTAAGTCCAATAATTTGTCGAAGTTCATGGGAAAGAAAATACTGTCAGTATTGTGATTTAAAAGATGAAGTTGTTAAATGGTCATCTGAACCGTTTGAAATTAAATATTTTAATCCACTTACTAAAAAAGAACATAAATACTATCCTGATTTTTATATTAAAGTTGTAACATCATCTGGTAATTTTAAAGAGTATATAGTTGAAATTAAACCATCTAGTTATCTTAGAAAACCAGAATTACCAAAAAAGAATACTGGAAAAGCACTTAGTAATTACAAATATCTTTACGAATCATTTATTAAAAACTTCGTTAAGGCTAAAGCAGGTAAGGTTTATGCAGCTGATAGAAATATGGAATATATAATACTAACAGAAAAAAGTCTTAAATAGTGGGTAAGTTATCAAGTGAAATAAAAGCATTAATAACAGAATCTAGAGGACTTGATATAGCAAAAAAGGAATCTAATAGATGGTATGAAAAGGCTGCAACAAGTAGTGGAGACTCAAGTGTTGAAAGTAGTTCTGCACCATTTAGGCCTGGTAAGATTTATATTTTTAGGTATGAAAATCCTAAAACAAAAGCAACATTAAAATGGTGGGACAGAAATCCAGTAGTTTTAAGTTTAGGTCAGCATGATGGTAAAGACATTGGTATAAATTTAAACTTAATACCATATGCACGTAAGTTACAATTATTAGATAAGATATATGAACAATATCTTCCAATGATTGAATCAATGATTGAAAGAGGAGAAGGGGATGCAAGTAGTGAAAGTGGTATACCTGCATTAAGATATGAAATGATTAAACCATTTTTAGATAAAACTGGATTTGGCGCAGCAGTAAGAATGTATATTACAGGCTTAAGGAAAAACACAAATGTTGTATCATATTCTAAATGGAATAAAGTAGCATTAATAGATCTTAATGATATATCAGGCGCAACAATAAACCAAGCGTATGCAAAAATTGGTAAATATATAAAAAAGAAGAACAAATAATTAATATATGGCAGGTTTTCTAGATAGATTTGGACCTCTGACACGAAGAATGTCAGTCTCTAAATCATTACAAGATTTAAGTAGCTTCGGAATGAAGTACGATGATATGATAATCCGTAACTCACAGTCTATCGGTATCATGGAAGATAAGATTGGTTTCGGTCAGATGAATCCTATGGGATATGATAATGAAGATTATTGGTACCCATTTGCTGCATTATCAATGGCTGATACGACTCTTAGAAAGAGTATTAGTTTCTTTGACCAGGATTATGTTAAGAAAAGAGATGAGTTAAGAAACTTTGCATTGCAGGATGAAGTAGAAGAAATTCTAGATACATTATGTGATGAATCTGTAGTATATGATACAAAAAACTTTTTCTGTCAGCCTGATATCATGTTAATGACTAATGTTAAGGACGATGTTAAGAAAGAATTATCTAAATCATTTAATCATATTTATAATTATTTTGGATTTAATCAAGATACATCTGCATGGTTTTATTATCGTAAATGGTTAATTGATGGTTACTTATCATTTGAAATTATTTATAATGACAGACAGGACGAGATTATTGGATTTAAAGAAATAGACCCTGTAACATTAGTTCCAGGTATTGATAGAACTACTAATAAGAAAATATGGTATCAGTATAAAGATAATCCAGCTAAAGAAAGAAAGATATTTGATTCTCAGATTATTTATATTTCTTATGGTTCTACAAGTACAGCTTCTAGAATTTCTTATGTTGAAAGACTTGTAAGAGCATTCAACTTAATGAGAATAATGGAAACAACTAGAGTTATCTGGGCTGTAATGAACTCATCATATAGATTAAAGTTTATTATACCAGTAGGTGGTAAATCTAAAACAAGAGCTAAACAATCATTAGCACAATTAATGAATAACTATCGTGAGGTAGTTGACTTTGATTATCATTCGGGTACTCTTAAAGTTGATGGTAAACCTATGATGGCTTTCAATAAAGAATATTGGCTACCTTCTAAAGAAGGTGAAACACCAGAGATTGAAACATTAGGTGCTGATGGTCCAGATTTTAATGATACAGATACTTTAAAATATTTTGCTGATAAACTTAAAATGGCTTCTAAGATTCCTTTTAGTAGGTTTGATAAAGATAGTCCAGCAACATACGAAATGTCAGCAGAAGGATTAATCAGAGAGGAAATTAAATTTGAAAAATTCGTCAACCGTTTACGTTCAACATTCCAAGAAATATTAGTTAAGCCATTATACATTCAAATGTGCTTAAAATTTCCACACCTTAAAAATGACGTAAATTTTAAAACTCAAATATCGTTAGTATTCAATAGTGATAATATGTTTGCTGAATTAAAGGAAATGGAAATTTTCCAGAAGCGAATTGATTTTATATCACAATTAAAAGATACATTAACTACACAGGATGCTGAAATGAATGATAAGCCATACTTCGATATGGATTTCTTAGTAGAAAGATATGGAAGGTTTGATCCAGCTGATTTAGAGAAGAATAAAGAGATGATTAAGCAAAAAGAAGATGCTAAAAAGAAGTCAGGTGGAGAATCTGAAGGTGAAAGTGCCGGCGGTGTAGACCTTGGTTTCTAAGATTTTCCCTGGAATCACAAATATATAAAAAAAATATAGAGATATAAATGTCAGATAATGGAAGACTTTTAACCGAAAATGGACTTAGTCAACTTGATAACTTAAAGAAATCAGCTAAGTCACTTCTTATTCTTGAACGTTCTACTAACACTTTAGTTTGCGAAAAAGAAGCAGATGGTAGTTATGTATTAGAGGGTATTTTTGGTGAAATCGGAGTTCGTAATAAGAACAACCGTATTTATGATGCTGAAGAATATGTTCCTCAGATTGAATCATTACAAGAAAAGATTAAGACTGGTAAATTATTAGGTGAATTAGATCATCCACAAAATTTTGATATCTCTCTTAAAAGCGTATCACACGTTATAGAAGATTTACAATACGATTCAGAAACAAAACAAGTAAGAGGTAGATTACGTCTATTAAATACTTCTGCAGGCAGAGAAGCTAAAGCTTTAATTGATGATGGTATTCCATTACATATTTCTAGCCGTGCTGCTGGTATGGTAGAATCTAATGGACATGTTAAAATTAAGAAGCTATTTACATATGATTTAGTTGCTGATCCTGGATTTGAAAATGCTCAATTAAATAGAGTAAATGAATCATTTGGATTTGCTGACGATGATAATGTTCAAATTTTTGAACTAGATAATCCTACATCTTTCGATAAATATTCTAATATAAAAGAAAATAATGATTCTCCTAATATGGAAGGCGCAGTAAAAATAGAAGACTTTAATGCTTATTCAAAGCATTTGACTGAGCAGATTAGTTCACTTAAAAATGAATTGGCAGCATTAAAAGAAGCTAACACTACTGGTGGTAGTGATAATTCTAGCCAAATTGCATATATGAATAAGATGTCTGAAAAGATGAACGAAATGTTCTCATACTTAAAATATACATCTGAGACATTAGATAATGTTATATCACATAATGATAGTATAGCAGAATCAATGCAACAATTACAAGGTTACGTACAACACGTAGCTGAAAAGGCGGATTATGGTATTCAGTATGCTGAAGACTTAGGTAAGAAATCAAATGGTATTGTAGAATATAATAAATATTTAGCAGAACATGTTGATAACTTAGCACAATTCGGTGATTCACTTGCAGAAGGTTTAGATGATATTGCTTCTTATACAGAATATTTAAAAGAGAATATCGAAACAGTTGGTCAGTATGGTGATTATACAGCTGAGAATGTTAAGATGATTAAAATGAAACTTGCAGCAGTTAATGAAGAAGATACTGCTAAAGAAATAGAAAAGAAAATCGTTAAAATGGGAGAGCCTGAGCAATTAGATGCTAAGAAAGGCGAAGAAGTTGTTGGCGAAGAAGAAAAAGTTAAACCTGTTAAAGAAGAGGTTACTAACGAAACTAAGAAAGATGAAGTTGCTGAAATTACAAATGAAAGTACTTCATATAAAAATAATATCCTTGAAAAGTTAAATTTACTTGTGGAATCTGCTAAGAAGCAAACAGTAGATTATGATGGTGATTTACACTTCTTAAGATTAGTAGACGAGTCTAAAAGAAATGAGTACAAGTCTTTAAATGAAAATCAACAATTTGAGTTGATTAGCAAATTTAAAGATAAGAACTATACATCTTCTAGAGAAGTTGAAGTAATCTGGGAAAATGTAATGCATCCTCAACCTAAGACAATTAATTTTGTAGAGAATATGCCTAGTGAATATCGTGTATCTTGGGACGCATCATCTCAATCTACTAAAAACCGTATCATATCTGAAGCTCAATATCACAATCTTGGCTCTCAGTATTTAATTGATACATTTTGGTCGACCAGAGATTTTCGTAATACTCAAGTACAACTTGAAAAAGTTAACGAATCAGAAACAACTAAATTTGAAACAACCACTAATGGTTACGGAGTTAGTTCAGAGTATCTAGCAAGCTTTAAAGCTGATTTAGAGAAAAGATTCAGTAAATAATATCAAGTTAATCGATAAATAATAAAATAAAGAAAAATAATACATTTAATATGTACAGACCACAACCAATAAATGAATCAGAAGTAAGAGCTACTTGGGCTCCTATTATCGAGTCTGCAACTGGTATTAAAGACACTTCTAAATTACAATGGATGTCTAAATATTGCCACTTTCATAAAGTAGCAGAAGATGCAGGAATGGTAGATTTCGGATTATTAAAAGAATCTATCTATAATCAAGTGCACTTAAATCCAGGTATGAATGTACCAGGAATGGGACCAGTTAAATTCCCTGGTAACCCTGGCACAACAACACAATTTCACTCACAAGCTTACGGTTCAGGCGACAAGCCTTTCAGTTTACTTCCATTATCTATGCAAGTTGCTGCACAGACAGTAGGTCTTGATTTAGTTCCAGTTGTACCTTTAGGAGGTCCATTCGGTATGTTAACATACTTAGACTTCCCTTATGCAGGTGGTAACTTAGCAACTCCTTCAGCTGTAGTAAACGGTTTAGGTGGAGCTGATGGACGTGTTGCTCCGTTAATGATTAAGTCTAACGTTACTTATGTAACAGGTTTCGTACCTGAAGCTAATGACGTATTCTATATCACTAACAATACAAACAACTATTTCAAAGCGACTTATGTTGCTAAATCACGTATCGATGGTTATTCAATTTTCAAGATTGAAGCTAATGCCGGTACAACTACTAACATTGCAGGTCCTTATACTGCTGGTTACGATAATGGCTTTACTTTAGCGGACGTAATGTTCACAGGTTCAGCATTCGTATTATCAACAGATAACACTACTGGTAACGCAGTATCTGAGGTATTAGCTAGCTCAGCTGAATTAGTAAAAGCTTTAGAAGATCACGTAACTGCATTCTCTGGTAGAGGATTCAAAGCAGGAGATGTTTCTTCAAATGAGCCTTACTTACGTGAAGAAGGTGAATCTACACCAGATAACCTTATCGGTCTTAAATTGTTCAACAGATCAATTAAAGCTGGTACTTTACAAGTAGCTGCAGCGGTAACTCGTGAGCAAATCCAAGATTTAAAACAATTCGGTATCGATGCTGTTGCTCAAGTAGAAGCAGTACTTATCAATGAATTAACTCAAGGTATTAACAAGCATATCTTAGAAAGAGTATTCAGATTAGGTAACACTAACGCGAAACAAGTTTATGATATTGACGGAACAAACTTAAGTTTATATGTATCTGCTTCTGGTAGTACAACTATTACTTTAGGTTTACCAATGGATTCTGATAATCCAGTTAATAACGTATCTTTCGTTACTCAAGCGACTACACCTACTTCAGGTGATAACGGTGGTACATTACAAAGAAGAATCTTATCTAGAATCTTAGCTGCATCAAACTTAATCGCGATCCGTGGTCGTAGAGGTGCTGCAAACTTTGCAGTAACTAACGGTCAAGTTGCAACAGCAATTCAAGATATCGCTGGTTTCGTACCATATCCATTAGCGAACACTGTTAACCAAACAGCTGGTTCTCTTTATCCAATCGGTTCTGTAGCAGGTGTAAACATTTATGTTGACCCTAACATGAGCTGGACAGATACAAGAATTGCTATCGGACGTAAAGGTGACGGTAACTCTCCAGGATTAATTTTCATGCCTTACTTAATGGCTGAAGCAGTACAAACAATTGCAGAAGGAACAATGGCTCCTAAAGTAGCGGTTAAATCTCGTTACGCATTAGTAGAAGCAGGTTTCCACCCTCAAACAATGTACTACACTTTAGGTGTTCAGTTCAACGGTTATTCAATGATTTAATCATTAAACCAATAATAAAACTAAAAGCCCTGTATTCTTACAGGGCTTTTTTTATTTAATGTGACTGTAGTGAGTTACGTTAAATCTGACGATATATAAAAAAACAAAAATACTTTATAAATATGGCATTTGAAATTAAAGTAATTGATACCTTTATAACAGAATGTAAGGAATCAGGAAAAGAAATTACTTATGATAACTTCGCACCTATTAACGAAAGTTTAAATAGCGATGTGCAAGTTCCAATAGAAATATTTGAAGCATATCTTAAATATTCAGATATCAGCGGTACTGAAATGGTTACATTAATGGAATTTGAAAAGATTAAAACCTTTTCTGAATTTGTGGATGATAAGAAAGCTAATGGCGATGACGCTGAAATCTCTAACGATGATGCTGCTGAAGAACCTGCTG
>Ga0307380_10004714_pt1 | contig 18301 bp, 13 predicted proteins | sample UN3MG_FD_202239 | JGI IMG/M metagenome (GOLD analysis project Ga0307380, IMG submission 202239) | Soil microbial communities from Risofladan, Vaasa, Finland - UN-3 | ecosystem: Environmental > Terrestrial > Soil > Coastal area > Acid sulfate soil | place: Finland: Risofladan, Vaasa | collected...
GGCCTGCCTTGGACGGAGTCAATTACAATGGCCGGTTCTTTTTTGTTTCTTTGAGCTTCTTTATCGCTTCAAGCTGGAAGATAGCCTCCCTGTCTCGCGGCCGGTTCATCGCTCTTTTCGTTTTTATCAGAGCGCCCAAACTTAGTACGTACATTTTCATATCTTCAACTTCAACAAGCCTGCTTGCCCGCTTGACCTGGTCGTAATCGCCAAGACCATCAATGAAGCTCAGACAGTCCAATTGCCCTATCTTCGTATCAAGATACAGATTTTTGAATTGGCCGCACGTTTGCCCGGTCAACTGAAGCTTCTTTCGGCCCGGCGTCATTCGGTGCACAGGATCCAAATCAAATAGCGCTTTTTGCAGGGCGAGCAGGTTGGCAGCCGAAAAATCACAGCAGATATCGACGTCCTGAGTAACGTACGTACATCCGTGCACAACGCCTGCAAAACCTCCTACGATTACGAAATCCACGCCGGCCTTAGCCAGCCGTTCGAGCAGATTTACAAAATCGCTGCTCACAATTCTCTCGCTTTCCTGAGTTTTTCCGCCGTATTGAGTGCGATTTGATGCCTCTTAATGCGTTCCGTGCAGCTTCTGCCGGCATTGTCAATTAGGGCCGAGACATCTATCCCGTAGTCGATGGCTGCCTGGATCGGATCTGTTTGGACGGATTTGATCTTCGGTTTGTTGTTCTTTTTCTGCTTAGCTGCCATAGCAGTTAATTATAAACATCCTGTTACACCACTTCAATAGCAAAACAGGTATGTCTCGATTCCAGAAACGACATACGATATAAGACATACGAAAGAAAAGTTGCAATTTAAACGCGATTTTTGTATTATCCCGGCGTTTGAAGGCTTCGGCGTATGGCTGGGGGTTGATATTTGGAATGTGGGGGCTGTAAAAGGACCGTTTATGTATTATCTAAGATTTTTGCTTGTGTTTATTCTGAATGTACCTGTCGTCGCTCTGGCCGCCGATAATGCCGGCTGGCCTTGTTTTCATGGCACGCGACGCGATAATTTGTCTGCCGAGACGGGGCTTCTGCAAAGTTGGCCGGATGAAGGGCCGAAGCTGTTGTGGACCAACTCTGACATCGGGCATGGTTACAGCACCGTCGCGATAGCGGGGGGGCGTATCTTTACCGCCGGCATGATTAAAAAGCAGACGTACGTGACGGCCCTCGATATGAAGGGCAGAAAATTGTGGCAGTCTCTCAACGGGCAATCCTGGGAAGCCTCCGCAAGACAGAGCTGGGCCGTGCCGTACGCGGGCTCCCGGGGTACGCCGACCGTGGACGGTGAAACGGTCTATCACTTCTCCGAATTAGGCCGGCTGGCTGCTTTCGATATCGAGACGGGAAAGGAACGATGGAATTTGGAGCTGCTCAAGACCTTTGAGGCCGAGCGGCCGGAGTACGGCTACAGCGAATCGGTGCTGATTCACGGCGATAAGCTTTTCTGCTGTCCGGCGGGCGCTCGCGGCTACATGGTAGCGTTCGATAAAAATACGGGGCGGACGTTATGGGCCAACACCGAAATTAAGGATGCGGTCGGGAACTGCTCGGCTGTGATGGCAAGCATCGACGGAGTCGAGCAGGTCATAACCTTGAGCGCCAATCGCGTGCTGAGCTTCGAGCCGGATAAGGGGCATCTGCTCTGGCAATTCGAGTTCGGCAACAAACGCGAGAATAGCTGCACGGACGTAATTGTCAGCGACGGACTGGTTTATGCCACGACCGGCTACGGCGGCGGGTGCATCCTGCTGCGGCCGAAGCGTAAGGACGACGGCAAATTTTCCGTCGAGCAGGTGTGGAAAAGCGACCTGCTGGACAACCATCACGGTGGAGTAGTTTTGCTGGACGGTAACCTGTACGGGGCCGGCCATGAGTCACGCGGCTGGTTCTGTCTGGATTTTATGACCGGAAAGAAACTGTGGCAAAGCCCCGGCAAAGGATCGCTGACTTACGCTGACGGCCGGCTCTATTGCCTTGACGAAAAAGGAACGTTGTCACTTATCCTCGCGACGAACGGCAAGTGGGACCAGGTAAGTTCGTTTCGTATGCCTCGCGGCGGCAAGGGGCTCTATTGGCCCCATCCGGTAGTTTACGACGGCCGGCTCTACTTGCGGCATTCCGAGCAGCTCTTTGCATACGACGTGCGCAGCGATTGATACGCCAATTGCAAAAGCCCCTGCTTTCCAGAGAGGTCGTGTCTGGATTCTCGATGCGCACGACGCATCACGAGATACGATTCAGTAGTTTTTGAAGTTTCTCATCCAGTCCGGCCAGTCTTCGGGCATAACGGCTCCGGCGGAGGTCCAGGCATTGGCCGTGTCGAAAGTGCGATGCCACTTGAACCGCCACAGTTCCTTCAGGCCGATTTTGTCCGTGGAGAAGTCCATGAACAGAATGTTAACGCTGCCGTTGTGACGGTTCGTGCAGACTCGTCTCATGCCGCCGCCGAAGGCCCAGAGGAATTCGCCATCCTGCTCCGGGGGCGGGTCTACCGGCTCGGCCCGCACCAGCATGAACCCGCAGTCCATCAGTACGGGTATGCCGCTCGGATTCTTCTGGCCGGTTCGCCGCCACTTGTTCTTCGGATCGTGTGCGCCGTTGACCAGGTCGCTGTCGTTGACCCACCAGTTAATGCCGTAGCTGCCTATTTTGTACAGGGGATCTTTGAGATACGAGAAATCGGCGGGGTTGGTTAAGCTTACGTTCCATGCCGTCCACGGCAGCGTGCCTCCCTCTTCGATGGTGCGTTTGGCCCTGGGGCATAAGCGAATGTCTGCATCCTTGTGATAGGGAATCAGTGTATAAATCCACGAGAATCGGCCGGTTGCCCAGTCCTCGTCGATACCCGGCATGAACCGGCCGTCATAATCGGAGGTGTACATCGCCAGGCAGAGAGACCATTGCTGCAGATGGCTCCGGCAGACTACTGTTCTGGCCTGCTCCTTGACCCTGCGAAGGGCCGGCATCAATATCGCCATCAGCAAAGCGATAATCGCGATGACTACCAGCAGTTCGATCAGCGTGAAAGCTTTGTGTTTGTTCATGACGATACTCCAGCTTACTATGAGACTGGATTGAAGGTCCGTCCTCAAGTATAGCTTTTTTGAAGCTGCAAATCAAGGATACAAGTAATAACCGCGGATTTACACTGTGAGATAACGGCTTTGCCTATCTCACGGGGTGAACGCTGATGACGCGGAAAAATAGTTAATCGTCAATAGTAAATAATCAATGACAAAAGCTCCTGTATTCTGAATTCTGTTTCCTGTGTTCTTTTTTTTTTACTGATTTTCTTTGTTCCGTGCTCGTTAAATGGATATAATATGGAATAGCAAACTTGAGGAAGCGATTAGAGACGGAAGTATAGATGCGAGTTGTTCGGGAAATGTGCTTTGAAGCGGCTTTGAACTTGTTATAATAGCTTTCGAGATATGTTCGAGGCCGTTCGAGTACTTTTTCATAGGAATATGTGGGAAATGCCCTAAAACATAATTTAGCTCCAGCAGTGTTACATTATTCGCTTGTACGACGGCAGATCAGCCGGCTTCTCTGCCGGTAATACGCAAGAGATTCGATTAAGTATATGGAGGTATTATCTCAATGGAAGAGCTAAAATACTTCTTCAGCTATTCGCGCAAAGACTCGGAATTTGTTCTCAAACTGGCTAAAGATCTGAGGGCAGCCAGCGTGAATCTATGGTTGGATCAATTGGATGTAGTCGGCGGCCAGCACTGGGACAGCACCGTTGAAGAAGCACTAAGGGGCAGTAAAGGCATGATAGCGGTTCTTTCCCCCGAGTCCGTGGCTTCCGAAAACGTGATGGATGAGGTGTCGTACGCACTGGACGAAGGGAAGCTGGTCGTGCCTGTACTTATCCGCTCCTGCAATATTCCGCTTCGCTTGCGGCGTGTGCAGTATATTGACTTCACTGCCGACTACGACTCGGGATTCTCACAACTGATGAGGGCACTGGGCATTGAACAACCCGCACAACCCGTGGAACCCGCTGATGCCCAAAAGCCTATCGTCCAGGATTCTACCGCGCCCCTCGAAGCAAAGCCGACCGAACCTCCTGTCCAGGAAAAACAGGCCGCCCAGGATGTCCAAGAACCGTCGTCGCCAGAAATTATAGAGTCAGTTCCGGGTACACCCGACGACTCAAAGCCAACGGGCGTTGAAACCGAGAAAGCGCCGAGGATGGGTCAAAAGACTAAGGTGCTTGCCTCTATTTGCATCGTTACGCTGATTGCCATCATTTCAATATTAGTTTTCCTCAAAAACCTTCAACCTAAGACCTACAGTCTGACCGCCAACTTCGTGCCCAATTCAGTAGTAACTCCTCCCGGATTCTACATCCATAAAGGTTGTGAGCCGTTCAAGGATAAAGAAGAAATTATCAATAGAGGTCCTATCACATTGGTCAGAGTGTGCCATAGCGATTACATTTACGGTCTACAGCTTCAATACGGCACCCAGGCAGGATCCTTTTTTGGCCTTGAAACTCGTGATCATGGATTGCAGGTGACAGAATGGTCTGTCCCGGAGGGCGAGCGGATCGTGCGCGTTGAAGGGGAGATCGCAAAGTACGGTAACGACTTCCTTTACGTGAGTCGCCTCAGATTCATTACCGACAAAAAGTCACCGTGGGAGTGGTATGACGGAAATCCAGGGAAGCGATTTGTGGCTGATGCGAATGGTTTACCATTGAGAACAATCAGCGGATGGGCCAACCCGAGGCAGCATTCGTCCCTTAAACGGGCTATCACCAGCATGACCTTCCACTTCGGTAATTAGGGGGCCAGTGGATGAAAGGACGAATTTGGAGTACATAAGGAGATACGCTCTGTTTACACGGCTTCACAGCAAGGACTTAAGCCACATCTGAGCGCTTAATGGATATGCAAGGCAACGTTGAGGAGTGGTGCAGTGACTGGTATGACAAGGACTACTATTCCAATAGCCCGAGCGACGATCCTCCGGGGCCTTCCGGTGGCGAGTATCATGTTGCTCGTGGCGGTGACTGGGGCGACGGTGAGTACCTTCTGCGTTGCTCTGCGCGCCGCGGATTCAATAAAAACTACCACAGCAGGTGTGGCTTTGGTTTTCGCGTAGTTCGTTCCCAGTAGTGAATTAACGGCGTCAGGTACATTCTTTCGGCATTCCCGCGCGTTTTGAGAGTTGAATTTTTGATTAGTTTGCTTTAATCTATAGCATAAAGATAGCACTCCTTCTGAAGCAAGCAAAAGAACTGCTTCTACGAACATAGAATAAAAACTGTGGGGCAAGCCCCACACTACAAATTTGAAACCGTGTCCCTTCGTGTCAATTCGTGGTATTGATTGTTTCTTCGTCTTATCTGCGTAATCTGCGTTAATTCGTGGTTATTTTTAATAGATCCCTCCACTTCGGTCGGGATGACATGCCGGGCTTGCCAAAAGGGGCCGGGTCTGGTATCATACCTGCTTTTGGTAATGAACAATACTACTTAGAACAGGATTTGTAGCAGATGGTTAAGACGCAGGAAATAAAGATTAAAACAAAAGGCAACTGCGATGTTGTTAATATTACCGAGCAGGTCAGCGAGGCGGTGGGGCGGTCGGATATTGGGGATGGGGCCGTGACGGTTTTTAATATCGGCTCGACGGCGGGGATTACGACGACCGAATATGAGCCGGGACTGGCGAATTACGATATAAAGGCGGCGTTCGAGAAAATCGCTCCGGAGAACGGCCGGTACGAGCACGAAGAAACGTGGCACGACGATAACGGCCATGCCCACGTGCGGGCCTCGCTGTTAGGGCCTTCGCTGAGCGTGCCCATTGTGGCCGGCCGGCTCACACTCGGGACCTGGCAGCAAATCATACTCGTCGATTTCGACACCAGGGCTCGAACCAGAACCATCATTTGTCAAATCATCGGAGACTGATACAATCGAATTTCAAGCCATACTTTTCGACCTTGACGGCACGCTGCTGGACACATTAGCCGATATCGCCTGCGCTGCGAACGCCGGTCTGAAGCAGTTGGGCTTTCCGACGCATCCTATTGAAAGTTACCGGCGTTTTGTCGGCGACGGCGCCGGCTGCCTGGCCCGGCGGGTTCTGCCCGATGACCACCAGGATGATGAAACGGCTGAGCGATGCAGGGAAATTATCAGGGCCGAATACGCAAAATGCTGGGCGGACAATACGAAGCCGTATCCCGGCGTTACGGAATTGCTGACCGAACTGCAAGAACGCGGGATTCCGATGGCCGTGCTGTCGAACAAGCCTCATGATGCGACCCGAACCGTCGTCGAGGGATATTTCCCGGACTATCATTTCCAGGTCGTTCGCGGCGCTTTGCCTTCGGTCCCCGTGAAACCCGATCCGGCCGGGGCGCTTCAGATCGCCGAGGAGCTTGGTATCCCGCCCGAGCGGTTTGTCTATCTCGGCGATACGGACACCGATATGCACACGGCCGTCGCAGCCGGCATGTTTCCGGCAGGGGCCCTCTGGGGTTTTCGCACCGCCGAGGAATTAACCGCAAACGGAGCGAGAGTACTCTTGAAAACTCCGCATGAAGTCGTGAATCTGTTTAACAGGGCACAGTCAGACGGTGGTTAAGCACTAATTTATAACTGCCTGCTCTGCTGCAATTGGCTGATATTTGGGAATTCGGGTTTCAAAAGCTACATTTTTCCAGCAACATAAAAGGAATGTATTGCGTATAATGCCAAGATTTGCGTATCATATATGGGAAAAAATAACTGATAGGAAGGATTAAATGGAAAATCATCGCAAGAGCAGAGTTAAAAGAAATCGAAAGAGCGGCTTTCGGGCACGTATGAGTACCAAGAAAGGGCGCCAGACCCTGAGCAGTAAGCGGCATGCAGGACGCTCGGTCAATGTTTCTCCGCATTTATAACCAGCCGGCCAGAAGAAATAATAAACGGCAGGATGGAAAGATAAAGTAATGGTTCGACCAAATATCAGCTTGTTAATTATGTTTTGTAGCTGCCTCGTCTTGCACGCTCAGGATAAGCCGGAGTTAAAAGATAAGGCCGGGCGGTGGGAAGATACGATCCGTCAATTCGAGCAGTGGGACAGGAAGAACACATTCCCTTCGGATGCTGTGTTGTTTGTGGGCAGTTCGAGCATCCGGTTATGGCCGACCCGCGAGTGTTTCGAGGAATTTGCCGTGATCAACCGTGGGTTCGGCGGCTCGCAAATTTCGGAGGTCAATTATTTTGCCGGGCGGATTGTGCTGCGTTACGAGCCGAAGGTGATTGTATTTTACGCCGGCGATAACGACGTGGCGGCCGGCAAGAACGCCCGGCGTGTTTTTGACGACTATAAGAAATTCGTAAAGCTGGTCCACACCGGGCTGCCGGGGACGCGGATAATTTATGTGGGTATCAAACCGAGCCGGAGCAGATGGTCTCTCTGGCCCGTGATGAACGAAGCGAACATGATGATTAAGGATTTTTCCGGGAAGGATGGCCGGCTGTTTTATTTCGATTCTGCCACGCCGCTGCTGGAAAAAGACGGCAAGCCGGACTCTGCATTCTTCCTCAAAGACCAACTGCATCTGAACGACAAAGGATATGAAGTGTGGACCAGACTGCTGCGGCCGATTATCGAAAAAGCGTTTAAGGCAACTAAGAAGAGGCGGTAAACTTATGCTGGGGCGGCAGCTTACAGCGAAGTTTTGGATGATTTGGCCGAATGAGTAACCTGCCTCGAGAATCGATCTGAAAAAAGGCACGAAATTTGGCTTGACATTAGTGTTTTGAAGCCATAATATTGGTTAGATTTCTCCACTGCATATTTAGCCTTTTTTGAGGTGCATGGCTATATGAACGTGATTTGTCGAAAAACAGTTCTTCTAATAGCAGCGTTGCTCACCGTTTATTGTGTAGGCGGCTGCGGTGGGCAGAGCCAGGCCGGCAGGGGGGGGCAGGATTTTGCATCCACGGCGGGTTTGGGCGCCACAATCGGCTCATTGGTCAAGGTCTCGGCCCCTGAACCGGTTCCCGTCGAAGGATTAGGTCTGGTAGTGGGGCTTGAAAGGGCCGGTTCTGCAGAATGCCCGCCACAGATAAGGGCATATCTTAGACAATATATTCTAAGGCAATTGCCCGCTAAGACCAGGCTGGATGTCGATGAATTCATCGACAGTCCCGATACCGCAGTAGTCTCGGTTGAGGGGGTGATACCGGCAATTGCTTCGAAAAACCAGTACTTCGACGTTAGAGTAGCAGCATTGCCGAGCACACAGACAACTTCTCTTGACGGCGGTCGGCTCTTTACGGCCGAACTGAAGATGTTGGGAAGCTTCGGCATAAATACAAGAATTTTGGCTGATGCGGAAGGGCCGGTCTATATAGACAAGATTGACGATTCCCGAATCAATAAAAAGGCCGGGTATATCCTGGCCGGAGGAAAGGTTCTTAATGAGTACAAGATTGTTCTCTCGCTCCACAAGCCCGATTATGGAATGGCAAACCGGATTCGCAACCGCATAAACGGGCGTTTTGGCAATGCTGCAGCAAAGGCGGTTTCATCCGACAGGATCGAATTTATCGTGCCGCCTAAATATAGAGAGCAGAGACAAAGATTTATTTCAATAGTCACGGCAATGTATCTTACGCAGGAACCGGCAATTAACAGCCAAAGAATAAAGGCTTATGTAAAAAGACTTTCCGGTTCCGGGGACAAGTATTCGAGCGAGGTTGCTCTTGAGGCCATTGGCAATGAATGCCTGGACGAGCTCGGTGTTTTGTTGGATTCACCCGACGAGAAGATTCGGCTGCACGCGGCCAGATGTATGCTCAACCTGGGCAGTGACACCGGCCTGGTGGCTCTCAGGCGGATTGCACAGGAAAAAGAATCAGCTTACAGAGTAGAGGCCCTGGAGTCGATTACCATCGGAGCAAAGCGGAACGATGCGGTCTCGATCTCGCGTAAGCTGCTGCGCGATGATGATTTTCGGATCAGGTTAGCTGCGTACGAGCAATTGCGAAAATTGGACGATGTTGCCATAACGCAGGAATTCATTGGGCGTAATTTTTATCTGGAACGGGTCGTACAAACCGGACTCAAGACAGTATTTGTCTCTCGCAGCGGGCAGCCGCGTTTTGTGTTGTTCGGTGCGCCAATCTATTGCAAAGGCAATATTTTCGTGCAGTCAGGCAGCGGTGACGTCATCATCAACGCCCCATCCGGCCAGAAATACGTAAACATCATCCGCAAGCATCCGAAACGGCTCAGTGTCATAACACAATTGAAAAGCTCCTTCGAACTCGGCGATATTATCAGAACGCTCTGTGAAGAGCCCATTGAAGAAGGCGAGAAGGGACGCGGCGGCCTGGGCGTCTCCTATGCAGATGCGGCGGTCCTTTTGAAACAGATGTGTGACAAGGGTGTCGTGGGAGCGGAATTTCATGCCGGAACCATGCCAAAAATCGGCCTAAATATCAAGAAATGACAAACCTTCGGCCGATAACAATATTGCGTAATTGAATTAATGAGTACGGCTTGAGTTTTTTGGAAATAGTTACCGGACGTTAACACCAGGAATAATAGATGAGACTTGAAAAGGTTATACTAAACGGATTTAAGAGTTTTGCCGACAAGACGGAATTTGTTTTCGATTCACCTATAACAGCCATTGTGGGACCCAACGGATGCGGCAAGAGCAATGTTGTCGATGCGGTAAAGTGGGTCCTCGGGGAGCAGAGCGTCAAGAGCCTGCGAAGCGGGCAGATGGCGGATGTAATATTCGGAGGCAGCACCAGCAGAAAACCTCTCGGGGCGGCTGAAGTCAGCCTGGTCATGTCAAATTCCGACGGCGTCGGAGCGCGACAGCTCCCAATTGAGGCTGACGAGGTACAAATAACACGAAAGATATATAAAAGCGGGGAGAGTGAGTACCGGATTAACAATAAAATCTGCCGGCTCAAAGATGTCCGCGAACTGTTTATGGACACCGGCGTTAGTGCCAAGGCCTATTCGATTCTTGAACAGGGACAGGTTGAGCATTTGGTAAGTGCGTCGAAGACAGACAGAAGATTCATATTTGAAGAAGCCGCCGGTATAAGCAAGTACAAGGCGCATAAGAAAGAAGCACTTCGCAAGCTGGAACGAACCGAACAAAACCTGCTCCGGCTTGCGGATATTTTAGGCGAAGTCGGCAAACGGCTGCGGAGCGTAAAACTCCAGGCGGGCAAGGCGAGAAACTACCTGCAATATACGCAAAGGCTCAAAGAGCTGCAGGTGAATTACTCGCTGGTCGAATATGCAAAGCATCGAACGCAGATAAACCAGAAGCAGGAGGCTCTCAGTCAGGTGAGCGAGCAGTTCGAGACCCTGTCGGCCGAAGTGGCCAAAGAGGACACTTTGCTAAGCAGGCTGGGCGAAGAAATAATCGAGACCGAGCACAAGCTAAGCAGCACCGGAAACAGTCTTGTCTCGGTTCAGAGCAAAATCGAGCAGAAGCTTCAGCGAATCGATTTTTTGCGGGCGAGGGTTACCGAGCTGCAGGAAAGGAAGCAATCGGCGGCGGAAAAAATCGAAAAGCTGCGGGAGCAGATGAGCGTCTTCGAGGAAAATTCCGCCAGGTACGAGGCCGAATCGGCGGGCTGTGAAAAGATGCTCGAAGAAAAAAACCGGGATGTCGAGCAGGTAGCGGCGGCTATCCAGAAAGTGAACACCGAATGTACCTCGCTCGAAGCGCAGCTTGAAGATGAGAAGTCAGGAATTATCGATATAGTCAGAAGGACCGCTCAGCTTCATAACGAGGTCCAGAGCATTTCGGTCTATCGGAATAATTTATCCAGCCAGAAAGACCGTCTTGCCGGTCGGGCCCAGATCGCCCGCGCCGAATTAGAGGAGCTGCTGACTGAAAAAGCACAGCACAGCGCTCGTTTAGGTGATATTGAAAAAGTGCTGAGTGACTTAAATAACAGCCTGGAATCCAAACGTAAAAATTCCGAAGAGCTCGAGGAGTCTTTGGCCGGGGACAACAAGCGGCTGGCCCACAGCAAAGAGGCGGCAAGTGCGCTGAACAGCGAGCTGGCAATTTTGACGGACATGGAAAAAAGCTGTGAGGGTCTTAAGCCGGGAGTCAAGAGCATCCTGCAGAATCGATCTCTTGAAAACAACAGATTCGATTACGTCGAAGGGATGCTGGCGGATATCATAGAGGCCGGCGTTGAATACGCCAACGCTGTCGAAGCCGTCCTCGAAGGCCAGACCGACTCATTAGTGATAAACAATACGAGCAGAATGCTGGCTGACAGCGAACAAATCCAGGCTCTTGACGGCAGGGTGAATTTCATATGCCTTGATAAAACCGGGCCGTTCGTGGACGGCAACGATTTGTCGAAATACGAATGTGTGAAAGGCAGACTCGTCGAGTTTGTCAAATTCGACGGCAAGTACGCACCGTTGGCCTGGAAATTGCTCGGCAAGACGCTGATTGTTGATTCTCTGAATGAGGCCGCCGAACTGGCCGGCCACGGGGCAAAAGGTTACAAGTGTGTCACTTTGAAGGGCGAATTCGTAAGCACCGATGGGGTGATAAAACTCGGGCCCCTTGGCAAGGCTACCGGCCTGATATCACGCAAAAGCAGGCTGCGTCAATTACAGGATACTATTGCCAATATCACCTCGGAAATAGAAGCGATTGAAAACCAGATCGAGAAAAACTATCAGACGAAGATTCACCTGGATAAGTTGTGCAAGGAATTGAGAACTGCGGTCTATGAGGCGAATACCGAACAGATGCAGGTAAGCTCCAAGCTCAGCGTTATAGAACAGAATGTAAAGCGGCTCAAAGAAGAAGAGCCCTTGATCGCCGGTGAAATTGATCTGCTGGCCGAGCAGATTGCCCAGTCGGTGCAGAAAGAATATGACTCGAAGCAGAAATTGCAGGAGCTGGAGGTGGTGAACAACCAGCGAACCGAGCACATAGAACAGCTTCAAACAAGACACTCCGAACAAAAACAACAGCAGCAGGCATTGTCGGACAAGCTGACCGATTTGAAGATTGCCCTGGGTCAAATTACCGAACAAAGCAAGGCATTAAAACAGGCAATCTTCAGCCTGGAGAGCCAGGTGCAGGAGAACCGGACGACTTTCGGCGCCGCCGAGAAGGAAACGGCAAGCTGCGCCGAGCAATTGACGGGCGCTCAGAGGGACATTCTTAACTGCGAAGCATCGGTTTCGGAACTTTTCGTTGAAAAAGAGAAGAACCAGGAGAGCAGCCGGCTGCTGCAAAAAGAAGTACAAAGGTTGTTCGAAGAGAGACAGCAAACAGAGGAGCTTATTCGGCTTAAACGGGCTGAGAAAAGCCAGACCGAGCAAAAGGCCAATGAGCTTAAGATAGAATTGAGCCAGTTGGAAGTAAGGCAGCAGGACCTGGTTGAGAGGGTCCGGGATGAGTTGCAGATCGATCTGGCTGAGGCCTACAAGGACTACACGGACCAGCAAGTCGATTGGGAGGGAATAAGAGAAGAAATAGCCACACTTCGGGGCAAGATCGAACGGCTCGGTAACGTGAACCTGGACGCCATCGACGAGCAGGAAGCTCTCGAGAATCGGCACGAATTCCTGAGCACCCAGGTCCAGGACCTTAACAGCAGCAGGGGACAACTGCAGCAGTTGATAAACCGCCTGAACAAAAAGAGCAGAGAGAAATTCCAGGAAACGTTCGAGGAAATAAGGGGACATTTCCAGGAAATTTTCCGCAAGCTGTTCGGCGGAGGCAAAGCAGATGTTATACTCGAGGATGCCGAAGATATTCTCGATGCCGGCATAGAGGTAATAGCTCGCCCGCCCGGCAAAGAGACGAGAAGTATATCGCTGCTGAGCGGCGGCGAAAAGTCGATGACGGCACTGGCACTGCTGTTTTCGGTTTTCAAGGCCAAGCCGTCACCTTTCTGTTTCCTCGACGAGGTTGATGCGGCGCTGGATGAAGCGAATAATGAGCGTTTCAATATGCTGTTGCGGGAATTTCAGAAGGACTCTCAGTTCGTAATCATCACGCACGCCAAGCGCACAATGAGCATCGCCGATGTGCTGTTCGGCATCACGATGCAGATACGCGGAGTCAGCAAGAAGATAAGCGTACGATTCGGCGAATACGAAGACGAAACCGCCGCCGTGGCGTGATACGTCGCTCGTAACTCGTGGCTCGTGGATCGTGTCTCAACCCTTTAGCCCCCAGGCCTGTCCTGGGGGTAATCTTTGTGATTAAATCTATGCCGCATCGTTTATAACCCCCACCGCGGGTGCGTGATTCATTGTTCGTGAATCGTAATTCGTGTCTCAACCCTTTAGCCCCCAGGCCTGTCCTGGGGGTAATCTTTGTAATTAAATCTATGCTCCCGTCGTTTATAACCCCCACCACAGGGGTGTGATTCATTGTTCGTGAATCGTAATTCGTGTCTCAACCCTTTGGCCCCCAGGCCTGTCCTGGGGGTAATCTTTGTGATTAAATCTATGCTCCCGTCGTTTATAACCCCCACCACAGGGGTGTGATTCATTGTTCGTGAATCGTAATTCGTGTCTCAACCCTTTAGCCCCCAGGCCTGTCCTGGGGGTAATCTTTGTGATTAAATCTATGCTCCCGTCGTTTATAACCCCCACCACAGGGGTGGGGGCTAATCATCAGCGTGTCTTTTGACGTATTCGATTCGTTGATTCAAACTTTTTTCGTTGAAGCAAAAGCGTTTGTCAAAACCACGCGTCCAAATCCGCCTTACGGGTCCGTCTTTGCGAAGCGCAAACATGGCAACGTTTTTGTACCTGCTGACTATTGACTCGATAGATTTCTCACAAGTGCGGGCCACCAAATGAATGTGATTCGTGCAAACAGCCAAGGCCTCGATCGTATGACCGATTCTTTCTGCTTCCTGAAGGATCGCCCGGCGAATAACAGCCTTCTGCTCCGAATCAAGCGTAACGGTCGCAGACTTTTGCATGCTTTGACTTGCCTTGAGAATCTTCGGGTCACCCGGCATGATTTTTCCTTGCTTTACATAACCTCGCTTGTCACCCGGCAGCCAAGTGCCATAAGTTGTCCAGGTCACCATATAGCCGGTCATTTTTGTTTCCCACTTTGTTTAGCCCCCAGGCCTGCCCTGGGGGTAATCTTTGCGAATAAATCTATGCCGCCATCGTTTATAACCCCCACCGCAGGGGTGGGGGTTATCTTTGCGAATAAATCTATGCCGCCATCGTTTATAACCCCCACCGCAGGGGTGGGGGTAATCTTTGCGAATAAATCTATGCCGCCATCGTTTATAACCCCCACCGCAGGGGTGGGGGTAATCTTTGCGAATAAATCTATTCCGCCATCATTTATAACCCCCACCGCAGGGGTGGGGGCTAAGCGTGGGCGTGTGTTTACGAAAAGACGACTTCTCTGCCGTCGAATACGGGGCCGTCCTGACAGCACATTTTGTAGATGGTTTCGCTTGACTCGCTAGCTTTGCATTCGACGGCACAGCTTTGGCACAGGCCGATGCCGCAGGCCATTCTCCGCTCCATACTGACCTGGCAGTCGATGTTCTTCTCCTGGGCGATTTGTGCCACTCTCGCTAACATAGCCTCGGGTCCGCAGGTGCAAATAATAATATCATCAAAGCTTAAATCTGATTTTTCGAGCCATTCGGCAAGGCAATCGGTGACAAGCCCGTGGTAGCCGGCGGAACCGTCGTCGGTTGCGACTATTGATTCAATGCCGTATTTGGCGAATTCCGGCACGGAGAATCCGAGATGCTGCGAAATCTCATCCAGCCGGCCCTCGAAGGGCAGGGCCTTGGCGGTCTTGGCACCCGCAAGTGAAATGACGTCGATACCGTCGTCGCGTGCAGTCAGATTTTGCGCCAGGTGTTGCAGTGGCGGCGTGCCCATTCCGCCGCCGAGAAGAAGGACTGTTTTCTTGCCGTCCGGGATTTGGAAGCCACGCCCCAGAGGCCCAATGACGCTTATTTGATCGCCGGCCGATAGCGTCGTCATGCGCACCGTGGCTGGCCCGACTACGCAATAGAGAAGCTCGGCGAACGTCTTATCGCCGTCGGGAGTCACTTCGGCAAAGCTAAAAGGCCGCCGCAGCAGGATCTTTCTGCTGCAGGCGTCACGCAGCTCCTGAGGCACGGCATCCGGCGAAGGCAGGGCGGTCTTGGAGAGGTCGAATTGGGCGAACTGTCCCGGCTCGAAATTGTCAAAAGCCCTCGCACCATCTTGTGTGAACTGAAGCCTGAGCCGATGGAATCCGGGGCCGATCCGCCTGTTGGAACAGACCTGCGCCTCGAACATGCCTTTTGCCGATGACGAACATCCTTCTGACATAAATCGCCACCCCTGTTATAATAAGTGTTTTGCAAAATTGAAGTTAAAGCAGGCCTTCGTAAACCCTGACGCCGTCCACAACTTTGCATACGTGGACGGCATATTTCCCGGCGAAATCGGGGCAGCTTCGCGGATAGGCCGTATCGACCGCGGCCTTTACCGCCTCGACGGATTCGGCGCTAACCAGGGCGCCGGACGCCCCCTTGTCGCCGCCGCCCAGCATCCGCTCGCCCAGAACTCCCGGCACGGTTCTGACTATGTCGCACATCGTTTCGAGCTCCGGGCCGGATATTTTGTAATCATCGCGCAGCCCGAGGCCATCCGCTCTGAATATCCGCCCGACCGTTTCGATGTCACCTGCTTTCCATGCTTCGAGCATTTTGTAGAACCGCTTCTGGGCGCCGAAAATGTACTTCAGCCGGTCGCATAAATCCGGATGTTTTGCACCGAATTCGCTCATAATCTTTTCGTAGAGTTCATCGTCTTTGATATCCGCAAGGCACGAAATCTCGTAGCCCGCCTTCTGCAATATCGAGACGAGCTTTTCACATTCAGCTCTTCGGATAGCGTATGTTGATTTTTCCAGACCGGGGCGGTCCGTGCCGGTATCGAGGACAACGATACGAAAATCGGCTGCTCCGGCTCCAATCGGCACATAATCAATCGAACGGTCCTCGGGATTGTAGTATGTGGCCATTCCCTCACGGGCAAAGATAATCATCGTCTGATCGAGCTTGCCGCAGGGCGAGCCGATATAGTCGTTCTCCACCGCCTGAGCTAAATCGACTATGGTGTTCTTGTCTTCGACTTCGATGCCGTTTGCGTCAAAGAGCGACAGAATCAAATTGTTACACAGCGATGCCGACCGGCTCATTCCGCCACCGGGGATATTCCCGTAAAGAACGCAGTCAATGCCCTGCGAAAGTTCGTAGCCTTCGCGCCTGAGGATATAATCTATCCCGTACGGGAAGCGGCCCCATGTCTCGGCCACTTCAGCCGATCTTGGCTCGGGGACGTTGCCTAATTCAAATTCTATGACTCCATCGCCGGGGAAATTTCCGCTGAAGAGTCTGACTTTTTTCGTGCCGTTCGGCTTATAGGCCAGCCAGATGAACCTGTCGGTTCCGACGCCGAACAGTTCGGTGCCGTTGTAGTCACCATGCTCGACGCCGAGACAGAAACGCGACGAGGTCCTTCTGACTTTGCCGCCTTTGATGTCGATTTTATTTTCTTTCGCGGCCTTTAAGATTATATCTAATGCTGCTTGTCCTTCTTTAGTCAGTTCCATTCCAATACTCTCAAAACATGCCGTTATTTTGCAAGGCCGATCGGGCTGAACAGGAAGTACAGAACCAGCGTAATGACTACGACCACGATGCCGGCCATGAAAGCTCCTTTAGAAGATTTAAGGTCAAGTGAGGTTTTCTTCTCAAATACGATCGGCTTATCCATAGGCTTGAGTATAGTAATGACGGTCATTACAACAATATTGATTCCGAAGCAGATTGCCATACGGTTGAGGAACTGAATTTCCGGGCCGATATTGTATCGCCCGAGCAGATACATTCCGCCGTAGCAAACGATATTCGTAACAAGTCCGGCGACACCTGCCATTGGCGGGGCTTTTTTAACGATCAGGCCGAATGCGAACACCGCCAGGATACCCGGCGAGAGCAGTCCCTGGACTTCCTGGATAATTGTGAAAATACTGTTGCTGATATTCGGATCGCCTAACTTTGGAGCCAGCCAAATCGCCACAAACGCGAACGCTACAACGCATATACGGCCTAATGTGACAATACTTTTTTGCTGCGCTTTTGGTGAAATGTATTTTGTGTAAATATCCATCGTAAAGATAGTCGATGCCGCATTGAGCATGGCTGCCAGTGAGCTGACGATTGCACCGAGCAAAGCGGCCAAAACGAAACCGACTAAACCCGTATTTTGGGGCAGAACGTTGCTAAGTAATTGCCCCAGAGCCGTATCATATTTATAAGCGATAAATTTCTCGCTTGTGACCGGAATACCCGCAGTGTTTGCAGCTTCTTTGACGGAGGTATTATACGCTTCCAATTCCGCTTTCAGATTGGGGAAGGCCGATGTCCATGATTTATCGTCAGATTCGAATACTGTATATTCTTTCAATTCAAGTTCATCATATTTTCCCTGCGTTATAGGCAGCACAAAAGGATTAGTTGTGCTAACCGCCTTTTTAGCATCGTCATTTGGATATATCGCAATCATGAATTTCTGCTGGTTCCATGAAGCGACAGCGTCATCGCCCGGAGCCGGTGCGGTTACAACCATTTCGGTATCGGGATTGGCCATCATATACTTTGCGATTACCGGGGCATTATCACCGACCGCCTGATCTTTCATGTCCTTTGAGTAAAGGTTGAAGGCTATAATACCCGGAATTACGACAACGAACGGAACGAGCAGCTTCATAAACGCCGAGAACACGATACCTTTTTGTCCCTCGGATAATGATGATGAAGCCAGTGTCCGCTGAGTGATGTACTGATTCAAACCCCAGTAGTAGAAGTTCGGTATCCACAAGCCCAGCATGAGTGCCGTATAAGGCAGAACTTTGTCGTCTTTGGGCAGGAACATATTCATCCTGACCTTGTTCAGTTCCCAGAACCGGTCTATTGCGCCGGTATCCTGTGCAAAAGTTTTAATTCCGACCGCTCCGGTTTTGACATTCTCTATGAAAGCAAGCCCATCGGTTGCTGAGCCGAGTTTCTTGAATGCGTACAGCATGACAACGCCGCTGCCGATAATCAATGCGCTTCCCTGGATCAGGTCGGCCCATGCACAGGCTTTAAGACCGCCGGCGGTAACGTAAACCATCGCGATAAAACCAATCACGATAGCCGCCTGCAGCAATGAAACATCCCGGCCCATTTTTCCGGCCATAGTCTGAATTGTCAGGGCGCCGGA
>Ga0307380_10004715_pt1 | contig 18299 bp, 18 predicted proteins | sample UN3MG_FD_202239 | JGI IMG/M metagenome (GOLD analysis project Ga0307380, IMG submission 202239) | Soil microbial communities from Risofladan, Vaasa, Finland - UN-3 | ecosystem: Environmental > Terrestrial > Soil > Coastal area > Acid sulfate soil | place: Finland: Risofladan, Vaasa | collected...
GTTGTAGTTCTTAGCCGGCAAAAGGTGTTGGAATACCTGGACAAGGTGACGGTCGCCGAGGTAACAACCAAAGGCAAAGGGTATCCGACCGAGGTGTTTATCGACCAGAAAGCCAATCTGGTAAAACCTTCTTTCGTTCAGACTGATAATCTGCATACCGTACCCAAGGCAAGACTGGAAAAACACCTGGGAACCCTCGACCCTGAAACGATGTTGGAGGTTTCCCAGAAGATCGTCCTTGCGCTGGAACTGGAAGCCTGTCTCCAATAGATATGATCATCAACTCGGTCGCCCAGCAAGGCTGCCGTCGCAGGTGAACAGCCGCGCTCATAGGAACGGCCATTCGACAAATTTGACTATAAATCCCTGTATGCTATGATTTTTTGTAGATAGCAGTCCAACGAACGAGTAAGTCCTGCTACCCGATTCTATCATTCAACGTGAACGTTGTCGCTGCGCTGTACAAAGGACACCGCGGTGCAAAGAAAGAAGCTTCTCCTCGTCTTTCCGAAGTCTCCACCGAGCAGTTACGTAGATTTGAGATTCTCAGATATTCTGGCACGGACGCCCGGTGGCGTCATGAACGTTGCCCTTCCCACCGTCGCCGCTCTGACCCCCGGAGAGTTTGAAGTCAGGATCATCGACGAGAACGTGGAGGAGATCGATTTCGACATACCCTACGATATCGCCGGCATTACCGGGTTCGTGACGCAGTTTTTTCGAGCCCAAAAATTGGCGGAGGAATTTTCCCGACGCGGGACTCTCGTTGTCTGCGGCGGGCCTTGTGTTTCCCTCTGTCCGGAGAGATGGAGACCCTTCGCGGATGTTCTCATTATTGGAGAAGCAGAGAGAATATGGCCGCAGTTTCTCAACGACTATCTTCACACCAGGCATAAAAACGAATACCGCGAAACGGAAAGATTCGATCTGGCGGAAAGCCTAATTCCCGACTACGGCGGTTTTTCCAAATCGGCCAGGAAAAAATACATGATGGGACTGGTTCAGGCCAGTCGGGGTTGTCCCTACAAGTGTGAGTTCTGCAGTGTGGGGGCATATGTCGGCCGGAAGATGCAATACAAACCCGTAGACAGAATCGTGAGGGAAGTCGAGGAGCCCAAAAAAATAGGGATCAATTTCGTGATCATCGCCGACGACAATCTCTCGGCGGATCGGGAAAAGGCGAAGGCCATCCTGACAGCGCTGCGGGACTGGAACAGTAGGCAGCGCAGTCCCACGATGTTCATTACTCAGCTCTCCATCGATGTGGCCAAGGACGATGAGTTTCTCGAGATAGCCGCGGAGGCAGGCATGACCGCGGTTCAGATAGGAATTGAAAGCCCCTGTATTGAGAGTCTGAGAGAAACGGGCAAGTGCCAGAATATCGCCAGCGACCTGATTCAAGACATTAGAAGATTCCAGGAGTACGGGATCACGGTTATATCGACCTGCATCGTGGGATTCGATCATGACGGCCTCTCGATTTTCAAGGATCAGCTCGACTTTCACATGAGGAGTGCGGTTCCCAATGTACAGATCTACCCGCTCCAGGCGATGGATGCCACGGCTCTTAAGAGGCGAATCGTCCGGGAAAACAGGTATTTGGACTGGGAAGAGCAGTACAGGTCGAATCCGGAGCACCTTCACAATCTGAGTACTTTCACGATGATTCCGAAACAAATGAGCCTGGAGCAGCTTCGGGCAGGCACGTATTAGCTTCTCTGGAAACTATACGACCACGGGGGTTTCCTTTTAAGGCTGAAAGACTTTTTTGCGAATTACGAGAGCTCTGCCAGGAGACAACGTCTGAATATCCCCAGATACCGTCTTGATAGGAGGAGATTGGGAATCACGTTGAGGCTCCTCAAGTTCCTGGTCACCGCGCCACAGACCGACAGAAAATCCTTTTGGAAAATCTTCAAGGTCAGCCTGCGTTCCCATCATCCCCAGCGCATAGGAATAGCAACGATGGCTTTCATCACTTTATCGAACACGAGGAGGTTTCTGCTTACCCAGGAACCCCGGATAGCCGGTATCGCTTATCCCGTTTGATCAGCCTCCGCCCCGCTGCCGAAGGGCGAAAAAGATCCGCTCGGCGGTGATCGGCAGGTGGGTGACCCGGATGCCGATCGCGTCCTTGACGGCATTGGCCGCCGCCGGACCGGCTGCCGATATTGCCGGCTCCCCGATTCCCTTGGCGCCGAAGGGTCCCTTTCCGGAACCGGACTCCAGCACGATCGACTTGATATCCGGCACATCCTTGGAGGTCGGAATGATGTAGTCGTGCAAGTTCCAGGTCCAGGGTACCCCGTCGACCTCGAGGTAGTCCTCCATCAGTCCGAAGCCCAACCCCTGGGCAACCCCGCCTTCCAACTGGCCTTCCACCCGGTTGACGTTGATCGCCTGCCCGATGTCGTAGGCCGTGGCCCACTTCAGGACCTTGACCTCCCCGGTTTCGATATCCACCTCCACCTCCGCCGCCTGGGCACCGAAGGTAAAGTCCGGAAACACGGGATCTTTGATCACGTCCGAGCTGATCGGCTCGGTAAAGGGGGCCCGGAAGGTAGCCAGGCTCTGGGGGATCTTGCCCTCGAAGTAGCACTGCTTGATCGCATCGACCAGAGGAATCCTTTTCTTGGGATCGTCCACCACATACACGGTGTGGTCCTTCAGGTCGAGCTTCTCCGGAGCCACGGACAGAATCTCCGCCGCCTTGTCGGTGATGATCTTTTTCACGTTTTCCGCCGCCAGCTTGGTCGCGTTCCCCGACATGTACAGCGCCCGGGTTGCGGTTACCGTCCCGGACAGGGGAGTGACCTGGGAGTCGGTGGAGATCACATGGATCTCCTCGACATTGAGTCCCAGCACCTCCGCCGCAATGGCGCGAACCGATTCGCGTTGGCCTCCGCCGAGATCCGGGATACCGGTCCTGACCACGGCGCTGCCGTCCATCTCCAGGTTCACCCAGCAGTTGGAGGTGTCGTGCAGGTAGGTCATGCGACCGTAGGACTGCCAGGCACAGGCCAGTCCGCGGCCGACCTTCTTGGTCTTACCGCCCTTGCTCTTCTCCCCCAAGGCGTCCAGAGCCGCCCGGGCACATTTTTCCAGCCAGACCTCCGAAGTGATCTCCTGGTAGCTGGCCGTAACATCCCCCTTCTTGAGGTAGTTCTTCCTGCGCAGCTCGAGGGGATCCATACCGAGCTTTTCCGCCAGGTCGTCCATCTGGGCTTCGTAGGCCACTACCACCTGCATCCCCCCGAACCCGCGGAAGGCGCTGGTCATGATGTTGTTGGTGAGCACCGAATTGGCATCCACTTTAACGTTGGGAATGAGGTAGGGTCCGGTGGAGTGCACCGTTGAATAGATCAGGACCCAGGGGCTCAAGTACACGTAGGCCCCTGCGTCGGAGACGATCTGAGCCTCCAGGGCAACGAGCTTGCCCTCCTTGGTAGCCCCAGTCTTGTATTTGAGCACGTAGGGGTGCCGTTTATGCCGGCCGTAGCCCATCTCCTCTCGGGTAAAGGTGAGCTTCACCGGTCGGCCCGTCTTCCAGGTCATCAGAGCCAGAAAGACCTCGACGGTGACGTCTTCCTTTCCTCCGAATCCCCCTCCGATCAGCGTACCGATCACCCGCACCCTACTCTCCGGCACCCCAAGGACCGTGGCAATGTCCCGGTAGTGTTCGATGACCTGGGCTGCATAGCGCACGTTGATCACACCCATGTCATCCACCCAGGCAACACCGGATTCAGGCTCTATATGGGCGTGCTCCTGCCGGGGAGTACGATAGGTGTTCTCCACGACCACATCGGCTTGGGCAAAACCCTTTTCCACTTCCCCCTTGCGCAACTTCCAGGAAGCGATCACGTTGTTGTTGCCGTGGATCTTTGGCGCATCCGGTTTCATCGCTTCAAGAGGATCGAACACGGCTGGAAGCTCTTCGTATTCCACCTCGATCAGCTTCAACGCATCCCGGGCGATATCCAGGCTCTCCGCGACGATCAGGGCGATCGCCTCGCCCCAGTAGCGTACCCGTTCCCGGGCCAGCACCTGATGCTTGGCTTCCAGCAGTCCCACCTCGGTGGTCTGTCCGACCACGTTCTTCACGGACTCATTGTTGGGTACGTCCCCGGCGGTCAGCACGCAGACGACTCCGGGAAACGCCTGAGCCTTTGACACATCGAGGCGCTTGATCCGGGCGGATGCCTTGGTGGAGCGGAAGACCTTTCCGTGAAGCATCCCGGGTAAAGTGAAATCATCGGCGAAAACGACGTTTCCCAGGACCTTGTCCTTCTCATCCAGACCGGCTATCCGGGTTCCGACTACGCTGTACTCCTTTTTCATCGATACTCTCCTCTGGCAACCGCCTCGATGGCGTCAACGATCTTCTGATACCCGGTGCAGCGGCAGAGATTCCCCGATATGGCCTCGCGGATCTCCTCCCGGGTCGGCTTGGGATTGGCGTCAAGAAGCACCTTGGCGCTCATCAGCATCCCCGGCGTGCAGAAACCGCACTGCAGGGCCTCGTAATCCACGAAGGCCTGCTGCAGCGGGTGCATCTTGTCCCAGGTACCGAGGGACTTGACCGTGTACACCTTGCTGCCGTCGGCCTGCAGGGCCAGGGTGATACAGGAGAGGATCGCCCGGCCGTCCTTGATTACCGTGCAGGCTCCGCAGTCTCCCTTGTCGCACCCCCGTTTGACCTCCATGAAGTTGTTTTCTCTCAAGAAATCGAGCAAAGAGGTTTCCGCCTTGACTCTTGCCTTGATCTCCCGATCGTTGACCGTAATACAGATATCGTACAGATTCAGATCATCCATCTCACTCCTCCATTCCCAGGGCCTGGCGAACCGCCTTGGCCAGCAGGCTGACAGAAACCTGCCTTCGGTATTCGGCGCTGCCTCGAACATCGGTGATCGGACTGATCTCCTCCGCCACCGTCTCGGAAAGCGCCGAGATCCTGTCCCAGTCCAGGCTCTGTGCTTTGAAGGAGCTTTCAGTCTTACGGGCCCGGATCGGGGTCGGTGCCACGCCGCCCAGGGCGATGCGAATATCCTCTACACTGTTCTTTTCAGCCACGATCCAGACCGCTACGGAGGCGACCGAACAGGAGGTGCCCTTGCGGAGTCCCAGCTTGATATGCCCTCCGCTGCCCTGTACCGGCACGGGGAACTGCACCTTGAGGATCACCTCCTCCGGCTCGAGGACGTTCTTCCCCGGCCCGGTGAAGAACTCCTCCAGCGGGATCACCCGTTGCCCCTTGGCACTGGCCAGGACCAACTGGGCCTCAAGGACCAGCAGCGGTGGAATCGTATCGCCGATCGGGGATGAGTCGGCAATGTTTCCGGCCAGGGTGGCCATGTTTCGGACAAGGGGATTGGCGAATTTCTGCAGTACATCCCGTAAAAAGGGTATTTCTTTCTTGATCACCGGAGACTCCATGATGTCCGCAATCAGCTCCCCGGCTCCGATCTCGACTCTGCCCTCCCGGACCTCGATTCCTTTAATCGCCTCGAGAAACTTCACATCCACCAGGGTCCCACCCGGAATCGTTCCTTCCTTTATATAGACCAGGACATTCGACCCTCCGTCTAGGATTCTTGCCTTACTTCCCTCTTTGGCCTTGAAATCGAGAAGCTCCTCTAACGCTGTGGGTCGGAAAAAGCGGAAATCTCCCACATCTGCCCTCCTGCAACGAATTTTTATTATGATGACAGCTGAAAATCTTGTTTTCTTGACAAGATTTTCAGCTGGAAGAAGATATCGCAATTTTCCTTACCAATTGCGATTGAAAATTGCGATACCAATCTACCTGTGGTGTTCGCACCTGAAAAGTGATGCTTTGCATACTACCCGGACAGGGGAAATATGTCAAACCATGTATTCTCATTATATGGAATTCAATTCTTGATTATAATATTGACAGTCTCGGGCTGCACGGGCAGAATGAGGCGAGGATACAAAGCCATGAGTGACAAAACCTATCATTTTCTCGGTAAGGATTTTCCCCGCAAGGAAGGCCGGGCCCGGGTCACCGGCCGGGAGGTATACCCTTCAGATGTGGTGCTGCCAGGCATGCTGTACGGCAAGATCCTGCGCAGCCCCCATCCCCACGCCCGGATCAAATCAATCGATTTCTCCGGCGCTGAAAAGTTGGGTGTGGTCGTACTCGAGCCCGGCGACACGCCTCAGGAGTTCTTCAACGTACGTCAGGTCTCGGTGCCCCGTTCAACCTACAAAGACTGGCGGATCCTGAGCGACCATGTGCGCCAGGTCGGCGATCCCTACGCCGCCGTGGCCGCGGAAACCGAGGAGCTGGCCGAAAAGGCCGCCGAGGCCGTTCAGGTGGAGTGGGAGCTTCTACCCGCCTACTTCAGCATAGAAGAGGCCATGGCCGCAGAGGACAACCTGATTCACGACAAGGTCTACCTCCAGGACAAGGAGATCCCAATCCAGAACAACATCGCCTGCACCCGCGAAGTGACCGAGGGTGATGTAGACAAAGGCTTTGCCGAGGCGGAGGTGATCGTGGAGAACGAGTTCGCCACCCCCCGGGTCTACCATTGCCAGATGGAACCCCGCGGCTGTACCTGCCGTCCGGAACCCGACGGCGGGATCACCGTCTGGCCGTCCACCCAGGCCCTCCACAACACCCGCATCCTGCTCGGGCAGCTGTTCGACATTTCGCTGAACAAGGTAAACGTAATCCGCATTACCGGAGGCGGGCACTTCGGCAGCGGCATCCAAACGAATCCGGTAATCCTGATTACGGTCGCTCTGGCTCTAAAGGCGGGAAAACCCGTAAAGATCCTCCAGAGCCGGGAGGAGGATCTCTACGACCACTGCCGTTATCCTACCCGCTACACCCTGAAGATCGGGGCCAAGAAGGACGGCACCCTCACCGCCGGGCAGATGAAAGCCTGGGTGGATATCGGCAGTCATCATGTTCAGGCTCTGGCTTTTCTCGGCGTTTTGGCCGGGTGGTGGCACTCCCTCTATCGGCTGCCCAGCATGCGCTACCAGGGTGTGGCGGTATACACAAACAAAGCACCGGCCTGCGCCATGCAGGGCTATGGAGCCCCCCAGGTGACCTTCGGCGTGGAAACGACCATGAACATCCTGGCGGAAAAGCTCAATCTCGACCCGATCGAACTGCGGGCCAACAACTACGTAGGCCTGGGAGAGATCTTTTGGGGCCAGGGTCCCACCATCCGTTCCCTGATTCACTCCGACGGAGTCAAGGAGCTGTTGTACACCGGGGCGGAGAAGATCGGCTGGGATAAGCGTCCCGATCCAAAGACTCAGGCCGGACGCCTGCGGCGCGGAATCGGAGTTGCCCGGGGCTTTCACACTTCCGGCACCGGGGCCCCCGTACCCGGGGAGGTGAAGGACTTCACCACGGTCCAGGTCAAGGTGAATGAGGACGGATCGATCGACATCCTGACCGCCCTGATGGATCACGGAGGTGGAACTCTGGACGCGGCCGCCAAGCTGGTGGCCGAGGAGTTCGGTGTACCCTTCGACAAGGTGGGTATCTCTCCGGCGGACACCCGCTCCACGGGCTACGATGTCTGCACCCACGCCACCCGTGGGGTGTACTGCGGAGCCGGCGCCGTCTTGGATGTAGCCCAAGACACTAAGAAGATTCTCCTTGACTATGCTTCCCGGATTCTCAATGCACCTGTAGATTCCCTGAAGACCCGCCCCGATGACGGGGGAAAAGAGGGGATCATCTATGTAGAGGGGATGCCGGAGAAAAACATTACCATCCGGGAGGTGGCCCAGACGGCAATGAACAATGACTGGGGCACAGCTATCTCGGCACGGAGCGTGCGCAAGGTCAACTGCCCGCCCGCCTACACGACTTTCTTTGTCGAGGTCGAGGTGGATATGGACACCGGCATGGTGCGTATCCTGCGGGTGGTGGCCGGAAGCGACGCTGGTACGGTGATCAACCCGGCCCTGGCCAAAGGACAGCTCCAGGGCGGTTTCTATCGAGGGGCAGGCATGGCCCTGCTGGAAGACACGGATTACGATCCTAAAACGGGGCAGCTGACCAACCGGGGCCTGCTGACCGACTACAAGATGCTCGGGGCGGCAGACCTTCCCGATCCTGAAGACTTCGAGATCTTCTTTGCCCACACCTACGAGCCCACGGGTCCGATGGGCGCCAAGGGAATCGGAGAAGCGGCGCTGAATCCGGTACCTGCAGCCGTTGCCGCAGCCATTCATAACGCCACCGGAATCTGGTTCACAGAGCTGCCGATTCTTCCCGAAGACATCCTTCGCGCGGTTCGCGAGGAGCATGAGCGGGACGGTAAATTAGCGCCCGGGAAGCCCCAAGTGAGCTCCGGCACGCTAGCGCGAAAGGGAGGAGAATCATGTCAAGTACCCGTGTAATCAGTGTTGATTTCGAATGCAGGAGCCCTCGCCGCCTGGAAGAGGCTCTGGAGGCGCTGAACGAGGAGGGGTCCCAGGTTCTGGCCGGGGGCACCGACCTGCTCAACAACATCAAGATCAATGCGGTTAAGCCCCGCCGGTTGGTGTACGTCCTGGGAATTCCCGAACTGGAGTTCATCAGCGTCGAGGGAGGGCGCCTAATCGTTGGAGCTGCAGCCCTCCTGAGCGATATCGAGCATAACCGCCAGGTCGTCTCCCGCTTTCCCGCCCTGGCGGAAGCGATCAATGTGATCGGCGGGACCCAGATCCGCAATATGGCCACCCTGGCGGGCAACCTCTGCAACGCCTCCCCGGGAGCGGACACTCCGCCGATTCTCCTCGTCCTTGACGCGGAGGTTGAAATCTGTTGGAGCAACGGCGGTGCCGGAGCTCAACGCAGCCGCCTGCCCCTCGGCGGTTTTTTCACCGGACCGAAAAAAACCGTGTTGAAACAGGGTCAGATGGTGCACTCCGTGTCGATACCGCTGCCCTCGGAACACTCAGGCGCTGCCTTTCGCCGGTTGGCCCGGGTCAGCCTGGACATCGCCAAGATCAACTGCGCCGCCTGCATCGAACGGGACGGTGACACGGTTCAGAGAGCGCGGATCGCCCTTGGATCGGTAGCGCCGACTCCGGTCAGGGCGCCGTCAATCGAAAAAGCCCTGGAAAGCAGAAGGTACAGCGGCGAATTGTTCCAGGAGGCGGCCGAACTGGTGGAGGAAGATATCGCGCCGATCGATGATGTCCGTTCCACCGCGGAATACCGCAGGCAGATTGCTTCCCTGCTGGTCCGGGAAGCCCTGCAGGAAGCCTGGAGGAGGTCTGGAGGCAAAGAATGAAAACAGCGATTACTTTAAATGTAAACGGCAAAGAGTACCCTTTGGAGGTCAAGGCCAACGAAATCCTGCTCAATGTGCTGCGGGACAGACTGGGGTTGATGGGCACCAAGTACGGCTGCGGCATCGGAGAGTGCGGTGCCTGTACGGTGCTGCTCGATGGGAAAGCGATTCTCTCCTGCCAGACCCTGGCCTTCACAGCGGATGGAAAGAAGATTGCGACCATCGAGGGCCTCGAACAGAATGGATCGCTGCACCCCCTGCAGCAGGCCTTCATAGACGAGGGTGCGGTTCAGTGCGGCTACTGCACCCCGGGTATGATCCTGAGCGCCAAGGCCCTGCTCGACATCAACGCCGATCCTTCCAACCAGGAGATCAAGCAGGCCATTCGCGGCAATCTCTGCCGCTGCACTGGCTACACAAACATCGTTCGTGCTATAAAAACGGCGAGCAAGAAGATCAATGATCAAGGAAGGGAGTAAACATGAGTTTTGAAGGACGAGACATTCTGAGTACCGAGGACCTCTCGAAGAGCGATCTTCTGGAAATCATGAAGGTCACCGCCAAAATGGAGGATCTGGTCAAAAAGGAACATGTTTCCGACCTGCTCTCCGACAAAGTAGTGGCGGTGATCTTCCTGGAGCCCTCCACCCGCACCCGATTGTCTTTCGAGACCGCGGTCAAACGTCTGGGGGCGCGCTCGATCACCGTGGCGGATGCCAAGAGCTCCTCCGCCTCCAAGGGAGAGAGCCTGGCCGATATGGCCCGCACCGTTGAAGGGTACGTGGACTGCATCGTCGTGCGCCAGCCCCAGACCGGCGGAGCCAAGATCATCGCCGATGCTGTAGATATTCCGGTGCTGAACGGCGGCGACGGATCGGGGCAGCACCCCACCCAAGCCCTGCTCGATCTCTACACGATCCAGAAGGAGAAGGGTACTCTGGAGAATCTGACCGTCGGCATGGTCGGGGATCTGAAGTACGGCCGAACCGTGCACTCCCTGTCCTACGCCCTGGCTCCCTTCAATCCCTCCTACATCTACTGCGCACCGAAAGAGCTATCCATGCCGGAACACGTTGCAGCGGACGTGAAAAGAATGGGAATCCCCGTAAAGGAGACCGGCGATATCAGGGAAGCTCTCCAGGCGGACATCGTCTACATGACCCGCATCCAGCGGGAGCGTTTCGACGATCCGGCGGAATACGAACGTCTGAAGGGCAGCTACGTGCTGAACCGGAACCTGGTGGAGAAGGGAAAGAAGGGCATCGTGATCATGCATCCCCTGCCCCGGGTTGACGAGATCACCACCGATGTGGATGATCTTCCAGGCGCCGCCTACTTCCGCCAGGCCCACAACGGGGTCTACCTGCGCATGGCCCTGCTGGCCATGGTGCTGGGACGAGCGTAAACTGGCGAACAAACAAAGTACCAGGAGGAACTTAATAAAAATGGCAAGAGGAAAAGCAGCAGTTGATGTTACCACGATCCTTCAGATCGTGGTGGCGGTGTTCTTAATTACACTGGGTCTGATCGGGATCACCCACTACAATTCGAACCTCGCTCAGTTTGGTCGGGGGATGAACAGGCTCTTCGGCCGGGCCAACGACCCGCTCAATCTCGTCGTGGCGATTATCGAAATAGTGGCTGGTGTGATCGTGTTCGCCGGGGTATTTTTCGCCGTGCAAAGCAAGCTTCTCTACGCTACGACCCTGGTGATCGCCATCCTCTGGATCATCCAGATCATCTTGAGTTTTTTCGCCAGCAATTTCGCCGAACCGGATCTGATCGTTTGGCTCAACCGGCTGGCCGCCGACCTGATCGTGTTGCTGTCCCTCTGGTTGGTCAACAGGAAGTACGCATAGCCCGTAGCGAGGAGGTGAGAAAACTCTCCCGCCGCTGTTGCGTCATTTACAAATCTACTCGAAATACATCAGAATTCAGGTCGTTGACCATACTCCCAGAATGTCGTACAATTTGGGAGTATGGTCCCAAGATTGATCTCTCCTCTGCCTGGCCACAGTTTTTTTCTCTTCGGAGCTCGAGGAACCGGTAAATCTACCTTCCTCACCGAGTATTTTAGAGATTCCACAACCCTTTGGATCGATCTCCTGGACCCGGAGCAGGAAGATCGCTTCGCAAGAAACCCGTTGGAATTGAGTCAACAGATTGCAGCCATCCGCAATAGTCTGGAATGGGTGGTCATCGACGAAGTACAAAAAGTACCAAAACTCCTGGATATTGTGCACAGCAATGTAGAGAAGGAAAAAATACCTTTTGCGCTAACCGGATCAAGCGCACGCAGATTAAAAAAGGACACTGTCAATCTTCTGGCAGGAAGGGCTTTTGTCTACAACCTATTTCCGTTCACTCACCGAGAACTCAGGTGTAACTTCGATCTCGATCAGGCACTTCGTTACGGGACTTTGCCAACCCTGTCTTCGTTGAAAAATGAAGCAGAATACCAGGCTTATCTCAGGGCATATTCCCTCACCTATCTGAAGGAGGAGGTTTGGGCGGAACACCTGATACGAAAACTCGATCCCTTCCGTCGCTTCCTGGAGATTGCCGCCCAGTGTAACGGGGAGATGCTCAACTTCTCCAATATTGCCAGAGATGTGGGAGCGGATCATAAGACCGTGGCGTCTTATTTCGAGATTCTCGAAGATACTCTACTGGGCTTTATGCTCGAGCCATATCACCTTTCCGTACGCAAGCGGCAGTCACAATCACCCAAATTCTATTTCTTCGACCCCGGAGTGGTACGAGCGCTCACCAGGATGCTTACGGTACCGCTGAAACCGAGAACCTATGAGTACGGTCGGGCATTCGAGCACTTTGTCATCGCGGAGATCATTCGGTTAAGCGCCTATCGCCAAAACGATTTTCGTTTTTCCTACTTGAATACCAAGGACGGGGTTGAAATAGACCTGATCGTGGAGAGACCGGGACAGGCCACTGCCTTGATTGAAATCAAATCAAGCACGCAGGTTTCTGAGCGGGATGTCCGACAGTTGGCGGTGTTCAAGAAGGATCTTGCCAATACCGAAGCCTTTTGTCTCTCTCAAGATCCTGTAAGGAAAGAAATAAACGGTATCCTCTCACTTCCGTGGAGCGACGGGATCGAAGCCCTCGGTATCTAGGACTCGTTTTTCTTGTCGTCTAATTCTTTTTTCTTCTTGTCCTCGTCGTCGATCTGTCCCTCTTTGATTCCCTGCTCGAACTCCTTCTTCGCCCTGCCCAAAGAACGGGCGAATTTGGGAATCGCCGTGGCACCGAACAGAACCAGAACCACACCGACGATGATGACTATCTCGGTTGTGCCGATCATACACTCCTCACTCTCTACCTTTATTATACAGTATTAGCACCCGTACGGAACTAGGAATCCGGTTGTTCCGGGTCGCTTTCCACTTCTTTCTCCTCGGAAGATCTTTCCTCCTCCTCGATTTCTCTTTCGATCTTCTTCATATATTGCACAGAACTATCCCTGATGTCCCTCAGTTGTCGAACCAACCTGCCCAGTCGGCGAAACACCTTGGGCAGGTCCTTCGGATTGATGAATATTATGACCACCAGGAAGATAATCAGGATTTCAAAAAAACCAAGGCCAAACATTACCGCGTCTCACTTCGCTTCACAGTCGTTCCTTGCCGAAATTAAAGATCCTGGCAATCAGAATGGTCAGGAAGAATAATCCGACCAGGGGCAGGGCCAAGCTGATCTGGGAGATAAAATCCGGCGGGGTGACGATTGCCGACAGCACGAAGATACCAATAACGATGAGCCGGCTTGCCTTTAGCAGCGCCTTGCGGCTCAACACGTTCATGATCATGAGGATTTCCAGGATGATCGGTAGCTGAAATAGAATGACCGTGATCATCAGGAATTGAAATATTACGAAGATGTTCTTCCCGTAGCTGAGCAGCAGCCCCACATCTGCGGGAATAAACCCTGAGCTGCTCAAAAACTTGATGGAGATCGGGATGACGTTGAAATACCCGTAGTAGAAACTGAACACGATCAGACAGAAGCTGACGATCAGGGAAATGAGAATGATTTTCTTCTCTCGTTCCGTGAGCCCCGGCAGAACGAATCTAATGATGTTGAACACATGAACCGGAAGGGAGAAAACGATCCCCGAAAGGATCGCGACCTTCAGGCGCACCAGGAATCCCTCGAAGATGGTATTGATAAACAGGATCTCATCCCGAATCGACAGAGCATCGATCTCCCGAAAGGGCTTGAACAGGAAGGTGACGATATAATCGAAGAAAATGTAAGAGACGATCGCCGCGCAAAGAATCGCGATCATGGAGACGATGATCCGCTTGCGTAGCTCTCTCAGATGATCGAGAAAGGACATTTCGCTTTGAGGATTTGCTCGCACTCTGCTTTGGCGCTTGTCTTTGCTCACGTTGGAATGGTAGTTCAGCCTAACTGACAGTGTCAATTCTCAGGTTCGGCCACGACCATCGTGTTTCCGCTCATCTCAGCCCTTAACTTCGTTACTTGCCCTCTTCAAGATGGTCCCGATCTTCTCCTCTACATCTTTCGGCAACTGCTCCGGACGGTGATGCTCCAGGATCCAGCGGACCTTCTCCCTCAACACCTCCCGCAGCGGTTTAGCTCCCTTGCCGGCCCAAACCGAATACTCCTCCCGGTTGATTACTTTTGGATACCAGACATCCCTGTAGTGCTCGAGAGTGTGGTCTTCCATCAGGAAATGCCCGCCGGGGCCCACCTTTTCGATCAGCTCCCAGCTCGCGGTCATCCCCATATCCATATAGCCGACATCATGAATGAGCGTGCTGCCGGCAAGGGTGGACATATACAGGGAGAGAGCCGCCTTTTCGATATCCTCGTAATCGGTCGGCCTTCGCTCTCCTGTATCGATATCGTAGACATATTGGATCGTGGGCCCCGTGCCGTAGTAGCTGTTGCCTCCCTTCAAAACCATGGTCACATCTCCGCGACGATTACCGATACCGATGCTTCGAGGAACCGTACGCAGCGCTTCTTTGACCAGTTCTCGTGGAATGCGCACATGATAGGTATCAACCACTTCGGCTCCCGCCTTTTTTTAAAGATCCGCGGCTTCCCGGAGATGCATTTTCACCCCAGCGGTTTCGAGCAACCTCAAGGATGCGCGGTGAACATGCTCTGCCTGCTCTGAAGACAGAAACTGGAGACGGGGTCCAGCATGAAAATCCGTACCAGCGGCATTTTCTCGGTGATATCTTTTCATCGTCGCCATCCCGATATCAGCCGATCTGTCCTGAATGGGCCATGGCACCGATGAAGTTGAGGATCAGCCGGGCCGCAAAGATGCTGGTTAAGTTGCGGACGTCTAAGTCGGGTACGACTTCGCAAAAATCGATTCCCGCGATGGCGCCGCGCTTGGCGATCCCTTTGACCAGATCGGTCATCTCGAAGTAGTCGACTCCGCCAGGAGAAGGATAGTACACCCCCGGCGCAATAGAGGGATCCAAACCGTCGCTGTCGATGGTGATGTAGTATCCATCGGCTTCCGGCAGCCGCTGCAAGACCTGCTCCACCCCGAGTTGGTGCAGCTCCTGAGCTCGCACCATCACGCTGCCGTGCTTCCGAGCTTCCTCGTACTCCTCCTGCCGGCCGCTGCCCACGCCCCGAAGCCCGATCTGCATCATCGCCTGAACCCAGGCCATCTCCGCAGCCCGGCGCATCTGGCTGCTGAATCCGTCCTTGTAACCCTGGCGTTCATCTCGAAAATCCAGGTGGGCGTCTATCTGCACGACGCAGATAGGTCCGTGGTTCTCGTATGCCCTCAGGATCGGAATGGGAGTGCCGTGATCACCCCCGAGCACTATGGGCACGGCGCCCCGAAGCAGGATCGTCCGTATCGCCTGTGTGATTGCCTGAAGCTGCTTTTCAACACTTCCAGGCTCAAGCACCAGGTCGCCGCAGTCCGCAATCCTTACATCCCGTCCGGCGAACAGATCTCCGTCGAAATCGAAATCGTAGTGACGAAGACTGTGGGTATACACGACGGACTGCTTTCTAAGAGCCTCCGGAGCCGACAAGGTACCGGCCATGGCGTCCAGGGGTACGCTCACCTCGTAGGGACTCTTGTAGGGAATACCGATGATTGCCACGTCGGCATCAAGATCCTCCAGACTTTCACACCGTGGGGCTTCCACGAAGGTCGGAATCTGATTCATGCTTCCTTCCTTTCCTTTCGATTGGTATATTGTTGATACGTTCTTATGAAGATCCTGGCCATATCCGATTTTGTCGAGCCCCTGCATTGCGATCTGCCGGGAAACAGCGCCTTGTCCGATGTTCGGCTGATCGTTTCCTGCGGAGACCTTCCCCCGGATTACCTGAGTTCTCTCAGCAAAGCCTTCGACGCTCCACTGTACTACATCAGGGGAAACCATGATATCCGCTACGACTCAAGCCCGCCAAACAGTTGTATCAATATACACGCTCAAGTTGTGCCCTTTGCAGAACTGACCATTCTTGGCTTAGAGGGCTCTCGCTGGTACAACGGCAGACCACTACAATACACGGAAGCTCAAATGCGGCAGACAATCCGCTACCTGCGCCCGCAGCTGCGCCGGTACAGGCACCTCGACCTCGTCGTTGCCCATGCGCCGCCCAGGCACATCCACGATGCAGAAGATCCCTGCCACAGGGGATTTCAAAGTTACAGGCGTTTAATCGATCGCTACCGGCCGCGGTATTTTCTTCATGGCCACATCCATCGTCGCTTCACGGACCCCTCCGGCCGGATCACACAGATCGGTCGAACCCGGGTTATTAACTGCTCGGGGTACTACCTCTTCGAGCTCGAGAAGGGCCATGAGTAACACAGATCGGCAGGGTACATCACACAGAAAACCGGGGGCGATCAAACGCTTCCGGGATGAACAGCAGAAAGAGGGAGCTTACGACTACAAGCATCGGGGGAAGCAGACTGTGAAGCTCTCCGAAATCGTGGGCAGCGTCAATCGCTATCTCGATTTCGACAGCAAGTTTCGCCTGAAGAAAGACAGGCCGCAGGAACGACTCCTGTCCATTCGCACGGTAATGGAACAGGGCAAACCCCTTCCGCCGGTCGACCTGTACAAGATCAAAGACAGCTATTTTGTCGTGGACGGAAATCATCGCATCTCCGTGGCCAAGGAGCGGGGGTTCAAAGAAATCAACGCCCGGGTCATCGAGTTTCTCCCATCCAGGGGAACGCTGGAGAACATTCTCTATCGCGATAAAACCGAATTTGAGGACAGGACCGGACTCAAGGATTCAATCACGCTGACCGAGCCGGGCCAGTACCGCAATCTTGCGAGGCAGATCGCTCAGCACCAAAAATACTTGGAAGAGGACGGCAAGGTAAATGTTCCCTTGAAGGAGGCGGCTGAGGACTGGTACAACACGATCTATCGGCCGTTGACAGCGATGGTGGAGAAGGCGGGATTATTGGCTTTCTTCCCCAAGCGTACCGTTTCCGATCTCTACATGTATATTTCTGTACACCAGTGGGAGCGCAGTCATTCCCGGTCCTTTGGCTCCGCGATCGACAGGAGCATTACCCGCAACATGGAGGAGTTTCGAAAGAACATGAAAAACGTAAAAGAGAACGAATACCCGGAGATGCTCCGGGAGATCACCGTGTTCGTGCTGATCAATATCAGCGCCAGGAAAGAGTCTCAGATTCTCGACCGGCTCTTCGCCTTGGATGAGGTGAAGGAGGTGCATTCGGTACACGGCAGTATCGACGTGATCGCCAAACTCATTCTGACCCGAAATCTTGTAGCCTCGGACGCGGAAATGATCAGTCGCTACGTCCAAAAGAACATCCGCCACGTTCCCGGTGTACTGAGCACCCAAACTCTGATCCCGGGCATCTCGAAAGTAAAGGAGGAGTGACATGCCCCCCATAATCGATAAAAAACTATGCAACTACTGCGGCATATGCTACAACATGTGCCCTCAGGACGTTTTTTCCTTCGACAGAAAGCAAAAAAAAACTCCGGCTGTTGTCTATCCGCAGGAGTGCTGGTACTGCGGAGCCTGCGTCGTCGACTGCCCAAAAGGGGCGGTTTCCCTCAAGCTTCCCCTACCCCTTCACATCGTTCCTTCCCCGGCCCTGTACGGCCCCCCGGGCGAAGAGGAAAACGAACAGCTCAGGCGAGCTGCGGGCTTCTCCCGCTCCATTGAGCGCAGCTCGGTCGAATACAAGCCGGAACGGGAGGAAAGTGTATGAAAAGGATAGAGATCCAAGAGCATACCTGCGACATCTGCGTCGTGGGCGGAGGACTTGCCGGGTGTATGGCTGCGATCCGAGCGGCGCAGTTGAACACAAACGTCATACTGGTGGACAAGTCCCATCCGGAGCGCTCCGGATGCGCCGCTACCGGGCTGGACCATGTCTGGGGCTACTTTCCGGAGGTCCAGGGTCGCGAAGGAGTAAGCCTGGAAGAGATGGTGGAGGACCACATTCAAAACGTGGCCCACGGCTTGGTACACAAGAAGATGCTCCATTACATCGCCGCAACCAGCTTGGACAGGATTCTCGACCTGGAACGCTTCGGAGCCAAGATCCGCTTCGAAGACTCCACTCTGCCGGGCAAGCTCCGGCTGCAGTACCAGATGCACGCCTGCCGAAACACCTTGCACTTCGAGGGCCGGGATGTAAAACGTATCCTGAGCAAAGCCGTGCGGAATCAGGGCGCCCGCATCCTGGACAGGGTGATGGTGATGGAACTGCTCGTAGAAGACGGGGAGATTGCCGGAGCCGTAGGGTACGGGACCCGGGACGGCAAGATACACCGGATCCGGGCCAAGGCGGTGGTCATGGCAACGGGTCGTGCCAATCGGCTCTACAAGCCCTATCCCGGTCTGACCTTTGCAATCCGTATGCCTCCGGCCCTGACCGGAGACGGGAAGGCGGCCATGTTCCGGGCGGGAGTCGAGCTGATCAACATGGAGTTTCTCTCTATTCCCGGACGCTGGTCCTCGAAGAACTTGATCCGCGGAGGAGGACTT
>Ga0307380_10004717_pt1 | contig 18289 bp, 14 predicted proteins | sample UN3MG_FD_202239 | JGI IMG/M metagenome (GOLD analysis project Ga0307380, IMG submission 202239) | Soil microbial communities from Risofladan, Vaasa, Finland - UN-3 | ecosystem: Environmental > Terrestrial > Soil > Coastal area > Acid sulfate soil | place: Finland: Risofladan, Vaasa | collected...
GTGGGCTTTTCACGGAGCCGATGATCTGGTGGTCCCGGTGGAGGAGAGCCAGCGGATGGTGGATGCACTGCGGGCGGCCGGAGGACAGGCTAGACTCACGGTTTACCCTGGGGTGGACCATGACTCGTGGACTGAAACGTATGAGAATCCCGAGCTCTATGAGTGGTTCTTGCGGCATCGCAGGGATTTGGGAAGAAAGTGACTGTCACCTCCCAGGTGACTGTCACTTAGTAGTTACTCAACGCTATCTTTTATGTACCAGTGCGATGGAGTATGATTCGAGGACCAAGAGTTAAGAAAATCCCGAGTTATATGCAGGGATTTGGGAAGAAAGTGACGGTCAACGACTAAGTGATGACCATCGACGAAGTGACGGTCAACAACGAAGTGACGGTCACCTAGGAGGTGACAGTCACTTGGGTGAAAAGGAGACTCAACCATGTCGAATTTGGAAAACAGCAGGTTCTACCAAACAACGACGAGGCTGTGGCCAGAGGTGGCCCAGATGGATGAAAGGAGACAGATCCGGGCGGTTGAGACCATTGTCCAACTGGTCTACCTATCGCCTTTTGCCATTGGTGGGCTGATCTGGCTTGTTCTGAGAACCGACTACAGCTTCCTTTCGGACCATCTCGACAGCCTAGCGATCTTATTTGTGGCCATGGTCTTGCTGCTGCTCCAGCCATTCAGCGTGCGAATTCGCCTGGATCGCCAGGGCGAAGAGTTTGACATCACGAGTTCAATGGCCCCGATGATATTATGGTCGGCCCTGTTTATATCTGGGGCGGCCGGGTTATGGGCCATGGTCCTGGCGGCCGCGGTCAGCGCTCTATGGCGGAGCACGCAGATGGCTCGCTACGGCGAGAATCCGGTTTGGGAGCCTTTGTCTACCTTCGTACAGCAAATGGGGACGTACATCTTCGCCATCATGGTAGCTGCTACCATCTACCTGGCAGCGGATGGGGTATTTCCGATGATCAGTTCAGAGGCTGGCGACTGGATCCCAGCAATAATAGCCATCATCGTTGGGGCGCTGCTGGCCGGAGTATTGATGTTACCCGTGGCGATCCAGATTGACAGCCTGGTCGGCTCGTCGACCAGGTTGGTGAATGTCGCCCGATTCTACCTGGGCTACATCGTCCTTCCTCTGATCATGAGTCCCTTCGCCATCATCATCGCCATACTCAACGCCGAGGGTCGAACGGTGGCCCTTGTATTTATTTTGATCGGTATATGGTTGGTAAACAGGCTGGCCCATCACATGAGCAAAGCGGACGAGCGCAGCAGGCAGCTGGCCCAAGAATTCGCCGAACTTGAATCTCTAGGTGAGGCCCTAATCGAAGCCCCAGCCGACGCCTCGACATTGAAAGAGGTGTTGGCCACTTATCTGCCACGGATTTTCCCGATCGAACGAGTTGAAGTTGTTATATTCGAACCGGAGGAAAAGGTGGTCTGGTCGTCTTTTCGATCTGGGCACCCGGAGTCTATGCCGCCTGTCGAGGAGGATGTCTGGAACAGGATGGGCCGGACTAGGGAAGCCCATGTGGTCTTTTCCGATGTGTCATTGCCTGGGGAGCGATATACTTTCGGCGACGCGTTGGCGGTAAAAATTACGGTCGAGGAGCCCGCTGAGGAGTCGGGGCAGAAGACGATAGGCGGAGTCTATCTACTGCGACATCGATCGGTCGGTAGGACGATCGATTCGTTAGCAACAGTCCAATCGCTGGCATCACAGGTTTCATCGGCCGTGTACCGGGCGGAGGCCCATGCCGAATCGATGGCCTATCAGAAAACCCAACAGGAACTGGAATTCGCTGGTCGGGTCCAGAACAGCTTCCTGCCAAGCACTATTCCAGATCCCGATAAGTGGCAGATAGCGGCCAAGCTTGTACCAGCCCGCCAGACATCAGGCGATTTTTACGATTTCATTCCATTGGGCGACGAGCTGCTTGGGATCATCGTGGCCGATGTGTCGGACAAAGGGACGGGCGCCGCCCTTTATATGGCATTGAGCCGGACGCTGATCCGGACCTACGCGATGGAAAGCAAACTCCAACCGGACGTGGCACTGACCCGGGCCAATGACCGTATTTTCACCGATACGGAAACTGATCAGTTCGTGACGTTGATTTATGGGATTTTGGACATATCTAGTGGCGTCTTTACCTATGCCAATGCTGGGCACAACCCCGGCTATCTACTGCGCGCGGGCGACGGCGTGGGGGAATCGATGGAGGTTGATGTTCTGAGAAACACGGGCATTCCATTGGGGATGTTTGAAGATATGGAGTGGAAGCAGGCTAAGGTGCAGATGAATCCTGGCGACGTGCTGCTGCTCTATTCGGATGGGGTACCAGAAGCCGAAGACGCTGGGCAAAACGAATACGGGGATGATAGTTTTATAGAAGTTGGTAAAGTGAATGCTCACAGGTCGGCGGTTGAGATTCAGGACGCGGTAATTGAGGCGGTCCTTGAATTTACCGGCGATGCACCTCAATTCGACGATATCACCCTGGTGGTGGTCGTGAGGGAGCCTGAGGGATTGGGGGAGGATTAGCAAGCAGATGTGCTCTCGGGAGAGAGCTTCGCGGATATGCTCTCCGGAGAGAGCTTCGCTGATTAAAAGATCAAATTATGGGCTGTGCGTGGCAGGGGGACGAGCGCGTTGCACCTTGGAGGTGCAACGCGCGATGAGACCCGAGTTTTATTTGTAGCTGCTGTAGACTTCGATGTTGCCGGAGCTATCAAAGGTAAGAACGTCATAGGGTTGGGGATCGGCGCCGGATTCTTCCATGCCGGGGGAGCCGACTGGCATCCCGGGCACAGCCAGGCCGGCGATGTCCGGACGTTCATCTAGCAACCTCTCCACGTCGGCAGCGGGCACATGCCCTTCGATTACGTAGCCATCCACGATGGCTGTGTGGCAAGACTGGAGCTGGGATGGGACCTGGTAGCGATCTTTCACCGAAACCATATCCTGGACATCCTCGACCTGAACGACGAAGTCGTTCTCTTCCATATAGTCGATCCAGCTGCCACAGCAACCTCAGGAGGGGGTTCTGAATACCGTAATGGTCGATGCGCTATCGTCAGCGACGGGCGTGTCGTCGGGTTCTGCCGCGACACACGCTGCTGCAAATAGGGCAACGAGCACTATTAATGCAAGTGATCGTTTCATCGGTTTATTGCTCCTTTCAAGGGTTCTTTCTGCTGCAAAGTCGATCACGATGCTACTCGATGTCGCCTGCATCGGCAAAGGAATGCACCGTATTCTCAATAAACACTCTGATATGTCTGACGAGAGGACTCGTCTGACGAGAGGAACTCGTCTTGTCGACTTCGTCGCCCTTGGTTCGCTATGGGATTGCTGACCAGAGGACTGGTCTGACCAGAGGACTGGTGTGATGAGAGGACTGGTCTGATGAGAGGACTGATCTGATGAGAGGACTGGTCTGATGAGAGGACTGGTCTGATGAGAGGACTGGTCTGATGAGAGGACTGGTCTGATGAGAAAGACTCGCGTCGAGGAGAGTTCGGACTACATCGGAACAGCTCTATGGCGCAACTACCCGTTATCTGAGCGCAGGATTGATTCAACACCGGGCGAGGCTCCCAGATTCGCCCCGCCCCTACCATCGCCTATTTTCCATGCTGTGACGAGCGTAGCTCGTCTTGGGCAGACACGGCGTTCTGCCCCGACAGAAAAGGGAGATAGAGGGTGGGTGGAGGATTTGGTGAACCCTGAAGAATGTGACAGTCACCTTGGAGGTGACGGTCACATGGCTTTTGCCAGGCAGGCAATTGACCTTGATAGGACCGGTTATCGCTCCGGTGCAAGTATGATGTTTGTCATTGTTCTAGGTGTATTCTGTCACTGCCCGCTGTCGCCGGGGACAATTAAAATAAACTCGATAACCAATAGAAGCGCATGCGCTGAAGTTCTCGCTTGCTTGAGAGGACGTGCGTATGACGCCATCAGTGAAGAGGCGACGGTTAGGAAGCGTAGGGGCCAATCCCCAATTCACCGACACCTTTGGAGAAATTGATTCACATGTCATTTAGGTATCCAAGTACCTTGTACTGGAATACACCTACACGCAGCATGAAAATCTGCGACTGCCACTGCTGATTCACGGAGGAGTTAAGCATGAGTAAACAGACTATTACGATTGATGGTAATGAAGCCGCTGCCCGAGTAGCCCATAAGATCAGCGAAGTCATCGCCATCTACCCCATTACCCCATCTTCGCCCATGGGCGAGTGGGCTGACCAGTGGTCGGCCGAGCGAAAGACCAATATCTGGGGCTCGGTACCGATGGTTGTCGAGATGCAAGCCGAAGGTGGTGCGGCAGGAGCCGTTCATGGTTCCCTCCAGGCAGGAGCGTTGACCACGACCTTTACCGCTTCCCAAGGCTTGCTGTTGATGATCCCCAACATGTACAAGATCGCCGGCGAGCTGACATCATCGGTTTTTCATATCGCCGCTCGTTCAGTAGCTGCCCAGGCGCTGTCGATTTTTGGCGATCACAGCGACGTGATGGCCGCCCGTAATACGGGCTTTGGCTTGCTCTCTTCCAACTCGGTCCAAGAGGTACTGGATTTCGCGTTGATTTCGACGGCATCGACGCTTAAAGCGCGAATTCCCTTCCTCCATTTCTTCGACGGATTCCGAACATCGCACGAGGTGAGCAAGGTCGAGTTGTTCGACGACAGCGTACTCCGGGCGATGATCGACGACGAGCTAGTTCGAGCCCATCGTGACCGGCGGTTAACCCCTGACAAACCCGTTCTCAGAGGTACGGCCCAAAATCCTGACGTTTTCTTCCAGGCAAGGGAGAGCGTCAATCCATTTTATGCAGCTTGCCCGGGGATCGTCCAAGAGGCGATGGATAAGTTCGCAGGGTTGACAGGACGGCAATACCGTCTCTTTGACTACGTGGGCGCGCCCGACGCGGAGCGAGTTATCGTGCTCATGGGTTCCGGGGCTGAGACGGCACACGAGACGACCGAATATCTCAAGGCTCAAGGCGAAAAAGTGGGCCTAGTGAAGGTCCGGCTTTACCGGCCTTTTGATATCCAGGCATTTGTGCAAGCACTGCCCCCAACAGTAAAAGCCATCGCCGCCCTGGACCGAACCAAGGAACCAGGAGCGACTGGCGAGCCTCTTTACCAGGATGTGATCGCGGCTGTAGTCGAAAGCCTTGCCGATGGCAACGCGCCATTCGAGGCGATGCCTCGCATCATCGGCGGTCGTTTTGGCCTTTCGTCGAAGGAATTCAACCCTGGAATGGTCAAGGCAGTCTTCGACGAGCTGGCATCAGCCCAACCGAAGAGGCACTTCACGGTGGGCATCAACGATGACGTATCAGGAACGAGCCTGGAGTGGGACAAGGGATTCGATATCGAATCCGATGATGTCGTCAGGGCTGTGTTCTATGGCCTAGGGGCCGATGGGACGGTGGGCGCCAACAAGAACTCGATCAAGATCATCGGCGAGGATACGCCCAATTATGCTCAAGGCCATTTTGTTTATGATTCAAAGAAGGCCGGCGCTGTTACAGTCTCCCACCTGCGATTTGGACCGAGGCCAATCCGGTTAACCAATATGATCCAGTCGGCCAATTTCGTGGCCTGCCATCAATTTGGGTTCCTCGAACGGTACGACGTACTGCGCCTGGCTTGCGAGGGGGCGACGTTCTTGTTGAACAGCCCATATGATCCTGAGGAAACCTGGGACCGGCTGCCTCGCAGCGCGCAGGAGACCATCATTGATAAAAACCTCAAGTTCTATGTGGTAGATGGCTACGAGGTTGGCAAAGTATCCGGCATGGGCAGGCGTATCAATACGATCATGCAGACCTGTTTCTTCGCCATAAGTGGTGTATTACCCACCGATGAGGCCATCGAGGCAATCAAAGAAGCCATTCGCAAGACGTATGGAAAGCGCGGTGAAGCTGTCGTCGAACAGAACTTCGCGGCCGTAGATGCGGCTCTGGCCTATCTGAAACAAGTGGAAATCCCTTCCAGCGCGAGCAGCAACTTTGAACGCCCGCCGCTGGTGTCAGCAGGAGCTCCCGAATTTGTGCAAACGGTGACGGCCAAGATCATTGAAGGTTTTGGCGACGAGCTGCCAGTGAGTGCTTTGCCCCTGGACGGCACATACCCAACAGCCACTACCCAATGGGAGAAGCGGAACATCGCTACAGAACTCCCAGTCTGGGATGAGGAGATCTGCATCCAATGCGGCAAGTGTGTGTTCGTCTGTCCCCACGCCGTCATCCGGCAGAAGGTGTTCGACGTCGAACTGTTAGAAGGGGCTCCAGCTACCTTCAAGGCGGTACCTGCCCGGTACAAGGAATTCAAGGACAAGGTTTTCTCGCTGCAGGTCGCGCCTGAAGATTGCACGGGCTGCACCTTGTGCGTGGATGTATGTCCGGTCAAGAGTAAGAGCCAACCCAAGTTCAAAGCCATCAATATGGAACCCCAGGCGCCTCTCCGGGATAGCGAGAAGGAGAACTGGGAGTTCTTCTTAGAATTGCCAGAGATAGACAAAGCTTCAATTCCGCTCAACCAGGTGAAATACAACCAGCTGCTGCGGCCGCTGTTCGAATTCTCCGGAGCCTGCGCGGGCTGCGGCGAGACGCCCTATCTCAAATTACTGAGCCAGCTCTTTGGCGACCGGGTGCTCATCGCCAATGCCACTGGCTGCTCATCCATATACGGCGGCAATCTGCCGACCACGCCATGGGCCCAAGATGCCAACGGAAGAGGACCTGCCTGGTCCAACTCGCTGTTCGAGGACAACGCCGAATTTGGTTTTGGTATGCGTGTAGCGATGGATCAGAGGCTTGAGGCGGCTACCAGCTTGATGCGCGACCTTAGGGATGTGATCGGGCCGAGATTGACCGATGCCATCCTATATGCCGATCAGGTAACGGTAGGTGAGATCCAGGCCCAGCGAGGCAGGATCGCCGAGCTCAAGGCCCGTCTTCAGGAACTGCTGGATGGCGAAGTCGCCGGAACTCCGGAGCTAACGGCCGCCCTGGAGAATCTCCTAAGCGTCATCAATGTCCTGGTGCGGAAGAGCGTGTGGATCGTCGGTGGCGATGGATGGGCGTACGACATTGGATACGGCGGGCTGGACCATGTCCTGGCATCAGGCCGGAACGTCAATGTGCTTGTGCTCGATACCGAGGTGTATTCCAATACCGGCGGACAGATGTCCAAGGCGACACCACGAGCAGCAGTCGCCAAGTTTGCCGCCGCGGGAAAACCAATGCCCAAGAAGGACCTGGGTCTGCTAGCTATGAGCTACGGCAATATCTACGTGGCTCATATCGCCTTTGGCAGCAGTGACGTTCAAACTATCAGGGCTTTCCAAGAAGCTGAAGCCTATGATGGCCCATCCTTGATACTGGCCTACAGCCACTGTATCGCGCACGGTTACGACCTGAAATTCGGTCTTGACCAGCAGAAAAAGGCGGTTGATTCCGGCTACTGGCCCCTGTACCGATTCAATCCTGACCGGGCAATTGAAGGTCAAAATCCCTTCCAAATTGATTCCAAGCCCCCCAAGATTGATCTTGAGGAGTACGCCTACCGGGAAGGGCGCTATCGCATGCTAACCCAGAGCCATCCCGAGCGGGCTGCTAAGTTGATGGACTTGGCGAAAATGGATGTAAAAAAGATGTGGGACAAGTATCTCCAATTGGCCGGAACCAACGGAAAAGGAAAATGACAAAAACCTAGTCTTGGGAATACGATTCCCTTGACTATGGTATTTCCGCATAGCCGGCTTATTTTGGTGAACAATAACGATCATGATATGGACCGGGAGAAGAAGATAGCTGACAGCGATCTACGAATCGCCTGATCCCGCGGCCCTGAACCGGCGGCTCCCTGAGCCGGCGGAACATTTAGGAGAGATGATATGGACCTATCCACAAACTACCTTGGCCTGAAGCTAAAAAACCCGATTGTCCCCTCGTCGTCGCCTATATCGCGAAAGATGAGTGGGCTGCGGCAGATGGAAGACGCTGGCGCCTCGGCGATTGTGCTCTATTCGCTCTTCGAAGAGCAAATCACCTTAGAGAGCCAGACTTTGAATAATTACCTGACTCAGGGCGTGGAGAGCTTCCCGGAAGCGCTGTCCTATTTTCCCGAAGCGAGCGCCTACGCGAGCGGGCCTGACGAATATGTCGAGCATATTCAAAAAGCAAAGTCCACTCTTGGAATCCCAATCATCGCCAGTCTTAATGGGGTCTCAACGGGTGGCTGGATCAAATACGCCAAAAACATCGAGCAAGCTGGTGCGGATGCACTGGAACTAAACATCTATTACCTTCCAACGGATCCTACCCTGTCGGGTTCCGAAGTTGAGCAGATATACGTAGATATTCTGACGGATGTTAAAGAGGCGATAAACATTCCAGTAGCCATGAAACTCAGCCCCTATTTCAGTTCGCTGGCTAACCTGGCCCAGCGGCTGACTGATGCAGGGGCAGGCAGCCTGGTCCTGTTCAATCGATTCTACCAACCAGATTTAGACATTGAGAACCTGGAAGTTATACCCCATCTGCTGCTGAGTACCTCGGCCGAATTGCGCTTACCATTAAGGTGGATCGCCATACTGTACGGCCGGATTGAGGCTGACCTGGCCCTGACCACGGGAATACACACCGTTGAAGATGTGCTAAAAGGGTTGATGGCAGGGGCCGCGGCGACGATGATGGCCTCCGAGCTGTTGAGGAACGGCGTCGGCCGGATTGGCGAGATCCTCATCGACCTTGAACGCTGGCTGACCGAATATGAGTACGAGTCGATCACTCAACTGCAGGGAAGTCTCAGCCAGATCAACTGCTCGGAACCAGCAGCCTTCGAGCGGGCAAACTACATGCGCGTTCTTAGTTCATTTGCTCCCGATTATCAATGGCGCACCGGCACCCTTGGAGTTGTGCCAGGGGGCGGATAGCACTTCGCTGTGGGGAGCCGAAAGCAATTCAAGCCGTTCAACGGATGCCGCTCCCCAGCCTGATGGTCGACCTAAGCGGAAAATGATTTATGTCCCCCGGGAAGGTGACTTCTGTCAGATGATTCCAGGCTCTGGTATGGCCTATCATTATGATATCTGATCGCTCGTTTATGGCCTGACCAAGTATTCTTGCAAGCCTGGACCAAGTATTCTTGCCATTGATGAAGATGTACCAAGAAGAGGAGAAGGCGTGACAGAGGCTCTATCAGATATCCAGGATAGCAGATTACTTTCATATGTAATCGCCAGTGGTGATATGCGGTACATTCCTGTCAATGAGAGAGAACTCTACCTTCGAGCTACCCCCGATAAAGGTCCCGTCATCAGGGGCGAGATACCAGGTTGTGGGGCTGATTGCCACATCGATCTCAGCCAGGTCCTCTTTGAATACGCGGTAAGCTGCGAGGATTGCAAGGACCATTTCACCTCAGCCGAATCGGAACGGCGGTTTGGAGAACATCTGGGGCAGGTGTTTGCGTCTGGAATTAGCCAGGAAATGCAAGAGCTGCCGGTCGACGACCGCCTGCTAGAAGCGATGGATGTTATCCTCCGTTCCGCGAACGTCGAATTCGAAGTGGACCAGACCGCCGAGTCAATACGCTACGATCTTGCTGAATGCCCAGTACATAGAGCCGCCTCTGAGCCCGGATACTCTTTTAGGCTGCCGGTGGTGCATCTGGGTTTCGCTGCCCTTTGCGACAGCATTGTGAAGGGATTAGCGCCGGGCTTGAAGATGCTAGATCCGATCGTTCAGGAGAGCGAAATGCCGATCAGGACCATTCACTTCGCGAAAAAGTAGACGCGGACAGTTTTATTCCGATCACGTGAACCTCTTTGTAGTGAGCTCTTCAACACAAAACTCGCTGAGAGAAGCCAACACGACCTCCGGAACCCGTTGAAAGCCGGAACAATCAATCAGGAAGGAAGGCGGAAAATAGATGCCCCCAGAACAATCCACGAAGAAGAAAGCCGAAGAGCATCCTAGTGGCGATGACCGGTATCTGGCCATCGACCGCACTATGAAGCTGTTTGCTCACGAGAGTGACGCGCTTCTGGAGGTTCTAAACACAGCCCAAGAGGCTTTTGGCTATTTGTCCGAGGACCTTTTGATCTATGTTTCCAGACATCTGAAAGTCCCTCTGAGCCGGGTATATGGTGTAGCGACTTTTTATCACATGTTCACCTTTAGCCCGCTTGGCGAGCACAATTGCATCATCTGTGCGGGAACAGCCTGTCACGTTAAAGGCTCAGACCAGATTTCGCAGGCTCTCGCCGAAGAATTCGGCATCGGAACCGGGGAAACCACCCCCGATGGTCTTTTCAGCTTGACCATGGCACGATGCCTCGGGACCTGCGGGCTTGCTCCGGTAGTAGTCTTTGACGGTGAGGTTAGTGGAAGAGCAACGCCGGAAGCGGTTGTGAAACGAGCCCTAGCGATCGTCACGTTGGCCAAGGAGCGAGCACTCCTGGAAGCGGAGGCAGTATGAATTTCTCAAAATTAGAAGAGCTGGGTCAGAAAGAGAAGGCCAGGCAGCAGCAGTATGAAAATAGGATCTTCTGCTGCACCAGTACGGCCTGCCTTTCTGCTGGAGCCGGGCAGACCCTCACCGCTTTAGAGCAGGGCGTGGCAGCTTGCGACTGCCATGATTTCGAGGCCGAAGTTGTCCAAACGGGCTGCATGGGTTTGTGCAGCCGGGGCCCGCTCGTACGAGTGGAGGCACAAGAAGAGGAGCCGGTGCTGTATGGCGATGTTACCCCAGACATAGCCCAACAAATTGTCGCTCAGTATGTGCCATTGAATCCATCCGATGATGGACTCGACCTGGATGATGATGGTGCGATTTCGCCCCACGACATCCTTCATTTTCGGGCAAGTCTAAGAAAAGCGGGACGCAAGAAGGGATTGGACCGGCGAATCATCCCCATGGAGATACCTTTCTTTTCAAAGCAGGTTCGGGTGGTTCTCTCCGAGACAGGGCAGGTCAATCCGGACAGTTTAGAGGATTATCTGGCTCACGGCGGGTACAAGGGACTGGCCCAGGTTCTGGGCGAAATGACACCCGAGGAAGTTTGCGATGAAATCCTGAGGAGTGGCCTGAGAGGCCGAGGTGGAGCCGGCTTTCCGACCGGCCTTAAATGGAACTTAGTGCGCCAGGAAGAATCCTCCAGGAAATTTGTGATCGTCAACGGCGATGAGGGGGATCCAGGCGCATATATGGATCGGACGGTTATGGAAGATGATCCACACCGGGTCTTGGAAGGCATGATCATCTGCGCTTACGCCGTCGGAGCTAGTTACGGCTATTTCTATATTCGCGGCGAGTACCCCATCGCCATACGCCGGATCCGGCGAGCCATACGCATGGCCAAGAGGCGTCGTATCCTGGGCAAGTCAGTGATGGGAACGGATTTCAGCTTTGACGCGGATATACGGATTGGAGCGGGGGCATTTGTATGTGGTGAAGAAACGGCTTTGATCCACTCCGTGGAAGGACAGAGGGGCATGCCACGCATACGCCCTCCATATCCATCCACGTCCGGCTTGTGGGAAGCGCCGACGGTCATCAACAATGTCGAAACTCTGGCTAGCGTTCCTTCAATTATCAGAGGCGGAGCCGACTGGTATGCGGGAATCGGCACTGACAAGAGCAAGGGAACGAAAGTATTTGCCCTGGCCGGACAGCTGAGAAACACGGGTTTGATCGAAGTTCCTATGGGTATCACCCTGGGTGAAATCGTCTATGAAATCGGCGGTGGTGTTCCAGGCGATCGCGAGTTCAAGGCAGCCCAGACAGGCGGACCGAGTGGCGGCTGCATCCCCAATACCTACCTCGATTCCCCGATAGATTACGAGAGCTTGACTAAACTTGGTTCCATCATGGGTTCCGGGGGATTGGTTATTGTAGACGATTCGACAGGAATGCCTGATTTTGCCCGCTTTTTCATGGACTTTTGTGTGGATGAAAGCTGCGGGAAGTGCGTGCCTTGCCGCGTCGGAACTGTTCAGATCCGCCAGATGCTGGATAAATTATTAGCCGGGGAGGGGAAGGAAGAAGACCTCGAACATTTGGAGAGACTGTGCAAACTGGTCAAAGATACGAGCTTGTGCGGTCTGGGCCAATCTGCGCCTAACCCGGTATTGAGCACCTTGAAGTATTTCAGACATGAATACGAGGCATTAATTCCGGCCGAGTAATTTGATAAACAAGACTTTCGCAAGAGTGAAGCTAATTTCCTTCTGACTAAATCGCGAGGAGGATTTACGTGATTGACGTGAAAATTGATGGGAAGCCGATCAAGATACGATCTGGGGCCACGGTGATGGAAGCCGCCCTGGAAAACGGCATCGACATCCCCCATATTTGCTATCACCCCGATCTGAGTGTTTCGGGTGGCTGCCGCCTGTGCATGGTGGAGGTAGAGGGCCGTCATTTGGCCACCGCCAGCTGTGGATTGCTTTGTGAAGATGGCATGGTGGTCCAAACTCAAAGCGAGGGGCTAACCAAAATACGCCGGGATGTCATAGACATGTTCGTGGCCGAACACCCGCTTGATTGCGTGGTCTGTGAGAAGGCCGGCGCCTGTCTCCTGCAGAAGTACGCTTACGAGTACGGGGTCTCCGAAGCAAGCGTCAAGTTGGAAGTCCCCCGAGATCTATACCAGGATGACAATCCTTTCTTTATTCGCGACCACCAATACTGCATCCTATGCGGAAAGTGCGTGCGCGCTTGCAGCGAAATAGTTGGAGCTGACGCCATCGAGATAGTGGGCCGGGGATTTAAGAGCCATGTGGCGACGCCGTTTGACGGCGACATGATCGATTCGACCTGCGTTTTCTGCGGCAACTGCGTCCAGGTCTGCCCCACGGCTGCCCTCATGCCGGTCTCCCGGAATGGTAAAGGGCGTGAGTGGGAGATGGAGTGGGTTAAGACGGTCTGCGGCTATTGCGGCGTGGGCTGCCAGATAGAATACGCGCTCAAAGATGGCCAGATCATCTATGCCCGGTCGCCGGAAGGGGCGACGGTTAATGGTGATTTTCTCTGCACCAAGGGACGGCATGGATGGGATTTCGTCACCCATCCTGAACGATTGACCAGCCCTCTAATCCGCCGTGACGTGGCCAAGGAGCTTGGCCTCGTCGATGAGGAATGGGATCTGCCTTCAACATCGCCTCTGACGGTGAGGAAAGTGAATTTGGAGCAGAACTATGTGCAGGTTGGGTGGGATACTGCCCTGAACCTAGTGGCCGAAAGATTGGCAAGCATCGTCAAGGAGAACGGCCCTGATTCGGTGATGGGATTGGCCTCGGCACGCTGTACCAACGAGGAGAATTACTTGTTCCAGAAATTTATCAGGGCAGGAGTAGGAACGAACAACCTGGACCATTGCGCCCGTCTCTGACACAGCTCAACAGTAGCAGGCCTCGTGCAGGCCTTCGGTAGTGGGGCAATGACCAATTCAATCAACGAAATTCGCGACGCGGACTGCATCTTTATTACTGGCTCGAACACGGCTGAATCCCATCCGGTGATCGGCTACGAAGTGGTTCGAGCTGCGAAACGGGGGGCAAACGTCATCATCATCGATCCCAGGCGGATCCCGATGGTCGACCATGCCACCCTCTTCTTGCAGGTGAAACCAGGAACCGATATTTACGTTTTCCTGGCCATCATGCACACCATCATCCGGGAAGGTTGGGTTGATGAGGCTTTTATCGCAGAGCGGACCGAGGGCTATGAGGAGTTCAGGGAAAGTGTGGCCAAGTATACCCCGGAAATGGCGGCGTTGGTGGCCGGCGTGCCGGTCGAAGATATCGAGACGGCGGCTCGGATTTACGCCCTTGGTCAACGAACCCGCGAATCGTCAGCTGAAGATGGCGAACGAGGGCGCAGCAGCATCTTGTACGCGATGGGCATCACCCAACGCAGCAACGGAACAGATTTGGTCATGACCCTGGCCAACCTGGCGATGTTATGCGGGCATGTTGGAAAACCTTCAACGGGCGTTAACCCGCTGCGGGGCCAGTCAAATGTCCAGGGAGCCTGTGACGTCGGATGCCTGGTAAATGTCTTCCCTGGCTACCAACAGGTGACGGATGACAAAGCTCGAAATAAATTGGCCGAGGCTTGGGGTGTGGAGTCCTTGCCTGGCGAGGTCGGCTACACCATCGTGGAGGCGATACATTCCATCGCCGATGGTAAGGTGCGGGCGACCTATGTCATGGGCGAGAATCCGATGATGTCCGACCCGAATACCAGCCATGTGGAGCAGGCTCTGCGGGAATTGGAGTTCCTGATTGTGCAGGATATCTTCCCCAGCGAGACGGCCCAATTGGCTCACGTGATCTTGCCGGCGGCATCATCACTGGAAAAGGATGGCACCTTTACCAACACGGAACGACGAGTCCAGCATATCAAGCCTGTGCTGCCCGCGCCAGGAGAGGCCAAACCAGATTGGTGGATCATCGCCGAGATCGCCAGCCGGTACGATAAGGCCATGGGTTATGATCGAGAGCCGGATTACTGGCTGTTTCCATCGACGAAGGTGATATTTGAAGAGCTGGTGGCGGTGACGCCCATATACCGGGGGATGAGCCATGAAAGAGTGGTTGGGGATGGCCTGCAATGGCCGTGCCCTAGCCCTGATCACCCGGGCACGCCGGTCTTGCATGTGGGAAAATTCTCGCGTGGGCTGGGTAAATTTAACCGGATATTGGCCAGGGACCCGGCCGAGCAGACCGATGAGGAATACCCCTTGATCCTGACAACCGGGCGGGTACTTTACCATTATCACACGGGGACCATGACCCGTCGCAGTGGGCCTTTGTCATGGGTTGAACCGAGGGGATACATAGAGATCAATGCCCAAGACGCGGCGGCGGTCGATGTTCTTGATGGCCGAGCGGTTGTTGTGAAAAGTAGGCGAGGAATGGTGCGGACCAAGGCCAAGATCAGCGAAAGGGTGCCGCCGGGAACGGTTTTCCTGGCCTTTCATTGGCGGGAAGCCCCGGCCAATATGTTGACCCAGGATTTCGCCCTGGACCCGGTGGCTAAAATACCGGAGTATAAGGTTAGCGCCGTTCGAATCGAGAATCCGCAGGCCAAGCGCAAAACTCAAAAACAGAAGTGAAGTTCGCCTACAGACTGATAAAGCTCAGGATGGGCATTTGAGTCAAATAAAAATGGGCCGGCTCGCCGGCAGAAACCTCATATTTACCAACTGAAGAGCTCGATCTGAGCGACAATGGGCCCATTGCGACATCGAATGTGGTCGGTGCATTCAGATAAACAGGTGAGTTAACATGAGTATGAACCGTTGCCTCCCACTTCTTCTGCTGTTCCTCCTGTCCACCGCCTGTACCAGCAGCGATCTATCGCCAGAACCAAGCAGATCCCAGCCATGGACCGAGGAAGAAATCACGTTCCCATCTGGTTCAAACGAGTTGTACGGGATCCTTACTAAGCCTAACCGTGAAGGACCCTACCCGGCGATCGCGATCATCTCGGGATCGGTCAGTCCAACTACCGGGACCCGTGGCGGTGTATCCAACCAATACCACACAGACCATGCTCGAAAACTGGCACTCAATGGATTCGCCGTGCTCAGGTATGATCCTCCAGGGGTGGGCCAATCATCTGGTGAAGTCGGCTTCGAGTCCCTGGAGATTCGAACCGATGAGGCGCTTGCAGCCATCCAATACCTGCAATCACGACCGGACATCCGGCCAGACCGTGTAGGACTACATGGAAATAGCCAGGGCGGCTGGGTTATTGGGATGGCCGCCGCCAAGAATCCACAGGATGTGGCCTTCATTATTTCCGTTTCTGGCGCTGGTGTGCCTGCAGCGGAGCAGCAAGTTTTCAGCATCGAGGCCCAAAGTAGGGCCGCGGATTTTTCAGAAGAAGACATTGTGAAAGCGGCTCTGATCGGACGTCTATTGGTCGATTGGCAAGTTTCAGTTCCAATTTACAGAGAAAAAAACGAAGCAGATGCTGAGAGGTTGGGCATTGGACCTTGGACCGATTTCATGTCCCTGGTTTATGAGCCTGGCGATACAACACCAGTTGAGGGGCTTCAGCAGGGCATCGATATCCTTAGATCGATCCGGGAAGAACCCTGGACTGAGTTTCTGCTTCTCGAGGAGTTGTACATTCCACAGCTGGAGAGCATCCCACCTGAGCAGATAGAAACCCTAAGGGCGTTAACGGGTCCAAGCCTTTTGGTTGATCCGAAAGACTATCTAACCAATGTGAGCAGTCCAGTCTTAGCCTTCTTTGGCGAAGAGGATTTACTCCAGCCCAGCGAACGAAGCGCCGCTCTGTACGAGCAATACCTCACCGAAGCCGGGAACGAAAACTTCGAGATCGTGGTGCTACCCGGGGTAGGGCACAATATCAGTGTAACAACGCAGGGATATTGGAGCGTCTTGACCGACTGGTTGAATGGTCTGGATTTGGGGTAGGGGGCGGTGATAGGACGATGACTGGCGAGGGTGGGAATAAGATGTCACGGATGGGAATCCGTGTTGCGGATAAGGCGCAGATAAGAATCTGCGAGCGCAAATAAGAATCTGCGAGCGCGAATAAGAATCTGCGAGAGCAGATAGGTGGGTATCGGATACGGTGCTCCGGCAGAAGCCAACTGGATAATAATGTGCAACGCACCTGAGGGTGCATCGCACAGCGACGAGCCACCCTGATTTCAACGCACAAAGAGGCCTTAACCGGGTGGATTGGGATCGAATGGTTAGCTTTACTTATGGCTTTCCATGACCTGGTATTGAATTGAACTAACTTTGACAAGCAAGAAACACGCCGATGGGATTTAAAATGCCGCGCTTCAAGAAACACCCTTGGGAGCAGATAGATTGACAGATCCGACGCCTTACACCGAGCTAAATATCGTCTTACGGGAGTTAGTTCGGAGTATTGAAGAGGTTGTTCAAGAGGAGTTTATCGGCGCTTATCTGCAAGGCTCCTTCGCTGTTGGGGATTTTGACCATCACAGCGATGTCGACTTCATTGTGGCTATTGAGAAGGAACTATCTGCTGACCTGGTCCGGGATTTACAGATCATGCATGAGCGGATCTATGACCTGGAATATGAATCGGCGAAGCATCTGGAGGGTTCGTATTTTCCAAAGGATGTCCTGCGGCGGCCTCCTCAGAGCGGGGAAAAGCTCTGGTATTTGGATCATGGGGCACGCTCACTCATAAGAGCTAACCATTGCAATACGCTGGTTGTCCGCTGGATAGTGCGCGAGCAAGGGGTGCCACTCTCAGGACCAACTCCAAAATTTCTGGTGGATCCCATACCGGTCGAATCGCTACGGCGCGAGATCCTGGAAACCATCAATGATTGGGGGAAGGAGATACTGGAGAATCCCGAACAGTTCAGCAACCGGTTTTATCAGGGCTATCTGGTCCTGAACTACAGCCGGATGCTGCACGACTTTATCAGGGGGCGGCCAGGCTCAAAACTGGAGGGGGCTGAATGGGCGAAGGCCAATCTGGATCCGGCCTGGGAGGGATTGATCAACCGGTCCTGGAACGGGAGGCCTGACCCCGCCTATTCTGTCAGACAGCCGGCCGATCCCGATGAATTTCGTAAGACCTTGGCCTATGTCGAGTACGTGATGGAAGAGAGTAAGGTTCATGCAGCCGCCATGGCGATTGAGACGGCATCTGATTGACGGACCGCTGCGACACGATGTAGGTTTGGCTAGGGAAAAAGCAGGAACGGGCACCGGTCGAGCTATTCCCACCGCCACTGCGGGTCAGTTACTTGCACCGTTGGCGAGCGGCATCATCCTTCGAGGTCGTCCGAGCCCGTGAAAGAGCCTAGCGTCCTTCCCGGACTGGAGTCTTGACTCTTGGGAGCGGTGAAGTCTGAAGGGATTCTTCGCTTTGCTCAAAATGACATGAAAGGGTGAAGTTCCCTGCGATGATTAGAAGGGCTAGTTTGACGGATCCTCGCCATTGAGAAAGAGGCTGAGGAAAGCGTCTGCGAATGGCGACTGCAGGACATCGCCCGCGCCGAGGTTGAAGGGTGCACTAAGGTCCGCGCTGTTGGCCAGCAGAATCAGGGTCAGGTCCTCCTCAGGCACTTTCAAGATTAACGATGAATATGATTCCGGCTGATGGCCGTAATGCCATATATACTGCCGGCCATCATGCTCTTGAATGAACCAGCCGAGCCCGTAAGGTAAGATCTGGCCGATGCTGGAGACGGAGGGGGTGAACATAGTCTCTTTCGATT
>Ga0307380_10004719_pt1 | contig 18284 bp, 18 predicted proteins | sample UN3MG_FD_202239 | JGI IMG/M metagenome (GOLD analysis project Ga0307380, IMG submission 202239) | Soil microbial communities from Risofladan, Vaasa, Finland - UN-3 | ecosystem: Environmental > Terrestrial > Soil > Coastal area > Acid sulfate soil | place: Finland: Risofladan, Vaasa | collected...
CGTCGATGTCTGTCTTCGTCCGCGCAGCGATGGCGGCGAGCTGGTGAGTGGCAAAGCGCCTGCCGAGCCACAAGACAAGCGGGATTACGGCAGCAATGGCTGCGGCGAGAAACCACAGCCATACCGGATTGTAGTAGAAAACTGTCTTGAGAAAGTTCACTCAGTTATCCCTCTTCGTTTCATTGTCACGTTTGGCCATCATTCTACCTGATCGGCCGCCACCTTCGCCAATCCAAGCAAGGAATCTTGAGAAGGCGCCTTGACCGCTCGTAGCAAAGACAGGCTGTGACAGACTAATCATACCGTGTGTTCTCTTAAGCCTCTCAGACGTCACTTCTGGTTCTCGATGCAGGCAATGCAGATCTGGATCTTGTCAAAGTCGATTGCAGCATCAGATTCCTCTCGAAATATCCTCGAGTATCCTCATCGGACGGGCAAGACAGAACCTGTGTCGATAGCCCCAGAAGATTCAGCGCAGTTGGTCCGCTAGGCTGAATGCGCCAGCCGGACTTGTGCGCTACGGCTTAGCTGTTTGGTCGATATCCGGGCTCAACTCGGTCTTGAGCATATCACTGTAGCGTTAATATTCGCAGATGCCTCAAGCAAGCCTCCTGATGGTTTCCTTCTTCAGGAGGCGGTGCAGTGTGACATCGATGGCCGAACGGATGGCGAAGGCCGAGAAGTGGATTATGGAGAACGCCCAACCCCTCCCCTTCCCGTAGATCTTACTTAACACTCTACTGTTCGTACTTGTCGCCATCATGTGCCTCCATCATGTGTAAGGAATAATGCCCTGTTCTTCTTACACGAGCAAACACGATGTTGCTGTTGCCGAATCGATCGATCCAATTGCCGAGATACCGATAGCCCAGTTCATCTCGGAACAGTCTAGTGACACGGTTCTGAGTGGCGCGCTTTGGTTGGCCGATGAAGGTCATGAGTCTTTTCTCCCTTTGCGTAGCAGGTTCAGTCGGGCCGCGCCTGCGGCGGTGAGCCGGTATTGTTGTAGCCGGCTGTTGGGTTTGCCGGGGATGGTCATCTCGACGTTCTGTTCCGCCTATTCCTTGCCAAGGTGCTCGGTTTGCCGGACCGCAGTGTCGACTTTTCGCCCGCACTGCATAGCCTGAGCCTATAGAAAATGTGGCATTGCAAGACCTGACCCCGAATACTGACCCCGGATACTCGCTAACAGCATCGGCCTATCGAGTTTCTCGCAATCCCTGCAGCCGGGAGTTCGGTCTGCTGCTTCGAGAAGGTCAAAGAGCTCACGTGCTTGGCGGAATAGGCCGCGAGATTTGCATGGGCATCTCCGCTTCGAAATCCAGAGCGGTCGACCTCCTCCCCTATCTCGGGGTTCCGTCAGACAGACTTAGCAGGGTAGCGCGGAGTTCTTCCTGCATGCACGCAGTCCACGCGTCGCTCTCAGGGAAGAGCGACGTTCGGGAGACTCCATTTTCCTCGAGCTCCCTGAGAACAGGTTGCCGGACCCGGTTGTCAATAAAGATTTTGATGACTGGCCTGCGACGCAGTTTCTCTACTAACCGTTCGTTGAGAGGGTTTTTGAACCACCCAACCAGAGATCTCGGATACACGTCTTCTGGCGAAACGTCGAACATGCCGTAGAGGTTCTGCTCCAGCGAGTAATCCAGGTTGAGACCGAACAGGAAGCGGCCTTTCTGGATTCGCTCGCGAGAGCTTGCGGCACGCGGTACACCCGCTGCTGCAGCTGGCCCCTCATACTTGGCTCCCAAGGTGAGGTTCAGCAGGTCGCCTGCGTCCAGAGCGTCTCTGCAAGGGATTCTGACTCCGTCTGTATCGCACAGTATCTGCTCCAGCCTCCCGCGGACCACCGCGTCATTGATTGCCCAGACGACGGAGTGTCCAGAATCAGCGGCCTCTTCCAGAGCGAAGAAGGTAGCCACTAGCAGGGAAGTCGTGAGGTCGAGGAGCCGCGTTGGGCCTCCGTAGTGCTGCATGATTGCGAGCCAACCCATTGCATCGTGCAGGTGCGGTGCATCGGGGAGCCATTGCGAGACCCGGCACGGCCACTCTCTAAGAAGGTGCTGTTCGATGTCAGCCTGGGTCCCTCCGTGTGTTTGAACCCAGCGCTCTAGTGTGGGCTGTAGACGCCAGCGGAGGTCGCTGTGGCCACGGAACATCCAACCAGGCAACTCCCGGCCTAGCCCCTGTAGGTCCTCCCAGGACTCCACACCAACGGGTAGTGTTATGTCCGAGGCACGAAGCTTCCTCATGTTTGTATGGGATCCTCTCTCAGCGAGGCATTCGCGCCGGGCGTCGAGCATCGCTTCTCTGCGATGGACTGGGGTCCTTCGAAGGCGGATTGGAGTCCCTCGATGATTTCGGCAATGAGGATATCAGGCAACCTAGCTGTCATGTGTAGCCTCCATTCTTCGACGAATCTCCTCCGGGGGCAGACCAAAGCCCATTAGAGCGGATAGCTCTCCAAGATAGGTGTCGAGACGCATCTTTCTTTCAAGCACCAAACTCCGGGTCATCCTGAAAGCATCGAAGAACTCCTCAGGTGTTGCTGCAGTATCGCGTAATGCTGAATAGAAGAGATCATCCAGACGACCGAAACTCAAACTTGTGGCGTCCACAAGCGGATACAGGATGACCATGTACGACGCAATCTCACTCGACGCGAGTCCCGTGATCACAGACATCTTCTCAATTGACTCCAAAGCTTCCGGGAGGTCCTTGATCGGGAAGTTCCTGAACATGAGTTGACGGACACATTCGGCTCGTTCAACCGGGCCCAGACTTTGTGTTCTCGCCTTCTTGGAGAGAGACCTGAGCTTCTTTTCACTGATATTCGGGTCCTCACGCTCGGCGAAGTTGGCTGCTTGAATGTAGATGTACTGCGCGTCTTTTTCGATTCGGATGGATGCAGCCACCAGACAGAACCCAGTGAGCAATCCATAGCCTCCGACGAACACCCAGAATCTTGCCGGACTCCAGGTCATCGACAGCGCTGGAAGGAGACCGATTATCAGAGTCAGGAAGGCTTCAGTGTAGCTCCGCGTTCTGACAAAAATGGCTCCGCTTGCTATGAGAACTAGCGCGAGAACCGCTCCCTGCGCAGCAAGCTCACTTCTCGAGATCAGAAACCCGAAAAACAGGATCAGAAGAACAAGTGAGATCGCAGCTGCTGGGAAAAGCCGGTACAACGAGAGAGTGAGGCCACCCAAACTGCGTGCCACCGCCGTCAGACTCCTGCCAACGCCATTCTCATCGCCTGGCTGTCTGGTCAACTCTGTGGTACCTCCTTCGACGGGTGGATGTGGGAGGGCCAGTTGCGGGGCTTGGGGTGGCCGGGTTTCCATTCGTGGAGGGGGAGTACGTTGGCGTGTCCGTCGGCTAGTGACTGCATTCAGTACCTCCACTCCGCGTGGGCAAGCGGAGCTACATTGAGCTCGTCCCGTAGCGTTCGCCATTGCGGCAGGAATCGATCCATCAGCACGATGAAACGAGCGTTATGCGAGCGCTCGATCAAATGCACCATTTCGTGCACAACGAGATACTCCAAACACTCGCGTGGTTTCCTGGCTAGATCCGTGTTGAGCCGGATGCTTTGTTTCTCGGGGTTGCAGCTTCCCCACTTGGTCTTCATACGCTGGACGTAGAAGCAATTGACGATGACGTCCATTTGGCCTTCCCACTTGGTAATCAATGCAGGCATTGCGGACTTCAGTTGTTCCCTGTACCAACTCTCAAGGAGCATATGTCGTTTTTCGGTACCGGTGTCCGGGCGGACCCCCAAGATCATCTTGTTGCCCTTCAGTGTCACGGAGGGGGGCTGATCACGCTCGATGACTTGGAGCAGGTATCTCTTGCCCCACACATAGTGGCTCTCGCGATCGACGAAGTCTCTCGGCGTTTCCCTGCTCTGTTCTCTCAATTTGCCTTGCTGCTTCTTGATCCAGTCCAACTTGGAGATAGCAAATACGCGGATCGTATCAATGCTCATGTTGGCAGGAGCGGAGATTCGGACACGCCCCGTAGGCGGGTAGACGCTCAGGTGGACATTCTTGATTTCCTTCAGGACTACATCTACAGAGATGTTGCCAAGCTTGATCTGCTCCACCATCAGTATTCCGCCTGCGCCTTGATGACTGGGAAGATTTGTTCAACTGCGGCCTCATCCCCCAACACCTTGTACAGTGCCGCCTTGACAACCTGCTCCTTGGGACCGCCGTTGTCACGCCAGTCATCCGGCCGAGCCTTCTTCACCATCTCATCGATCGCTATTGACAGTGCGAGCATCGGGTCTTCTGAACTTTCATATTTCGCCATGATGTCGGCTACGTGATCCACTGGAGCGGGCTTCAGATTGTTGTATACAGCTCGTAGTGCCGGGCTCTTCTTCAGCGGCTCAGGCGTATCATCCGCGGCACCAACGCCCACGCTCTTCGCTAACTCCGCCACACGCTTCAGGTATTCCTCGTACTCGATAGCCTTGGCTTTCCGCAGGGCGATGATCTCATCCAGTAATGCGGACATCTTGTCGTAGAAAGCGGGATCAGTCAGGCGTTCCTTGATGATTTTTCGGCGCACGTTGTTCTCGATGGTCTCCGCAATTGCATTTCTATTGCCTCTTAAGCCTCCGAGCTGTGTATTGATCACATTGGCAATGCCTGTCTTCACGATCAACTCCAGCAAGCTCATGTTGTCGAAGGGCGAAATCTTCCTCGGCTCGTCGGCCTCGATGTAGGTATCAATCAGGTGCCTCATGTCGGCTTCGTACGCCTTGAGGTCAAGCGTTTCGCCGCTTGCTCTGCGGATGATCTCACGGACATCGAGATAGTGGTCAATGCGTTCCTTGATCCGAGTGATGTTAGCAGCGGTATATCCGGCCCGATCTAATTCGTCGCTGATATTAGCGTAGGCGCGGATCAAGGCGGCTGTTGATTTGTATAACGCGGCACGTTGGGGCTCGTGCTGCTGAAGATCCTCAGCGATCTCCGTATTGCCGCAGAAGTAGTGAATGTGCTCTAGCTCGCCCATGGGCGGCTCAACGGGCTCGCAAAGCAGAGCAAGGGCCTCCAGCGCGTTGTCGAGTCGTTCCCTACCCCGCTTCACTCGATCCTGCAACAGGATTTCTGGTGCGGCCTCGCCTTCACTGTGATCAAGTTCCGAGGTGTAGACGGCAATGGCGTCTTCCACCTTCTTGAACAGATCCTTGTAGTCGACGATGTAGCCAAACTCCTTGTCCTCGCCATCCAGACGATTGACACGGCAGATGGCCTGGAACAACCCATGATCCTGCATTGACTTGTCGATGTAGAGATACGTACACGGCGGCGCATCGAAGCCGGTGAGCAACTTGTCCACCACGATGAGCAGCTTCATGTTGGCGGCCTCGGTCGTGAAAAGCTTCTTAGCCCACTCCTCATAGGTCTCCGTCTTGGACATGCCCGGCTTGGCATCTACTTTCTCCAGCAGCTCGGTATACGTGCTGTAGATAAACTGCTTGTCGGTCTCGGTATGGGCGCCCGTTTCTTCCAACGTGATGTCCTTGGCCTGCGGGTTGTACGACGTCACCACCGCGCACCGGCCCTTGAACGGCGTCTTCTGGAACAGCGCGAAGTACTTGCTCGCTTCGTAGATGCTTGACGCCACCAGAATGGCGTTGCCGCGTTCGCTGGACAGCCGGGGCTTGACACTGAAGTCAAAGACAATATCGCTTACGATGCGGTCCATGCGCGATTTGGAGCTGAGCACGTGTTGCATCGTGCCCCACTTGCTCTTCAGCTCGTCCTTCTGCCAGTCGTTCAGTCCCTTCGTCTTCGCCTCGAACCAGGCATCGATCTTCTCCTCGGAACCCAGGTGCTGGTCAATGTCCCGCGCCTCATACACAAGATCCAGCACAACCCCGTCCTCGACGCCCTCGCTGAATTTGTAGGTATGGATGTACCCGCCGAAGACCTCCATGCTGGTCGCCTTGTCCTTGGCAAGAAGCGGCGTCCCCGTGAAGCCGATGAAGATCGCGTTGGGCATCAGCGCCTTCATCACCCGATGCAGACGGCCACTCTGCGTGCGGTGGCACTCATCTACGAAGACGAACACCTCACCCACCGTCGGGCTGGGACTCGACTCCAGCTCCTGAATGAACTGGCTGAACTCCTCGTCGGTCTTCTTGGGCCCCTGAGGGCCGAACTTGTGAACCAACGAGCAGAGCAGGCGCGGCTTCGCTTGGCCAAGCTGGCTCATCAGGTTACGTCCACTGCTGGTTCGATAGATGGCCTCTCCGACGCCCTCGAATACCCCTTTGATCTGCTTATCCAATTCGTCGCGATCGGTAACAACGGCCACACGCGCGCGTGGGTTGTTCTCCAAGATCCATTTGGCCAGCAGCACCATCACAATGCTCTTGCCGCTTCCCTGCGTGTGCCAGATGATGCCGCCCTTCTTTTCACGGGCGTGCGCTTGCGCGGCCTTGACACCGAAGTACTGGTGCGCGCGTGGCAGCTTCTTGATGCCGCCGTCGAACAGCACGAAGTCGTGCATCAGCTCGATCAGTCGATCCTTGTTGCACATCTTGAGCAAGTACTTGTCGAGCTTCAGGTGGCTATCGTCGGCCTCGTCTTCCTTCCACTTCAGGTAGTACTTCTCTTCCGTCTTGATCGTCCCGTACTTCAACCCCTCCGAATCATTGCCCGCGAACAAGAACTGCACGGTGCTGAAGAACCATTCGTTGAATTCCGGTTGCTGATTGGAAAGGTTCTGGCGGATCCCGTCACCAATACTCACCCGGCTGTTCTTGAGTTCGATCACACCGATAGCGATGCCATTCACGTACAGCACCAAGTCGGGCCGTCGGTCGTGGCCGCCCTTGAGCGTCACTTCCTCCGCGATGGCAAAATCGTTGGCTTCCGGGTGCTGCCAGTCGATGAGATGGATGGTTTCCGTTTCGGCACCCGCTTCGACCTTCACCTGAACGCCGTAGCGCAGGAGGCTGTAGACGGCTTGGTTGTTGCCATACAGCCCACGCCCGTGATTGTCCGCCTCGGTGTGGAAAGCATAGAGGGCTCGACTGATCTGCGGCCCGTCAACGCCTCGTTTCGTCAGCCAGTCCGTGAGGAGGCCTTCCTCGATGTTGCTGTTGCCGAAGCGATCGGTCCAATCGCCGAGATACCGGTAGCCCAGTTCATCCCGGAACAGCCTAATGACACGGTTCTGAGTGGCGCGCTCGGGTTGGCCGATGAAGGTCATGAGTCGTTTCTCCCTTTACGTAGCAGGTTCAGTCGGGCCGCGCCTGCAGCGGTGAGCTGGTATTGTTGTAGTCGGCTATTGGGTTTGTCGGGGATGGTCATCTCGACATTCCGTTCCGCCAACAGCAGCCGGACGATCTTGTTGAGCTGACCTGAAATCTCTTTGTGCCCCAGTCGATTGGAGAGCTCGGACTTCGAAAGGGGGCCGTCCACCAAAAGAGACAGGACCCGCGCTTCAAGTGACTGTGGCTGCAACTCTGGCCATGACTCTGGCTGGCCAGCCAGAGTCTGTCCATTCTTCCGCTGGATAGTGATTACAAACCCGTCGGCTATGGCAAAGGTTGGCTCCGGCAGCCCCGCCTCGCGGCACCGGCGGATCATGTCACCGATCCCGGTCCCCATGCGTTCAATGTACTTGACCAGGTACATCGGTTCGGCCAGCAACGGATTGGCCGGCACCGAGCCGTGAGGCAGACGCAGCTTGGCTAACGTGAGCGACGGCGGCAGCGCACCCGGATTCCACACTTCCAGCCGGTCGACGAACAGCATGACTTGCACGCTGCCGTTGCTTGTGTAATCACGATGCGCGACGGCATTGACGATCGCCTCGCGCACGACTTCCGGGGGAATTTCGTACGTCACCGGCGCTTGCGTGCTGGTGGCACGCGTCCCCACAGACAGATTGATTTTGGAGAGAACGAAGTCGACGGCTTGATCCACCACATCGAAGGAGGTTCCCTTGTACACCTGATACGAGGGAATCGGCTTGGCCGGTTCCACGCCATGGTAATGGGCACACTTTACCTCCGACGAGATCAGAAACCGTTGCGGCATTCGTCCGAACAACAGCACGGCCGCGTTCACTGGCCTGCCGTCATCGAGCAGGTTCAGATGCGTCAACAGATCCTCGGCCGTGCCGTCCTCCCGGAGGGGGAAGCCCCGCGCACGGCGTGCCTCCCGAATGAAGCGCCGCATCTTCTCGTCGTCGAGATCCGCCATCGTGGCATTCGGGCACGCTGCCGCATCGAATGGACCGATGCGAATCAGCTCGCGGTCTTCCAACACCTGTACGAGCGCGGCATAAACAGCGGCAACCAACTCGGCGCTGGAAGCGAATCGCCGACGGATTAGCTCGCCCCCCGCGCGGCGGATGAGTGCCTGCATCTTGGGGTGCTTGGTGTTGTCCTTCTCGCCCTTTACGAAGATCAACCGATGCTTGGAGAAATCGGTCGCCCGGTTGAACTCCCGCTCTGTGGGGGAGAGACCGTCTGCGTCCTCAAAGCCGTAGTCATCGCCGAACAGCCCCAGATAGAGGCCGCACGCCTCGACTTCTTTCAAGTACACCTCGTCCGCCCGGCGATCGGCGGCTGGGACGTCCTCAAACAGGAACGGCTCGAAGAACCGCCGCATCAACGCGTCGCCACACAAGTAGTCGCGCAACGCCGCCCGTTCCGCAGCAAACTCCTTCTGCACGCTGCTGATGAAGACGCGGATTGGAGTCATACGAGACGAATCCTCCTTGGGAATGGAAAGCTGAAAGGAGAGAGTGGAGAGTTACTGGGCATGGATCGCCGCCTTGGTTGTCTTGACGATGGAGACAAGTAGCTTGACAAGTTCCTCGCTGTCCTCACGGATGGATTCGAAATCTCGGTCAGCGACGTATCCAGATTGGTGAAGAAGATCTAGCCAATACAGCTTTTCATTCGCCTCTTTCAACGCGATGTTCATCTTGTGAGCGAAATCAGGGTTGCTCTCCGCATGCTCCGCTTCACGAATCAGGGCACCAATCGCCGTCCCGCTACGCAACCCCTGCTTCGAGAGTACGAACTCCCGCTTCTCTTCCTGCAGGAACTTCGCCAACTTCACCACCCGTAATGCAAACGCGAACGCACGTGCGTTCGTGAAAGATTTGTCTCTGACGATGTTGTCCTTCATTCTCCATTCTCCATTTTCAACTCTCCACTTATTAACCGGATTCGTCCGGTTAATAACTCCTGCATCATGCCGCCCTTGATCTGGCGGGCCTTGACGAGTTTGGTTTCCAGTGCGGCAATCTGCGCATCCATGTCCGAGAGGATCTGCGTGATGGCGGCTTGCTCCTTCCTGTCAGGTATAGGAAGAACGAGATCCCGCAGTGCGGCTTTTGATACACCGAAGACCTTCATCCCAGTGGCAACACGAAGGAATTGCTCGTGCAGCGATTCTAGATTCGCAAGGTGCCCTTTGAATCCGGGAACGAAGGTATCAGACTTCTCTCGGAGCAAGAATGTGTGGAGCCCAGATACTGCATCGACCCCATTCACGAGTCCTTGAATCTCTATGGACTTTCCGACACCGTCATAGTCTTCAGACGCGTCAGCCATCACCAAATCTCCGTTCCGAAGAAGTGCAGCATTACGGCAACGAGAGCGGAGAATCCGGGGCGGCTGCTCCACACTAAAATCAAGATGGTTGTGAAACCTCATGTGGATATCGCCGTAGTGGATGTAGTAGGTATCGCCTGCAGGATCAAGATCGCTACGGGAGTTCGTCGCAGTCGGGTAGTAGTCAAAGATCTCGCCGAAGGACTTCTCCCCCCACTCCCCGCTGAAGCCGGGGAGGCGGGTCTTGCCGGTGAGGAGTTCCTGCATCGCGCCCTGCTTGATCTGGCGCTTCTTGGCGATCAATCCCTCCAGGGATTCGATCAGGGCATCCGCATCGCTCAACGCCTCCGCAACCGCCTCTTGTTCGGCCTTGGTGGGGGGAATGGGAAACAGGAAATCAATGATGTCATTGACACTCAGATTACCTTGCGCACCACCTTTGGCTTTCCCCATCATGGTAACCTGAAAACTGTTCTCGCTCAGCAGGTGGAATAGAAATTGCGCATCCACGTTGGTCGGCACTAACTTACCTACTCGCTGATTCAAGACGCAATGGGTGGCTGTCACTCGGCAAACACGTCCGACATTCCCCGTCATCGAAATCAGGACATCACCAACTTCCAACCTGTGATGCGGTTGGACATCGTTTGGTAGACTGGCAATCCGGTTGCACTCTAAGATATCCATGTAGCCGTCTTGGACATTCGCGATTGTCACTACCTTGAAGCCACCGAGAGGCGTATATGTGCTGCTCTTGAACGCATAGCCGTTCTTTAGCTGCGCAAGGCCGCCGAGCGTTATCACATCCCAGTCCTCCGGGATCACACCCACCTCGGTCTGCTTATACCCGGGCCGGATGAATGGAGAGTTGTGAATGGAGAGTTGTGAATGAGGGGCAAAGGTGGTTTCGTTGTTCACTTTCCACTCTCCACTTTTCGCTCTCCACTTGGCGAAGACCCCATCTTCTCCATCTGCATATTCACCTTGTCGAGTTCGCTGAACGCTCCGCCATCGCCGCAGCGCTTTTCTTCGAGTTCAGCCTCGATCTCGTAGAAACGGCGTTCGTCAGCATTGTCGATGCTCAGCAGGGCCACGTAGTGCGACCAGCCAAGGGAGAAGTGCTTGATCAATTGATTAGAGATGTCCTCGGGAAGATGCGGCGTTTCGGCTAGGCCGGAGAGCGATTCGTCCGACGCTGTCGGTCGAATCCCAGGTTGGCCTTCAAAGGGAAGCAACATCGCCAATTGGTCCGACACTGTCGGACCAATTCCTCTGTGCTGCTGATAGAAAGCTCGGTACAGCTTCAAGCGAGTCGGTGAACTTCCCCTTATCCCGATTTCTTGCAGGCGCTTAGAAAGGGTGACAAGAAACCGGCGGCCATACTCGGCCCGGTCAGCTCCGTTCTGCTCATACTCAACGATATACCAGCCAAAGAGCCAGTTGCGAACCACCAGAAAGGTATCCACGCTACGGCCAGCCCGGCTCTGCATCTCTTGGTGCGTGCGTTGGCAGAGCTCGATAAGCTGCTGAAACCCGAAGCCACTGTTCATGTCGTGAACCCCATCCTTTCCAGGTGGCATTTCACTTTCTCTTCCAACTCGGTCGCACGCTCGGCCAGCTGAGGTAGCGGCGCGGCATAGCGCTCGGCCAGCTCCTTCACCCGCTTCGTTAGTTGCTGGCTCACACGATCCATCTCGCCATGAATCGCAGCTTCCAGTGCAGCCATCCACTTGTCATTGACCACCAGTGCCTTGATCTCGGTCTCGCTCAGCTTGGGATACTGGGCATAGGCTTGAGCATCGAGTGCTGCCTCTGCCACCTTGAGTCGTTTCTTGAGGTCGGCTTCATCCTTCTTGAGCTTCAGCCAGTCCTCCAACAAGTCTATCTCTTCCGTTCTCAACCATCCATTCTCAATTCTCAATTCTCCCAGCCGCGACGTAACCTCTGCCTTATTGATCTTGTCCATCTCACCGAATGCTCCATCTTCGCCGCCATGCTCTTCTTCCAGTTCGGTCAGCTTGGCAGTGACTGTCTCCAGCTTGGCAGCAAGCTTGTCAATGGACGCTTGCTCTGTGCCGAAATACCGGGCGATGATGAGGGCCTTGGGAATGAGGTCGCAGGTCCAGCCCTTGTCCTTCTCCCTGCCCTTGGTGTCCTTCTCGATCACGCGAGTCGTCTCGGCCTTCCAACCGTCGGCGGCGATGACGTAGGCGTCGTCTTGCATCGTCTCATCCCAGTAGTCCGTCAAGTGCTGGTAGATGTCGTAGGCATCGATCAGCGGCAGCTCTGCATAGTGAGCGAGCAGACCTTCGGCCAGCGTCTTGATCAATGCCTTGGGCTGGAATCCGGGTTGTAGGTTCTTGAGTTCGCCTGCCATCTTCCTACGCCACGCGGCGAAGTGTTCGTTCATGCCGCCGATGAAGCTGGCGAATTCGGGATGCTCGTAGATGGATTCCTTAAGTGGAGAATGAAGAGTGGAGAGTTGAGAGTACCCGGCGCGGCAGGGTGAGAAGAGCGCAGACTTCAAGCTGGGGAATACGGCCCAGTATGGCTCCAAGGCGTCGATATCGCGGTTGGGAATGCCGCCTTGCAGGTGCCCGGCGATGTCTTGCAGATCTTCAGGCACTTGGCTGTCGATGTAGCGCGGCAGGTTGAGGTTGAATTCGTTGCGCTCGATTTCCTCGGTGGGCACCATGCGTGCGTACTTGGTCACATCAAGATGCTTGCCGAACACGTCGACGATCTTGTGGATGTCCTGAGCTCGCAGCCGGTTCTTCGGGCCATCCTTCATGAATCCGTTACTGGCATCGATCATGAAGATGCCCTTGCGCGACTGAGCGCCTTCTTTGTCGATCATCACAATGCAGGCCGGGATACCGGTGCCGTAGAACAGATTGGCAGGCAGGCCGATGATGCCCTTGATGTAGCCCCTGCGCACGAGAGCGCGCCGTATGGCTGCCTCGGCATTGCCGCGAAACAGCACGCCGTGAGGCAGAATACACGCGCCTTTGCCCGTCGACTTGAGCGAACGAACGATGTGCAGCAGATACGCGTAGTCGCCTTGCTTGGCCGGCGGTACACCGAAGGGCTTAAAGCGTTCATGCGGATCGTTCAGCGGATCGAGGCCTGTAGCCCAGCGTTTGTCGGAGAATGGTGGATTGGCAACCACATAGTCGAACGTCTTGAGTACGTCACCATCCTTGAACTTGGGATCGGTCAATGTATTGCCCTGCAGGATCGACGCGGTGGGGTAGTTGTGCAAGATCATGTTCATCCGCGCCAGGCCGCTTGTGGCGGCATCTTTCTCCTGCCCGTAGAGCGTGACCGGCGGCGTGCCTGCTTCATCTCCCACCTTGAGGAGAAGCGAACCCGAGCCGCACGTGGGGTCGTAGACCGTAGTGGCTGCGCTCGTCTTCGCATCATGAATGCCGAGGATCTGCGCCATGATGCGACTGACCTCGGCGGGAGTGTAGAACTGGCCCTTGCTCTTGCCCGACTCCGTGGCGAAATGCCGCATAAGGAACTCGTAGGCATCGCCGAGAATGTCGTCGTTCTCGGCACGATTCTTCGAGAAGTCCAGCGCCGGGTTCTCGAAGATGGCAATCAGATTGGTGAGCCGATCCACCATCTCTTTACCACTGCCGAGCTTGGTCGGTTCGTTGAAGTCGGGGAAATCGGCCTGGGAGAGTTGCTGATTGGCATTGGCCAATGGAGCGATGATCGTCTTGTTGATCTGATCGCCGATATCGGTCTTGCCCTTGAGCGCAACCATGTCCACGAAGCTCGCGCCTGCGGGAATCTTGATCGCCGCATACCGTTGCCCCGCGTACTTGTCGCTGATGTACTTAATGAACAGCAGCACAAGAACGTAGTCCTTGTACTGACTGGCATCCATTCCGCCGCGCAACTCATCGCAGCTCTGCCAAAGCGAGCTATAGAGTTCCGATTTCTTTATCGCCATTCTTCAGCCACTCCTGCCCAGCGCAGAACTGCCGTCTATCACGCTGCCTCTTCCTTGCTCGGTCCCGTTACTGCAGTCTACAGTCACTCGAAACCAATCACACGACGCGTAGTCACTGACCAGATTCTCTCGAAGCGCGAATACATCCGGCAACTTAATCTCCCTCGAAGCTCCCTCCGTATAAACTCACCGTCTCTAAGACTTTACCAGATCTTACGCTTGAGACTGAGGAGTGGCAAGTCTAGCGCAACATCGGCTACTTGAGCGCAGTAATCTTAGCGAACTAGCTCAGCAGGTTTGGCGGCTATCGCGCCTTCGATCGTTCGCATCGGCGGACATTTCAGCGTTCCGCTACCGCTACTTCTGCCATTCCTGCAATGTGCACTCCCTCCCTATTTCGCCTCCTCGCGTTTCAGGTACTCGATGATCGCTTCAACAACGAGGTAGTTGAGAGACCGGTCGTTCTTGTCGGAGAGCTTCATCAACCGCTCCACTGGATGCTGCTCCATCTTCTTCTGCGGGATGTAGATTGACAGCTTGTCAAGTATTTCCTTCTTAGGCATCTATGGTCACCTCCCTTTTTCACCACTCATTGTACCCGCTAAGGCAACCAATGAGAAAAGACTGGTTGATGCGGCGCGGACCCTCATCTTGATTTGGATCGTGTTGCGCAGTCACGTTGACAGCGCTATGATCCCGCTCTCATGAGTGGAGAAATACGGGACAGATCCTGGAGGCGAACAAGCCTCCTTTTCCTTGGGCATTTCATCAACGATGGATACGGCAGCTTCTTCGCTCCACTCCTTCCCTTGCTGATAGACAGGCTCGATCTGTCCCTTGCCATGGCTGGCCTGATGGGAACCACTCGCATTCTGATCAATTCCTTCACGCAGCCGGTATTCGGACATATCGTCGATCGCACTGACCGCCCGCTACTGGTGGCTGTCGGGCCGGTGTTGACCATCTGTGCGATGTCACTAATCGGTATGGTGACGACATCCGCTCAGTTGTTCCTCGTGTTGATCGTTGGTGGGATCGGCACGGCTCTCTTCCATCCAGCCGCCGCTGTCCTCGTAGGGGGGCTTAAGGGCGCGAGAAATAGCGGATCGCTGATGGCCTTTTTCTCCGCGGGTGGAACGATGGGCGCTGCGGCGGCACCTGTCTTGATCATCCCGTTCATCGCCGCGTATGGAAGTGCGCGGACGCCACTCCTCATCATTCCTGGCCTGGCAGTAGTCCTCGTCTTCGTTCTTCTCCTGCGAGTCAATCTTCCGCTCAGAGAAGAGAAATCACGGGAGAAAATGCGGATCAAGAACATCCCCCGTCCACTTGCCGTGCTGTGGGGAATCATCGTCTTGCGAGGAATGGCTGGTGTTGCCTTCTCCGACTTCCTCGCTGTTCTCGTGACCGAGAAGGGAGGATCTCATCTCGTCGGTGGGGCAGCGATCTCCACCTTTCTCATCACCGGGGCGCTCGGAGGCCTACTAGCGGGCAGGCTCTCCGATCGGTTCGGGCGCAAGGTGGTGATATTCACTACCATCCTCCTCGCTTCCCCGTTCCTGCTCCTCTTCCTCCGCGGCCCAACTTGGTCCATGCTCCCATCACTTGCCTTGGCCGGCCTGTTCCTCTTCTCCTCAACGCCTGTGGGGATCGTGGCGGCTCAAGAGATCCTCCCCGGAAAGTCTGGCCTCGTCTCTGGCCTGGTAATGGGAATGGCGTGGGGAGTCGCAGGACTCACACTGATGCCCGTGGGTTTCCTCGCGGATCGCTACGGGCTGGTTAGCGTAATGACATGGATAGCTCTCATCCCCCTAGCCGCCGCGATCCTCGCTCTGTTCTATCACGACCCTAAGAGGGAAGACGTCTGAACAGAGCTCGCTCGTTCTTGCTCTTTGCTCAACGTCCTCCACATCTCTGCCAGAAGACGAGACTCTTTTCTCGCCCGCTCGCTATCGCTCACTCAAGCAGCGATCTCAGCTCTCAGCAATCAGCCTTCAGCAGTCAGCTAAATGCACAAGATTCACTCGCTCCGTCTCTTCACTCATTACCTATCACTGTGTTTCTGCTGTTCTTTGCGTGAGAGTGATTTTCTGGCTTCCGCATCACTCATCACTCATTACACATTACTGTTTCAAGCCGCTAGAGGAACCTGAGTGCCTCACGTGCCACGTGAACGCGGCGCTCATCTTCCAGCCAACGAGCGAGTTCGGGACGGACTACCTCCGGCTTCTTTCGCCCCAGTTTCCACATCGCGGCGGCAACAGCTCGCCACACGTATCGCCGCTCATCGAGGGAGAGCTTGCGCAGTACAATCAGCGCTCGCTTTACAAGCGGGGGCGCAGCCGAGGCTGAAAAGGCCATCGCCACGTTCCACAGCGTCTGCTCGTCGGTATTCGTCGACCAGTTCACCAGGTACTCAAAGGTGATGCTCGGATAGTGGCTGAGCATGGCGCTTCCCAGGGCAAACGGACCCAGGTTCCTCCTCACTACCACGGCTCTGTCAACAAGGAGCGGCTCGATGAGTTTCAGGAGCGGTTCTCCCCACCCCGGAGTGCGCGACTGCGACGCCTTGATCACGGCGATGAGGATCGCTCTGCGCACGCTGTCTGATTGATCAGTGCGCCATTCGCGCAACACCTCACTCATTCCATCAAAGTCATTCCGCAACGCCCTTCCGCACGCATCCCCCGCCGACTCACGCACGGTCCAATCGGGATCGTCGACAAGCCTGTAGAGGAGCGCAACCGACTTCTCCGGATCCTGCAGGTAGGCTTCGGCGATCAGCCCACAGGCAACGTGGCGCGGTTCCGCCTCTTCGCAAGAAGCGAAGCGCTCCGCAACATGCAACAACGGTTCATCGTGATCGCTCATCCGCACAATCCGCTTCACCGCGTAGTAAACGTCCGGCATCCCCGCTCCCTGGAGCACAGAGGGCAGCTTCTCTAGCTCGCCTGTTTCGATCACTCGGTCTATCGCCTCGCGCATTCCTCTCCTCCCAGAACTAGACTTGCAGCTTCATTTAACCTCCAATCGACTCGCTCGTCAAATTTCTCGGCTCTTTGTTATTTCAAGTGGGTAGCCAAAAAGGAAGGTTCAAGAGACAAGACTGTCTCAAGAGACAAGGAACTTTCTCACCACGAAGGGCACGAAGACCATTTGGGGGTGTAGTAGCCGGTGCTGTTTGCTGCACCACCTCGAGGAGTCAGAAGATGAAGCGCTTGATCCTGCTGCTAAAGTTGGCGACATCGCACGGTAACTCACCGCACTCTGACGGTTCACCCCGTTACATTCTTCGTGTCCTTCTTCTCTTCGTGGTGAATCCTTCTCTGACCTCCGGTCTTGCTTCGCAACCGGCATCAGTCTTGTGCCGAACCGCAATTACCGGGACCTATCGGCTCGAAACACCGAGGGACCGATTTCCCTCGGTTGTCGAGGTTCCATCTTTCCACTAACATCAACATTAGTAGGAGGAGGGACATATGCGTAGATCAGTCGTCGTATTCACACTCGTGCTTGTTCTCTTTTCGCTTTCGGTTGCTCCCCTAGCGCAGGATACTGATGAGAACCTCTCTGACGGTCGCGGCTTCGGGGTCGGGATGCAGGTCGGGCTTCCGGTGGGAGGCCTGGTGAGCGCACGCTACTGGTTCAATCCTAGCGTTGCCGTGGAGGGGATCATCTTCGCCTGGGGAGAGGCTAACGACTACTTCGGGGTCTTCTCCGGGCGTGTCCTGTACAAGCTGAGCGACACACCGACCGTTGATTTCTACATCGCTTCAGGTGCCACGTTCCCGTTTTCCGCATACGGGCATGATCCTGTGCTCTTCTCCGCAGCGGGGGGGATCGAGTTTAACTTCGCGTTTGGTAAGAATCTGGCGTGGAACGTGGAGTTCGGGGGTACGATATCGAGCACGGGAAATCTTATGATGGCACTTGGAACGGGGATTCACTTTTATTTCTAGTAAGGAGGTACCGGGTGGAGCAATGGGAAATCTATAAACCGTATCGCATCAAGATGGTCGAGCCAATTACCGTTCCTAAGCTTTCCCAGCGCGTGGAACGAATCCGCGCCGCCGGATACAACGTGTTCAACCTGAACGCTGATGATATCTATGTTGACCTACTGACCGACTCTGGTACTGGCGCGATGAGCCAGGCACAGTGGGCAGCGATGTTCCTCGGGGATGAATCCTACGCCGGAAGCCGTAGCTACGCTCGCTTCCAAGAGACAACGCACGACATCTTCGGCTTCTCGCACATCCTCCCCACGCATCAGGGGCGTGCCGCGGAGAATGTCCTCTTTTCAGCGCTAGTCAAACCCGGGGACATCATCCCCAACAACATGCACTTCGACACCACGCGCGCGAACATCATCGCCAACGGCGGCGAGCCGGTCGATCTCGTGATCGATGAGGCGTACGATCCCCAAGCCGATCTCCCGTTCAAGGGGAACATGGACACGGATAAGCTCACCGCACTGATCCATGAGGTAGGCGGTGACCGTATCCCGCTCATCATGATCACGATCACCAACAACAGCGGTGGCGGAGAGCCAGTCTCCGTAGCGAACATCCGCGCGGTGAGCGAGATCGCCCACGAACACGGCATCCCGTTCTTCATCGACGCTTGCCGCCACGCGGAGAACGCATTCTTCATCCGTGAGCGCGAGGACGGATACGCACAGAAGGAGCCGATCGAGATCGCACGCGAGATATTCTCTCTGGCGGATGT
>Ga0307380_10004720_pt1 | contig 18282 bp, 8 predicted proteins | sample UN3MG_FD_202239 | JGI IMG/M metagenome (GOLD analysis project Ga0307380, IMG submission 202239) | Soil microbial communities from Risofladan, Vaasa, Finland - UN-3 | ecosystem: Environmental > Terrestrial > Soil > Coastal area > Acid sulfate soil | place: Finland: Risofladan, Vaasa | collected...
TTCAATGTTGCCTGGTTCTGTTTTTCATTATCTCACTTTCGATTTGCTCGAAACTGCCCGCGGCCCAGGACCGGGCGGAACTGGCCAACAGCGCCATCCCCAGGCTTGAAAAGGTGCTGCTGGAGAATATTGCCTCGTTCTGGTATAACAAGAGCCTGGATCGCATCAACGGCGGATATACGATCAACTTCGGTCCGAAAGGCGAGCCTAAAGGCCCCGGCACAAAAATGATTGTGACTCAGGCCCGGACGATGTGGCTCTTCGCCCGGCTGGCTCGCGCCGGATATGGCGGCGATGAATATATCGAGGCCGCCGAGCACGGCTATCGATTCCTGAAAGAAAAGATGTGGGACGCCGAGAACGGCGGCTTCTATTGGGAGGTCGATGCTACCGGCAACGAAAAACTCCAGCCCCGAAAGCACCTTTACGGTCAGTCCTTCGCGCTCTACGCTATCTCCGAATATTACCTGGCCACCGAAAGACAGGATGTGCTGGATTTCGCGATCCGGTTCTTTAATCTGTTAGAGGAAAAATCCCACGACAAAATGTACGGAGGCTATATCGAATTTTTCAACGAGGACTGGACGCCGGTCCCCGCCGGAGAATCCTCTTATATGGGCGCTCCGGCCGGCCTGAAACTGATGAACACACATCTGCATCTATTGGAAGCGATGACGACGTTCTATCGTGCCTGCAAGCTGCCTTTGGCTCGCGAGCGGCTGCTGGAGCTGATCAATATCGAAAGCAACTCTGTCGTGCGAAAAGACCTCGGCGCCTGCACGGATAAATATGATCGCGACTGGACACCGAGGCTGGAAGCGGCCTATGCGCGGATCTCCTACGGCCACGATATAGAGAACATCTGGCTGCTCATGGACGCATGCGATGCGGCGGGAGTCTCGAACTATCCGTTCGGTGATTTGTATCGAACCCTGTTCGACTATTCGTTCAAATACGGATACGACCAGGGCGCGGGCGGATTTTACGACAGCGGCCTTTTCAATCAACCGGCCGACAGGCTCACAAAAGTCTGGTGGGTCGAGGCCGAGGCCGTCGTAAGCGCCTTGTATATGCACCGATTTTCAGCCGATCCGCAGTATCTGGATATCTTCGAGCAGACCTACGATTACATCGAAAAGCACCTCGTGGACTTCGAACATGGCGAGTGGCACGCGAATGTCACTACCAGAGGTGCCGTGCAGGGCGATAAAGCCAATACCTGGAAAGCAGGCTACCACAGCGGCAGGTCAATGATCGAATGCCTGGAAATCCTGAAGCAGTGGAAGGACTGACCGCTCATCGCTCCGAAGGAATGAAAAGGCCCCGCTTAATAACGAGGCCTTTCGGTTCTCAAGCGTTGTTTTTGCTTAGCCCGGGATTACGTTGGTCGCACATGGACCTTTTTTGCCTTCTCCGATCTCGAATTCGACCTTCTGGCCTTCATCGAGCGATGCGTAGCCGGTTGTCTTAACTTCCGAGTGGTGGACAAACAAATCATCGCCGCCGTCGTCCGGCTCGATGAAGCCAAATCCCTTACTTGAATTGAACCATTTTACTGTACCTGTACTCACTGAAACTTCTCCTTGGCCTTATATAAAGGCCGACTTAATAATAACTCTCTCTTTCGTTTTATTAAGAGTATGCCCTTGAGAGATGTAGGAAAATACTCTACTAAATGTTCAAATATACATATAGACTGAAAAAAGTCAATAAAATAAAAAGAAAAATACTGGCGGTTTATAAACCGTCCGGGCATAACCGGCTGCTAAGAACTTCACCTCGATGATTGAGTGTTCGAGTCTTTGCTGGTAAACTGTATTTTATGCCGATCGACGAGGTTCGGAACAAGTAACCACTTTTTTGGAGAATATCTAATGCCGATAAGGATTATAGCGCTAATTATTACTTGTGCATTTTCGTCCCTGACTTTGGCGGCGTCTGTACCGTCGATTCCGGAGCCGGCCTATACAATAGTCGACGACTTTTCATACTCTCAGCGGACAGCCGCTACAGTCTGGAAGCCGATGGCCGGCAGCAAACCGGTTTCGCTTGCGGAAATTCAGGGCAGGAAAACTTTAAGAATGCAATGCAGCTTCCGCGGCACAAAAATAGATCGTGCATCCTGGGACGGCAGCCTCAAACTCGACCTTACCATGTGCAAGGGTCTTCAATTCCTGTTTTACTGCCCCGACCCAATGCCTGTGGCAAGTTTTGCCGTCTACCTGCACAGCGGAAACGGGTGGTACAGAGGCGGATTCGATGCTCCTGCTTCCGATGGATGGGCCGCAGTCAGGATTAATAAGAACGCGGCTAACATAGAAGGCCGGCCGGCAGGATGGGGCAAAATCGACACGATACGCATTTCCGCATGGCGAGGCCAGGATGTAGACACCGAGTTTTATATTGCGGCTCTGGGTGTATTCGGCACAGCCGGCAAGATTGTTATCGTTCGCGGCGATTCGGTCGCGGGCGAGGCGCCGAATGAGTTGGATGCCGTCAGGCAATACACGCAGGTCATGAGTGAGTTTTTTGACCGGGCAGGCCTTTCGCATACAGTCCTCAGCGACCATGATGTCACGCCGGAGAGGCTCAGGGGTATCAAGCTTGTGGTTCTGCCGTATAATCCGAAGGTACCGGACAATGTGACCGGCGAGATCGCAAAATATCTTCAGGCCGGCGGGAAATTAATCGCCTGCTACTCACTGCCCGGGCGTCTCGAATCAATAGCGGGTATTCGAGTCGGACCTCATGTTCGCGGGAAATACCAAGGTAACTTTGCCTCGATCCGTCCTTCCGCTGATGCCTTAAATGGAATGCCGGCAGTAACCGGGCAGGCCTCGTGGAATATACGAGATGCATCCGCCGTCGAGGGACGCAGCCGGATTGCCGCATGGTGGTATAACGATAAAGACCAGTCTACGGACAAACCCGCCATCGTCGCCGGCCAAAACTGTATCTTCCTGACGCATGTGCTCTTGGCTGATGATTCGGCAAATAAGATGCAATTACTGCTGGCTATGGCCGGAGACCTCGTGCCGGATATCTGGCATCAGGCGGCCCAGGGCTGTCTCGACCGTGTCGGCCGATTGGGGCCTTATGATAACTACGATGCAGCCAAAGAAGGTATAATAAAACTTGCCTCCGGAGACAGTCGAGCTTTGGAGGCCCTCAAAAAGGCCGACCAGCTTCACGCTCAGAGTCTGTCCATGTTATCCGAGGGAAAGTTTTCACAAGTGATTGCTGCCGCCGAACAATCACGGGAGTCTCTGATCGATGCGTACTGCGTGGCGCAAAAGCCTTTACGCGGAGAACACCGGGCTTTCTGGTGCCATAGTGCGTTCGGCGTAGCCGGCATGACGTGGGACCGGGCCGTAAAGATTCTTGCCGATAACGGCTTTTCCGCTGTCCTGCCTAATATGCTTTGGGCGGGAGCGGCTTTTTATAAAAGTGACGTGTTGCCCGCAGCGGCCGCTGTCGAGCGGCAGGGCGATCAAATCGAGCTTTGCCTGGCGGCATGTAAAAAATACGGCATCGAATGTTACGTTTGGAAAGTCAACTATAACATGGGCTGGGCAACAGATAAGGAATTCATCGCCGGGATGAAGGCCGATGGCCGAACGCAGGTAAACTACGACGGCTCATCGAACGACCGCTGGCTCTGCCCGTCACATCCGGAAAACCAGAAGCTGGAGATCGAATCGATGCTCGAAGTGGCGCGCAAGTACGATGTCACCGGCCTGCATTTCGACTACATCCGTTATCCCGGAGATGAGGGCTGCTTCTGCAAAGGCTGCCGTGGGCGTTTTGAGAAAACAATCGATAAGAAAATTCTCAAATGGCCTGCCGATGTGCGGAATGACGACAGCCTGCAGGAACAATGGCTGGACTTTCGGCGCCGGCAGATTACCGAAGTCGTCGCTGCCGTAGCACAACGGGCAAAAAAGATAAGGCCGGACATTAAAATCTCGGCGGCGGTCTTTAGAAACTGGCCTGTCGATCGAAACGCCGTGGGGCAGGACTGGAAGCTGTGGTGCGATCGCGGGTACCTTGATTTCGTATGCCCAATGGACTATACGGACTCCAGCAGTCACTTCCAGCGCATGGTCGAGCAGCAGCTTGCATGGGCCGGCAAGGTTCCGTGCTTCCCCGGCATAGGTTTAAGCGTCTGGAGCGATCCATCTGATATCTGTAAGCTTATAGAACAAATAAATGTCACCCGCAAACTGGGCACAGGGGGCTTTACAATTTTCAACTATAGTCCGAATGAAGCAAATAAAATCCTGCCCCTGCTGGGAAAGGGCCTTACGCGGAACCAGTGAAACTTATCCGGATGGAACAGTCATCTCGATGAAAACGTTTTCCGGCTCGCCGTCACATTCGATCGTGTAGCCATTGGGTTTATCCATGTATATTGTTTTCGTTTGAAGTCGCCCGTTTATGCTAAAGCCGTGTACGATGCGCAGATCGGTCTTTGGAGGCTGCATTGGCAGCAAGTGTAAGCACGCCCGAATTACATTCAGGCCCGGATTTCCCGTATATTTGACATAAACCTGCTCGGCGGGCTTATCCAGCACAACATCGGTATCCCAGTTGCATCGCCAGTGGTTCGTCCATGTCGGCACGGATGATTTGTATATCTCATTGAAGTCCGCCGGCCTGCCGACCGAATATGCGATACGATTATCCGTTTTGCCCGCCTGCTGACCCTGGTGAGTACGGAATGTCGCGCCGGTGCTGAACCATGCGATTTCCATCCCCGCGGGAGCGGTCAGGCGCAAAATAGCGTCGCCTTTGATACGGCAGGTGTTCCGCTTCGGGTCGTAATCTTCCGGCATCGCAACCAGATGTTTCTGCAGGTCGGCGGGATCGGCGGTATTGGGATTTACCAGCATCGGAACTGTGACAAGGCCGTAGCGATCGCCAACTTTGTATTGTAGATGATTCTTTCCTTTTTTGAGCCTCGGCAGGCTGATCGGCGCGACCTGCACCCAGGTGTCGATTGTTATGGATTTTATTGCCGGCGATGATTCTTTGCCGGACGTGGAGAGTTTTAAAAGATAGCCGTACGTGCCTTTGACTTTATGGGTCAGGTCAAGATTCACTTTTCCACCCGGCTCGAATTTGCCTGCCGCTTCCCACGTGATTCCATTGTCAAGTGACACGGCTGTGTTAACAGGCAGGTAAGTTTCTATTGTCACAACCGAGGCTCCCGTATCGTCGGTCAGGTCTTCCAGGTCGTTGACTTTTGCTACAATAAGGTAGGGCGTGAATACTTCGAAAACGACCTGACCTTCGCCTGCCTGTTTCAGATGCAGTCCTTCTTTGCTGGGGATGAGATTATCTACGGCGTAAACCCCGTCCGCGAAATCTGTCGATGCTTCGGATAAATCGGGTGCGTAGTGAAAGAGGCCGTTTCCGTGATTCCACCGCGTGAAATTCCGGTGGTTGGGTTTCATTCCAACCGGGTCGGTCTGGATGAGTTCTTTGGCCCATTTGGTTTGATTGTACAGGGGCAGATGATTCCACCGGCCGCCCTGTGGTTTCCAGAAGCGTGTGAATGATTCGCCCTGGCGGAGATAAAAATCCATCGTGTGGCTGCCTTCGAACCAGCGATAATAATAATTAATCCTGCTGTCACGATAAATCTCGAACACCTTGTTCTTGTCCTCATCATTCGGAAAGAACGGCTCAACCTTAATTGGAGGATTAGTCCATAAGCTTCGATTTCGCCTGGCTTCGTCGAGACTCGCTACTGTGCCGTCGGCATCGACTAAAATACCGCGTACATCCAGATCGAAGTAGTGCCATGCCTGGTCGTACCAGAGTTCCGTCGCGCAGTGGTTCCAAAGTTCAACGCCGAACGAACGGCCCTGCTTAAAGCCAATACCCTGGAAAATGCCGTCCATGACCGGCCCGAATATCCCGCAATAAGCCATGTTGTAAACGTTAAGAATTTTAATTGGATCGCGGACCGTCGCGTATTCGTCGAACGTGTCCCGGCCTTCAAGAATTTCGTTGAAATGGTATAGCCCTGTTTCGTAGCCGCACAAATACTGCCAAACTGCGATGGCAAGATCGTTGCCGGTTTTATCCTTCCATTGGTGAAACTGACGGAAGCGTTTTAAATCTGTCATGTCGGCGGTATGTTCGCTTGTAAGACGAATGCACGCGACCTTCGCTACGGATGCACTTGTCATCGCTGCAAAAATGATAAGAAGAATGGTCGCGTAATAAATCATTCTTCCCGGCCTTCGACTCGAAACCAACATTTCAACTCCTTTTCTGAGATTCACCGATGCAACTTTCTTGCGTAATAACATTATCTAATGCTCGCAATCGTTTGGGCGACCGCTTTTTTAAGCTCTTCAGGGCTGAGCAATTCAATCTGCCGGCCCAGTCTCAATACGCTGCATCGTCCATCATGAACAGGCTCAGGTTCGTACAAAAGTATGTTAGTAGGGGGCATGCTGCCATTTTGACCGGGGATGTAAATATACTTGCCGCCTTCGGGGTCCGGGCATTGAAATAGCTGCGTGCTGCCGCTGAATTCTATCAAAGCTTGCAGTGACGGCGGAAAACTATCGTTGCTCATGGCATATATTTGTATATTCTGTGCAATAGTTCGCAGATTCATTTGGCACGTGACAGATAAGGCTTTGTTTTGTGTTTTTATCATGCCGTCGGTATATTGCTGTCCAGCCTCCCCCACGTTTTTAATTACCCATAAGACGGCTAATGCAATAAGCCCGAAAAAAATTATAGCGGTGATAATGTTGATAATCGTCCCGCCATTTGAATTTGCCCGCCGGGCCGGCAGGAAGCTGTTACGAGCGGGCTTTTCTGTGATAGATTCTTTCTTTCGCTCCATCGTAAATCCTCGTTTCCGGCGAATTAATATGAAAATAGCGCAGAGAACACAATTAAATGATATGATAGCACCGGTTCTCGTACAGCACAAGATTCCCAAAGCCGAAAATCAGGGATTTTTTGACTTAAGAACCTAATCACTAAAAGTCATACTTGCCTGTGCTGAGCCGCCATAAGCGCCCATATTGATAATGCTGCCGTTCGGAACCGGCTCATCGCCGATGGGAGAAGCCGGATCGCCTTTATCGATGCAGGGACTGGTGACGTTGTCCTGCAGCCATGTTTGGCTGCCCGGATCCCACCTGCCGGCCTGAGATTTCAAATGGTAGTCCCCGGTTTTAGTGCTGTCGGAACTGATCCAGTAGAGCCAGACGAATAACGGATCGGCGTCGATATTGCCGAGCCCCGGCCACGAGCCCTGAACATCGCTGTAGGTTACTGTAGCCGTACTTTCTGCGATTTGAGTATTGCCGTTGAAATAAATGATGGAGTTGGTAACCGTCGGCCTGGAGCCATAGATGCCGTCCCGGAGATTCTCGACAATCGTACAGTTCGTGATTACCGGAACGCCTCCGAAAATACCTTGCAGGGCATTTTTTGCGATGATGCTTTTGCTGATCTGAGGATAGTTGTAGAAAGTGAACCTTGCAGACTTTCTCGGATGCATCTCGATACCGGCGCCGCTGTTGGCGACAATGCTGCAGTTGGTGATTGCCGGGCTGCCGTTGCTGTATAACCTGATGCCGGCGTTCGTATTGCCGGTAATTGTGCAGTCGGCGATTACCGGGTTACCTTCGGTGCAGTAGATTCCATTGCCGCCTCCGGTTATGGTAAAACCGCTGAGGATGCTGTTGACGTCTTCGCCGCCCGAGAATGTTACGACCCGGCCGCTGCTGTTAATAACCGTGGCCGCGACGACTGCAGGGTCATCGGGATTGGCCGAGCTGACTGTGAGCTTTTTGCCTTTGAAATTTATGCTTTCGTGATAGATTCCCTCGCCGGCTACTATTGTGTCACCGGCCTGGCTGGCAACGATGGCGTGCTGAATATAGTCGTAGTATTTGCCCGTAGTCAGATTCTGAACCGAGCCGTCGAAGCCCGAATATGCAAACTCCAGCGAGATGCCTTCGATCTGGCCGAAATTACTGTTTTGCCAGACGATTGTATCGGCGTTTATTGCCGGGCTCGTCCCAAAGTGATAATCGGCAAGTTCTAAATACATTACGCTATATTGTTTGGTAAGGCAGCAGACTTTGATCTGACCGAAGTAAGAACTTCCACCATCGATATAAACAATCAGACAACCGTCGATATCCGGCTGCTGCTGACTGCCGCTGGCCCTGGCTATTACCAGCTCCTTGATATTTCCGGTATCGGAGATGTCGGCGCCGTAAATATTTCCTCTGTCGTTTCGTTCATCCGTCCAGACGACAATATTGCCGGAGATGGCGGGGTCGTACTGACTGGCGGGATCGCTGCAAATGGTAAAGACCTTGATGTCATTTAAGTTCGAGATATCGGCGCCATAAATATCGCCTTCGGCTTCGTATACGACAATGTCCCCGGAAATGTCTATGACGTCGTCGAAGTCTTCGTAGAAGTCTTCATAGGGATAAGGATCGCGTCTTCCTGCATGTTCGGCGATGGTGAAATAAACCGGCCTGTTCAGATCGGTGATATCGGCGCCGCATATACTGTAGGGCGTATTCTGCCATTGGCTCTCGATGTTTTTGTTTATGCCGAGATGTTCCAGCCAGACGACTTTATTGCCGGAAACCGCCGGGTGGCTGTAGGATTGAGTGTTGCTGTACTGTCTTAAAGTGACTTCTGTTCCGGCAGCAATGTTTTTGGCGAAGATGCCGATACATTCCGGGCCTTGGAAGCCCGCAGAGAAGGGACCTGCGGCCCACACGGCGATATCGCCGTCAATCTTGGGTTGTGTATTGATTCCGCCGCCAAGAAATTCTTCATCAAGCTCGCCGGTTTCGAGGTCTTTGCATCTGATAAACCACCTGTAATTATCGAATTGGCCTACGCTGTATACGACTTTTGAGCCTGAAACATCCGGGTAGTAAAAATAATCATCGGTACTGAAACCTGCGTCTAAATTATACTGATTATTTGTCACGGTAACGGTAGCCACCTCTATCAAACGGGGCTCACTATCGACAAAACCATCGCTTACAACCAGCTCGAACACGTATATACCTTCCGCATCGCAAGTGAAGTAAGGAGTCGCTGTATCGGCATTTCTCAAGACGACTTCAGTACCTTCCAACTGTGTCCATTTGTATGACAGTTCGTCAATGCGGTCGGGATCCCAAGAACCGGTGCCATCAAGAGTGACCCGGCCGGAAACAGGAGAGACCTGATTTGGCCCGACATCGATAATCGGGGGCTGGTTGCCGACAAGAATCAGCACTTCATCGGGCTCGCTGAAACCCTCGTCACCGATGACGACCAGCTCGAACCGGTATTCACCTTCAATTTCCGGCATGAACGTGGGGTGCATTCCGGTCGGATCGGTCAATTCCACAGCCGGCCCGACAAGCTGGTCCCACTCGTATTCAAGAGCACTACACGGATCGTAGATAAAGCTGCCGCTGCCGTCGAGGGTGATCAATTCGGGCTCTGCCACGTGCTGGTCGGGTCCCGCATCGGCTACCGGCTCGGTTGGCGGACCGATAGAGAATTCAATTGCCAGCTCACCGTGCAGATAATAACGGTCATTGTACGAAACTTGCGTTCCGATTGTGCCGTTAGCGTTTTCTATTCCTATAGTATATCGATAGAGATAAGCGTCTTCAGAAAAATCCTTGTATTGAATCAGGATTTTGCCCGATTTGGAAATTTTTACTTCTGCGTTTACAGAGCCGCCGGAGGCTATCTCATAGTCAACGAATTGGATAACCGTATAACTGCCGAACTGCTGATAATAGATTTTTGAGATATCCGATGGATACATGTATGTCCACATCCACGCTATGATGTTGTTATTTTCGTCGTCGGCGGGGATTTGCTGATTTTGATAGCTTATTGGTACTGCATTGAAGCTGATCAGGCCGTTCGACTGAACATAGAAATGTTTATAAATATTACCATAGAAATTAAAATCGAATCCTAAGGGGAAGGAGCCTACAAATTCCTCGAAACTATAATCCAGTCCGGTGATAATGGTTCCCGTTTCCTGAATATCGATCCAGTTATACTTTGGTCCCCAGGCACTGTCGCTGTCGATGCAGTGGTAACCGTAAGCATCGGGCTCACTGCCGATTCTGCAGATAACTGTAACGGTATCGGGTAAACTCGTATCTGCTCCATCGTTGACAGTCAGTTCAAAGACATAATTTCCAATGAGGTTGGGCGTAAAACGAGGCGTTTGAGTGTTCGGGTCCAGCAATTGCACGCTCGGCCCTGAAATCTGAGACCACATGTAGTTTAGAGTATCTCCCTCGTCGGGATCATACGATGCCGAGCTGTCGAGTGTTACCTCCTGGCGGGGTTCACAAGCCTGCTCGTCGCCGGCGTCTGCAAACGGGGCGCGATTGCCAACCACTATCATTACGCTGTCGGGCATACTATAATTGCTGCCGTCAAATACGGTGAGTTCAAATACAAAAATATCTTCCACGAGAGGTGCAAAATTGGGCTCCGGGGTATCGGGATTCAAAATGACTACGGTCGAACCGCTAATCTGTCGCCATTGGTAAGATATAACATCGCCGGCATCAAAATCGTAAGAGCCGGTACCGTCAAGGGCGACGTTCGCCACAATTGCATCGAAGAATTGGTTGTCTCCCGCATCAGCTAAGGGCCTGGTATTGGCGGTAACTTCATCGGCGCCGATATCAACCCGCGTTCCCATCAGAACAAATTCGCCGTCTATATCACGCTGCCACGGATAAGGGGCATAATTCGGGTCTCCTGCATCATGGCACGGCGAACCGGCGGCGATATGGTAATTATCACCAAAAAGCGGATCCTCGGAGATATTGCCGTCTTTTCCCGTTCTATCAACAGAGCTATCATAAATCATGTCGCCGGTTTGGAGATTTTGTGAGCCGTAATTGCCCCCCGTATTGTTCCAAACATCATTAAATGCTATCAAATCTTCGGAGGGACCGGCCGAACATATTCCACCTCCGGATTTGGCGTTACAGATTATATTGTTTACTATCACACACCGATCAAGCTCAGATATGGATGAGGTGTAAATATTACCAGCTACGTTTTCTATATCTCCGCCATAGCTTGAATCGTTACCAACGATGGTATTGTTCATAAGTTGCCCAATATACAGCAAGACGACACCACCACCGATATTAGCCGAATTGTCGTATATCAAATTGTTGCTAATCATGGGATGACCGAGTGAAGCAGCGCCAGTCGCGGGATCACTATAAGGATATGTCATTATCCCCGCACCGGCGAACGAAGTATTGTTTCTTATTATGTTATTCGTAATAATCGCCTCGCATTCTACGCAGGCGATTGCACCTCCATAGCACTCACTCGATGTGCCTCCTATCCCCAAAGCACCGTAGTTATTGGCAATCACATTACGTTTAATGATTGGCGAAGCATTTTTGCAATAAATGCCGGCTCCCCAGACAATTTCTTCCCCAAAGAGAAGGTTCACTGTCCCGTATCCGCCGATGATGGTAAAACCGGTTAGAACCGCTTCGGAAGTTTCACCGTTTTCAAATGTTACCACGCTGCCTTGGCCATTACCGTCGATAATTGTAGACGCTACAATTTCAGGATCTTCGGGATTGGCACTGCTAACCACGATATTCTTGCCGGAAAAATTGATGTTCTCGGGATATGTGCCGGCTTCGACAATGACCACGTCCCCGTCATTACTGCCGTCTATTGCCTGCTGGATAGTCGCATAATCGGCCGGAACCAATCGAGTTTCCGCTTGTGCCTTTGTAGTTGCGATCGACAATAGAGCAAGACTCAATAGAATCGCCCTCTTCATTATTTTGCCCTTTCCAATATATATCACAAGTTCGAAGCACAGATATAAGTCAGGTTTGGAATACAGGCCCGATGCAAGACGGAAGCAGCTTACGAAAAAATACGAAATCTTGTGGAAACTTGTAAGGCCGCCTCCTTAACCTGACCATATATAACTTTAACATATAAATGGTTGAATTTTCAAGACATATTCTGACTATTTCTCTGTTTATATTACAACCAGAGCGGTGCCGTCTATTTAATAAGACGTTTAAAGGCGGTTTTCGTTACGAAAATTTCATTTTTTTCGTAAAAAATCAGCTTTTCGGGATTGATTTGTGGCTGTTATCAGCAGCAAGGCCTGGTCGCCTTGTCGGCTATTTGGGAATTGGCAGATCGAGTTCGGCAAGGACTTTTTTCATGTCCTCCCAGACCCTTCTGCGATTCTCCTGTGAGTAATTTCTCAGCAAATAAGCGGTGTGATATGTGGCCATAAGCTTCACAGGCGGCCTGCCGATCCCGGCATAATACTCGTGGAACTGGCCCCGAAGTTGTCCTATCGGCTTGGTCGTATTTAACAGTGTCCTGGCGGCGTGAGCGCCAAGGGCAACTATAATCTCGGGATCGATTATCTCAATTTGCCTCTGCAGGTAGGGCAGACAGCTTATTATCTCCTCGGCCCGAGGATCGCGATTCTCGGGCGGGCGACACTTCAATATATTGCCGATAAAGACATCGCTTCGTTTCAATCCACAGGCTTCGATTATCTTATCTAATAGCTGGCCGGCCCTGCCGACGAACGGTCGGCCTTGTGCATCTTCGTCGGCGCCGGGGGCCTCGCCAATGAACATAATGCGGGCGTTCGGGTTGCCTTCGCCGGGCACGGTGTTTGTCCGCAGCGATCCCAGCTCGCACTTGCGGCATTGATTGACCTGTTCAGCGATTTTTTCAAGCTCGGCGGTTTTCTCGGCGACAGCCATAGTATCCTCCTGCTCTTGTGCTTCAATTGTTTCAGGCCTGCCTTTGAGAGTAAAGCCGGTGAAAAACCGCTCCATCTCAATGTGCTGCCTGACAATTTTATTAATATCTAAATCTTTTTCCATCCCGGGCAATTCTAACGGCACCTTAAATACTATGCAATAACCTATAATTTATAACATTAATTTTTGCATGAGATTTCGTGCAATACTAACCCTTCTCAAATGAAGCGCATTTCTTATACGAGACGTTTTTTAGCGATATTTTTACACCAGATGGAGATTAGGAAAGTTAAATCTGTGTAAAATATTACGTTTTTTAAGGACCTTAATTGCGGAAGTCATAGAAGCCAGAAACTACCGACTATAGGCAATTCTTATTGGTATGTGCCCTAAAAGTGGTAGAAGCCATACTTTTCTCCGGCTTTAACAGCTTATTTGAAATATTCGAGACTATAATTAAATTTTAAGACTTAAGTTCTTGTCTTCTGTTTCCGAAAAGTCCAAAAGCTATTGTAATCGATCAGAATAACGGAAATCTTTTATTATATGTGGATAAACCACTTATGGGAATATTCATGGAAATTTCAAGGAACTGAATGTCTATTTTTGTATTCTCCCGGATGCCGGTAGCTACAAAATAGGCAATTCGCATATTTTTTTTCTTGACCAATTTTCATATAGGGTCTATCATAGAATAAAGTAAGCAACAGTTGACGAACGAGATTATGGGGTGTCCCGTTTTTCTTTGAAGTTTTATTGTTACTATGTAAAGGGGCACATACAAAGGAGAAAGCTTGTAAGCTTCTCTTTTTAAGGTATTTAAGTTGCAAAGACACTTTTAGCGCCGGCTATGAGTTCTGAATGACAATATTAATTCAGGACCTCTTGTTTGGTGCTGAAAAGTGAATTTAGCGTGGAACGAAATCTGCTTGAAAAAGCGTTCGCTTATACGCGAGGGAGTGTTAGTTTTGAGCCAAAAATCGGCAAATTACAGGGGACATATAAATCTCTTGGTGCCTAAATTACCACATTTAGGGGATATTTTGGCACTAAGTAGCTGATTTTGCGCTCGGGCGAAGAGGATTTCGTAACACACAACCATTTCTTTGCAGCTTTCCTGCCTGGTAACCCATGGTCTTTCCAATTGAGCGATGTTTTGAGAATTCGTTGAGAACGACAAGGGAAAGGTAGAATATTATGGATACCATAATGATGGAAATTCTGCTGCCCGAGATCATGGCCACCATTATTGCTTTTCTTCTGGGTATAGGGCTGGCTGCCGTTGTTAGCCAGATAATTACCAGAGCGAAAGCTAAAACCCTGGAACAGGACCTGCAACGGCAGATTGAAGGTGCCAAAAGGGAAGCGGAGAACATAATTAAGTCCGCCCAGATCGATGCTGCAGCGGAGACTATCAAGAAAAGAGAGAAATTTGCAGCCGAGGCCAATAAGGCGCGTGCTGACCTGCACGAAAATGAAATGCGGCTGACCAAACGCGAGGATGGGCTTGATCGTCAGAATGAAATGCTTCAGCAGCGTGAAAATACGTTGAAGCAGCAGCAAAAGGAAGTCGACAGAAGAGTGCATAATATCGGCCTTAAGGAAAAACAGCTTTCTGTTTTGATGGCGCAGCAGAAGAACCAACTGCTGAAAATCACGGCAATGAATGTTGAGGAAGCCAAAGATCTGCTCCTCAAGCGTCTCGAAGACGAATGCGAGCACGAAATGTCGGCATTGATTCAACGCAAAGTAGAAGAAACCAATGAAACTGCCGACGAAAAGAGCCGGGAAATAATCAGCTCTGCCATTCAGCGTTACGCCGCCGAGCAAACATGCGAAGCAACCGTCTCGACCGTCGAGATACCCAACGACGATATGAAGGGTAGAATCATCGGCAGGGAGGGCCGCAATATTCGTGCTTTTGAGAAGGCCACCGGCGTCGATGTCATCGTCGATGACACCCCCGGGATGATTGTCGTCAGCGGCTTCAATCCCGTCAGACGCGAGGTCGCCCGCCTCTCGATGGAGCGGCTCATACAGGATGGACGAATACATCCTTCCCGGATCGAAGAGCTTGTCGCCCAGACCAAAAAGGACGTCAATCATAAGCTGTTGCAGATTGGCAAAGACGCCACCGTCGAGACCAATATCCGGGGATTGAACAACAAGATAATCAGTTTGCTGGGTGCTTTGAGTTACAGGACAAGTTACGGCCAGAATGTCCTGCGTCACAGTGTCGAGGTTGCGTTTCTGTCTCAGGTCATGGCCGATGAGCTTGGCCTGGACGGCTCGCTGGCAAGGCGTGCCGGACTGCTGCATGACATCGGCAAGGCCATTGACCATGACGTCGAAGGCAACCACCCGACTATCGGCACGAATTATCTGAAGCGTTTCAACGAATCGTCTGTTGTTCTCAATGCCGTCGCAGGGCACCACGGCGACATTCCGCCGGATAATCCTTATACTCCGCTGGTCGCCGCCGCCGATGCAATCAGCGCTTCGCGCCCCGGCGCCCGGAGAGAAACGCTTGAAAGATATATCAAAAGGCTGGAAAAACTCGAAGAGATTGCCGGCGGCTTCAAGGGCGTTGAAAACGCGTACGCCATTCAGGCGGGACGGGAAATCCGGGTCATCGTTTCCGCAGAAGAGGTGGACGACGAATCGGCTATGAAAATCGCCCGTGATATTGCAAAAAAGGTCGAAGACGAAATGACCTATCCCGGCGAAATCCAGGTAACGCTGCTGCGAGAAGTACGCTGCATCGAATACGCTAAATAATATCGTATTGCGTATATCGTATTGCGTATTGCGTAAGGGATGAATATGATCTGTCCTACGCAAGCGATCATGGCCTCGATATACGCGATACGCAGGACGCAATACGAAAATGAAATTAAATGTACTCTGTATAGGTGACATAGTCGGTCGGCCCGGCAGGCGGATTATTGCCGATAAGCTCAGGCTTATTGTCAAAGAGCATGGCGTTGATTGCGTCATAGCCAACGCCGAAAACGCCGCCGGCGGCTCCGGCCTGACGCGGCAAATCTACGACAAATTGCTGCGGTACGGCGTAAACCTGATTACATTGGGCGACCATACCTACCGCAAAAGGGAAATCATACCGACGCTGGAAACGGCGGATAACATCGTTCGGCCCGCCAATTTCTCCAAACATGCGGCCGGCAAAGGCTTTGCCTTCTACAAGACCGGCAAAGGCCCGACCGTAGCGATCGTCGCTCTGATAGGGCGTCTTTTCATGAAGCCCGGCGACTGCCCATACGAGGCAATTGACAGAATCCTGCCGCAAATCGAGCAGAAGGCCGACATCATAATCGTCGACTTCCACGCCGAGGCAACCAGCGAAAAAATCGCTATGGGTTATCATCTCGACGGCAGGGCGAGCTTGTGTTTCGGCACGCATACCCACGTCGTGACCGCCGACGAGAGGATTCTGCCCAAAGGCACCGCGTATATCACCGATATCGGCATGACCGGCGCCCACGATTCGGTGCTCGGCCGCGGCACCGAGAGCGTCTTGAAGGCGTTCAGGACTCAGATGCCTTTTCCGTTCGAGATAGCGACCGGCGATGTCAAAATGAACGCAATCCTGGTCACCGTTGACAGCAACACGAAAAAGGCTGAGCGAATCGAGCGCATCAAAGTCGACGCTGAGACCGAAGACGCAAAAATCTACGACAGCGACGACGGCAAGCCCGAATACTTCAATAACAACTTCTAATCTCGTATTGCGTTTATCGTATTGCGTAGAGCGGATAGCGTCTTTCATCGGCATCCTTCATCCTTCCTTCATCAAAATGCAAATTGGCTTTGATCAGTCCGGCAATTCCACACCGACATCGAGTGGCCTGACGGATTGGCTTTGTTTTTTCGCCGCCCGAAAACGTAAAAAACCTCATAATACCCTTTCATATAGACACATACGTTCATTTTGGCCTTTCGAGAATTGGCTTTGTTTTGCATTTCTCCTTTAACCGCAGAGACCGCGGAGAACGCAGAGGAAACAGAGTCTGTAATTTCATAGTCTGTAGCAAGTTACACCCACGTGAGTCTTTACACATCAAAAACCTCCGCGCACTCGGCGTTCTCGGCGGTAAAATAACCGAATTGGGTTTGAATTGGGTTTGTTTTCACTAAGTGTCCAATTCAATATATATCTCGTAACCCCTTATTATAATTGACTTTGCGTTCATTTCCACCCCCGGCAAATTGGCTTTGTTTTTTCAAATAGCCCCGCCGGAGAAACTCCGGATTTACTATTTTCTATTTATTATTTACTATTTTGTTATCCGCTGCTTCAGCTCCTAATCACCAATCTCTAATCCACTAATCAACTGCTCGTGTTTCGGATTTCCGGCCAAGGGCCGCCATTTGGCTTTGTTTTGGCTTTGTTTTGGCTTTGTTTTTTTGGAGCCGAAACCACGGTTTTTCTTCATAATCCCTTGTTATAATTGACTTTGCGTTCATTTCCACCCCCGGCAAATTGGCTTTGTTTTTTCAAATTAGCCACGAATTAACACGAATAAATAGTCAATAACCGCGGATTTCGCTGATTACGCGGATAAAAATGGAAATAATCAATGAAAAGGTCTCCTGTATTTTGTATCCTGTATTCAATTTGTTGTGTATTATACTAAATTCAACCTCGAAAAGCAAGCATATTCCAAAAAAATCTCCGTGACTCGCCGTTCTTATATCTGCCGCAGAGAATGCAGAGAAAGCAGAGAAGGAGTTCAATAATCAATCATCAATAATCATTTTCATAAGACACGGATTAACGCTGAAGAACACGGTTTAAGAAAAAGATGAAATCTGTGTAAATCCGAGTGATTCCGTGTCTGAAACCGGTTCGGATCATATTACGTTAACTTCATCCTGAGCGGAGACGAAGGATGATTTTCAGAAGGAAAAGCGAATTGATCACAGACACCAGCCTGCGCCGGCGTTTCTGTCATTTGTATTTCAGATTTGTTTAGGATTTAGATATTCGAATTTAGGATTTCCGCGGAGCGGCTCAGAATGCAGGGTGTGCAACTTGTTGCACACGCCGATCTATTCATTGACAAATAGAATAATATCCTCCACCTAATTTCACCCGTCCACAACGCTACAAAGAGACACCATAATTATCTATCCCGCGTGTGCAAAATAAATTTTGCACACACTACTTGGCTCGTAGTCCTTTTGACTAATCAAAAGGACTACGAGCTATACATTGAAAAATGTAGGGTGCGATGAATCGCACCATTTTTCTGGCCCAACGAAGAAAGCTCGAATGTTACCATCGATGAGGACATCTTACATGTCCGTGTTTTACCGGATTGTAATGTATGTCACGATGGTAAAGAAATATGTTCCGCCCGCATGAAACCATCGTCTCTAGTCCGGCATGATTCAATTCTATTCATTATTGGTGCGATTCATCGCACCCTACCGATTCATAAACATAAAATCTCAC
>Ga0307380_10004722_pt1 | contig 18273 bp, 16 predicted proteins | sample UN3MG_FD_202239 | JGI IMG/M metagenome (GOLD analysis project Ga0307380, IMG submission 202239) | Soil microbial communities from Risofladan, Vaasa, Finland - UN-3 | ecosystem: Environmental > Terrestrial > Soil > Coastal area > Acid sulfate soil | place: Finland: Risofladan, Vaasa | collected...
GCGATCGCCAGAATCCAGACGCCAAGCGTACCGGCCACGATCAAGAGGTTGTAAGGGTGGACCACGGCCAGCAAAAGCCCTGCTAGGCCGGCCAACAACGCATATCTCCAGCGGTGACTTCTGTGCAAGAGCATACACGATATGAAGATGACCAGGAGGAGAGCGGCTCCCACAGCGAAGTGAGGGAAGGTGAGAAGTGTGAAGAAGACATGTGCCTCGGGCATTTTGAAGTCTATGAGGTCAAAGCCCAGGATGGAGAAACGGCCTGTGAGGAGCACGACCCAGCCGAACCCGGCAGAGAGGCATACGAAGAGGTAGGAAACCAGCCGCTGTTTCCTGTCTTCCAGGAAGAAGGTGATGAAGACGTACGCGGACAGCAGCAGAAGGAGGCCGAAGACCACTCTGGAGAGATGCCACATCCACATCACCGGCAATCCGGTGAGCGCACACACCCAGCCCAGGGCGATAAAGAACCCGCCCACGAAGGCACCTTGGTGATCCTCTGAGGTGAAGGGTATCTGGTAGACCAGACTACCTTCGGCTCCCTGTCGCATCTTGGCCAGGTAGCCATGTGCGTCCTCGAAGTTCATCACCACGCCGCCAAAGCTCAGGTGGGGCGACTGCGAAACATAGGCCAGTATGTAGGGCGCGTTCGCGGCGCAAACGGCCAGGATAGCTATGAGCACTGCCGCCCATTTCTCTCTGCCGGACAATTGGCGCTCCTAAGCTCCTAGATTGATGGATCGCATGAGATCGGCGATGCTAGTCTTCAGCCGGATGCTGGCGCCCAGAGCGGATTCTTGCTGTCGTCAGTGATCCTGGCGACGCTTTCGAGTACGCATATCCCCATACGAGCCCAATCATCGGCGGCACTACCACAAAAGCCACATCTCGGTAGCTGACCAGCCAAACTAGGATAGCGTATGCATAGATCAAGAGAAGTGAAGCAGCCACTGCGCGTCTTTGAGGCACCGGGAGATCGAGTGACCATATGACTGACTGCAGGATAGGAATTATAAGCACTACCTGATCGGTCGACCAGCCAAACGGTGCAGTGGGTAGTCCGATGATCAAGGAGACTCCGACGATGGCTGATAGGCTCAACTCGCGTCCTCGCAGCCAGAGAAAGACGAGGAAGACGGCCAGACAAACCACAGAGGGCCAGATGCCTATGTCAAGGCCAACGCCTGCCCGCAACAGGCCGCGCACGGTGGGCGTCATGTAGCTAGTAGTACCCAGAGGAGAGGCCGCAACATCAAAGAGACGGAGAAAGGCCTCGACCCACTGGGGAAAGAGGCAAGTCGCCACGACGACTAGGAGGAACAGGGAAGCCAGGAAGCCAGAGATGACCCTCCAGCGTCCCCGCAGGACTGATACGAGTAGTGCTCCGGGCACCAGCAAATAGGAGACGTGGGGCTTCACTGTCGTCAGTACGAGTGCGGCGCCGGCCAGGGCATCTCTGTTTCTGAAGCTGAGAGCGATGAAGGCAGCGCAACCGAGCAGAATGAGCGTGTTTACCTGTCCCTCAAGGATCGCGTGCAATGATCTAGAGAACAAGAAGGTGGCGGACAGAGCCAGTGCGACATGCGCAGGGCGCCCTCGCGGAGCGAACGTGTCCCATATAAGAATAGCACTTGCTCCTATGAGTAGAGGACCGGCCATGAACCAGAGAGCGGCAGCTGGGCGGAAGGGGAGGAGGCCCAGTGGCAGGAGAAATACGTGTAGCCAGGGAGGATTCCAGGAGTAGACCGGGTAGTCTCCTGCCCATCCTTGTTCTTGTTGCAGGGATTGTACGGCCATTTGATCGTATGGGTTCTGCCGATGCGCCAAGAGGCTGGCTGATGCCCAGTAGCCCAGGAAATCACTCGCCTCATACACACGAGTGGGCATGCTTAGCACAAGGGCATAAATCAAGGCTAGCATGGCGATGAGCATAACGATCAAGCCCACGGATCGGAAGCGGCGAGTAATGATCTTCTGAGGTGAGAGGTTTCTCATGTTGGCGCTCTCCCACTTTCGGCGCAGGCTGATGTGAGGTCGTGATGGCCACGGCCTTGTTTGCGAGCCCAGTCGAGGTAGGCTAGTCGACCCGGTACCACGCAGAGCGTGAACAGAGCGGTGGGAGACAGAGAGCCCAGGATCCACAGAAGGGAAGGAACACTCAGTACGTGACGCCACCGAAGAGAACGGCAACTCAGGCTCAGTGACAGACAGTATGATCCGAGGTTGAGGAAGAACCTCACTTGGGCCGCTCTCTCCGTGGAAAGCGCAGTGAGCGGCACGAAGACGATTTCGATCAACGGAGGATAGATGTAGTAGCTCTCGTTGAGCGGCAGGCCTCCTGCTGACACCTCTTGGGTCTGGTGCTCGACATCGTAGAGGTCCTTTCCAGAGCGAAGCATGTCGGCGGCGATGTAGTACGCCCTGGAATCTATGCCTCCCACCGTTACCGTTCCCCGCGCGTGCTCAAATGAGTCGTCGAGTCCTTCGACGGCATAGAAGGGCAGCACGAGCGCCAGAAAGGCCGTGATCAGGCTGATACTCAGCAGCTTCCGGGGCGTAATACGCCTCATTTTGGATCCTCGTCAGGCGACCCAGCCCCACATGGCGAACTGGCCGCTCAGATAGAGCAGCAAAGCGACGGAAGGATAGATGATCAGTCTCTGCACACGCGGATTCCTGCCCCAGTGGCCCCACAGCAAAAACGCCGGGAAGAGAACGAGAACGTAGCGAGACATGCTCACCAGGGGCTGCAGAGTAGTTCGCCTGAGCAACAGAACGAACAAGGTAAGCGCCATGTAGATGCCGTATTCTCTCGGCAGATCCCTGATGGATAGGATGGTCATAGCCACAAAGACGGCCAACATGCCAAGATTGAGTACGTTGATGAAAGTGCCCTCCAGGGAGAGTATCTTCTGCACGACGGCCAGGATGTTGTCCCAGGGCCAGACGAACTGGGCATGCAGTTGGGCCTGGTAGATGCCGGTGAGAGGGGCGGAGCTCAATACGAGATCTTGATAGGCCAGGAATAGCAGGGCGCCTCCGGGGATGGCGAGAATCGCGAGCAGCTCCGGCCCCAGCTGAGAGAGGCGGAATCTCCGATCCCTCAGGTACATGTAGAGTAGCGGTGCCAGCAGCACGACCCCCTGCAGCCTGGTGAGGGAAGCCAGGAAACCCATGGCCCCGGCCAGCCACCACCGTTTGCCAGACGCACAGAGGAAGGCAGCCAGGGTGAAAAGCAAGAAGAGCGATTCCGTGTAGGGAGCCAGGAAGAAGAAGGCGGTGGGGAAGATCGCCAGATACGTGGTGCTTCGCCGGGCACTGGCTCGCCCGAACTGCCGCTCAGTGAGCTTGTAAAGGCAGAACAGAGCTCCCACGTAGGCCAGGCTGGAGACGATGAGAGCGGCAACCAGGTAGTTGCTTAACATAACCTTCCCTACGATCCGGATGAGCAGGGGGTAGAGTGGAAAGTAGACCATGCTGCCATCGTTGGGCGAGTAGCCTAGCTCGGCAATCCTGAGATACCACAGCGCGTCGAACCGCTGCCAGACCCCGAGGAGCAGTCCAGCCAGGCCTCCGGTGACCGGCTCTATCCCCTGGTAGGGACGGAGGATGTCGTCGGGGCTGGTGGGCGCCTGGGTGACTGCCAGCACCAGCGCGGCCCAGAGGGAGACGACGACTCGCAGCACTGCGAAGAGGGTCAGGGAGAGTCTGAATGCAGGATCTGAGCCGACTGCGCGCAGCCGATCCGCGATGGTTCTTCTCAGATGAGATATTTCAGGGGTCATAGCAGATGCCCATGCTGGATCTGCATCTTCTGTGGACCGGGACGGCTCAGGACCTCCACGGCAGTCTTGATTGTCAGTCTTCTTTTGCCCCGTTGCTTCTGTTCCGTGAGTCTGTTCTCCGTCATCCCTATCCTGCTGTGGTGGTCTGCGGACTCCTGGCCGTCCATGTTCAGGTGGCCACGCGATAGATAGTGACCTCGGGGTTACGGTAAACCGGTGTCAGATACTCGCACGTCGAGGGATCGAGGTCTCCCACCTGGCGTTCTTCGGGCCCGTGGAAGACGTAGCGGACACCATACTCCATGAGCAACGCCCGCCGCCAGTCATCGCTGGTATCAGCCTGAAAGAAAGCCTCAGCGAGTTCCCGCTTGTGTTCGACTTGGACCGTCTCGATGATGTGTCCCATGAAGACCACGTTTCCCGCCCTCGCGGGTATGAGGCGGCCCATCTCGTAGGAAGCCAGCACCGTGTCGCTGCGTTGCGTGTGGGCCTCCAACCAGTCGATGGCCTCCACCTCGTGCCGCCGGTGGAAGAGCTCAGCGTCATGCTGCAGCACGAGGGAACTGGCACTAGCCAGCACGCAGAGGTTGGATGGAAACGTGGCCACGATGATCGAGAAGACCAGGAGCCGGCGTAGTCCGTCCCTTCGATAACCGCGCCAGCGCGCGAACCTGGTGAGCCAGTCAGATCCAAGCGCCCCTGGCAACAGGTATTCGAAGAGCCCGATGGTGGCGAGAATGCACAGAGGCACGTGCAATCCCTCGACCATCTTGCGCTGGAAACTGAAAGGCAAATAGGTCAGCACGATGATACTTGCCACCCAGGCGACGAGAAGCATGCCTCTCTCATCTCTCTCTCTGATGACATGGACCAGCCCGCCAATGGCCATCAGGGAGACGACACCGTATCCCAGGAAGAGATGGAGGATACTTGGGGATGGAAGGACGGTCTGGGCGGCCCAACTCTGAAACACAGGTTGGCTGCTCAGGGCCCGATAATAGTAGGCCAGAAGAGGAATCGGCGTGATGGCCCAAATCGATATCGGCAGCGACTCACGTCGTGGCAGTCTCTTTCTCTTCAGGAGCAGGAGCAGCCAATAGGCTGCCAGCACGCCGTCCACGAGGAAGGCGTTGTAGGGGTGGACGATGCATAGCGCGAGGAAGGTGGGAATCGCCAGGAGGAAGGCCGGCAGACGGAAGGTTTCTAGGTATCTCAAAGCCAGAGTAAAGAATAGCAGCAGGAGGGTCAGAGCGGCCGAGAAATGAGGGAACGTGAAGATCGCCAGGAATGTATAAGCTTCGATCCACCAGAAGTCTATGGGCGAGATGCCTCCCAGCGTAGAGGAGCCTCCCACCAATACCACCAGCCAGCCGAGGCCCGAAGAGAACGAGATCAGCAGGTAAGCCACCAACCTCCGATCGCGGTCCTTCAGAAAGATGGATACGAAGATGTAGGCCATGACCAGCAACGACAGCCCGCCGGCCAGACGGGCGAGCTGGTACGTCTGCATCACAGACAGGCCCAACAGTGCAGACAGCTTGCCGAGGCCTAGATAGAACGTATAGAGGTAGGCCCCGGAGTGCTCCTCGGGGGTGAAGGGGATGCGGTATCTCCAGCCATCCCAGACACCCTGCTGCATCTTCGCAAGGTAGCTGTAGCTATCGTCCAGGTCTATCAGGAAACCTCCGAACTCGAGGTCTGGTCCCTCCACCAGGTACCCCAGGACGTAGGGTACCGTGGATATTGCCACCACGAGGATTGATATGCCGATGACCAGCCAGATCTCTCTTCGTTCGATATGGGGCATCTCGTTGGCTCAGGACAGTTCGTAGTGAAGCACTCTCGAGTCTCGTAAGGCGACGGCAGGCGTCGTGTGATGGTGAGGATCGAGCCACGCCCGTTGAGCGTCGTCCGCGGTTTGCGCTGTGTTTGGCGGAGCCAGTAGGCCGAGACGCTCTTTGGTTGGGAGGTCAGCAACCAGGTACTTCTCCGGGAGGATCTTTCTCAGGCCCCTGCGAAGAGCTGAATAGGCGGGGACTATAGCGTGTTGCCGGCAACGGGCCAGTAGCAGGGCACTCCGCCGGGAGAGGACGATCCTCACCGCGATGAAGACCACGAGTGCCGGTCTCAGAGCCCGTTCTGAAACAACTCTTCGCGCAACTGTTCTCAGTGAGAACAGTATTCGGGCCACGGGAACAAGCATATGTCCGGTCAACCCGCCTTCCTATAGCTGAACGTTGTATACGGCGACGAGATCGTTGCTGTACATCGGTGTCAGGTACGGTGCCAGGGAGGGGTCGAATCGACCCATCTCCATCTCCGAAGGACCATATAGTACGTATCGGATGCGGTACTCCGACAGCAAGCGGCGCCGGTCGCGGTCAGTAGTGTCCTCAGAAAAGAAACTATCTGCCAGACGTATCTTCTCGCTGAGTTGCACGGTTTCGTGGATATGGCCCATGAAGACTCTGTGCCCGATGCGTGCTGGCAGGTACCGCCCCACCTCATACGATGCCAGGACGGTGTCCTCACTGGCGGTGTTTTGACCGAGCCATTCTATCGCCTCTACCTCCTCTCGCCTATGGAATAGGTCTGGATCGTGGAGGAGCACGGAGGCGCTGCCCCCCGCCACGAGGCACAGATTGGAAGGGAAGGTAGCCACGACGACTGAGAAGACCAGGAGACTCCTCAGACCCTCGCTAGTGTATCCGCGCCGGCGAGCGAACCGGGACGCCCAACCCAGTCTCCTGACGGACGGCACCAGGCACTCGTAGAGGCCGATGGTGGCTAGTATGCAGATCGGGACGTGCAGGCCCTCCACCATACGGCGCTGAAGAGTGAAGGGCACATACAGGAGTATCACCGCGGCGACGAGCCAGGCAAGCAGTAGGATCCTTCTCTCATTCCACTGCTGGAACGCGCGGAACACACCCCCTGCGGCAAGTGCGGCCAGAATGCCGTATCCTAGCAGGAGATTCGTGAGCGGCGGCGAGCGGAGAATGTTCTGGGCCGACCAGTTTGCCAGGACGGGGTCCCCAAGAAAGGCGCTGAAGTAGTAGATGACCACCGGCATGGGGGCGAGTGCCCAGGCAACGAAGGCGGCAGCCTCGAGTCGCGGGACTGCCTTTCTGCCCAGATACAGAAGGACCCAGTACGCTGCCAGAATCCCATCCACCAGCAGGACGGTGAACGGGTGTATGACGCATAGGCCGACGAGAGCGGCTGCCCCGAGAATGAGTATTCTGAATCGGGGCTTCTCCACATACCTCACCACCCCGGAGAGGAACAACAGCAGGAGGGCGACCGCCGCGGCGAAATGGGGAAATGCGAACAGGGTGAAAAAGACGTAGGCGTCGGTCAGCCAGAAATCCAGCGGGGAGAGGCCTCGCAGGGTAGTGGATCCCGTCAAGAGGACTAGCCAACCCAGTCCGGAGGAGAAGCAGATGAGGGAGAAAGCTGTCAGCCGAAGTCGTGGATTCTGAAGGAAGAGCGAGAGGAAGAGATAAGCAGCAAGCAGCATGACCAGGCCACAGCAAAGGCGACAGGCGTGATACATCTGCATCGGGGAGAAGCCCATGGGCACGGACAGCTTGCCCAGCAGCATATAGAAGGTGTGGAGGTAGGCGCCAGGGTGATCCTCGGGGGTATAGAGCACCTGGTAGCGCCACCCTCCGGCGATGCCCTGCTGCATGGCGGACACGTAGCTGTAGCTATCGTCGAGGTTTATCAAGAAGCCACCGAATTCCAGTTTCGGTCCCGCTGCCAGGTAGCCCAGCAGGTAAGGCACCATCGAGATCGCCAGTACGAGGGTTGACATGCCGATGACTTGCCAGATCTCTCGTCGTTTGATTTCGGGCATAGTGATGAATCAGGAGCGCGCGTAGAGAAGTATCTTCAGGTCGCGAAACGCGATCACGTCAGTGAGATCATAGTGAGCATCGAGCCAGGACTTGTTGGGGTTCTCCATACCCAGTTCCTGCGCCTCATCCAGCGCTTGCTGGAACACCACGAACCACACTCGTGATGAGTCGCCCACCGCCTGCGCCACGTCTGGCTGAGCGATCAGACCGAGAACTTCCTGGGTAGGCAGGGCCAGGGTGTCGGTGGACGAACCTGGGACGTCGCCCACGTACTCCTGGGGAAGGGCCCGGTCGTAGTAGTAGCTGGGGAAAAAGGAGAGTTTGTTGTCGTGGACGACGATATCTCCTACCCGCTGGTGTTCCCTCAAATAGGCGTTTGTCTCTCGGAAGGGGGAGCGGGGAAAGCCTGTGTAGTTGTACTGGTACCATAGCGAAGCGAGGAGCAGCAGTAGCGCTGGCGACAACGACGCGATGACCAGACGGGGGAGTCTACCCCGGAGCAACCCCCGAGCCACAGTGATGTAGTAGAGCAGGGCGCTGGCAAGAACCGCACGCTCGATGTAGACCGGCTTCAGCTGCGAGATGACGAACATGGCGAGCACGGGGACGAAGGAGAGAGATAGGCTTAGGTAGTCGGCCCCCGCAGGCTGCTCGTTTCTGATGATCGTGGAAGATAGGATACGATAGAGCGTGACGGCCAGCAGCAGCAAGCTGAAGAACAGGCCCAGAGGCAAGAGCCAGTCAGGGATGGGCAGGTTGAACGTGAAGACGATCAAGGTTCGTACGAGTTCAGCTGGCCCAGGCTGGGGTATCCAGTAAGCCTGATGCACCTTGGCGAACTGCCCCGGCACCAGCAATAGCCACGGGAGGAATAGCAGCAGGCTCACCAGGTGGGCGGCCAGCAGCCGGCCTATCAGGTTCCATTTCCTGCGCAACAAGACGAAAAGACTGAGGGTTAAGGGGATGAGGAAGGCCAGGTTATGCGCGTAGAGGGATACTCCCGTGGCGAGACCAAAGCCTAGCCAGTGCAGCCAGGTCCCATTCTTGCAGGCTTTGACGAAGATATAGATGGACAGAAGACTGGTCAGGCAGAGGAGCGAGTACATTCTGGCTTCCTGCGAGTACCAGATGTGGAACGGGGAGATGGCGGCCAATACAGCAGCTAGCAATCCGACCTTCGTATCGAATAGCTCACCTGCGATGCGATAGACCAGGCAGATCGAAACCAGCCCGACAACGACCGATGGGAAGCGAACGATGAAAGGGCTCTGTCCAATTCCCATCCAACTGTGCAGGAAGAAGTAGTAGAGAAGGGGGTGTATGTCTGCCGCTGCGCCCTCGACAGGCGTCACAGTGCCATAGACTATGGATGCCAGCCCCTTCTCCGCGTAGAGAACGGCGAAAGCTTCGTCGTACCACATCTCCTTCACAGGCAGATGGTACAGACGGAGCGCGAAAGCCAGCGACAAGATGAGGACGAGTACCCAGATCCTTCTCGAAGCCCACGGCGCTTCAGTCGAACGGATCACCGCTGTGCCCCTTTGCCATCAATAAGTCTAGTACTGGCGCCACTGCAGGGACCAAGGAGGCGACGATGTAGCCTCGATCGGCGGGCAACTGGCGGAAGGCACAGCGCCCCGACAGGCCGATCCAAGCATCGGTACGGTAATCGCCGGCCGAGACGCTGCATGGTAGCGGGACTCGGCGGACCACTTGCTTCGGCCCCGCGAAGGCGGTGCGGGAGTTCTCTCTCGGCGCTGGTGTCACGTCGGGGCCTCCCCATGTTGATCCTCAGCCAGCAGACCAATGCCGATGGCGATGACCACCATACCTAGGAGCGAGTGGTTGAAAAAGCGGGAGAAGCAGGAGAACGTTAGTAGCAGGAGGCCGTAGCCCAGCCAGCACTGGCGTATGCTATTGAGAGAGGTCTGCCGACGGAGCAGGAAGATGAGTAGTGGCAGGCAGGACGCTCCTTGCAGCAGCGCGAATGGGAAGTAGGCGCTTTTATCACTGACAACACCTATGGTGAACAATAGAGCGCCTATGCCCACGCCTCGGATGGGATAGCTTGATGCGCTCTGGCCCGACATGTAGAAGAGAGTGTCGTCCAGGAAAGCCGACGGATTCCACAGGATGAAAGGGAGAATCAGCAGGAGTGGAATGAGGAAGAGCGGGTAGGTCTTTCGAAAAGCGCTGATCTTCCCCCCCGTGGGAGCTTTCACCCAGACGTACGTCAGAAAGAACGGCACGAACAACCAGGCGGTCTGTTTGCTGGCGCAAGCCAGCCCCAAGCTCAGCGCAGATAGAGTCATCCTGTCCTCGATCAGGAGATACGTGCTCATCACCAAGAAGAACAGCACGACACTATCGTTGCCTCCCCACGCCGTGAAGGGGGCGAAGAAGAGATTCAGCCCGAAAAGGATCAGCAGGCTCAACTTCCTCTCCTGCTGCTGGGCGTGTCGCGCCAGGGGCCAGAAGGCGCAGAGGAACAGCAGCAGACCAACTATCCGCTGGTCATACCAGCCCAGGACTTTGGTGAACAGCACATATAGTGGGATGGGCAACACGAAAGTGAAAGGCAGATATGCATTGTGATCGAGCGCGGGGTTCTCTTCCGTACCTTGGGTGGCGCTGTCCCAGTGCCATGCGGCCAGCGGTGTGTTACGGAAATCCTCAGCGTAGGGATTCTTCCCTTGAAGCAAATACTCTATGGAAAGCTCGGTCTGTAGGGCCCCGTCGTGTATGTGCCGCTCCGGTGACGTGGACTGCCGGAGAAAAATCATGGATATCGCCGGCAAGACCACGGCGATAGAGACAGCCAGCATTACAATGCTCACCTTGGCCAGGTACAGCCGTCTGGTTCTCGCGACGGGGCTGGTCCGCCCCCACGCCAGATCAAGAAGAAGGTACCCGCCCGTAAGCAGAATCAGCAGAGAGCCCAGAGCATCGGTGACGCTGGCGACAGAACCGGCGCCGAGTATCAACATCAGGATGGTGTCGACGGCTAACCACTTGGTTTGTCTCATATGGTTGTCCACGAGTGGTGGGTCGTCACTGTGCCCCGGATGTGCAAATTGTAACACGGCGACTAAGGGAAATCAACTTGGATTTGCGATTGGCATGAGCCGTGGATCCTCCCGGCGTTGGCGAGAGGTCCAGCTCGTGCTGGATTCGGCGGCCCGGGCCTCATTCTCGTAGACGTGCCGCCTCCGCACCTTGCTCTCGCAGGTGTTCTACAGCACCCGCCGATGGATCAGGACTGACAGTCTGGAGCCAGGGAGGAAAATGAAGGGCAAACTTGCGTTCCGGTATCGATCTCGGTTCACTCCAGGAGGAGGGAAGGCGTGTCCCCGCTGGTCTTGTCAAGCCGCGAGACGCAGGCTGTGCGGAGTGCGAGGAAGATCACTGTGTCCATGTCCAGTGGCTTCATCTGCCGTGCCTATGTCGTCGATGTACGGCTGGTCCCACGTGGTCCAGCACCGCACTAGTCTAGCATGCAGGTTTGGAGAAGTCAACCTTGACTTGGCCGGAAGGGAATGCTAACATGGGCCCAGATTGGCTCCGCGCGGCATGGATAGCCGGTGGTTAGCATTGACTCCGATGGACTCGACAGAATCCTTGAAAGGCTCGCTCAAGATGCCGCATGGTGTCTTGGCTGAGCACGGTTGCCTTGTGATCGCCTGCTCTCGTAGGGCTGCAAAGGGAACCAAACAGGCATGAAGAGACGACTCGTCATCCACCCACTCCTGCTTGCGGTCTTCCCCAGCCTGTTCATCTACGCCCACAATGCTGACCGACTCTCCGCGGGCGCAATCTATGGTCCGACGCTGATTTTGCTCTGTGCGGTGTCCGTGCTGTGGCTGCTCCTGAGTCTGGCTCTGAGGGACGCAAGTCGGGCGGGGCTAGTGGTGTCGCTGGCCGTGCTGCTGTTTTTCTCCTTCGGTATCTGTTATCTGGAGATGAAGCTGCTCGTGCTGGAAGTCTTGGGTCGCACGATAGTTGCGGCACCAGTGTTGCTGTTGGTACTCTGGATGGTCATCCTTGGAGTCGGCGGCTACTCCTTCGCCAGGACGATCTTGGATCTGCGCAGTTTGACCAACATCGCAAACGTAGTCGGTGGCTGCCTAGTCTTGGTATGCCTGCTGCAGATAGCGGCCTACCATTTGCGGGTGGCACCCACGTGGCGCCCATACGTAGGCGAGGTCACCTCGAGAGACTATCTCACCCTGGGACCCGAGGTTGGAGTTGCTCCCGACATATACTACATCGTCCTAGACGGCTATGCTCGAGGGGATACGCTGACGGACATTTATGGCTACGACAACCAAGAGTTCCTGGACGGTCTGAGGGACCGAGGCTTCTTCGTCGCGAGCCAGAGCCACGCCAACTACTGCCAGACTCTGCTGTCCCTGGCCTCTTCCCTCAATCTCACCTATCTGGATGGCCTGGTGGACCAGGTTGGAGCGGAGTACCCCAGCAAGGGACCGGTTATGAAGATGATCCGTAGCAGCATGGCGTTCCGCGCTCTGGAGAGCAGGGGATACGAGACAATAGCCTTCGCTTCCGGGTACTCCGGGACGGAGATCACGACTGCTGAGCGGTACGTGGCCGCGCGGCGGTATCCAGACGAGTTCCAGACGACATTGATCAACATGACGCCCCTTCCATTCGTAGTGCCTTCCCTGTATGACATGTACGGATGGCACAGGGAACGGATTCTGCACGCCTTCGAACACACGGCGGACCCCTCTGTGGTGGATGCCCCTGTGTTTGTCTTCGCGCACATCATGGCGCCTCATCCGCCTTTCGTCTTTGGGCGCAGCGGGGAGGAGGTAGTCCCCGAGTACCAGTACGTAGTGCTTGATGGTAGCGACTTGGTGGGTACCCGGGGCGTCACTCAAGAAGCCTATGCCCGCGGCTACGTCGAGCAATTGACTTTCGTCAACGCCAAAGTACTGAGCATGCTAGACGAAATACTATCGAAATCTGATCGCCCCACGATTGTTGTTCTCCAGGCAGATCACGGTCCAGGCTCCATGCTGGACTGGGACAGTGTAGAGAACTCGAATCTCCCAGAGAGGTTTGCCATACTGAACGCGTACTATCTCCCCGGTGTGGACTACGCGGGCCTCTACCCTCAGATCTCTCCGGTGAACACCTTCCGCGTGATATTCAATTCCTACTTCGGAGCACACTACGATCTACTGGCGGACGAGAGCTACTTCTCGACGGCGGGGCATCCCTATTCCTTTGTTCGCGTGACGGATCATCTGGGCGGCAGAGTCGGCCCGGACACGACCGGGTGGATAGCTCCACAGGCCAATCCCCGGTGGTGCACCAGCGGAGCCACTTGCCCTTAGTGCCCCAGGTTGGGCTCCGGTCTGGTCGGTCGGTGGCGCCTTCTGTCGGCCGCGAGTGTCCCGCTTGATCTACCGCATGCCGCCCTCTGCCTCTGCCGCGATCCCACTTCTTGTGTAGAGTCGCTTACTGCCTCCTGATCCCCGCACTACGCTGCCTGGCTGCCTGCTGTGAACCTGCGGCGGAGGTGTGGGGTCCGTCGCGTTCCCGGTTCGCGTCCCGAATCTGTCGAAGCCTGCCCTAAGCACGGTCGAAGGGGATGGGCCGAACGCCGTAACGAAGGTTGAGCACACTGTGTGAGCCCAGCAGGTTAGTGCGTGCCTGCATCTCCCTGCCCTCCTTCCACACCATCGGGAAAGGTACGCTTGGGTTTGCCGGGCAGGGGTGCTAGAATAGTGAGCGCGGCTGCTCAACAGCGTCGAGGTCGTGCAGCGGAGGGATACCGAGTGACGAGAACCCTGGCGAGAGCGCTCGTGCTTGCGGCGGCGGTAGCCTGTCTCTTCGTCTTGAACTCCTTCTTCGAGCCTCACTACGACTTCAACTCCTTCTGGGGGGCCGGAAGGGCGCTGCTCCAGGGCGAGAACCCCTACGACTATGCGGTGATCCTCGACATCCTGGCGCCCAGAGCCACTGCCAACTTCAACTATCCTCTCTACATCGCCGTGTTGGTGGTGCCATTGGGGCTATTCGACCTCGAAACCGCCAAGAGTATCTGGCTCACCGTGTCGGAGGTGCTCTTCATCGCCTCGCTCTACCTCGCTGGCAGAGGGGTGCATAGAACCAGAGGCCTTGTTCTCTCCACTATCGCATGCGCGGCCTTTGTGCCCACTCTGATCGCATTCTTCGATCAGCAGACGTCGATGTTCGCCCTCTTCTTGCTGTCGCTGGTCTACTACGGGTTGCAGAAGGACCGGCAGGCGCTATCTGGTGCGGCGCTGGCCCTCAGTCTGATCAAGCCGCAAACGATGGCCCTGGTCTTGCTGGTGACTCTCTTCCGTCTGCGACGACGTGGGCTGGTGGCCTTCGGTGCCACGCTGGCTGCCATGCTCGCACTCGCCTTCTGGCTGATGCCGGACTGGCCAGTGCACTGGTGGACAAGTGCCAGCTGGATAACTCGGGAAGCGGGCAGAGCCGTACCTACGATCTGGGGTCTGTCGTGGCACCTTTTTGGCCAGTACTGGCCAGGCATTCTTCTCATGCTGGCACTGTTGGCCACGCTGTTGCTCAACACCGACTTCTCTTTCGTGCTCACCGTGGGTCTGCTGCTGCCTGTCTACATGAAGCCCTACGATCTCGTCCTGCTGCTCATCCCAGCCATGTCCAGGCCTGGGTGGAAGCTCCTGACTTCTCTTGTGACGGTCTCATATCTTCTGCTCTTCTATGCTGCGTGGTCGAACAGGGGAGGGGATATCTTCGTCGTGCTGACCATCATCACCTACGCTTGGCTGGTGTACCAGGATAGGGCCCCGATGGCGAGACGCATTCGGCATCTCCGTTCGTTGATTCGCCTACACCTCAGGGCGTGATAGCTGATCCTTGGCCGTCCCGCCCGCTGTCGTAGTGACGCAGGTAGATCCCGTCAAGAGTATAGCTCTCGCGGAGTGCGTAGTGCGCATCGAACCAGTCCGCCAAGCCTCTCTGGAACTCGATGCTGTTGTCCAAGGCGACCACCAGCCAGAATCGAGGGGCCGACACCTCTTCCTTGGCGATGATATCGCCGCCGAATAGCTCGTAGGTCTCCGCGGGCACCGCAGGTGCTGGGTCACCTTCCAACAGGTAGCGCCTGCACTCAGGCGCGTAGTGAGAGAAGACCAGGAATGCCCCGTCGCTGGTATGAACGATCGGCTCGCCCTGCTCGGCCTTCTCTTGCAGCAACTGCGCTGCCGCGCGGAGGTCCGGCTTGGCAAAGTCGGGGTCGACGTACCAGTTCCACAGACCATTGAGCCCGAACACGACCACCATCAGGGCCAGGATCAAGTTGACCAAGCGTTCCTTCGGCCGTGCTATTCCCCAACTCAGCAGCAGGTACAGCCCGGGAACCGCCACCATCAGAGTGCGCTCCAAGTACACGGGGTGCCACTGGGACAAGACAAAGGTGAGAAGCAAGGGGCTCCAGAACGCGATCAAAGCCAGGGTGAGGCCCGCAGAGTCTCGCCCTCGTGCGGCCAGTTCACGTGCGACCTGGAGATGGGTGAGGATGAAGAGAAAGAGAACGACCGCGAAGGCCAAGGGTACCAGTCTGTCGCTTACGTGCTGGCTGAGAGTGAAAGCGTGCGGAGCCGAGAGGAGTTGAGCCAAGCTTGGCCGCGGGATCCAGAAGTTGCCCGTGACTCGCTCTGCCTGGACCATGGTGAGTCTGAGCCGAGGAATGAAGGCTAGTATCACGAGCCCATCACTGGCAACGAATCGGCGCCATGGCTTTCGGCGTGGAGTGCGGCAGATGACGAAGTGAAAATGAAGGCTCAGGAGCAATAACCCGCTGAACAAGTGCGTATGGAGGCTGAGCGCCGCCAGAGCGGTGTAGGCGGCCCACCAGCGTAGCGAATCGGTGCGCAGCATTCGCGCATAGCTACTTAGGAGCAGGGTGCTCAGCAGGAAGAGTAGAGCGTACATACGGGCTTCCTGGGAGTAGAAGACCTGGTAAGGGACCAGGGCGACGATGGTGGCGGCCACGACGCCAACCGTGCCGTCGTACAGGGTCTTGCCCAGGCAGTACATCCCCGCTATTCCCGCAACGCCTATCATCGCGGAGAGCAGGCGTATAGTGAGATCGCTTTGATCGATCGAGAGCCAGAAGTGGAGCGCTAGGAAGTACAGGGGCGGGTGGGGTGAATAGAAGTCGTTCCTGAGGATTTGAGCGACGGTCCCTCTGGCAATGCTCGCACTCATCGCTTCGTCGTACCAGAAGCTCTGTGCATCTAGGCGATAGAGGCGCAGTGCGAAACCCAGAGCGACAATAGCCAAGGCCAGTGCAGTTGGGTGGAACAGGCGCACTTTCATCTCAAGGGCTTTGCGTACCACGCCAGGGCTCCAATCGCACCCCCAAAGACATTGAACACCAGCAAGAAAAGGAGCGAATAGCTCACTGCCATCTCCGGCGTGATGCCAATGGGATGCAGAAGGGCGACGAAGGTGGCGTCACGCACGCCCAGACCGGAAATGGACACTGGCAACAGAGCCAGAAGGCTGGCCAGAGAGATGGTATACGCGGAGTATGGGAACGACAGCGGCATCCCCAGCGCGAGGGCGATGAGATAGCACTGCAGGAAGAACACAACGTAGGCCACGACGGTCCAGATCACCGCCACCAGGAGCCTGACAGTCAGCAGTTGCTCCATCCCCTGCTGAAAACCGTTCAAGCTTTGCTGCAAGTCCTGCTGGTACCTCGCTCCGGCCAACTGGAATGCAAACTTGGAGACCAGTGCGATGAGCCTCTGGTTCACTGTGGGGACGAGGATGAGCAGCGGACCGAGGGCTGCCACCGCGAGCACCGCAAGAGATATGGCCAGAAGATGCTGGGGCACCGTGAACAGCACGGCACCCGTGGCAGCGGTGGCCAGCAAGAGATACAGATCAAGGACCCGATCCAGCAGGACGCTGGACAACGCCTGCCCCAGCGTGACACCCGCATCCGTTCTCAGGTACAGAGCCTTCACGAACTCGCCGAGCCGTCCCGGGGTGACGTAGCCGATGGCCAGAGCGCTGTTGTACACGGCGAATGCCGGAACGAGGCCGTACCGTATGTGCTGTTGCTGGAGCAGGATTCGCCACCTCCGGGATTTCAAGAGGATCAGACACGGATAGAGGGCGAGTGCGGGAACCAGGAACTGCAGACGTACGGTGCGCATCGTCTCCAGCGTGCTCCTGAGATCGATCCTGGATAGGATCAGGAGAAACAATAGAGGTCCTGCCAAGCGGATGAGCTTCCTCGCAACCTTCGCCAATCTACTCTCGATTCTGTTTGGTGGCCGTGGTCCTGCCCCAGCGGGATAGCCATGCCAGCCAGGAGTTGGGCAGTCGCTGGACAACGACCCGCACAAAGGGGTTACTGAGCACGAGGATCGCTGCCAGCAGCAGCGATTGCTGCAGCCAGCGCGCCTTGCCGATGGAAGGTCTGAGCACTGTGTACTCCAGCGGCACGCGCAACCATCTCTGGCGCACGAAGTAGCCTTCCTTCTTGTACGCAAAGAGATGGCCGTGGGAGCGCAATATCGCGTCCCGCCCGATGCGCTCCGTGCCGAGGACTCCAGCTTGCGCTGCGTCTGCCAGGAGCTCTGCGCCCAGCGCACTGCGAGAGATCACCGTGGACCACCCGCCCGCATACTCCTCCAGCCAAGTGTCTCCCACAGATAGATCGGCGAGTTCGTTCGTGAGATCGGGACAGGTCAGGCAGCGACGGGGCGCGTACATAAGATTTACATAACCATATGCGTCCTTGGCAATGGCGTGCCGCTCGCCGTCATGAGTGTCGATGATCAGACCACCGGGCCAGGGGCCACCTCTGTACTGGAGCTGAGCGACCTGGTCTTTGTCGAATCCCGCTTTGCTGATCAGGTGTTTGGTGGCAGCAGGTTCCAGATTGAAGCCGCAGAACAGGCCAATCAGCAGGGGAAACTTCTCTCGATAGGAGGCGATCCGTTGCAGACGGCGAAGGCCGTGAACGTGGCAGGGGAGCCCCACGAGGGCGAGCGGGCCGGGTTTCCGCCGTGCGGTGCGTAGCAGGGCGTCCAGAGTGACCACGCTGTACTTCGATTGAGTTGCGGCTCGGACCTCCTCGGGCGTGGTCAGCAACGCGGCCCGGCATTTCCATGGCTTGCGCCGGTCCATCGTGACGCCAAGGACTCCCCTAATCTGCTCTGTTTGCAGCAGATGCACCAGCAGCGCCGTCACCACTCCACCAGAGGCTGCCCCTTCCCGTATCTCTCTGGAGGTCGCCTGGGCGACCTCCAGTTGGCGGTAGTATCCAAGCAAGGGATCGTGCGGGCGGAAGCCCAGGTGAGCTTCGCTCAGGGCCTGGAAATCCATTTCTCTGCCGGAGCATAGGCGGTAGCAGAGGCCACACTCTATGCAATGGCCTTGCAGAAACACTGCCTGGCCATTGGCGCCAATGACGTCAATGGGGCACACGCTGACGCAAGCGCCGCAGCGAGTGCAGACGCGCACATCTATGTCGTCGAAGCTGTGTCGGCTCTCCGTGGTCACCGCGATGGCATCTACACCTTATTCTTCTTCTGGATCATGTCGGCGATCATGGCCACGACGGCAAT
>Ga0307380_10004725_pt1 | contig 18270 bp, 18 predicted proteins | sample UN3MG_FD_202239 | JGI IMG/M metagenome (GOLD analysis project Ga0307380, IMG submission 202239) | Soil microbial communities from Risofladan, Vaasa, Finland - UN-3 | ecosystem: Environmental > Terrestrial > Soil > Coastal area > Acid sulfate soil | place: Finland: Risofladan, Vaasa | collected...
TCCTGACCGATCTCTAAAGTCAGGAGGGAATTCCCCGTGGCAACGACCCAGATGCTGCTCGCCGGGTGGTACCCACCCCCGATCATGGGTGGTACCCACCCCCGGCGATCACGTGGTACACATGGGGTGACTATGGCCGGTACACTCTAGCGCGACTGCTGACACTCGTCACCGATGTCGAACGGATCAACAACGTATGCGAACGCCAAGAGCACCATACATGCCGAGGCCAAGCACACTATGACGATTGCAGTAACGCGAAGTACCTTCACCGTCATCGCCTTCGACGTCGCCCGGAATGGCGGCCATGCAACGTGGGCCGGATGAGTGGAGTTGGTTCGCGCCTGAGGCGTCCGTCGTTGTACTTCTTCACACAGCAATCCAAACATGAGCCATTGTAGTGGCCGGACTCGATCGCGTCGGCGCAGGCCATCCCGTGCTTGTTGTTCACCAGATCCATGCGTGAAGCCGCATTCTCGGGGAGCCAAATGAACTGCTTGAACTCATGCCCAAAGCCAGATATCGGGGCCATTATGGGCCAGCAGTGCTCCTGTATCTTGCATATGCCAGTGCAGTGTCTCAATGCGTCCTGTGCCCAATGTTCCTCGCCACGACTGAGCCGTCCGGTCAGCCTTCCTCCCTTTATGGCCACACGGGCTTCGTCGCCAGCGGCATCTACCATCTCATGAGCGCACTTCCATTGTTCTTCGCAATCCCTGAGCGACGGCACAGCAGGGGTTACTATCGGTCCGAAGGGGCCGCCTATTGGTCCAAACGGGCCTACCGGATACTCTCCCGGCGTTCCATCGGCAGCTGACAAGGGCAGTCTCATGCGAAAAAGCCCGGCCGGATCGCCCCAGTTGATAGGATCATTGCCCACCCAGGCGTAGAGGATGCCTTCCTCATCCAATCCTGGCTCTCTCCCCAATCGGCGCCCCACCGATGATAGCACGGTGGCGGCCCTTACCCAGAAGAAATCAGTCGGACTATCCTCGTGCCAATACCCTAACATGCCCGTCCAGGTAAAGCGATTCGCAGACGACCCCGATAGGACCGTCTGCTGGCCGAAGGCGCGGTAGAGGTATTCGATCAGCGTGGCCTCGTCGGCGTCGGTAAGCTTGTTGGTGCTCCCCAATGCATCGAAGTGGTGGAAGGAAGTAGCCCCGCTTCGCCGCTGCGAAACAAGCTCCCCGAACATCTCAGGTGCCATCGTGTACTGCGCCACCGTCGCGCCTCCGCTGTCCACCTCCGCCAGGATGTTCTCGGCGTCCCAGATGATGTTGCGCAACCCGTCGCTATCCTCGATGCTCCGCCGCTTGCCGTCCCCGTCGAGGGTGATCGTGTTCACGACATCGCTTGGCAGCTCCACCTTCGTCAGGTGGTTCTCGATGTCCCAGGTATATGTAACCCGATCCGCGTTCGGTCGAATCTCCCCGGTTGTGTTACCGTTGCCATCGTAAGTGAATGTCGTAGCGCCCGACGCATCTTCGCTGGTCGTCAGTTCGTTGGCGGCGTCGTAAACGTAGGTCGTTGGCGCGCCGGAGGAGACTTGGGTCAGACGATTGCCGACGCCGTCATAAGTGAATGTCGTGTCGTAGGCGTTGTCCCCGCTGCGCTCCTCGCGGGTGAGTTGGTAAGCCTCGTCGTAGCTCCAGGTGACGAGATCGCCGTTGGCCTCCTCCACGCCGGTGCGGTTGCCAACGCTGTCGTACGAATAGGTAAAGATGGAGATGACGGAGCGGTCGGACTTGAGGTTGCGCAGGGCGGTCAGGCGACCGCCGGCGTCGTAATCGTGCTCGGCGACGCTCAGGTTGCCGTGGGTCATGGTGGTCACCCGCCTCAGGGCGTCATAGAGCCAGGTCGTCCGCTCGGCGAACGGGTTCTCCAGCCATGATAGCAGATTCCGGCTGTCAAAGGAATACGTCGTCACCCAGGCGAGGGCCTCAGTCCAGAGCTCTTCTCGCGTCCCACCCGTGTCCCGTTGCTACTTGGCAACTACATGATGTCTGCTTTGGGAGAAGGGAGGGGCTTCTAGCCCGGCGAAAAGCCTTGCAGATTCGCACCCTGGTCGCGCGCCGAGAGCGCTACCGAAGGCGGAGGGGCCGATGCCGGAGTACGGAGACAGGAACGCCGGAGGTGCAGCTTGTTTAACTCCCCCTGTTCTCCCACTCTCGCTGACGCTCTACAACTGAAGTCAGGTTCCCCACGGAATTGGCGGGGCAAGTCAGTCTGTCGCGTGCTCTTGCAGCGAGAGGGCTGGCAGGCCAACCACAAGTTGGTGTTCCGGCTCTACCGGGGCCTGCTCGCCCGTTACCGCTAAGATGCGCAAGTGAGTCGCCCAACCTTACACTACGGTGGGGACCTAACCGTGGGTCCCATCGCGCGAAGCTGTGCGGGGCTTCACCGTAGCCCATGACCCGTGGCTTTCAGGAGAGAAGAGATGCAACGAGAGCTCGAGTTCGACCATGTTGGGTTCATCACGCCGGACGAGAAGGGCGAAGAGCGTCTGATCGCACCCACTAGAGTCTGGGTGACGGAGTACCATACGCACCCCTTCCGCGTCGAGTGGCTGCGCTATGAGCCGGATAGCCCGGTCACAGGCCCGGTGAGGAATCGGCCGCACGTCGCCTTCCGGGTGCCCGATCTGCAAGCGGCGAGCCAGGGCCTGAAGGTGCTGCTGGAGCCCTTTGATGTCGGGTTCGCGGTGGTGGCCTTCTTTGAGTCCGTGGACGGCGCGGTGATTGAGCTCATGCAATACAAGAACGGTTGAGGCCCAGGGCTGCGACCTCTGGGGCCGCAAGAGGGACAGACACGCGCAGCCTCAAGTGGAGGGTGATTGGCCTCGGTTGGTTTGCTGAGTGGCAGTGCGATGCCTTGCGTCGGCGGTCCGACGCGCAGCTCCGCACCCCCACTACCTTCCGCCTCCCGGTGGCCCCGCTGATTCTCCGGGATCAGTGGCCGGCGGGAGTGAGGGCTGCTAGCTGAAGGTGCATTCGACCGGCTGCCCGCTCGCCGCGGATTGATTCGCCGCGAGGGTCACCGCCAGGGTCTTGATCGCATCGGCATAAGAGGAGAGAATGCCGGTCGGCTTTCCTCTGGCGACGGAGGAAACGAAGGCCTCGTCCTCCAGGAGCATGGAATCATCCTGGCCGCGAAGCTCACGCGTCTCGCCCTCCTTCACCACCCGCAAACCCCCGAAGCTGCAGTCCAACTCCAGCTCCTCGCACCCCAGGCGCACCCCCCGGTCGGCCCATTGGGGATAGAGGCCGGGGGGGAGGCGCAACTCGTCGCTGGTCTCCACCAGGTAGGCGGCGCTGCTGTGGAGGGTGCCGAGCGCACCGCTGACGAACTCCATCGCCACCATGCTGTGGACCGGCACATCCCAGTCGGGCCGTCCTGGCATCTCTCGCTGCGCGTAGAGGGCGAACACCTTCCGGATATCGCCCGCCAGGTAGCGCATGAGGTCCACGGTGTGGGTGCTCTGCTCCAACACCTGGCCGCCTGATTTGGACATCACCGGCCACCAGCCGCGCATCTCTTTCATCGAGCAGAGATACCGGCCGGCTACCAGGTTGACCCGCCGTCCCCGCACCAGCCGTTTCGCCTCCGCCACGTGCTTGCAGTAGCGGATGAGATATCCAACGGAAGCAATCACGCCAGATTTCCGGATCGCCGCGGCTACCTCTCGGGCCGTCTCCAGGCGCAGCGCGAGCGGCTTCTCCACGAAGAGATGGATGCCCTTCTCGGCGGCGAGGACCTCCTGCCCCTCGTGGGCAAAGGGCGGCAGGCAGACCCAGAGGGCGTCGAAACGTTGCCGCTTCAGCATGGTCCCGAAATCCGAATGGGCGTGTCCTCCGTATGCTTGCACCGCCCAGCCCGTTCTCTCGGGATCGGGATCGCAGAAGGCCACCAGGCGGGCCCCCTCGATCTTCTTCAGCCTTTCCATGTGCGCCCTCGCCACCCCCCCGCATCCCAGGAAGGCGATTCTCACCACCATGCCCCGGTTCTCCTTTCGAAGGTCAGCCCGAGCGGTCGCGGCGCCGGCCGCCCGGGCGCCGGCGCCGCCGCGGAGGGCTTCAGCTCCGCGCCGCTTCCACCAGCTGCTTCACCCGACGGACATCAACCGGGTTCCAGGGATTTGCCTCAAGCTTCAAAGCGGTCCCCACGATGGCCCCATCGGCAGCCGCCAGTCTGCTGCGAACGGTCTCTGCCGTTACCCCGGTGTTAGCGATGATGGGAGTGTCGGGGACGAGGTCCCCAACCCGACGGAGGTCATCGGCATATTCCATGCCGGTCATGGGACCGGAAACGCAGATGGCGTCGGCCGCTCCCAGGAACACCGCCGTCTTGGCTCGCAGCTCGATCGGCCTCGCATCCAGCGGGCCGGCGAACTCCGCGGGAATCAGGTCGAACAGCTTCACGCCCTGCGCCCCAATGCGCCGCCGGTACCGCAGGATTTCCCCCGCGCGCCCCGCCACGAGACCCACATCCCCGGCATAGGAACCGGTGAATAGGCCCCGCACAAAGCTCGCGCCGGTGGCCTGCGCCAGCGCCAGCGCCGCGCACGGATCCCACATCACATCTACCCCGAACGGCACCTGGAGCTGCTCTCGTATGGAGGCGATGAGCGCCGCCATGGTCGCCGGCACCTCCGCGCCCACCTCAGTTGTATACGGCGTGTCCGCCTCGTTGCAGAACAGCACCCCGTCCACTCCGCCCTCTTGAAGAGCCACAACGTCCTGCAGGATAGCCGCGCGGATCGCCTCCACGCCGCCCTTCTCGTCGTAACGCGGCGTGCCTGGCATCGCCAGGAAGTGGGCCATCCCGATAATCGGCTTCTGCCTTCCGAACAGCGTCGCGAGCAGGTCTCTTGGCACGATCTTTCGTCCTCCCTCACAATCCACGTCTCAGATGCAAACCTGCGGCCGCGTCCTCGATGAAGGCCAGCGCGAGTTCGATCCCGGCGGTTACATCGGCTAGATCCGCCGTCTCCACCGGGGTGTGGGTATAGCGAAGCGGGATGGAAATGCCTCCCAGCGGCAGACCCTCCAGCAGGGACGAGATCCGGCTACCTTCCGTGAGCACGCCGAGAACCACCTCTTTCTGGATGTGCAGGCCCCGCCGTCGGGCTGACGCCTCTAGCGCCGCGACCACCGCGGGCGCGGCCATCACCCCGTCTACCGTGCCTCGTCCGTGGAAATCCATGACCTTGACGGCCGGCCCGCGGCCCAGGGCGAGGCTGCCTCGGCCTGCCAAGTCAGGCGGATCACAGGCCGGTGTGACATCAATACCCAAGGCCAGCTCGGGTGCGGCCGCCCGCGCCGCCGGGACCAGCCCGCGCAGGTTGAACTCCTCGAGCACGCTCCCTACCAGGGTCACCGGGCACCCGGTCGTGCGCTTCGCCAACTCCCCGGCAACCTCGAGCAGGAGATAGCAGCCGAGGCGGTTATCTAGGGATGGCGAAGAAACGCGCGCGCCGCCCAATTTCCGGAATCGGGGTGCGAAGGCCACCACGCGGCCGACCTCAGCCCCCAGCGCCGCGGCCTCTTCGCTGTTTCTTGCCCCGATATCTACATACCAATCGGACATGGGCGGGATCTGGTACTCCTCCTCCGGGGTCGCCAAGTGGTGGGACTTGATGCCCATGACCCCAGGCACCAGGCCGCCGGGGGTGGGTACGACGATCTCCGTGCCAACGCCGAACCGCCGACTGACGCCGCCCACCCGCGCGACGCGCAGAAACCCCGTGTCCAGGACCTGGGTCACGATGAATCCGACCTGGTCCATGTGGGCCCACAGGAGTATGTGGGGACCGACCGGTTGGGCCGGCGTCTGCGCGGCCACGACATTCCCGAGCTTGTCGACGCGCGGGTCGAGCCCTCGCTTCCTCAGTTCGTCAGAGAAAAGCGAGATCATCGCGTCCTCGTAGCCCGAAACCGACACGGTCTCGCACAGGCGCTGAAGCAGCGCGCAGTCTGCACTAGCCATACAGGATTCCCTTCAACGCCGGATAGGCGGCCAGATACCGGCGGTACCGCGCGCGGTAGGCCTCGCGCACTTCAGCGCGTGGCGCCCACGACTCCGCCATTCGTACCATCCCGGCGACGGCCTCCGGCAGGTCGGGATACCAACGCAGACCAACGGCGGCCAACATCGCCGCCCCCAGGGCGCCCGCCTCAGGCTCGGCGACAAGGTGAACCGGTCGGCCCAAGACATCGGCTTTGATCTGGTTCGCCACGCTTCCTATCGCTCCTCCCCCGGACACCCTCACACCTTGCACTTTCTCGCGCGTGATAGCCAGAGCTGATTCCAGGTTGTGTTTCACGCTAAAGGCAACTCCTTCCAGCACCGCCCGCAGCAGATGGCCCCGTCCGTGATTCCGGCGCAGACCGAGAAGCGCTCCGCTTGCCCGTTCATCCCAGATGGGGCTTCTCTCTCCTTCCAGGTAGGGCAGAAACATCGGGTTACCAGCCTCCACCGGTGTCGCTTCCGCCTCTCGCAGCAACACTTCATAGCGGGCGCGGGGCGCCCAGGTATCGCGGGCCCACCTTAGCGAGTCGGATCCGGCATTCGTCAACCCGTAGACGGCTGTGAGCTCCGTGTGCACCGGGATCACAAGTTGCCCCCGATGATCCCGCGCGCGGACGCGCGCGGCGGTCACTACTCCCACGGCCTCCGAGGTGCCGGCCACGTCGAACGCCATGCTGCGGTCGCCCATGCCAGTGCCAAGCATACTGCAGTAGGAGTCAATCCAGCCAGTCACCACGGGGGTGCCCTCGGCCAGGCCGGTCACCCTGGCCGCCCCTGAGGTGACGCGCCCCGCAACCTGCCAGGGCGGGAGAACTTCGGGAAGGACTGTCGGTGAAAGCCCCAACCTGGCCAGGTAGCGGGGGGACACGCGCCCGTCGGGGACTCTTACCAGCCCCATGAGCGAGTGCGCGTCGCTGGCGCGACGGCCATGAAGTTTCCATCCCACGAAGTCCTTGGTCTGCGCCGTCCACGCAACGCGCGCCATGTCGGCCCGCCGATGTTGCGCCACCCACCGAACCCGCGCCGGAGGCATGGAAGGGCTGAGGGGAAGTCGAATGCCCAGGTACCTCGCCATCGCGGCCGCCCCTACGTGTTCGGCCAGCCAGCCGGCCTCATCTTGCGCCCTGCTGTCCAGCCAGGTGAGACACGGAGCTGCGGGCCGGCCCGCAGCATCGAGAAACACCGAGGAAAAGTGGCCTGATAGTCCCACTCCCACGATTTCCGCGGGGGATACCTCGCCTTTGCTCCACAACGCCTGGAGGGCCTTGACGACGCTCCGCCAGGCCTCCCTGGGGTCATGTTCAACCCAGCCCGGCCGTCGGCGAAGGACGCGGCAGGGGACGGAGCAAAGGGCCGTGCGACCTCCTCGCCGGTCGAATACCGCGACCTTCACCGAGGAGGTGCCGACATCAATCCCGAGCAGGTAGGGCATGGGCAAGAGCTTTCTCTCCCTCCGGCTAGCTATCCTGCTACGTCACCCCGGGGGACGAGATGGAGTGTGCGTGTCAAGAGCGGACATTTCCATTGGTGGATCGGGTCGCGCTGTGTGATTACGAGCGTGACCGAGTGGATCGTCGGTTCGGTCATGTCCCTATAATGCTGTAAAAAGTTGAGGGCATGGGTTATCCTTATGGCGAGCAAGCCATTGGCCGTAAGGCCAGGAAAGGAAGGACCCATGCCGGACAAGAGAATAGCACCCAGCGCGCATTTGCGCCAGGCCTTGAGCGAGTTTTTGACGCAGGGAATCGAACAGGAGGAATCGCCAACCTCGGCCCTGCTTGGCTTGGCCGCCCGGGTGGTGTTGCAGGAGGCGCTGGAGGTCGAGCAGCGCGATGCCCTGGGCCGCGAGCGCCGCCGATGGCGGGGGCGTGTCCCTTCGACCATCCCGCGATATACCCAACCGCGAAGAGGAGGCTGGCAGCAGCGATCCGGGCCAGAATCGTTTGCAGCGAAGCTCTCATTGCGCTGAGCCTGCGTCCCGGGCGGAGCGCTCTTCCCTTCCAGGAACAAGGAACCATTTGCGGCAGCCGACGGTCAGTTCATCGGGGCCGCGCCCGAATCCTGCCGCACGCGGCGAGTCTGCAGGTTCCCGAAGGCGTCGAAGGCATGGCTATCGGTCACCGTTCCGCTGGCATTGGTGAGCTTCCTTGTCGCGCCCACCCAGTCAAACGCATGCCATCAGCTCGCCTCGCCTCCCCACGCCGCGGCACACAACTCGCAGATTCCGCCTGGCGAAGTCTCCGTTGCGCCCTAAAGTACGGGAGAGCGTCGCCCAACCTTACACTAGGGCTGGGATACCGTCAGGCTCCTCATTCATTCCCATTCCCCTTGAACCTGCGCAATCGAAAGATGTAGGTCCTCGCTTCGTGTGCAACGTTCCTCTCGATGCTGATGACAACTTCTTTCGCCGTAACCTCTATGCCAGGCGCTGACGTCTTAGCTATCAATCCCTTCTCGGCTGGAACGAGCGCGACCACGTTTCCAGGAACCCGGCGCTCATCGCCGGGCCACTGCCAGCGACGGGTGAAGATCTCTGCCCCAGCGGGGTCCCCGAGCAGCAGCGCCAAGTACACGTGGCCGCGCTCGTCCCGCAATATCATGTAGAAGTATTCGACCGCAGGCAGTTCATACCACCCTCCACTCATGCTTTGCCCCAATACCCACACAGGCACCGTTAAGTCAATTACTCCATCCGGGTCCTTATCTGGAAAGGCTCGTTCCAGGCCCCGTGCACGGCTGCAGCCGCAGATCATCGGCATGAGAATACAGCCCGCCAGCGCGGCGAATAGCAGCACCGTTAGCTCCCAACTGTGCGATGGCAGTGTCTTCATTGCTATCCGATCTCCCATGGTCATTCCTACTGCGGCGCGTAAGGATTTATGCGCCAGTACGGCCATGGCCACTCCTGGCCCCTGCCGTAGGTGCCAGGCACATGTGTCCGCCATCCCGAGTAGTCCACGATCACCTTGACTCGACCCTTGTGTCTTCGTAAGTGGGTGTTGAACAGGGCAACGTCGTTCCACCCAATGTCCATGCAGCCAGCGCTGCCAACGTCGCCTCCGCCGTGCAGCCACATATCCGAGCGACCATGCGTGTCCGTTCTTGGATCAGGTTCAAGCGGGACGCGCCTGAGGCCCCAGGCCCACTCATCGCCCCGGTACGTATGCGACCTGAACGTGTCCCCGAACCAGTTGTTGGCATGATGCCAAATACCCTGAGGGTCTATCCAATAGACCCCTTCGGGGGTGGGGCCACCCGACTTGGGGCAGTCCTCTCTCGTGTCGCCAGGCTTTCCGGATGCCGCAGCGTAGGTATCCAGCAACCTCCCGCTATCGTCAAAGACCTTGATCTTCGTTCCAGTAAACACAAGCGTGTGCAGACCTGACGGGTCAACGAGGACGAGGGGCCTGTTGAATGCGTAGGCATATACATTCATCCCTCCCGCATACCCGATGGGGTCCGGGGTGATGAAGCGGCCCACATCGGGCGCATAGTACCGCGCGCCGACATGCAGCAGGCCGCTGCTGGTGTCGCTGTAGTACCCCAGCCCGCCGACGTGGCGATATGTGGCTAGGTGCGGCATGGCCGCACCGCCATGGCGGCCCTGTTCGCCGGCTGGCAAACAGGGCCTAGCCAGATTCGGCGTCGTGCCGTTGGAGCCGACGATGTTGCCGAAGGCGTCATAGGCGTAGTAATCCGTGATGTTCTGCGCCGCATTGGTCAGCTTGCGCACGCTCCCCAGGTGGTCGAGCACGTAGTACCGGCTCACCTCCCCGAAGCGCATGCTGATCAGCGGATCATAGTACGACGGCCCCTCCGTGGTGTAGTGTACCCCCTCATCTGCCCAGCGTCCCCTTCCCCATCATTCACGTCGAGTATGGCTGTCCTATCACGGCTCAGCCTGGCTGTCAGATACGTTGACCGCTGCCGCTTCGGCGCTTACTGTCGTCAACCCACGCCTGCGGCTTGAATGCCAGCGCCATGGCACCATGACGGCATAGCACCCAAGGGTAGCGGCGAAGGGAATCGGTGCAAGGAACATGCTCTTCATGAGCAGTACCTGCGTATGGGTAGCCAGCAGCGTGCCGGACCAAACAACGCTTGACACGAAGAATCCACAAGACAGTGCCGCCGCCGCGCCCTGCCACACCTTCCAGGACTTCGGGGTCAATAAGAAGCACGCAGCAATCCATCCGGGACACCACAGGAGAATCGCTACCCACCAAGCAATGTCAGTGTCGCTGTACAACCAATAGACAGCAACCGCGCCCAGCGCCGCCAGGACTGCGAATGGAGCCCCCTTCAGGTCTCGCGGCTTGCTTGCAAGGAAAGCCCCGCCGACCGCGATGACAACCGACACCGCGAATACGCAGACGAAGAACGTGGCGCCCAGTGGCCGCGCGCCAGACGGCAGAACAATAACCTGGACTGCGAGGTGGCCCGCGCCGAATATGCGAACCGCCGTTCCGAGAAGATGCCGGTTAGGGTCCATTATTCCACGACCATCCATTTCCTCGCCAGGCGGCTCATCCGCCATTTCGCATAGCCCGGTCGGGTCTCTCACGGGATGCGTGGTGACCACGGGTTGACAGGAGGAAGAGGCGACCGCGGCGCTATCGGGATCGGCCGATGAGTTGCAGGCGCGCTCGTTGCTATGCGACGACACTCTCGGGCGCCGGGCGTCTTCGACCCCTTCTGCTTGTCGAGGAATTCCTGGAGATAGTCGCGGCTGTCCTTCTTTGCCCGACAGATGCGAGATGGCAGGAACGTGGGATCGTCGAGCCACTTATAATCGGGATTCCACAAGTGATCCCTGCGCCTATTGGCGCCGTGAGCCCAGTAGTCCTGCACCGCATGAAGTCCATATCCGAGCTGGCGGAATGCTGTTTCGCAGTGCCCGTTGTTCCATGCGTCCAGAGCGTCATCCATGCGGTCGTCGTCGTACCCCCTTTGATCTCCAAAGTGCGGGGCAAAGCCAGGAGCTGTGGCCCAGTCCGCATCGTAGGCATAGAACCCTACTCCCGCTTGTCCTTCGGGGCCGAAGAAACCAACGCCACAGGCGGCTTCCCTACTGATCTCTTCGTGGAGAGTGTCCGCCCAAGTCCCGGTTGGGTCTATAGCATTGACCGGGCTATTTGCCGCGTATGCGTAGTGGTTAGAACCCTGTCGAAGCGGGTCTTGGGTGGTGAAGCGCCCGACATCGGGGGCGTAGTACCGCGCGCTGACGTGCAGCAGGCCGCTGCTGGTGTCGCTGTAGTAGCCCAGCGCGCCGACGTAGCGGTACGGATTCGGCGTCGTGCCGTTGGACCCGACGATGTTGCCGAAGGCGTCATAGGCGAAGCCATGTCATTCCGTGGCCCGCTTGCGGCCGGCTTCACGAACCCACCGCAGGCCTGCTTCATAGGCGGGGCCAAGTTGGGGATTATCTCGCCAGCTTTCGAACAACTGCCGCAGCGGCTCCCTCTCGAACATGGCCCCCAAAACCGCCTGCTCGATGCAGCCCTTCAGTTCGGGCGTGCCTGTCGGGTACAGCTCCTCGAGAATGTCTCTGACCCGCTCGAAGTACTTCCGGTCCCGTCCCTCGTCCCACAGTCGCACAAACCACCGCGGCAGGTCCCAACCACCGGAGTCTTCGATATCGGTCCACCTCGGTTTGGGATCGTCCTGCATGAGGGACGCGAAGTAATTCAGCTTCTGTTCGAAATACTCGTCAAAGGATACTTGACGAACCGCTTGTCGGGGGAGCCAGTATGGACTCTTCCCGCCACCGAGGGCCCATTTGAGACCCGCTGCGTGGGCGGGGCCAAGTTGCGGATGCCCTTCCCAGTCCTTGAAGAACTCTCGTACCTCCTGACGTTCGAACAAGTGCTCCACAGTCGCTTGCTCGATACACTCCTTCAGATCCGCGCTGCCCGTCGTGTACAATCGGGCGAGCAGGGCCTTGATCCCCTGGACGTACTTCGCATCCCATCCCTGATCCCATAACGCTACAAACCACACCAGCAGGTCATTACCAGCAGACCAACGGCTCTTGATCCACTCACCTTGCGGGTCAGTCCTCAAGCACAACTCGAAGTGATCGAGCATCCAGTCGAACTCTTCATCATAGTCCAACGGGGGTGTGATCATATCCCAGTGCCTGCCTTCGAAAAGCAGAGTACTGGTTGCTCCTCTCACCTCTGGATCGTTGCTGCTCATCCATCGCCGCACGGTGGCGGCCGCAATGGGCTGGAGGTCATCGTCGGAACGCGCAAGTTCCGCTATGATGTCCTGCAGCAATATGGTCCTCCTTTATCCCTCAGGGCGCCGGTACAAGGTTGGTGACAGGGCACAGAAACCGCAAGAGTTCTCTGATCGCCCGATACACTATCACTGCCGTGATCATGCCCATTGCGCCACTCGCCCCCACTAAGAAAGGGCACACCCTCGATATCTTCGTCAATCCACGGGCATTCCCCGGGTTTGCGTCTCGGCGAGTGGAACACAACCTCGCCATCGTCCGGCCTTGCCTGCTCCGGGTGAGCGTTACACATCCGGTAGTCCTGGATATGAACGTGTAGATTCTGTTCCTCTGGATTGTCGCGTAGATGCGTGAGCAGTCGGATGAGGTAGTCGATTTCCGAGTCGTCAGCGAACACAACATCCATGAATCCTTCCTCGCCCAGGCGCACCCGGGTATGCATTATGTGATTGGGCATCGGGCACGGCGACGAACCGTGTTTCATCATCCTATCACGCTCCTTTCCGGTGAGGGCGACAGTGGTGAGCCGATACGCAGAGTAAGCTGGACGCCCAAAGGCACCTCTATCGGAATGTCGGCGGACGGCGCAGCCAGGGCACAGGCATGTCCAGTAGTGCTTTGACTAGCACCCTGCCTGATTCACAAGTCGTCGTCGTGCTGATCTTTACTGCGCCGTGGCGTATCGCGCCGCGAAACCAATCAATGCCCCCGCAATGGGATCATCCAGCACACCAACACACGTAACGTCGTCAAGGATCAGTATCGTGCCGACAATGGCGACTGCCCCGGCTGCTATGTATGGCCAAGGGCTTGTTGCCAGGACCCGGCCGGGTGCCCGAGTCGGCCATGCTATCGGACAAGGGCGATACTCCGGGTCCTCCTTCGGACCAGTGCACTTCTCCCGATACAGGCGCTCAGCCTGTTCGAGCAATTCTCTCTGCTCGCCAGGGAAGTTCTTCAGGAAACCAGCACACTTGCCTCCTGCGACGAACAAGCCCAGTATGCCCCGGACCGCGCCGCAGTGGAAGCCACTCTTATGGTCGGCCAGTTCCTTGAGATGCGTCCTCAACTCATTTGCCTTCTTGATGCAGCCCTGTCGGTCAATCAAGCCGCTCGGATCTATCCGATCAACCGGGTTGTTACCTGCGTATCCGTACTGATTCATCCCTCCGGCGTACCCGATGGGGTCGGCGCTGATGAAGCGGCCGACATCGGGCGCATAGTACCGCGCGCCGACGTGCAGCAGGCCGCTGCTGGTGTCGCTGTAGTAGCCCAGCGCGCCGACATACTTATACGGATTGACCGTCGAGCCGCTGCTCGCCTGCAGGTTCCCGAAGGCGTCAAAGGCATAGCTGTCGGTGATGGTTTCGCTGCCATTGGTCAGCTTCCTCGTCGTTCCGATCTGGTCGAAAGCGTAGAAGGAGCTGGCATCCCCCCGGCGCATCGAGATCAGCGGATCGTAGTAGCTCGGCCCCTCCGTGGTGTAGCGCGCGACCAGGTCCCAGTCGGCGTCGTATTCGGCGTACACCCGGTCGCCGTCGTAGAGGAAGTTCGTCGTGACCCCGCCCTCCTCCTTCGCGATGCGCCGCCCAACGACTTCAACTCGGCTATACGTAGGTGCGTCGCAGCCAGGCGTATGCCACAGCATATGAACCGACCGCGGCCGCAACCAGAATAGGGATAGAGACCATAGCCGAGAGCCCCCATTCGTCCATGTGGTATCCCGGGATGCGTCCGCGGGCGAAGAACACGGCGAAACCGGCGGCAACGCCGCCTGCGAGACACAAGCGAATGTCCGCCCTGCGCCAGACTAGCGGTATCGCGAACCACCCGATCGCCGCCCAACCTATGATCAGCCAGGGTATGAACATAGCACCCATGAACAGCGTCTCCGGCACGACGTTTACGGGCTGGAAGTATGCCGCGGCGAACATCAGCATCGCGGCGGAGAATCCTGCCGCCACCATTGCGAGTGTCCACCCCGGTCGAGACAGCCTGGCAGTGCGCACCGCACTCACCAGGATGCCAACGACTGCAAGCGTGACCACCGCCCCGCCTACGACGGCGAACTCCTGCGTTCGAAAGACTAGCCAGTAGCTCTCCACCGTCAGATAACCGGCGCCGAAGCCGCGCAGGCCATCGCGCCAAATCCTTCGGCCAATCGAACTCATCGCGCCCTCGTTTCGAGCGGTGTTGCAGGCCACATCTTGTTCCGGGGACTCTTCCCGGCCAGCGCCTCGCCGCAACGGCTATCGCCGTAAGAGCAGTCGCCGCAAACACCCGCTGCCGGTAGCTACCCCTTGCATCCAGTGCCTGCCGCACGGCTGCTCCCCATGTCGCTCCCAAGCTCCACCGAGCCTCCGCGCGCATGTCAGTAGTAGTAGAAGAACCGCGGAGGGAAACCCAAACCACGCGGCCCCATGTGGCCCCCGCTCTGTCCAGCTGGGGCGTTAGGCCCGTTTTGGGGCTTCCTCACCGTTGGGATTGGTGTGATGGTTGCCCACGGGAGTCCGTACGCTCCACGCCAGCAGGGAGACCTCAACTTGCGGGCGAACTCCTCCATGTACTCTAGGCTTTCCGCCTTCGCGTTGTCAGCTCGGTATGGCGCGACATTGGGATCGTCCATCCACTTTTTATGGTACCACCCGGCCTGTATGCGGCCCATATTGGTGCTCTTACCCAAGCCATGGCCCCACTTGTCCTGTAGTGCGTGCAGCCCCTGGCCGAGGTAATATCCGGCGAGGAAGGGGTCTTTCAATGCTTGGCACATCTTTTCATCTGCGTACTTGTCATAGTCACCGAAATGGGGAAGGGCCCCCAGAGTCCAAATATCGGGGCGATCCACAGCAATCGCCTCCTCGCGTACCGCGTCTGCGAATGAGTCATTGAAGCCAGCTGCGCGGGCGGCATCATGCGACCAAGGACCATGCTCTGTGTCCGCATGGAACAGCCCTGACGGATCCACGCCGCCGCTGGGCGTGCTGTCCGAGTACCCATACAGATTCATCCCTCCCGCGTAGCCGATGGGGTCTTGGGTGATGAAGCGCCCGACGTCGGGGGCATAGTACCGCGCCCCCACGTGGAGCAGGCCGCTGCTGGTGTCGCTGTAGTAGCCCAGCGCGCCGACGTAGCGATACGGGTTCGGGGTCGTGCCGTTGGAGCCGACGATGTTGCCGAAGGCGTCATAGGCATAGTAATCGGTGATGTTCTGCGCCGCATTGGTCAGCTTGCGCACGCTGCCGAGCTGGTCGAGCACGTAGTAGCGGCTGATCTCCCCGTAGCGCATGCTGATCAACGGATCGTAATAGCTCGGCCCCTCGATGGTGTAGCGCGCGACCAGGTCCCAGTCGGCGTCATATTCGGCATACACCCGGTCGCCGTCGTAGAGGAAGTTCGTCGTGACCCCGCCTTCCTCCTTCGCGATGCGCCGCCCAAACGGGTCATAGGCGAAGCTCGCCGTGCTCTGGTCGGGGAAGGTGATGCCGACGAGCTGATTCTCGTAATCATACTGGTAGCTGGTGACGTCATTGCCCAGTTGGGCCTGCGTCATGTTGGATGGAAGACCGCGTTCGATTTGGGGGAAGACAAGCATACCGCCGTGGCCCGGACCTGGAGCTATACCGCCATCGCCGGGTCGCGCAAGCGTGGACTGGGCATTCTCAACCAGGAGAAGTACATCGGGCGCCTAGTCTGGAACCGCAGCACCTGGCCGACCGACCCGGATAGCGAAAAGCAAGTAAGCCGCGCGCTGCCATCCGAGGAATGGGTGGTCAACGAGGTCCCCGAGCTGCGGATTGTGCCGCAGAAGCTCTGGGACCAAGCGAAGCGTATGCAAGCAGCCCGCAGCCAGGACTCTGGCACGGGCGAGCGACCACAGCACTACCGCAACAAGTACCTGCTCAGTGGGCTGCTGCGGTGCGGCATTTGCGGCAGCCGGTTGATTGCCGCGAGCCGCAAGGGCTACGGCTGTCCGACCTGGAGGAATCGCGGTGCGCATCTATGCTCATTCCGCGGAACGCCCAACCGGGAGGCGCTGGAAGCCGCGGTGTTGGAGGCGGTGCGCGACTACCTGTTTTGCCCCGAGGCGATAGCAGCGGCCATCGCCGCAGCCAAGGAGACGGTGAAGCGCCGCGCGCCCAAGGCGAAGGGCCGGACGGGCAAACAGGCAGCGAGTGACCGGCGGGCGCAGGTGGAACGCGAGATCGAGAACGTCCTGGCGGCGGTCCGGGCGGGAGGCAACGACGGCGCAGCCGCTATACTACGCCGGGAACTTGACCGGCTGACCGCCGAGCGTGATCAACTGGCGCAGCAGCAGGCAGACCTGGGTGACGGCACTATCGAGCAGGCCTTGGAACGGGCGCTGGCGGCGCTGCCCGACGTGGTGGAGGAACACCTGGGCCACGGCGACCTCGCCGAATTGACCGATCCCAGCCATGTGGCGCGCGCCCACGCGCTGCTCGCCGAACTGGTAACCAGCATCACCGTGGTGCCCGTTGAGGCCAAGGGCGGCTACACCTGCACGGTCACCGGCGACCTCTCGGGGGTGCTGAGGATAGCGGGGGACAAGCGCGCAATGGTGAGTAGTGATGGTAGCCCCGGCGGGATTTTGGCTCTCTTGCAGAATCTCGACCCGCCTCCGGTTGAGGTCGAGCTCAGAGGGCGTCGCCGGACTGCTGTAGCGGTAGGGGTGGCATGAGCCTCTCGGGGAGCCATTGCGCTCACCGCGGCCCCGTGGATGAGCGGAGTGAAAGGCAGATGGTCTCACCGTCCGCGTAGCCAGCCGTGGCCACCGCAAGCCCCGGCACCTGCACGTTGTCTCGGGCGCGACAACAGCCAAGGTCGCTGGTTCGAATCGGGACCCGCCTTGAGACCTTCAACAAACTTCTCGCCACGGCTACTGCCTTGACGCTGGTCTACATGGCCGGGGTGGGCGGAAGAAGAGCGTGCTGCATTCTGTCAGCCTGATCGTGGGTGGATCATGGAGGGAGTCGCTTGTCAAGGCAGATTCTGACGCTGATGGAACAGAGGTCACGAGTGGAGTGGCCTCGTCGTAGCGTTATCTGCAGAAGGTATCTCTCGGCGGACAGCGAACATCAAGTTGGGGTGGAGGGATGAGCTGCGAGGGGCCCAGGGACGAAGGCTGCGTGGACCTTGCGCCTGTGTGGGAACGCGTCAGGGACGCAATCCATGATGCCGTGCGAAAGGTGCACGGAGAGGAGTCGCAAGCGCTTCGGCAAGAGATTGACGCGACCATAGACCGGGCGCGCCTGCTGGCCGACGGACTTCAGAGCGAAGACACCGCTGACGAGAAATGATAACAGGCGTTTGTGCCTCTAGGCTGACCCAGCAGACGGGAGACCTCGACGGCACGGTTCGCATTCAGCGATGCGATTACTGATGGGCGCATCCGAGGAATGGCTTGTTCGCCGTACCAGCGTGCCGGTACGCGCTCCGCGCGTGAGTGTTGCGCAGCGGGTCCAGACTAGCGGCAAATGTTATCTCGATGACCAGCGCGGAGAGAACTGTATACCCCGACGCGTTCAGGGCTTACGAAGGGGAGTTGGTCATCAAGGCGCAGCAAGGTGACGACGCGGCGTTCTCCGCTCTTGCCGAGCGGCATCGCCACCGTGTCTCCGCGAAGGCCAAGTCTCTCCTCAATAACGATGCCGACGCTGAGGATGCTTCCCAGGAGAGCCTTCTCTCGGCCTACCGTCACCTTCACACCCTGCGTGACCCTGGCGCGTTCACCGGGTGGCTCCTGACCATCACCACCAACGTATGCATGGAGCAACTGAGGCGGGGGCGGGCGGTGGTGTCGGGTCTGGAACCTGAAGCTGCCACCGGGCGGGGGTGCGAGGATGATCTCGACCACAGCGAACTGCGCACTGACCTCGGGCGCATGATTAGTGAGCTCTCGCCGCAGATGTCGCAACTGGCTCGCCTGCACTATCTGCGCGGACTCGGCCAGGATGATATTGCCAGGGTCCTTGACGTGCCCC
>Ga0307380_10004728_pt1 | contig 18266 bp, 11 predicted proteins | sample UN3MG_FD_202239 | JGI IMG/M metagenome (GOLD analysis project Ga0307380, IMG submission 202239) | Soil microbial communities from Risofladan, Vaasa, Finland - UN-3 | ecosystem: Environmental > Terrestrial > Soil > Coastal area > Acid sulfate soil | place: Finland: Risofladan, Vaasa | collected...
CGCCGATGCGAAAAGGATAGACATTTCCGGCATCATCTCCGCCCTCGAAGCCATCAGTGAGCAAATTGCGGTCATCTCGCCGGGAGGAGCGGGCGCGGTGAATCTGACACCGGTTCTCGATGCGCTTGAGGCGGCGCTCGCCGGCAAACCTCCGCCTGTGGTGGACCTTCAACCCGTGCTTGATGCGCTCGAAGCAAGCAAGACCGATATGATCGCCGCCTTCGAAACACGTCCATTCGTTTTCCCGAAGGCGCATCTGGCGGCTGAGTTTGCGCGGCATCAAGTCAAACTTCGTGACCTGATCACGGCACCGTGGGAAAAGATTGAGCACAACACCGAAACCGGTGAAGAGAAAATCCTCGGTAAATTTCAGTGGCGTTTACTGTCGAAATGGCCCGCACCTGATATTCCCGATCCCGATCCCGATCCGGTGCCCGATCCGACTTCCATCACGATCGAAGCCGAAGCGTTCGACCGCAGTTTCGACACCGACGACGGTGGTCCGGGTATTCCACCGGCAGCAGACATCACCGAAAGCGTCTCGGGATCGGGCGGCAAAGTCCTCGGCTACGTCAAGCCGGGTGAATGGTTGGAATACGACGTGAACATCAACCATGCTGGTCGTTGGAACATCACGTTGACTACCGGCAACCCTCGCGACGGTGGTCAAATGAGCGTGCAAGTGCGCGGACAGATCCAGCTTTACGACATTCCCAATACCGGAGGATGGGACATCTTCAATGACACCTCTAAGGTGTTCGATCTTCCTCAAAGCGACTTGGTAATCAGGGTCACAATGACCAAGGGTTCAGACTGGGGTTGGACTGGGGATCTGGATAAGATTACACTTACAAAGCTTCCCTAATTGCCCGATCTGTGCCTTGTTGCGGAAATGCCGGAAGATGCCCTCACACTCCCTCGCTGGGTTTTCATTCTATTGATCGGTGTCATCACCACGATCTTGAGTCAGACGATCGCTGTGACGTGGTGGGCGCGAGGCATTGAGGCGAAGATCGAATTGAGGGCGGATAAGATTGAGACCAACATCGAAGCGATCAAAGTGCTCAACGCATCATCCGCCATCGCTCTTCAAGTGGCTCGCGACCACGGAGGACAATTCGATAATTTTGATACGCGCCTGATCTCGCTGGTGACGACGGTTGAAAGCATGCGTGCGACCATGGAATCTCGCACCGAAGACAGGTTCAAACGCGCCGATTGGGCGACGGAGAAGGAATCACTCAATGAGATCCGGGCTCAGGATCGGCGTTTGGCCGACGAACGTCATGCTCGACTCGATCAGCGAGTCAATCTTCTGGAACAATGGGAGCGACAACTCAACCGACTCGGACCAAAAACGAACACCAGTTTCCAGCTTCAGTCGCTGGTTCACACACCAAGCGAGCCGTAGAATGGTCATTGCGTGAATCAGGGAAAGGTGATTTTCCTCTGAGGCATGTCATGCACAACCGACCCGCGTCCGTCCACGTCGAAGCTTTGCGGCACGTTCCCGACGGTGGTCACGGCTGATACTGGTTGCTACTTCTCAGCAGCAATCCAACCCTCTTGCGAAGCTCCAGTTGCCACGGTAGACGGCGAAGCGGAGATCGTTTATGTCGACGGTGAACCTCAAAGCTTGGAGATCGAATAATTATGCCTCTCATCAACCTTGGTCGAAAATACAATTCCGGGTGCGATGCTCCTATCGCCGTTACTGATAACGGTGAAGATCGGATCGACTATCCCACCATCTACATTCGCGAAAGTGAGGGCGTGGAGATCCCGAAGTATCCGGAAGGCGAGTTTTACGCCGTCGTGAAGATGAAGGTCGCTGGCTACCGAGATCCCTCCGATGGCGAGAAGTCCATCGACATCGAGGTGCACAGCGTTTCTGCCGCCGTCGACGAGAAGAAGGCCATGAAGTTAATCAGAGAGACCTATGAAGGCGAAGAGCCAGAGTCGGTCGAATCCATGTTCACCGAGGAGAAATCCAAGACCGCCTTCCGCGACTCGCTCAAGGATGTGATCAAGGAAACCATGATCGGCCAAGGAGGCTGAACCCGCCATGTTCGTCAAAGAGATCTTACCTGATCTGCCACAGGCAATCGGCAACTGCACGAACGACTACTCGTTCCGCCGGCTGACCGATGCTGTCCGTCTTCTGACGAACAAGGAAATGGTGGATTCCCAGATCGGAGAGATCGCGGTCTGTGTTTGTGGGGGTTTCGTCACCCTTCCTCCGGAAGTGCAAACGCCGATGGGTATCACCGTCGATGGTGTGCCGGCAATCATCCGAGATGAGTGGTTCGTCTACCACATCAACGGACCGGGCGATACTGGATACACGCCCTTCAGCTTCACCGACGTTCTGGGGCGCAACTACCCGACGATCAGAGATCCGGCTGGACCGGTGAAACTCGCGGCCACGATCCGAGCGGCCAGCGATTCGAATAAACAGCTTCGCATCTTCGGTTACGACGCCGAAGGCACTCGCATCATGACGACCGGCCCGGATGGACCTGAGGATGGATTCCTCGTTCCCACCGTCTTCGGTCGCACGTTGGTCAACTCCGACGTTCCGGCGATCGCCAAGATCGAGCGGGTCTACAAGGACACGACCGACGATATGGTCGACCTGTTGGCCATCGACCCGGCTACGAATGAAGCCACCTCACTGCTTGGGCGTTACCGACCCTATGAGAACACTCCCAGCTACGTGCGCATCCGTGTTCCGAACCAAGAAGTTGTGCGTGTGAAATTCAAGCGCCACGTCTTCGAGATCCACGATCAGTATGACTGGTTGCCGGTGGAGAATCGCCAAGCTCTCATCCATGCGGTTCGATCAGTGAAGTTTCGCCTCGATGGCAAATACGACAACGGCAACCAAGCTGAAGAGCTGGCTGTTCGTCTGATGCGCGAGGACACCAATTCCAACCGGCCCGCAGGCATTCATCCGCCACAGGTGATCAACAACGAGCTACCTCGCGAGACCGCCGGAAGTTCGATGTTCTACGGTCGTGGCCGATGGAGTGGAAACGGCGGATACGGCTACTCTTGAAATGCCCGACCTTCAGACACGAACTGCGTTCTTTCGCAACTGGCCGGGAGGTATCGACAGCTGGACTGCACCTTCAGCGGTCAACCCGCTTTCCTACGTCTGGTCGCAGAACATCCTGAACAAAGGCGGCATCCCGCAAACCAGACCCGGCAGTCGCGCTTTGGCTTGCATGCCGAGTGGCCGGCCACAGGGAATCAAACTGTTCACCCCGCGAAGCGGAGTCCCTGAACTGATGGTTGCGGTCGACGGGAAGATTTGGACGGCTCGTGCCCCTTTCGATCAGTTCCGACAACTGACGCAACTCCAGTTCAACCCAGCCAGTCGTTTCGTCACCATCACCGAGGCGCTCAAGAGCACAGCCTACGACGACATCGGTGAAATCTACTATCTCAATGACCCGTTCAAGGTGGCAGTGATTCAGGACGGGAACACCAGATCCGCCTACTACGACGGTTCGACCGCCGTGCACAACAACCCGACGCCGACAGCCAAGGCGAGTCTCACTCAGGAAAACCGGGATGGGACCAAGATCGGTCTGTGGTCGGTCTATTCAAACAACCGTCTCTGGGTGGCACGTGGCCGTTTCGTCTTCGCATCTGACATTGGCAATCCACTCAAGAATAAGGAGAGCCAATACATCAACGAGTCGCCCGCCTTCATTCTTCCAAACGATTGCACGGGCATGATCGAAGTGAACGACCGAAGCGGCATCCTTTGCTTCTACGAAAACGGAGCGGACTTCATCGAATCCTCGATCCAAGATCGCACCCAGTGGTTGGACATCGGCAATATCCAACAGACAGTCTTGGAGGTCGGATGCGTTGCCCCTCGATCGCTCATCAAGCACAACGGTCTCGTTCACTGGTTTTCCCCAAAAGGGTGGATCTCGATGAATGAGGCTCTCCGTGCGAACCTGAACAGCGAACTCAATACGCTCGATGACAAGATGGCGTATTCGAAGCATCGCATCGGTCCGGATCTCACTCCCATTTGCGCCGGCACGTTCGAGAACATCGCAATAATCAGCGTTCCGTTCACCTCGCTATCCAACACGCACACGTGGGTTCTCGATCAGGCCATCGTCGAAAGCGAACGATCGCCGGCATGGGCATCAACATGGACTGGTTGGCGACCAGTAGAATGGACAAGCGGCGTGGTCGATGACTATGAGCGCATCTTTTTCCTGTCCGCCGATTCCGATGGGAACAATCGGGTATGGGAAGCCTTTCTCCCGGATCAGAAGGACAACGGATGCGACATCACCTGTTCAGTCCAGCTACGTCAGGAGGATTTCAATACTCCCGACATGCTCAAGAAGTTCCGCTTCGCTGAGATCCAGCTTGGGCAACTCGCCGGCACGCTCGATGTCATGGCGGCAGTGGCGGGCTCCGCCGGCTGGTTCGATCGCATCCTCACTCATGAGATCGTGGCCACGTATGAGCGTGTTGAATACGAGCAGACCTATGGCAATGGAATCACCAACCCCCTTCTGGCCAGTTCCCGCAAACAGAGCCGGGTCTTCCGCACCGAGGAATGGATCGAGCCGAGCGCATGCAACAAATGCGGCATCGAGGGACAGCAACCGGTCAATTGGGATTACTCCTTCTCGCTCTTCATTGGATGGTCCGGACGAGCGGCCTTGACCCGCGTGAAGCTCTTTGCCGGCGAGGAAACCGAGAACGAAGAGCGTGGCCTGTGTCCGACCGATGAGACCGGTCCGAACGTGGTCGACGGCGGAGGTTGCTCACTCAATGAACTCAACCCGGTTAACATCCCGGTCCCGTTTCCAAAGTTCCTCGCAACCTCTGTTCAGGAATCCACGAATGTCGATGGAGACGAGATCAGCTGGGAATCCAGTGGGTTCTCCCATATTTCACAGAAGGACGCCCAGCGCAGAAGTGACTGCAAAGGATTCCAGCAACTCTTGCTCAACTCAGAAGATCCGAGCCCGGCTATTCTTTTTCCAGAACTCGTCATCTATAACGAGGCAGGCACCGAACTGATCATTCCTCCACTCGACTTCGGGACCGTGCTGGAAGGAGAGTTTGCCGACATCACCCTTCGACTTGTCAACGAGGGTGAAGCGGATCTGGTCCTCGAAGTTCCGCTCACATTGGTCCTCGGAGCGGTCTACACGATCACCCATCAGCCTGAGAAAACCATTGTCGAACCCGGCGACTGGACGTTCGTCACTATTCGAATCACCGCACCATGACTGCGTTCAATGATACCCTGACGATCGTGAGCAACGATGCGAACTCGCCTCGCGAAGTCGCGATGACGACGGAAGTGGAACAACTGACTTCAATCCTCTCGTTCGCCTCGCTGGAAGGATCGGGAGACCTGTTCGGCATCACGGAATTCGGTGATCTGTCCGATCCGCCGAAGAAATTCCTCAACCTCTACTACAATAACCAGACACCCGCGAGGCAGCGAACGCCCGCCACACCGATCAAGGGTCTGAGAAACTCGCTTTCCGATCGGGTCAACTTCAACACGGCAGGGACCAAGACCAAGCAAATCAGTGTTGCGAACTTCGAATACAATCCAGTCACCGACCCGGCCAAATTCCCTCTCGTCACGGGCACCGGATCAGCGTCATCGACCTCGCAGGACAGTTTCGAGAATGTGGTTTACGGGTCCAACTGGACCGGGCTCGAACCGATCTACACCAAAGAGGCACGGCAGAAGTATTTCGCAGCCGCAGGCATTCCGCTTGCGCCCGATGAAGACGTTGGAGTCGGTTCACCCGAATTCATCTACGCCAGCCATCAAATCGGAAGCACGACCGATGCGAACAAGCGCACGCAGGTTTTTGCCCATATCACGTGGACCGGTTTTCAGTGGCAGATCCGGCTTTATTCCGTAGTCGGAGTAGGATTCGGAACGACCTTCACTTGGTATATTGGTATCATCGGCGGTGATCAGGCAGTTGGAGACTTCGCCGGCACCGATGGGGTGCGCATCAAAAGTCTTACGCCGAGCGGAGGACTCCTGTTTTTGGATGAGGTATTCGAAGTTCCACCCGACATCTCGATCCGTTTTCTGCTGACTATCACGGGCGAAGCCGATGGGTATCTTCCCTACCTGCCCGGCACGGCGGATGAACTCGCCGACGTTGGGTTGGAGAAACTCTCGATCTACCTGCCGAGCGCGGATTCGATCGTTCGGGAATATAGGGAATACCTCGGTAGCGAAGACACGATCGCCGCCGCTCTGAACCGTGGATCGCCGGTGTTCGGCACCGAATCCATCGCGTTCACGACGAGCTTCACCGGAGGCATCACTGCCGAAAGCCATACGCCCATCGCGTTCGCCGGTCGCACGGTCACAGCCAGTTTACAGATCAAGAATCTCGTCGTGGGTGATACCTATCGCATCACTGCGACGTTCACTGATGAAGACATTGGCGGCGGAAGCCCGGTCGAATCACAGACGACGCTCGACTTCACCGCAGTTGCGGCGACTGAAATCAAGCTGTTCCCTTATCAGGCACCGGTTGGGAAACAGCGCCAGATGACGAGCGCATCCCGCGTCAACACCGGCACCCCGGTCACTCCCCCGTCATCGTTTGAGAGCGAAGTGTATTTCTGGCAGGCGAATGTGATTGCGAATGGCGGCACGCTGACAGCGAACTCGATGGATCTGGCGAACGATCTGATTCTCGCCATGAAGGCGCGATCCTACTACGCGAAACTCGATTACGTGCTGCCATTCCTTGGAGCCGATTTGCTCGCCGCTCTCGTTCCGCTCTTTGACGTTCGCCGTGCAGGACCGATGACGAACATCAACTTCGTCGACGCGGACTTCGGTGAAACGACCGGATTGCAGGGAGATGGCACGACCAAGCGACTGACCTGCCCTTTCACTCCGTTTGGAATCGCTGGTGGAAACGGAGGAGTCGGGCTATACGCGATCGACTCTGATACTTCGGGCGATAGTTTTGGATTTTGCGCGTCCATGTGGTCGGCACCAAACACTTCGATTTTCGGTCTGGAAATTGCGGATGCGAACACGTTTTTCTCTTGGGGAAATCTCATATCAGGACAGAAGATCAATTTCGCCCATGTCCGAACGACGATTCAGCATACCTACGGACAGCGCAGCGCATCGAACAATCGCCGACTTTTCATCGACGGAGTTTTCCGGATGAACAATGTGATCGTGGATGCTGCGGTTGAAGCAAATGCTTTGGGGCTCCCTGTGATGGGAGACAGTCTGACCGGAGGCGTGCGCCACTGGGCGGGTCTTGCTGGAATCTTCTACACAACCGCAGGCACCTTGACTGATGGCGAGGCAACTGATCTTCACACCGACATCGCGGCCTTCATCGCCGCCACCGGACGCTGATATGCCCATCTACCCGCCACGCTACACTCCCAAACCGTTCGAACATGTCGCTCCCATCGAGGATCGAGTGCTTACGATCGACCACGACATCTTTCTTCCTTTCTGTTCAGAAGCGTCCGAACCTGATATTTCAGAAGGACTCGATTCATCCGCAGCCGAAGACTAACCATGGCATCATCCGAAAACCCTCTCCCTCTCAATGCTTCGATCGCGAAGCTTCCCGTTGGTTTTGAAGGCACGCCTCAGGAAATCGCTGATGCGATCTCCGAGAGACTCCAGATTTCCACGCAACAGGTTTTTGCGCTATTCACTACGGGCTCTTCGGAACCTGTCACGGACACCGGACCATGGGCAAAGGACGGTAATTCATGGTATTACTTCGATTCTAACACCGGAGACTACCAGCCATTCACAATCCCTCAGGGACGCCTTGGCTATCAGATCTCCATCGAAGAGCCCACTGATGACGATATCAACCTGTGGTTTCAGATCGACGACACCGGCCAGCCAATTGCGATCAAATTCCGCGTTGTCACCGGCGCAGTCACGACGTGGGTGTCGCCTTATTACTTGAAGAGCGAGCAGTTCACGGAAGCCGAAGCAACTGCCGCGTTGCTCTATCAGATTCGCTATCCGGCCCGCGCCAGTGTCAGCGCAAACCAAACGGTTCAATGTAATAACGTGGCGGTGAAGCTGAATATGAACACGATCGCCTTTGATACGGGATCGGCCTACAGCGCAGCGGCATCACAATTCACCGCACCGGTCCATGGGATCTACCAAGCCAAGATCGTGACGCAGTGGGAAAACGACACCGGGGACGCGCCCTCGATGCAGATCGGTGTTTTGGTCGCGACAGCGGGAGGGGCGAACAAGGGCGGGAACACGGTCAATATCGCCAGTCCTCCCGGCTCACGTTGGAACAATGCGTTCAGTGTGGATTTCGAATTGCTCGAAGCGGAAGTGATCGAGTTGCGCGGACTGATCACCGATGCCGTGGGCACAGGACAGATCGCACTCGCAGCAGGCGGTAATTCTTTCTGGAGCATTTCGCTCGTTGAGGCTATCGCCTCTTAAGTGAAACCTTATCTCATAGTAGTCGACGACGCTTTCGAGTCAGCCCTCGATCTCTACCAGTTCATCACCGAATACGGTGTATTTGAAACAGTAGAACACGACGGCCACAAATACGCCGGCATCTGCCGCAACATTCCTGACGGGACACTGGATCTCGTTCGTCGCATTCCCGGCCTGAGGGACGCCAAGTGCGAGATGGAGTTTATCCGGCGCAACTCGACCAATGATCCTGTCACTGGATGGATTCACGCCGATGGTGGAATCGCTGACACTGCCATCGTCTGGTATCTCTCGCCGGACGAATTCCAAACCGGTGGCACTGCTTTGTATCGCCACAAGAAGACCGGATGGGAAATAATGCCTACTATCGCGGAGATGGAGCACGCTGGCATGACAATCAAAGAGGTTGCCGCCATGCTTCAGAAGGACTCACACACCGAGGATGCATGGGAACGGCTATTTGTTGTGCCGGCCAAATTCAACCGCATCGTCAGCTACCCAGCAAAGTGCTTCCATGCCCGCTACCCGAAAGAGGGTTTTGGAACGACAGCACAGGACTCCCGACTCATTTATGTAGCCTTCATGATGCGATGATTTATCGAGCCGTAGCAGACGCGGACTGGGATCAGATGGGAGATCTCGCGGTTAAGTTCTACGAAGAGAAACCTATCCCCGGTCAGATTGATCGAAGGATATGGATTAGCAATTGGAGCAAATGGGTAGCCGCAGACGTAGCCGTGATCTGGGTGGCTGAAGATAATAAAATCATTCGTGGAGCGGTGGGTGGAATTCAAACCCAAGATCCATCAACCAACGAATGGATGATGGTCGAAGCCTTCTGGTTTGTAGAGCCAGAGAATCGGGGATGTGGCGTGAAACTCCTACTGAAATGGATTGCCGTAGCTAAGGATCGCCAATGCAAACGGTTGACGATGGTGCATCTGTCCGATTTAGACTCAAAGCGAGTTGGCACCCTTTACCTCCGTTTGGGGATGAAACCACTGGAAACACACTACTGGAAAAACATCTAAACAATGGCCGTCGCAACCGCCGCCGCACTCGCAACCGCAGCATCAGCTGCCTACGTCGCTTCTGAAAACAGAAAGGCAGGCAAGGAAGCTGCCGCCGCGATCGAGAGCGGACGCATCGACCCGAATGAAGTTTCGCGACTGACTCGTGAACAGGGTATCCAGAACCTTCGCGACTCCATCGACATCGAGTCCGAACTCACTCCAGAGAACCAACAGGTGCGACGTGGCGCAACCCGTGCGTTGCTCCCACTGATTGGTGATCAGGGAACGACCGAACAGATTGCCGGCGTCGAAGGTCAGATCGACGAGGGCGGAGATGCCGGCCAGAGTGATCTGCTTACGGAGTCCATCGCCGAAGCTCGCCGACAGCTGGCTTTGGGTGGAAGCCTCGACAGCGAGACGCGCAATGCTGTCACTCGCCGCGCCGTTGCTCGTGGCGGAAACACCGGTAAGGGACAGTTCCTCGTTCCACGCGACCTTGGCCTGACTTCGCTTCAGCTCCAGCAACAGCGACTCAATCAGGGAGGAACCTTCGGTCGACTTGATCAAACCCGTCGACAAAGCAGTTTCGACAATCTCTCGAACTTGCGCCGCTTGCGTGAGGATCTTCTCGGCAACCGCCAGCAACGTGGTTTGCAACTCGCAAACTTCGGCCAGAGCGCACTGGCTCCGCCGGACATCGGTTTGAGTGCTGGAGACTTTGGTGGTCTCTTCGTCGCGAACCAGAATATCACCGCTCAGGGTGGACTTGCCCGTGCTCAACTCCGTGCCACTGGCGCACAGAACACAGCCGAAGCGGTCAACGCCGGCATCGGTGCGCTCACTCCGATCTTCGATAAAACCAAATAAGTCCGCATGCCCGCACGCCTTTCAGTTCTCCCGCAAGCACCTCGTGGTTTCAATCCACGTGACTTTCGTCTCGACGTTGAATCCATCGGTCGCGCCGGCACAGCTCCCATCCGCGCAGCGAATGCGGTTGAGGAGTTCAAAACCGCGCAACGAAAGCGAGCCATCGAAAAAGCAACCTTCGATAACCGACGGCAAACCGCCGTGACCAACGCACGTGGAGATACTACCCGTGCTCCGTTTATCAACGCGGCGGCAACTGAGAAAGCGGAAGAGGAAGCGTTTCGCGAACTGGACGTTCAGGAACTCGCGAACCTCCAGATTGCCGAGGACATCAAACAGTTCGACGCACAGGCTCAACGATCCGCCGTCGAAAATGCCTCCGCAACGCAGGTAGCTCGTAGACAGGGAGCGGAAGCTCGCATCGGTCTGGAGGACATCGAAGCGAACGAAACGGAGGAACTCGTGCTTCGCCAACAGGAACGTCGAACCGCCACTCAACGCGCCGAAGCTCTCGAACTCGAAGCCGAGCGAAAGGCCGCAGAACTCGGAGGTGTGGTCGTGCAGGTCAACCGAGAGGGACCGGATGGCCAGCTGATTCAGGACAAGGGTATCCGCATGCCGGATGGAACGGTGCGACCGATATCGGAGACCGAGACCATCGACGCCACGACCCGGCAGCAACGCACACAGCAAGCCGATCTCGCGCAACAATCAACTCGGGCACTCATCAACCAGCGCACGACACCGCGTGTATCCACCCGAGGCGTATCCGGAGAGTTCGGAGGAACGACCCAAATGTTCCGCACGATCACCGATCCGACCACTGGGGAAGTGACCGAGCAATTCATCCCGGTCCCAAATTCTTTTGGAAGCGGATTCGGAGAGGTCGGCGTTGAAACACCAGAAGAGTTCTTCGATCCCGACGCAGGGGTAGGCACCGAAGCACTCGATACCGATGGCAACCCTTTCATCCCCACCGGTGAAGCAGGTATCGCTTTCGTGAACGGGGAAGAGGTTGTTTATGAACCGGGACGGATCGGTCGTGATGCCAACGGAACGCGAATGCGATTCACAGGTGGCAATCCGGGAGATTCCCGCAACTGGCAGACCTTGCCGGGACAATGAACCATGGCCGAGTTCAAGATCCCAACGCTCGAACCTGAACCGTCAGAAGTTCAAGTTCCGACCTTCGAGGCACCAGACTTCGAGATCCCGACGCTCGAACCAGAGTCGGCGGAAGATCCTCGTGGATTCATCGACCAGCGCATCGACGAGTTCGCCATCGGTATCACGCAGACTGAGCAGTTCATGAATCTGCTTGGAGCCGCCACGCGGATCTCGGCAGTCCAGCGAGACAAGAAAGCACGTGAGAAGCGACGCGCCGAAGGTGATGAACTCACCATGATTCAGAAGCTCACGCTCGGAGCATCACTGAATGCCTTCAAGGCTACGCATCCGCAGGCTACGCCCGAACGTATCGCGGAAGTCGAAGCCAGATTCCGCGCTAACTTCAGCAGCGCCGCCGATACCAAAGAAGCCGAAGCCGAAGAGAAGATCGCCGGCAATGTCGAACGACTCGCGTTGATGTCCGATGTGCGCGAGAGCATCGAGCCATCCGAAGCGATGCAACAATTCCAGAAGGCGGAAGGCGTGGCCGAAACCATGGGGGTCATGATCCGCAACCCTGAGATCCTTCTGGATTTCACTTCCGAGAACCTTCCCTCTGCTTTCGGCGTCGGAGCACTCGCCATTGCCGGCAGTCAGTTCGGACCGGGGGGCACTGCCGGTGGCGCATTCCTTGGCGGCATGGCTCCAGAGACCGCAGGCAAGATGATGGAAGTGATGAACGAAGCCGGCGTCGACATGACGAAACCGGAAGAGATCACCGACTTTCTTGAAAACCCGGAGAAGCGTGCGGAGGCATTCGATCGAGGTATCCGAAAGGGCATTACGATCAGCGCGATCAACGCGGGCTTTGCCGGACTGGCCGGTCGCTGGGTTGGACCCGCCATCGGAACCGGAGCCGGACGAGTCGCGGTTGGGGCAATGAAGGAAGCCGCCGTCGGTCTCGGCGGTGAAGCCATCGGTGAAATCGCAGGCGAAGTCGCCTCAGGTGGAACTCCCAGCTTCAAGGACACGATCGCCGAGATGGCTGGCGGCGGAGTCAACGTCGCGATCGAAGCCACCTCCAATGTCGCCAACGAGGCCACGACCCGCCGCGACCAGATCGCCGGTCCGGCTGAACAGGCCACGAAACTGGCACGTGAACAGATCGAGCAAACCGATGCGGTTGCACAGGAAGCCGCCAACGCCGCCGAAGACAATCGCGAAGCCGCCGCCAACATCGGAGCCGCCGAACAAGCGGCAGTCGAAAACGAAACCTCTCCCGATCCCGATGATGTCGCCGCCGCTCAACGCGCCATCATTACCGAGGCCAACGATGCAGTTGAGCGCCAGCGTGCGATCGAAGCTACCGCGCAGCAGGCTCAAGCCGAACACGAAGCCGCCGTTGAGCAGCTCTTCGAGGCTGAAGAGATCCTCGAATCACCGGAGGTTCAGGAACTCGATGATGTTGCTCAGGGTGCGCACGAACTGGAGATCCACTTCCGGACCGCGCTGGAACTGGAGAAAGTCAACCCGAGCGCCGCCGCGCAAATGCGCTGGCCGGTAGCAGCACAACAGTTTGAATCACAGCAGGAAATTCTCGGTGATGCCATTTTTGTCGAAGTCGAAAGCGAGGACGACACCCGCGTCCCCGGCATCTTCAACGGATACACTGAAGACAGACAGCCCATCTTCGGAGCCTACAATCCCAACACGCAAACCTTCCCGGACGGTTTCCTCGCTCCGGGAGAAGACTTCGCCACGCCGATCCCATCCTTTGAGGAATGGCAGGCACAGCAACCACAGCCTGATGAAGAAATACAGCAAGCCCCGCCCCAAACCGAAGCCCAGCAAGAAGCCTTCGACGAAACGGTAGTCACAATCTTCAAGCCCGAGGGATTTCCCGGCTCGATTTCATTCGACCTTCCCGACTCCCTGATTCCGGAAGGTGGCAAACGATCACAGACGCCGGCAGAGTTCCAAGCACTCGGAGGAGTGATCCCCAGCATCCCCGACGATCTGGCGCAGGATCAATACAGCATCGGGCAACTGCGTAGGATCGCGCAGGAACGCGGCGGACGCGAAAGAGGACTCAACCCCTTGGCCTTCGACGACCGTGGCAGAATCGTCGCACTCAGTGCACAGCCTGCCCCTGTCGAGCAACCGACTGCGCCAGTAGAACCCGACTCCGGACCCGCCGCCGCCGCCGATGTCATCACACCGACTCCGGAACAACAGGTCGAGCCGGCGGAAGAGACGATCGTCAAACCACAAAGATCTCGTGGAACACAGATCGAACGGCGCATGGCCAAGATCGGACTGCCGGCGGACGGTGAACCCGACATCATCTGGGAACTCTCCGCGATCGGTGGCGTGCCAGCACCACCTCAGGGAACTTCGAAGGATGACATGGCCAACTTCCGCGCCCAGTTCCCCGGCATCGCGGAATTCCTGATCTGGACCAACGAGAGCGGTTCGAAGTTCGGACCCGGATTGGAGAACGGTCGCTTCGATGAAACGGTTCGCACCCTTTTGGAGAATCGTCCGGATCTCGATCACACAGCCTCGATGACTGACAATCCGGCAAACGGTCAATTCGGCGTCGACGAACAGGTCATCGAGGATGTGATCGCGCAGATTGCTCCCGCCGTCGACCGGAGGCATCAAATTGCTCTCGCGCTCAAGACTGAAGATCAGACCAACGATCTCGAAGAGGCATTGCTCGGCGGCGAGAAGAAGCGCAAGAAGGACAGGAGCACGCGCCCGATCTCCAGCGACTCGCTCGCAAAGGGCGATTCCTTCAAAGTGAACGGAGAACGCTATGTCGTCCTCGACGTGACGCCGGAAGGACAAGTCGTGATCGAGGACGGCCTGACCTACACAGTCGCACCAAACACGGATCTCTTCCCGGATCGCAAGACAGTGCGCCGCGCTTCCCGTGATGTTTCTTTCGCACCGGAGGATGATCCCTTTGGCACCATTGATCCCGATGCGTTCGTCCCACCGACGCTTGAACCGCTTCCAGAGGATCAGGCGAACGCCGTTCAGGAAGACCGTGTTCCGTTCGATGACGGCAGCATGTTTGCCCAGCATCCCGAGGCGACTCAGGGAATCCGCGACGAGTATGAGCGTAGTGCCGGCCAGCAACCCGTGGTTATTCGTAGCGAGGACGGCACGACTCAGCTCGCGCTGTTCAATGGCTGGTATAACTTACCGGAACCCATCGGCACCAAACCCTCGATCGGCTATTTCAAACCCGACGCCGGGTTCTCGCACACGTTGCTCCGACCCGGTGACACCATCGTTACGCCCATCCCCAGCTTCGAGGAATTCTCCGAAGGCCAACGTGGAGAACTCGTCCGGGATCTGATTCCGCAACCCGGCGCACAGCAGAACGTCGTTGAGGAAGGCGTCGAAGACTTTGATCTCGCTGGCCAAAGCATCGAAGATTTCGGCACCGGGGAACCGCAGCAAGCGCAGCGGTATGACGCGGACACGTTGACGCTCGAACAGGTTGAGGAATTCATCGGGCGGGAAGACTACGGAGGTTACGACAACGTTGAACTTCGCATGCGCCTCATGGATTTGCTTGCCGAGTCAGGCGGCAGGCGAACCAGCGTATTCAACCGCATCTCCAACATCCGGCAAAACAACTCGCACGAACAGATGCGTGCGAAGATCGGATCGCTCGAAGGCATTCGCGGCATCCGACTTCGCGACAAGACCACATCCCCCAACGGTGTCGCAGATGAAGTGCTGATCACTCGATCCGCAGACCCGGATCGCAAGGCATGGCAGGCAACGACAATCGACCAATACGGACCGAGAGGACACACCGAGCACAATTCCCTTGAAGCGGCAATTGCCAGTTACAACGGCATCCGTGATCCAGATTCGGGGACATTCGAAGGAGGGCAGGCATTCGAGTATGATGTCGCGGATGTCGTTCGTCAGCCCGATACGCAGCAAGGCACCGTTCAGGAAGGACGACAGGAGTTCGACCTCGAAGGGCAGACCGATCAGGAGATTCTTTCCGACGAGGAACGCTTGAGCGAACAACTCCTTCGCCGCGAACAACGCGCCGAAATGCTTCGCCGCGCCGAGGCACCGCTCGCACCGCGTGGACCGCAGCAGACCATCGGCCAAGAGGTGTTCTTCGCTGAGGATGGGGATCTATTCTCCGGAACCGCCTTGGTCGACCAACCCGAGACGGTTATCGGAACCTCCCGTGATCAGCCGGCCACGATCCCGCAGCCTGAAACACCAGTCACCGGCCAGCAGGAATTCGTTCTCGAAGAGCAACAGCAGGCTTACGCTGATCGACTGGAGATCACTGCCCCCGATCGTCGCGCCGGCAGTGACAGTTACGTAGCGGCAGTGACCGAACCGGAAACCGATCAGCTTGAGTTCAACTACGATCTGCCATCGCAGACCGATGAGGAGACATTCTTCTCCGATCCTGAATTTGCCAGTGACGATATTCGTCGGCGAATTGCTTCCGGTGAACGGATCAGTGCGGTCATGGCCGAACATGTGTCCGGTGAAGTGCCGTCCTTCAACATCGACGGTCAGATCATTGCCAACGCGAAAGACTTTGCCGTTACCCAGCTGGCACTTCGTTCGCCCTATCAGGAGTCGATGAAGTTTGCTTTCCTTGATGAAAACAACCGGGTGATCCATTCCGGCGTTTCTTCACTGGGAACACTCAATTCCACATTTTCCAGTCCCGGTGTATTCGCACAGCAATACGCTGTCGCGCAACGCAAGGGTGCAACGTCCATGAGACTGATAATCTCACACAATCATCCGAGCGGGAACACCAATCCTTCATCGGATGACAATAGTGTTTGGAGCAGAATCAAGAACTGGGCGGAGAACACAGTGGGCGGAGAACTCGTCGACTCCATTGTGACTGACGGGGATAACTTCTACTCTTTCGCGGATCACAAGTTCCAGTCCTTCCCGGAACGCAACATCGCCGCATGGGAAGCAGTTCCCAGACAAGACCGTATCACCCTCACGAATACGCTCGCTGTCGGACAGGTCGCAGCCACGCTTCGACAAGGCAATCCGGATGGAGAATTCATCCTGTTCACCGACAGGTCCAGACGTCTTCAGGCTGTCCAGCAGATGGCTCCGGAATCGACGTCTGAACAATGGTCGGAACAAGCCACGATCGGAGCCGGCGCAACCGGAAGTGACGGTGTTCTGTTTATCACGAACCGGGATCGAACCTTCATCAATACCTCACGAGCGGCCATGGCTTTGGGAGATGTTGAGTTGATCGACGTCAGCACGCAGGACTTGCGCAGTGCAAAGGTTGCTGGAGTGCTCGAAGCTCGTCCTGATTTCGTGGCCGAAGAGCAAACCGCTTTCGATCTCGGTGATGATGAGACAACCGCTCCTTCTGCCGAGCCGCCCGGTCCGCAACCGGAAGTGCCGACGCCACCGGATGAGAGTCAGGGTGTGCGCAACCTCGCTGCCCGTGTCATCTCCGATGAGAACCAGCCCGTCGAACTCAGGGACAAGCTGGCTCAGAACCCGGAGATCTTCTACGAGAAGTTCAGCAACCGTGGCCTTATGGAAGCGGCCAGAGGTGCCAGCGACACCGAGCTGGAAGTGATGCGCAACAATCCCGACAAACGCGTCTCGACCCACGCGCTGATCGAACAGGCCAACCGTGCGAGCGCCGCCGGTGATTCTACACGCGCTGCCGAATTGTATGCTCAGGCCGCGACGATCTTCACTGATCCAGCGCAATTGCTCAATGTCGCCAAAGCCGTGCGCAACCCGCTCGGTCTGGTGAACATGGTGAACACGAAGTTGGCGCAGAAAGACCGGAAGATGACCAGTGAGCAAGAAGCTCAAATGCTGGAGTTGTCGCGCAAGCAGATCGAAGCTCAGGGAAACCTCGAACAAGCCGCCAAACAGGCGGAAGCTGACTTCACCGAAGCCAACGAGAAGGCTTATCAGGATGCCCGCCAAGCTGCCGGCCAAGCAGACAGTGATGTGCGCAACTTCATGCAGGATCTTACCCCTCTATCGCTCACTGATCTGATCATCATGACGATGCAGGGAAACCTTCTCACGCCGCTCTCACAGATCACGAATGTCTACGGCAACATCGCTTTCGGAGGCGTCCGCCGTTCCGTGAAATCAATGGCCAGTGCGATCGACTTCGGGATCTCCACTGCCACTGGCAAACCCCGGAAGATCAAAGACCCGATTCCGCTTCCTTCCCAATGGCAGTTGATCGCCGCATGGGATGGCGCTCGCACCGTGGCCAAGGAGATCGTGACCGGACCGACCGCAGAGACCTACGTGCGACAGGAAGCACAGCGTGGTTTCCGACCGCTTCGTGCATGGGTGCAAGCAGTATCCGGAGAGGGACTACCGGTGGATGCGAATGGCAATGTGCGATTCAGTGATCGGTTCAAGAAGATCATCGAAGGCACGGTCGGTGTTCCCGCCGAGATCATGTTCCGCTTGCTATCCTTTGGAGATCGACCATTCAGGCGAGCCGCCGAGATGGAGATCCTCGAAGAGAGCGCCCGACTCCAGAACCTCAAAGGCCGCGAACTTAAGAAGGCTCTGCTTTTCCCGGACGATGCGACGAAGAAACGACTGGAGACGGAAGGTCGCAAAGCTATCTTCACTCAGGAAAACGCCGCAGCAGACATGCTTCAGGCGATGGAGGATTCCCTTGGCCGGAAACTCCCACCAAGTGCAGCTGGACCGATCAAAGTCTTCGGTCGAATCATCGCACCATATCGTCAGTTCCCGATCAACTTCGTGAC
>Ga0307380_10004730_pt1 | contig 18261 bp, 15 predicted proteins | sample UN3MG_FD_202239 | JGI IMG/M metagenome (GOLD analysis project Ga0307380, IMG submission 202239) | Soil microbial communities from Risofladan, Vaasa, Finland - UN-3 | ecosystem: Environmental > Terrestrial > Soil > Coastal area > Acid sulfate soil | place: Finland: Risofladan, Vaasa | collected...
TCAACGAGCCCTTTCCAGCCAATTTTCTTAAGATAGGGAAATTTCAGATATGTCCATGGCTCGACATGTTCGGCTAGATGCTCTAAATATTCCCGGGGAGCGTACTTGACAAACTCTTTGCCATCGGGGTCGACAACTCGAACTTTACCGTCATAGAAATTTACCTTGTTATTATCATCGACTAGGCCCATATAGTAGGTTTTCTGGGTAAAGGTATCACTCAGGACCATGTCCAGGTACTCTTTGTTCTTGAGAACGATATCGTCAAAGACTTTGAGTGATAATTTAGCAAACTCTAACGAGCGTTTGGCTATTTCCTCTACTTTGGTTCTTTCCTCCTCGTTGAGTCCTTTGCTCACGCCACCAGGTAAGCCGAAGACAGGATGTATTGCACGTCCGCCGAGGGTATGAATAATCCAGTGATTTTCCTGGCGGGTTCTTATTACAGCTCTTCCTAGCTCCAGCCCGACTTTAGCAATTACTCCGAGGATATTGCGTTCCGCAGGAGGAGCATCTGGCCCCACTATGAAATCAGGACCAGCAAGAATGTAAAAGTGGGTGGTATGGTCAGTTACGAAGAAAGCGCTATAGAGGAGTTGGCGAAGCTTTTTGGCAGTGCTGGTTGGTTCGACATGAAATAGGTCGTCTAGGGTTTTAGCTGATGCTATATGGTGGGCTTCAGGGCAAACGCCACAAATACGCTGAGTTATCTGGGGCATATCTTCAGCTGGTCGTCCCTCTGAAAACTTCTCAAAGCCCCTAAGCTCAGGAATTTGCAAATAGACGTTAGCTACACTGCCATCGTCATTAAGGAAAATGGCAATCTTGCCGTGACCTTCAAGCCGGGTGATGGGGTCAATCGTTATTTTCTTCATTTTATCCTTGCCCTCCTGAGTAGTGAGTCTGGCAGGCTGTAGCGATAAAAAGTCCCCGCGGGGTCAACAATATCATGGATTATCTTTTGAATCTCTTCAGGGTCATCAGAATCAATTACAGACGCTAGAGCCGTCAAAAAATGAGCTCCTTGGTCAGCTACTCCTTCCACTGGTCCATAGCAGCCGGTGCAAGGCATGTTAGCCTGAGGGCAAGGAGCGCCACAGCCGCCACGGGTAGCTACCCCGTAGCATAATAATCCCTGTTCGAGTAGGCATATCTCAGGATCAGGGATAATTTCATAAGGTCTATAAAATTTTTTAATCTTCCTTTCTTTTTTAATGCGAGGGCACTCATCACAAACAGCTTTCACCGAGTGGCTTATAACGGTCCCTTTTGGAGGTAACTTGCCTTCAATTAAGGTTTCAAGAGCAAGCCAGGTGGTCTTCTCTTCCGGAGGACAACCGGGGACAAAGTAATCTACATCCACGGTTTGGGCCAGAGTTTTAACTGTATTATAGAAGTCAGGAATTTCGAGTTCGCCTTCAGGCACCTGGACCTTAGACTGGGGATAAACCTTCTCAGGGTTATCAGTTGATTGCGTTTCAACATAGGCGCGGTCGAAGATCATTTGCCTGTTGAAGAAGTTAGCTAGTCCGGGTATACAGCCCTCATAAGAGCAAGACCCATAAGCAATCAGTATTTTGGATTTGGCTCGAAAAAGTTGGGCAATGTACTCGCCTTCCGAATTCCGAATAGCTCCGTTGAAAAGACAGGCATCAATGCTTTTATCTGGTATCTTCTCTACATCTGAGTATTTAAAATCCATAGCTACTGGCCAGAATACGATATCAGCAGCTTCAGCCAATTTTAGAATTTTTTCACCTATCGCTAAAGTAGCAATATCACAGCCACCACAACTGGCTGCCCAGTAAAGAGCCAATTTGAGTTTAGCCATGCTTTTCCTCCTCGGAATTTTGCCTGAATGGACCTAAGACTCTAACCTTTTCTGTCATGTCGTTGACTATTGATACAAAGTGGTCGCCTTCAGAAGCTGATACCCAGTCAAGATGTACACGTTCCTCCTCAATCCCTAACTGAGCCAGCACTTTCTTGAGCAATGACATGCGTCGTAGTGTCTTGTAATTCCCCTCAGTGTAATGGCAATCACCGGGGTGGCAACCTAAGACTAAGACTCCGTCAGCCCCGAGTTGAAAAGCTTTAAGGATGAATGTTGGCTCTACTCGGCCGCTGCACATTACCCTGATGGTTCTGACGTTGGGAGAGCATTTCATCCTGGCTGTGCCAGCCAAGTCGGCACCCCGATAAGAGCACCAGTTGCACAGAAAGCCGACAATTTTAGGTTCCCAACTCATGTCTTCACCTCTTGAAGCTTTGATTTGTAAGGTGCTAATACATCCCTGGGTGACACAGTATTTTTGTGCAGTCCTAGAGCTTGGTAATCAAGCCCCAGGGCAACACCAATTAGCTGAGTAATGGCTAAAACAGGTAAGTTGTAGTTTGCTTTGGATCGTCTCTTAGCTATACTCTGGTAGGCATCAAGATTAGTATGACACAGTGGGCAAGTGGTACTGGCAATGCACTGGGCTCCGTTTTCCGACGCGTTAGTCAAGAGTTTGTTGATTAGCTGTAAAGCTACGTCTTCCTTTGATATGATTAGGGAACTGCCGCAGCAGCGAGCTTTAAGAGGGAAAGGAACCGGCTCTGCCCCGAGACTTGCTGCCATAAGGTCAAGCCATTGAGGCATCTCTGGGTCGTCAAAGCCGTATCTAGGGCGGACTTGCTGACAGCCATGATAGCAAGCTACTTTAAGTCCAGTGAGTGGCTTAACAACTTTAGCCGCGATGGCTTCAACTCCGATATCATTAAACAGGACCTCCACGAGATGGCGGACGCGCACAGTGCCCTTGTATTCAAGGTCAACGGCGGCTAATGCGTCTCTTACTGTTGCTGCTAATTCAGCGTTTTCTTTTATTAATGAGCGTGCTTCACTTAAAACTATGTAGCAAGAACTGCAGGCGGTGACTAAATCGAGGCCAGTCTTTTCTGCCAGGGCCAGGATGCGGGCGGCAATAGTGATAGCTTCAACTTTATTAACACTACCGTAAGGTGATGAGCCACAGCAAGTCCAATCCTCTATTTCGCTTAAGTCCATATTCAATGGTTTGGCGATAGCTTGTATTGAAAGCTCTACCGGCACTGCGGTTGCCTCCATAGAGCAACCGGGGTAATAAGCGTAATACTTCACTGAGCACCTCCTGCTGTAACTTTGGCCAAGATGGCCTTGATTTCATCTTTGCCTTTCACCTTTTTAGGCATTAGCGGCATACGACCATGTGTTAATAAATCTATAGCTAGGGGAAGCATCTTGATTGCAGCCAGGGGGTTGGTTTTAAAGTAATATTTAAACATAAAGCCGAATTCGTGAACACGCCCATTTCTCTTTATAGAGTCAACAAGAATTTTGTACATAGCTGGAGAGCGGGTTGGAGGCTTGTATCCTTCCTTAAGTGCTAAGGATTCCAAGGCATGCATAATATTCGCTGGCCTAATATCTCGAGGGCAGTGTGCTGTACATAAGTAACAGGAGACGCAAAACCATATAGAGTTGCTGGATAAGACGTCATCACGCATATCAGCTCTTACCATAGCGATAATTTTTCGCGGAGGATGTTCCCAGTAGGCAGCCGTGGTACAAGAACCGCTGCAGACTCCACATTGGATACATTCACTTATTTTGTTGCTTCCAGGTATACTGGCTACCTCTTTTAGAAAAGTTTGAGAGCTATTTTTTCTCATCTCCGAAGCCTCCTTTGATTTCGACTGGCTAATAATTACACCAGGATGCCTTCGAGTTCCGCCATGATTTGCTCAGCAGTAAAGTGCTTCTGGGTGATAGCACTACTGGGGCAGGCGGCCACACATGTTCCGCAACCTTTACACAAAGCCTCATTGACTCGAGATACCTTTTTATCTTCAATGAAAGATATGGCGGTGTAAGGACAGAGAAGGTTACAGATTCGGCAGCCAGAGCATTTCTCTTCATCAATAACAGCGGTGGTTGCCTCAATTTCTACCCTTCCCTTGCTGATTAAGGCTAAAACCCGGGCTGCAGCCGCCGAAGCCTGGGCTACAGTATCTGGTATGTCTTTAGGGCTTTGGCAACACCCAGCAATTAGGATACCATCAGTCATAGTTGCCACCGGGTCGAGTTTGGGATGTTTCTCCAGGAAGAAGCCATCGGCGCTACAGCTAATAGAAAAGAGCCTCGCAACCTCTTCAGCATCCTGTTGTGGCTCCAAACCGCAACTTAAGATAACCATGTCAACGGGAATGCGGCGCTGGCGACCGACCAGGGTATCCTCAAACTGGACAACCAGTTTCCCCTTTTCCTCGGGTGTCTCAGCGACATTAGTTACCTCGCCGGGACGACCTCTGAAGAAGGTGGTGCCTTCTCGAAGAACTCGGTTATAGAATTCTTCAAAGCCTTTGCCTGCGCTTCTGATATCGATATAGAACTCATACACTGTTGCCTCAGGGATATGCTCACTTACTAAATGAGCGAATTTCATAGAATACATACAGCATACTCTGGAGCAATATTCATGATAGTTTTCGTCACGGCTGCCGATGCAGTGGATAATGGCAACGCTCTTCGGCTCAGTGTCGTCTTTAAGTGATATTTTGCCTCCTGTCGGCCCGGCAGCATTGACTAACCTTTCGAACTCAAGGCTGGTGATAACGTTGTCTAGGCGTCCGTATCCATACTGGGTCAGTGGAGTTGGGTCGAAGAGTTTGTAGCCGGTAGTTAAGATAATATTGCCCACTTCTATTTCTACGAATTGGTCAACCTGCTCAAAATTGATGGCATCTCTCTCGCAGAATTTTTCACAGGCCCGACATTTGCCTTTTAAGAAGTAAGCACAATGGTCCTTATCGATAACCGGTATGTTTGGCACCGCTTGAGCAAATGGGGTGTAAATGGCTTTCCTTTTAGCTAAGCCGACATCGAATTCGCTGTCCGCTGTCCAGGGACACTTGGTCTGGCAGACACCACAGCCGTTACATTTAGCCTCATCCACATAGCGAGCCTTTTTCCGAATCTTCACTTTAAAGTTGCCGATAAAGCCGGAAACATCCTCCACTTCGCTGTAGGTCATTAGCTCTATGTAAGGATGAGCTCCTACCAAGCTCATCTTCGGCGTCAGAATACAAGCAGAGCAGTCTAAAGTGGGGAAGGTCTTGTCCAACTGAATCATATGTCCACCGATGCTGGGTTCTCTTTCCACGAGGTAAACTTTGTGTTCAGAGTCAGCGACTTCTAAAGCAGCTTGGATGCCAGCGATGCCGCCACCAACAATCAAAGTGTTTGGATTAATTAGGACTTCATTGGCTGCTAGAGGCTGATGATAATAAACACGTCTCACTGCAGCGCTTACCAGAGCTTTGGCCTTTTCGGTAGCTTTTTCACGGTCTTCAGTTACCCAGGAACAGTGCTCCCTAATATTAGCCATCTCGAAAAAATAAGGGTTGAGCCCAGCTTCCTGGAGAGCGCGGCGGTAGGTTGGCTCGTGCATCTGCGGCGAGCAGGAAGCTACTACTACTCGGTTAATCCCTAATTCTCTGATGTCGTTTTTGATGAGGTCTTGTCCCGGGTCAGAACACATGAATTTGTAATCGCGTGCTATTTCTACTGCGGGCAAGCTTCGGGCATATTCGGCTACTTGTTCAACATCTACTGTTCCGGCTATATTGCTGCCGCAATGGCACACGTAGACACCAATTTTTGGTTCCATGTTAACCTCCTGATTAGGACTGTTTCTAATCGTTCCTCCATTCAATAAAATAAAAAAGGTAGCTATTGCTACTGGTTGGCTGTATAGCTATCTGCAAACAAACACATACCTCTTTTTGTCATGCTAAAACGCTATTTATTATAGTATTAGTCTGCTTCACTGACAAGCACATTATTTACATCCTCCTTCGTTGATATCAGGTGGGTTATCGGATTGGGGGACTTCCTCAATAATTTTGCATCTGTGCTGGATTTCAGGTCAATTGGAGCGGGAGACGGGACTCGAACCCGCGACAGCCTGCTTGGAAGGCAGGAACTCTACCACTGAGTTACTCCCGCAAAAACAGCTTCATTTTAGCCCAAAATTAACCCTTGGTCAAAGGGGGGTGCTTGCTTTATCGAAGAAGGCAAGCGAGCTCTCAATTTTGGTGGCATGGTTCCTTCATGCTTCACATCTTAGCTTCTTGAAGACAGCGCTGCTATGTAATATTTGGTGGGTAGAGCAGGTTCAGGTTAGGCGGCTTGAAATGATACAATATAGTTGTAAAGTTAGGCAGGTGTAGTTATTTTGGATGGTAAAAGTCTGGAGATGCTCGAGTTCCCCCAGATAAGGGAGATACTAGCTGGATTTACTTCATTTTCGGTTAGCCGCGAACTGGCTATTAATCTTCAACCAATTTCGGATTATGAACGGGTTTCTCTGCTGCTGAGACAGTCGGCTGAAGCACGGCATTTCCTTTCTCTAGAGCCGGACTTTTCTATTGGGAAAGTTGTTGATATTCGTGAAGCGGTGAAGATGGCAGCGCGGGGTAAGGTTCTTGAGCCCCAAAGCCTCGTGGAAATTCGGGAGACTCTTGCTGCTATCTTCCAACTGCGTAGTAGTATCGGGAAGTTGTCAAAAGAGCTCCCGTTGCTCTGGGGTATTGCTGAAGGTATTGTTGAGCTTCGCCACATCGAGAAAAATATCGGCACATGCCTTACGCCGAGTGGTGAGGTGCTGGATTCTGCCTCGTCCAAATTGGTCACGGTTAGGCAACAGTTGAGGCAAGCACACGAGCAATTGTTAAATCGTCTGGAAGTCATAATGAGGTCGCCTAAGGGGCGTAGGATAATTCAAGAGCCTATTATTACTGAGAGGGAAGGAAGGTATGTTATTCCAGTCAAGGCCGAGTTTCGAAAAGAAATAAAGGGCATTGTTCATGATGCCTCCAACACTGGCGCTACCATGTTTGTTGAGCCATGGGTGACTGTAGAGATGGGGAATGAGCTTCGAGAGTTGATGATGGAAGAAAAGCGTGAGGTAGAGAGAATTCTTGGAGACCTGAGCGCTGAAGTTGGAGCATATGAAGCAGAAATCTCTCACAATATAGCCCTGGTTGCTGAGGTAGACCTGGCGCTGGCTAAAGCGAGGTATGCCAAGAAGGTAAGGGCTACCGAACCCCTCCTTACTACCTTTAATGAAAATGGAAAGGGAACCGCGGGTGAACAGGCTGGTGTGCTCAGACTCGTTGAAGCCAGGCATCCCTTACTTGCAGACAAAGCAGTACCACTTTCTGTGGAGATGGGGCAGGACTTCTCTATCCTTGTGATTACCGGGCCTAATACAGGGGGTAAAACGGTAGCACTTAAGACGATTGGCCTGCTTAGCTTAATGGCACAGGCTGGCATCCCAATCCCTGCCTCAGCGGAAAGTTGTCTTCCAGTCCTTGATGGCGTATTTGCCGATATTGGCGATGAGCAGAGCATTGAGCAGACGCTTTCCACCTTTAGCTGGCATATGGGTAACATTGTACGCATCATCAAGAGTACTACGGAAAGGAGTCTCGTGCTTTTGGACGAGTTGGGTACGAGCACTGATCCGGCAGAAGGCTCTGCTCTGGCTCGTTCTATTCTGCTCTATTTCTTATCGCGGGGAACGATGGCTGTAGCTACCACGCATTATGGTGACCTTAAGGCGTTTGCACACACGACTCAGGGGCTGCAAAATGCTTCACTTGACTTTGACCCAGCTACGCTGATGCCTACCTATCACCTGACAGTGGGAATCCCTGGTGGCAGCAATGCTCTGGCTACTGCTTCGCGCTTAGGTTTGCCCAGCCAGATTATCAGCGACGCCAGCGGGATGCTTTCACAAGGTGCTCAGGAGTTAGAGGCACTGCTTGCCGATTTGGTGGTTGAGAAGCGACGAACTGAAGCTCTCCGCTGTGATTTACAAAAGGCCAGAGATGAGGTGGAACGACAGAATGCCAAGTTAGAAAATGAGCTTCGAAGGCTAGAAACAGAAGAACGAAAAATTATTCAAGAGACTTGTGACAGAGTTAGTTGTGAGGCTGCCGAGTTGCAGAAAGAAATCCGCCACGCTGAGTCAGAATTACGGAAGGAAATGTCGAAGGAAGGCATTGAGCAAGCCAAGAAAGCAGTAGCTGCTATACAGGAGCAGTTGGAGAGCGAGGCTTGGCAGGCAACCGTAGGTGGAAAAACAGACGGAGAGACGGCAGGTGATAGCAGCATCGCTGCAGGTGATATAGTCTGGTTGAAAGAAGCAGACTTGCAGGCGACGGTGTTATCGGTGGCGAAAGAGATGCGGCAAGTTGAGGTTCAGGCCGGTCGTACTACACTCAGGCTCAGCCTTGATAGCGTGGAAAAGTTAGTATCTCCATTTGGTGGGGTAGTGCAACAATTTACCCCGGTTAGGAAAAATCTGAGCGGACGGGTGGTTTCGGTTGAACTTGACCTGCGGGGCAAACGGTCCGAGGAGATATATGCAGTGCTTGACCGCTACCTTAATGATGCCTATATAGCTAATTTGCGCGAGGTTCGAATTGTCCATGGTATTGGCACCGGTACTGTACGCAATATCTCCAGAGACCTTCTAGCTTCTCATTCCCTGGTGAAGTCATTCCGTCCTGGTAAGCGGGAGGAAGGTGGCGATGGAGCAACTGTTGTGGAGTTGTAGTCGAGGGATTGACCACTAATTATGTGTTGTCGGAACAGAACTAGCAAGGTACTGTTATGCTAATGTCAAGGCATTTGCTGCTTCGCAGATTGAAGATGCTTAGCTTTCTCGATGAGCTGGAAACAGACGACAGTGAGGCAAAGTCACTGTATGTTCCGTCTGGGTTGCTCTCATCAGAACTGGAAAGCCTGCTTCAAATCGTGCTTGGCGAGCAGAAGATTCCTCCGGGCTTGGCTGAGCTTGCTGTTGGTTCGGAGACAGGGGCGGTCGTTTTTTGGGGCTCGTCACGAAGCTATCTGGTTTTACCACCGTTTCCAGTTACAGAGAAATATTTGACTGATGGCTATGATGTGGAGCCGTTACGCTCTCTGCTCCGTCATGATTTTACTCTTGCCTTAATCTTGGTACGCCTGGGCGCATATGCCGTAGGTGTTTGTCATGGTGAGACGCTCATTGTCAGTAAGGTTGGGACTGGCCTTGTTCATGCACGACATAAAAAGGGTGGTTCATCGCAGCACCGGTTTGCACGACACAGGGAAAAGCAAATAGAGCAGTTTCTGGATCGAGTATGTGGCCATGCACGAGAACAAATTGAGCCTTATGTCCAAGCACTGGACTATGTGGTTTATGGAGGTGCACGAGTTACGATACGCTCACTTCGAAAGCGGTGCTCGTTCCTGAGCCAGTTTGATAACTGTGCTCTGCCACCATTGCTGGATATACCTGCCCCCCGCAAGGCTGTGCTAGAGGCGGCGATTGGTCAAGTCTGGTCAAGCAGCCTGACCGAATGGTATGACACTGGAGTTTGACCCGAAAAATAGCCGGTCTTTATTGAGGTTTGTGAGGCTTGCCCTTAGCGTGTTTTATGGTTGCTCCGCAGAATAGTTCTTGTGCCTGTTTGGTGCTGGATGACAATCCGACTTGACAGCAAAGGCTGTTTCAGCTAAAGTAATGTTCTCGGAGATTGTGTTTTTCGTTTGATTAAAGCCCTGTCGCTAGATAGGGTTCTTATTTTAAGGGAGGTTGTAAGCTTATGAATAGACTTAAAGTAACTTGCTATATGTCTTGTCTCATCTTACTCTTGATGATATTTGGCGGATTGGCAACTCAGTCAATCGCCTTAGCAGTGCCGGAGGAGATTATGAACTCACCTGCGCTGTTACCAGGGCAAGGCTCACCGCCTGATGAGGAAATTGAGCTTAACTGTAAATACCCGGTATTAAGCAGCTATGCTGGCAGCTATTTTGCCTATAGTATTGAATTACTATATAAAGGCGGTGATGAGCCACGTGTCTTTGACTTGCGGGCTGAAGTGCCAGAAGGCTTCAATTTTTCAATCGCTCCAGGATACGGTGAAGGGTCGGAGATAGCAGCCATTCGTCTTGACCCGACAAAAACATATGCAGAGACGATCAATGTTACGGTAACGTCATATATGTGGTTGGTGCCAGAGCCGGGGGAGTATGATATAACTGTGGAAGCTAGCTCAGGAGACATCAAAAATAGTATTGGGCTTAAAGCTATAGTCACTGCCAGGTATGACCTTGACTTAGCGACAGCTAGCGGCAGACTTAATACTAAGGTTACCGCTGGCGATGATAACTATCTCTCTATTGTCATTACCAATAGTGGATCAGCGGAGCTTGAGAGTGTTATTTTTGATTCAAATGTAATGGGTAGCCCTTCGGGTTGGAGTGTGACCTTTACTCCTGAGAAGATAGATTCCCTGATGGTAGGTGGTACACGGGAAGTTGAAGTTAACATAAAACCGCCGCAGAAGACTATAGCTGGCGATTATATGATAACTATATCAGCTGAGCCTGAAGCTAAAAATGCCTTTGGTAATCTGGATGTCAGGATGACAGTGCTAACACCGACAATCTGGGGTTGGGTAGGTGTTGGAATAGTAGTTTTGGTTATTATTGGGTTAGCAGTGATGTTTGTGCGTTTAGGCAGGCGGTAAAGAGAAAAATGAGCCAGCAGGGCATTATTGAAATTACAGATTTGACCAAGAAATACAGTGATTTTGTCGCTGTGGATAGACTTAACCTTCATATAGGTGAGGGTGAAGTTTTTGGTTTCCTTGGCCCTAATGGTGCTGGCAAAACTACCACTATACTTATGTTGCTTGGACTTACCGAGCCAACCTCGGGTACTGCCCGAGTATGCGGCTATGACCCTGTTAGGGAGCCAGTCAAGGTGAAGCGTATTGCTGGCTACTTACCAGAGAAGGTTGGCTTCTATGAGGATTTAACTGCCAGACAGAATTTGGAATATATTGCTGCATTAAATGGTTTACCACGGGAAGACGCATCGAGGAAAATAGACGAGCTACTGGATATGGTTGGATTATCTGAAGTAGCTGACCAGAAAGTTGGCCAGTTTTCCCACGGCATGCAGCAACGCTTGGGAATTGCTGATGTTATGATTAAAGACCCTAAAGTTGCCTTCTTTGATGAGCCTACTGCTGGAATAGACCCCGAAGGTATTGAGCAAATCCTTAGCATTATCACAAACATGGCTAGCAAGAAAGTAACTGTTGTTCTATCTTCTCACCAGCTACATCAAGTTCAGAGGGTGTGCACCCGAGTTGGAATATTAGCCAAGGGCCGCCTGGTAGTTGAGGGGTCGGTAGACCATCTGGGCAGAGATGCGATCGGTGGAGGTAAGTTTCGGATAGAAGTCCAGGTATCGCAGTCCACGCCTAAGCTTATCAGGTCTATTAAGGATATTAACGGTGTGGTGAATGTAGAAAGTTCTGGCGATTTGCTGCTTGTTAGCTGTGATGAGGACCTAAGGCCTCAAATAGCCAGAACGGTTGTTGACAGTGATAGTCTATTGATTCAGATGAAGATTGAGGAGTATGGTCTGGAGCAGATTTATATGAAGTATTTTCGCGAGTTTTAACTATGTCTGGTTTTATGGCAATTTTCTGGAAGGAACTAGCTGACCACTTTACTAGCAAACGCTTTATAATATTGTCTCTTTTGATTTACTTGGCTGGGATAGCGACTATTTATGTGGCTGCCCAAAATATAAGAAGTGGGGTAACTGAGGATACCCAATTCATTTTTCTGAGGCTTTTTATCGTCTCTGGAAAAACCTTGCCTTTCTCCTTTCCGCTCTTCCTTTCTATTTTCATACCAATAGTTGGCATAGCCCTTGGCTTTGATGCTATAAACAGCGAGCGGACGAGCGGTAACCTCAGTCGGCTTCTATCGCAGCCTCTTTATCGGGATTCGGTAATTAACGGGAAATTTCTGGCAGGACTGGTTACTTTAGCAATATTAGTGGTGAGCATAGTGGCTATTGTCGCTGGTATGGGATTGCGCATGATTGGTGTGCCTCCGAGTGCAGAGGAGGTGCTTAGACTTTTCGCTTTTATCTTTGTGAGCGTAATCTACGGTGCTTTCTGGATGTCCCTGGCTGTCCTTTTTTCAGTTTTCTTTAAACGGACGGCTACCTCAGCTTTGGCTTCGATAGCTCTTTGGATTTTCCTTTTCCTTTTTATGTCTCTGATTGCTGGGGTTATTGCTAGTGCTGTAGTCCCTGTTAGCCAAAACTCGAGTGTGGAGCTGATTACCCAAAATGATGAAATCTACCGGATGATTAGTCGTATTTCACCTAATACTCTCTATGGAGAGGCTGTCCAGGTTTTACTGATGCCTGAGTTGGGAAATCCCAGCCCAACATTGATGATGGTAAGTATCTATACTGCTGGGATGATACCAACTTCTCTGCCTTTAGGTCAAAGCCTTTTGATTGTATGGCCCCAATTGACCAGCCTGATAGCGTTGACCGCTTTGTGCTTTACTATCTCCTACATTAGATTTATGCGTGAGGAGATAAGGGCAACCTGAAGTAAACTGTTGCTAATTCTGGATATGCCTCTTCCAGCCTGTCGTTTTCTGCAGTGTAGAGTAAACTGAGAAGTTTTTTTGTTAGCATGAAACACCTATTTCCTTTGATGAATTGTGGTATTATTTCCAGGTTTTGGAGGTGGTACTAAGATATTTGGACTGGAGATAAAAATGATTTTAGAATCTCTTGTTGTTGGTCCTTATGCTAGTAATTGTTATATCGTTGGCTCGGAGTCGACTAAGCGCGGGATAATTATAGACCCCGGAGCTGAAGCCGGGACTATATCGAAGGCTGTGGATGAGATGGGCTTATCAATAGCATTGATTGTAGTTACTCATACCCATCCTGACCATATTGGTGCGCTTAAAGCGGTTAAGGAAAAAACTGGAGCTGAGTTCGCTCTCCACCAAGCTGAAGGAGAGGGCGCATTGCGAATGGTTTCTCAGATGCTTGGTTCCATGATGGCAGGCTCTTTTGGAAAATTACCTAAGCCAGAAAGGTTAGTGAAGGATGGTGATATTATAGACATTGACAATTTGCATTTTACTGTCCTTCATACACCGGGGCACAGCCCCGGTGGTATCAGCCTCTTTGGGCAGGGAGTAGTCTTTAGCGGCGATACTCTCTTCAATTTCGGCATCGGCAGGACAGATTTTCCTGGTTGTAGCTATGCCCAGTTGATGGATAGCATTCATAGTAAGCTTATGACTTTACCTGATGAGACCATTGTCTATCCTGGGCATGGACCTGAGACCACTATAGGTGCCGAGCGCAAGATGAACCCTTTCTTATTAACTAGTCTTTAAACTAGAGGAGCCAGCCCTAAGGCTGGCTCCTTGAAAGCTAACGATGCTGGTCTTTTAGATCAGTCCAGGAAAACCGGCCAAGGCTGGTGCCATGACCAGAGCTATTATCGACATCAGCTTTATCATGATGTTCAGCGAAGGTCCTGATGTATCTTTCATCGGGTCACCAACAGTATCACCGATAACTGCTGCCTTGTGAGCGTCGGAGCCTTTGCCTCCGTATTGCCCCGTCTCTATCCACTTTTTGGCATTGTCCCAGGAGCCACCAGCGTTGGCCATCGTTACTGCCAAAATGAATCCTGTAGCAATGGCTCCGAGGAGGAATCCGCCGAGTCCTATTGGTCCTAACAGAAGACCAACCACGACTGGTGCGATTACTGTTATCAGGCCGGGGAGAATCATCTCCTTCAACGCTGCCTTTGTACATATGTCAACGCATTTACCATATTCTGGTTTGGCTGTACCTTCCATCAATCCTTTTATCTCACGGAATTGTCGTCGAACCTCGTTGATTATATAGAATGCGGTTCTGCCCACGGCATCCAGGGTCAGGCTGCAAAAGATTGCTGGCATCATGCCGCCAAGCAGTATCCCTGCCACGACCCTTGGGTCTAACAGGCTAATCTCAGCAAACTTGATTCCCACCATCTGCGTATAGGATAACATTAAGGCGAGAGCAGTAAGGGCTGCTGCGCCAATGGCGAAGCCTTTACCTGTAGCGGCTGTGGTATTTCCCAGAGAGTCAAGGGCGTCTGTTCGCTCTCTGATTTCTGGAGGTAAATCTGACATCTCTACGATTCCCCCCGCATTGTCAGCTACCGGGCCATAGGCGTCGGTGGCAAGAGTTATGCCCAGGGTAGATAGCATGCCAATACCGGCGATGGCTATGCCGTAGAAATCTGCAAAGTGATGGGCGAGGACGATGGCAATAACTACAAAGATGATGGGCGGGAATGTGCTCATCAACCCGTTGGAGAGTCCTTTGGTTATCGTCGTTCCGGCACCAGTTTGCGAGGCTTCAGAAATGTTTTGAGTTGGTTTGTAGGCATACGATGTGAAATAGTTGGTGCTTTCTCCAATCAGCATGCCGGCGATTAAACCAGCAAGAATAGCCCAGAATGCTCCTAGTCCATCTGCCAGGAAATAAACAATGAGGAAGGAAAAAATTGCGGTGAGTATGGAGGCTGAGAAAGTGCCGCGCCGGAGGGCACCAAGCAGCGCTCCCATCTCTGGCTTATTACCTACTCTGACCATAAAAGCCCCGATAATCGAGGCTACAATTCCCCCTGCAGCTACCATTAGTGGGAGGTACCATGCGACGGCTGTATTGGCAACCACGCCGGCTGCTATAGCTACGGCGCACAACGTTATAGTAGCAATAATAGAGTCCACATATGACTCAAAGAGGTCAGCACCCATCCCAGCAACATCGCCAACGTTGTCGCCGACGAAATCGGCAATAACGGCAGCGTTTCTGGGGTCGTCTTCAGGAATTCCCTGTTCTACTTTTCCAACGAGGTCGGCGCCGGTATCGGCTGCCTTAGTGTAAATGCCACCACCTGCTCTGGCAAATATGGCTACTCCGGAGGCACCAAAGCCAAAGGCGGGGATGATGGCAAGAAAGTTAGGGTGATTGTGGAATGCAAAGTAGAGGATACTCAAACCGATTATGCCAATGCCGACGACACACATTCCCATTACAGCGCCGCCGCGGAACGAGACCTTTAGTCCCTCGTTTAGACTTTTCTGGACTGCTGCGGCAGTTCTTCCATTTGACCTGATAGCTATATTCATACCAGCATAGCCAGCTGCGCCGGAGCATGCGGCCCCGAAGACGAAAGCCAGGCTAACCCACCAGCCAAGACTGGGAACTATACCCAGGATGATAGCTATTACAACTACGAAAATCCCTAGTATTTGATATTCCCGGCCCAGAAAAGCGAGAGCGCCTTCTTTGATAGCTGCTGATATCTCTCTGATTCGTGCTGAGCCCTCATCTTGTCTCAGCACGAAGAAGGCCAAGTAGCCAGCGAAAGCTAATCCGAAGATTCCAGTTATTACAGCTATCCATACAAGATCCATTTGATTTACTCCTTTCTTTTGTTGCAGGCACTAATAAAGGAGATATGTCTTTAGCTATTAGCTCCTTTATTTGTAGATTGAGTTTAGCACCAGTTCGAAATTCTACTATATTTGATGTGTACCGTCAATTTTTGAATTTTTAGCAATTGCACCATTAGAACAAGTAACAGGAAAATTGGTATATGAACCATCACATGGTTTTAATAGAATGGCAGGACGCCAAATCTTTCCCTGGCACGCATGATGAAAAAGCTATCCAAAAACAGGGGTGGCTTTGCGCAAGAGTTTGGGCTATTTAATTGCAAGGGATGATATTAGTACAATCGTCGCCGCTAAACAAAATGACCCAGACGAATACAGGGATATAACCCTGATACCTAGAATTTTTGGTTCTATCAGGTTACCCCTTCTTTTTTAGAATTTGCTCTAACGTCTCCTCGAGTTCTTTTTGTCGTAAAACTAGCGTCAGGTCGCCGCGGGTTTTTTCGAGGATGCCACGAACTGAATCGGTTGTTCGCCTTAAACCATAGGTTATGGCGTCAGGAAAGTCCATGGTTACTAGCATAGCATAGATGTCATCCATCGTTGATAGTAATTCTTCGCATCGAGAAAGGTCACCTTGCCTCAAGCTATCTAGAAGGTAGCGTCTTAGTTCGCCGACTGTCTCACCCAGACCATTTAAGTAAGCCGGGTAACTGACCCCCAGTGCTTCTGGGTCGGGGAGTGATTTGCCAGTAGCTATGGCTAAAGTGGTGCTGGCCTCGGCAAATTCCTTCTGGGCGTCATGGACAAAACCAGCGTGAAGTAAGTCATTATGTTCCTGATGGATATCGCGGATTAACTCTCGAAGCGAGGTGCGTGCTGAATTTAGAAGTTGCTCAGCCCTGTCTTTTTCCTGACGGTGCACAGCGCGGATAGCATTGGCGCTGCAACGGATTATCTCCCGGCAGAGGCGCAGTGTATTTTCCCTCGCTGCATCCTTAGTGGCGAGATAGAGGCGAATCTTTTCAGCGATGGCCTCCAGGTTTCCTGTAGCTCTCTGTTTCTTACTCAATTCCTGCAACCAGTTGGCGTGTTGCCTGTTCTATATTCTGTTGAGTCAGGATAGCGCTGATGACTGCTGCTGAGTTAGCTCCAGCAGCTATGACTTGTGAGATATTGTCACTGTTAATGCCACCGATGGCAACTATGGGGATCGATATCGCCTGCCTGATTTGGCATAGCTGTTCTATACCAATCGCGGTGGTGCTCCCTTTAGTCGGCGAGGGAAATATGGAACCTACGGCGATGTAATCTGCTCCCTCAGCTTCTGCTTTTAGCGCTTGGTTTAAGGTAGCTGTGGAACAGCCGATAATCTTGTCAACAGGCAACTCTTTTCTAGCTGCCATCAAAGGTAAATCGGCCTGGCCGATATGGAGCCCATCGGCATCAGCGCCCAGAGCTATATCGAGATGGTCATTTATTATGAAGAGGGTATCGGATTTGTGGCATAAATCCCTCACTTTTTGAGCTATGGCTAATAGCTCACCTTTGCCGTGGTGCTTGTCACGAAGCTGAATAATCTTAGCCCCGCCGTGGATGGCTTTACTTGCTGCGTCAACCTCATCTTTCAGCCCTAGTGTTTGGGTATCGATAATGGCATAAAGCCCGGTTAGCCGTGCTATCTTATCCTGGCGTAGTACTTTAGATAGTAACACTCTCTCTAATGTATAGATGCTAAACCGTGCCTGCTCAAAATCCTTTGAATGCAATACTGGACTTATTTCCGGAAGTTTGGCTAACTCTTCTATGACTCGCAGTGCCTCTTCTACTCTTCTGGCATTAGCTGTAATAAGAGATGGCAAATCTTGTTGTTGGCTAACTGACTCAATCTTAGCTCCTACATCTCCCTCTGAGTTTCTTTCCGATAGGAGGGCTGCACCAAATTTGCTCAGGTTCCTGACCAGGCTATGACGTGTTGCCTTTAATTGCTGGCTTAAGATAGCATCGTCAAGGAGAAAGCGGGCGATATCTTCAAGGAAGCGCAATCCCTCGCTGATGCGGTTGCAATTGGCATCAATGATACGAAGCGTCTGGGGAGGCATTTTTTAGCTCCTTCAGGGGTTCAGGCAATTCACCTTCTCTAGCAGCTTGAATTTTTTGCTGGAGCTCAGCGGGCATTTCCATACCCATCTTTTGGAACCTTTTCTCTACTGTTCTACCGATATTGCGCGGGTCTTTATAGTAGTCCTGGCTCGGGAACATACTTGGCTCACCACTCTCCTCGTGTATAGTTTTAATTGATTTGTGATGGGCGAAAGTGGAAATAACACGCACTAGCTCAGCGTTGCCGCAAGCTGGGCATTTAGGCTCGAAAGACGATGAAACGTTTTTTGTAAAAAGGCTTGTTTTTTTGTGGCATGCGGGACAGAAAAATTCGTAGATAGGCATAATATTAAAACCTAATCAGCTTCTTTAGTAGATTCCCTCGTACCCCCGCTGGCTGGCTCTGTAGGCATTTCCCCCCTTTCCATCCTGCCGAGCGCCTCTTCATATTCTGGCGTAACCTTATCTCCCTGGCTCATTCGTTTATTCCATTCAGCCAAGGCCCTGGGGTCATTGCTTAGCAGTCCCTTAGTTAGCTGTGAATCGGAAAGTATATTATCATAGATATCCTTGTCTGTTTTATGCATGGAAAAGGTGGAGAACAACCGCTGGAGGGTATTGTTACCGCATTGTGGGCAAGGGGGTGAAGATTGAGAGAAGGTTGGAAGGTATATCATAACCTTACGCTGGCACTGACTACACCAGTATTCATAAATTGGCATTTGAGCTCCCTTGTTACTCAAATTGTAGCACAGTAGGCTAAGGTAAGAAAGCCGGTAGTA
>Ga0307380_10004731_pt1 | contig 18259 bp, 6 predicted proteins | sample UN3MG_FD_202239 | JGI IMG/M metagenome (GOLD analysis project Ga0307380, IMG submission 202239) | Soil microbial communities from Risofladan, Vaasa, Finland - UN-3 | ecosystem: Environmental > Terrestrial > Soil > Coastal area > Acid sulfate soil | place: Finland: Risofladan, Vaasa | collected...
TCGCTAATCCATCCTTCTCCAATACCTTCGTTATTGCACTCGTTAATGTACTCTTTCCATGATCTACATGACCTATCGTCCCCACATTTACATGAGGCTTCGTCCTCGCAAATTTCTGCTTAGCCATAACTTACCTCCACGTATAATAAACTTTTCTAACTTTTATTAAAGCCCACGACCGGGCTCGAACCGGTGACCTCATCCTTACCAAGGATGTGCTCTACCACCTGAGCTACGTGGACGCACTCAAATTTTGCATTTTAGCAGAAAAGTCCTTATTTGTCAAGTATTTTTCCATTTTTTTCTAAAAAAATTCTATTCTTTCTCAATTCTCAAGTAAAGGCTTTTTTAGGCTTTTAAAAAAATCTCTTTTTTATCTTGACAAAGAGAGAGAAAATCACTACAATATTCACAAAGTGACTTTGAGAAGGGCAAAACCTGAGCAATCAGGTGGCGCAAAGTTGCGGGTCTATTTTTATAGATTGCCGGACTGCCAAAGCACGACTTTCCTATTGATAAGTCCGGATTAAATTCTAATCATACCTTTACGAGAGTAGGTATTGTCGTTGTTGCACTTCAAAACAACTAACTTAAGGAGGTAGTATGAAGAAGTTTTATGCTTCCATTATGCTACTGCTTCTTGTCAGTGTGCCACTTTTTGCTGGCAGCATAACAAGAACAGTAACATTCACTGAGAACGCTCTCACATTCTCAAAGGTAGATGGCTCCGATGTTGTAGAACTTAAGGGTTATCCTGCACTTATAAATCCAGGCTCACCGAGGATTCCTCGAGTTGTAGAGCCTGTTTTAATTCCTGCAGGAACGAAACCTATCAGGGTAGAGATTCTAAGACAGGATCTCATAGACTTACCCGGTGTATACAACATCATTCCAGCACAGGCTGATGTCCCTTTACCTATGCCAGGTAAGACCTTCACACCCGAAGAGATTGCACCGAATGCGAAGGTCTATAATTCCGATAAACTGTATCCGCAGCAAGAGATAAAGGTATCAGGCTATGGAACAAAAGATGGATTCAGAATAGCACACATAGAACTCTATCCACTTCGTTACATTCCGAAGGAGGGTAGATTACAATTTGCGAGGAGTATAACATACAGGGTTACATACGAGTATGCAAAGGGTATATCAACTGTTCCTACCGAGAAGCAGAAGGAGATTGCAGCCAGTGCGATAAAGGGGTTTGTAGTCAATCCAGGTAACATAACCTCTTTTGCACCTTCTATTTCCAAGCAGGGTCCATCACCGTTAGTTCCTCCTGGATACTATGAGTATGTAATCATCAGTGAATCTCCAATGGACACCGTATTTCAGAGACTTGCGGATTGGAAGACGAAGAAGGGCATACCTGCGACTGTGGTAACGATGACCTGGATTAACGCAAACTACGCGGGATATGACCTTCAGGAGAAGGTCAGAAATTTCATCATAGATGCATATACCAACTGGGGAACTATCTATGTTTTATTAGGTGGTTCAGGTGACCAGAAGACAGGTGGACAGAACATCGTCCCCGCAAGAAGAGCCTGGTATACAACCTCCGGTGTTGGTGGCTACGCTGACGAAGACCAAATTCCTACAGACCTATACTATTCCGACCTTGACGGAAACTGGGATAGCGATGGTGATCATACCTATGGTGAGACTGGTGACAATGTAGATATGTATGCCGATGTCTATGTAGGTCGTGCATCTGTTTACACTGTATCGATGGCACAGAATTTTCTTTACAAGGCATTCACATATGAGAAGACACCACCCACTGCTTACATAAGAAAAATGCTGCTTCCAACGGGAATACTCTGGAATACTTATGAAGAGAGACCTATGCAGAATGCAATAGCTAATATGACACCTACCGGATGGTTTGATGCAAAAATGTATGAGAGGGAGGGAAATCTTTCAAGGCCAGCAATGATAGATTCAATGAATACAGGTTATGGAATGGGACACTGGGTAGGCCACGGAAATGAAGTAGGTATATACTATGGAGGTGGTTCGACCGCATATCTTACCTCGGGTGATGCCGATGGTCTTACTAATGGTGACAAGGAAGGCATAGCCATATCTATTGCCTGTTTCACAGGTGCCTGGGATGAGGTAGTTGGTGGTGATTGTTTTGCCGAGCATCTTGTCAACCGAGTTGGTGGTGGACTTCTTGCAGCAATGATGAATTCCCGCTACGGCTGGGGCGCTTATGTCGGGGGATATGTCCCCGGTCCATCCGAGCGTCTTGATACAACTTTCTATGCAAATATTTTTGAGCAAAACATATACCATCTTGGTGATGCGCATGGATTAGCCAAAGATACGTGGGTACCCTATGCAGATCAAGGACAGCAGTATGATATGACCAGATGGTGTCTATATGAAAACAATCTTTTTGGTGATCCCGAGATTCCTTTATGGCGTGGTGATGCTGGAAACTTAGCTGTGACACATAAAGATACAATTCCCCTGGGAAATCAGACGTTTGATGTAACTGTCCGAGATGCGGGGACAAATAATCTTATTAATGGTGCAACTGTTTGTATAATGACAGCTCAGGACACAATATACAGGGTTAAAATAACGAATGCATCAGGGGTGGCTAGCTTTAACATCGCACCATCACTAAACAATGATACATTATGGATAACCTGTACAAAATATGAAAACAACTATAAACCTAATGAAAGTTTTTCACTTATTATTGACAGCGATTCACCCAATACGCCTGTCATATACAGACTATTCAACTATGAAAAGACAAAAGACAAAAATCCTACTTTTGAATTCAGGTGCAAAGACCCTCAGAATGACCAGGTCAGATATTGTATATACTGGGATATAGATCCAGATTTCGGATCACCAGACAGTGAGATTACAGGTAATTTCCCCAGTGATACGAAAGCGAGCTATACCCTCTTTGTTACATTGATACAGAACGCGACATACTGGTTTAAGGTAAGAGGAACAGATTTTAATGGACCAAATTACAGCGACTGGTCGACTCCGCTGAGTTTTACAGTAGATACATTGCTGTCCAACTCACACTGGTTTCAGACCACCGCCGCACAGTTTGATGGCTGTAACCTCAACTCAGTAATCATAGAAGGGGATAGTCTTGTGATTGCACTGAACAAAACTGTCACACTTCTGGACGAGGGATTTGAGAATGCAGCATTTCCACCAACTGACTGGGCAAAGTTTGCGGGGCCGAGTAATGGTTCTTCTAATGATTGGGCAAGACAAACTGACCAGTATCATAGTGGAAATGGTTCAGCAGGCATCAAGTATGACGGTTCGTATACTGTAGATAGATTCCTCGCGACTAAAAACCTAAATTTACAGAATCTCGTGAATATACAGATTGTCTTTTGGAGCAGGGATAATTGGGCATCCTATTACAAATATCATGGCATCTTGGTATCAACCACATCACAGACAACTCCTGCTGACTATACGGAGGTGAGCAGTGTTGCTCCTACAGCAGAAGATAGCTGGGAACAGCGGGCAATTGACCTGTCTGCTTACGATGGAAGTAGTTCTATTTTTGTTGCTTTCAGACACAACGAGAGGGATGGAACGGACTGGTGGGTGGACGATGTGAGAATTACAGGTGATACCAAAGGAGATTCTGGTGTAGCGGAATCTACACCAATTGCATATATTGATTTTCCTGATCGTGATGGTTGGGATAAGGTTAAGTGGACTCAGTCGACAGTGAGCGATTCTATCAGAGTCCAGCTTGAGTATCTGAGTGGTGGATTTTGGGTGCTTATTCCTGATGGTGACCTCACTAACAATTCTACAGGATTTTTTACCAAGACCCAGACAGGCGAGGTGGATATTTCGGGATTGGATACAACGACTTACGATACATTGAAACTCGTGAGTACATTTTACAAAAAAGCAACAAAAGCCTCAAGCGATCCATCACTGCTTGACTGGGAGGTTGGAACATTTCCTAAGGCGACATTCATCACTTTAACTGCATTCGAGGCTACTGCTGGCAGGGGAGGAGTAAAGGTATACTGGCGCACGGAGAGTGAGGTAGACAATGCCTATTGGGTAATAGAGCGTGCAGTTGATTTGAAAGGTGAATGGGGTGTAGTAGGGACGACAGAAGGTCAGGGGACGAAGCCGACGCCAACGGATTATGAGTATATGGACGAGACGATAGATAAGGATGGAGAATATTATTACAGGTTGGTGAGTATAGATGGAGGAGGGAGTAAGGATGTATACGGGCCGATAAAGGTGAAGGTTAGCGGATTTGTGCCGAGGGTATATGCATTGCATAAAGTATATCCGAATCCATTTTCTCGTAGGTTGGTAATCGGGTATGATGTGCCGAAGGCAAGTAATATAAGTTTACGGGTGTATGATGTAAGTGGCAGAATAGTTAAGACACTGGTTAATGGTAAGAAGGCGGCAGATTATCACAGCACAGAGTGGGATGCAAAAGGAGATGGGGGTAAGTTAGTAGGATATGGCGTATACTTCCTTCGGATGGATGCAAGTGCTTACACCAAAACGCAGAAGTTGCTGTATGTTAGATAGGGTAAGGACAAGTTAAAAGTGAAAAGTAAAAAGTTAAATTTTGACTACACCAAAGGCGAAATTACGAAATTGGAAATTAGGAAAATCAGAAAATAAGAGCACCAGAGCACCAGTCACAAGAACACAAGAAAGGTGAATGAGTGAGGAACGAAACGGAGAAGGACAAGTTAAAAGTGAAAAGTGAAAAGTTAAATCTGAACGGCGAGTCAGAGCACCAGAGTACAAGTGTAGCCGCAGGCTTTAGCCTGCGAGGGAATAGTAAAATTCGCAATGACGAGTTTGGGATTGTCATTCCTGCGAAAGCAGGAATCCAGCTAATCATGGAAGAATCTATTAGAAATGTTTAGTCAGGGAGGAGCAAAGATGAGGAAGAACACATTCGTTATGCTTTCAATTTTTATTTTTCTTCTGTTTGTGAGTCAATCTGGTTTTAGCGAGACAATTAGGTTTCAAGGAAACTGGGGAAATCCTGGTATTAGCTTAATTTCTTCATCGAATCAAGGTGTCGACATAGTATATTCTTTGCAAGAAATGAGTCTCGATAAAATGATGCTCGAAGGCAAAGAGATGTACAATATCTCTATTCCAGGTGTCTGGCTGCCCAATGATGAAGGTGCACCAAATCTACCAGGAATTGGCAAGTATATAGCCCTTCCTCAAGGTGGAAAGGTGGAGTTGCAGGTTGTAAATATCAGAAAAGAGGTTTATGAAAACATAGAAATAGCACCTGCTCCAAAAATTCCTCTGGACACAGACGATTCTCCATTGGTTTACAAGAAAGATGAGAGTATTTACAACCAGAACGCATTCTATCCTGGCGAGCCGATAAAAATATCTAAACCAAAGAAGATGAGAGGTGTTGATGTTGTCATTCTTGGTATAACACCGTTCCAATACAATCCTGTAACAAAAGAACTGATAGTATATAAGGATATTCGTGTTCGCTTGAATTTCGTTGGAGGAAATGGTCATTTTGGTGAAGACAGATTGAGAAGTAAGTGGTTTGAACCTGTGCTTTCCAATAATATTTTGAACTATAAGATTCTTCCTTCGATCGATTTCATAGATTTTACCAAAAACTTGAATCCAAGAGCAGGGGAATGTGAGTACATAATAATCGTTCCCGATGACCCTGATTTCATAGCCTGGGCGGACACTATCAAACACTGGAGAATGCTTCAGGGAATCTTGACCGATGTGTATACGATTACCGATGTGGGAGGAAATACCGTTGCCGCGATTGAGACTTTTGTCAACAATGCTTACAATACCTGGAGTATCCCACCTGTTGCCGTTATCTTGCTTTCAGACTATCAGAGTTCTGGCAAGGCTTATGGAATAACATCTCCAAGTTATACTCACCCATATTCTGGCACTTATGTTACCGACAATACTTATGCAGATATAGATGGTGATAAACTGCCCGATATGAACTTTGCAAGGATTACTGCACAGGATAATACAGATTTAACAGAGATGATAAATAAGTTTTTGGATTATGAAAGAAATCCACCAATAGATGCGGGCTTTTACGACCATCCCCTTGTTGCGTGTGGATGGCAAACTGAAAGATGGTTCCAACTTTGCACAGAAGTTGTAAGAGGATTTCTGGATTATGACCTGGGGAAAAATCCGGCAAAACAATACAAGGTTTATGCAGGAACACCATCTGTTGGCTGTGCCTGGTCCACGGCAACAAACACAGCCACAGTTGTTAATTATTTTGGTCCTCCTGGTCTGGGATATATTCCTGCAACAAACCCATATACTTATGCTGAGTGGGATTTCGGAACTGCAGCAGGAATAAATAGCGTTATCAACACGGGTTGTTTTATCGTACAGCACAGAGATCACGGGCTTGAGGCTGGATGGGGGGAACCTTCGTACCGGACAAGCGACCTGCCCGGTCTAAGCAACACAATGCTGCCTTTTGTGTTTTCTATAAACTGCCTTACTGGCCGATTCGACTATGCAACCGAGGTTTTCAGCGAACATATGCACAGAATGCAGCACGGTGCGCTCGGGTTAATAGCAGCAACTCAGGTTTCATATTCGTTTGTAAATGATACATATATATTCGGGCTTTATGATGGTATGTGGCCCAATTTCGACCCGGGAAATGAATTCTCCAGCCAGCAGGATACCTTCCTTGTGAATCTGCGTCCGGGATTTGCAAGTGTTTCAGGAAAATATTATCTCGAGGCTTCCAGTTGGCCATACAATACTGGAAGTAAAGGTATTACATACGATTTATTCCATACGCATTGTGATGCGTTTATTACACTGTTTTCAGAGATTCCAGATTCATTCAAGATCACCCATACTTCAACGGTTCCTTTAGGACCGAGCAGCTTTACAGTAACGGTTATGGAAAATGATGGAACAACACCTGTCAAGGATGCTCTTGTGTGCTGCTGGTGTGAAGTTGATAAGGCAATGTGGGTCAGGAGTCATACGAATAGTTCAGGTCAGGTAACTTTGAATATCAACCCTTCACAGGCAGTAGATTCAATGTATGTAACAGTTACCAAATATAACCATTTCCGTTATCAGGGTTGTGTTAAGATGGCTTCCGGTGCTCCGTCTGTGCCGAGTTTGTATAATCTATTTGACTATGCAAGGGATTACACTCAAACACCTACTTTAACATTTTCATCAACAGATAATGAGGGGGATAATGTAGAATTCCGTATTTACTGGGATACATTAAAAACATTTGCGACTACAGACAGCGTAACAACACCAACCACATATATAAGTGGTGATACCGTTGCATACACATTTTTATCTCCTTTTACTAATGGTAGAACTTACTACTGGAAGGTTCGAGCAAGGGATCCAAGTGGTTCGAATTACTGGGGTGGTTCAAGTGCGGTAAGGAGTTTCACGATAGGGACTTCTCTACCCTCCGCCACCTGCACCTGGTATCAACAGAAGGGGACACAGTTTGGTGATGATAATCTGGTGGATGTGGCAATAGAGGGGGACAGTATTGTTTTGCCATCTGCTGGAGGAGTTGTGACTGACACTATATTTGGTGAGGATTTTGAATCTGGATTGCCAGCTAACTGGGCAGTGATAGACGGAAATGGTGACAATTACAAATGGACGGTTGGGACTACAGGGGACATCGGGTCTTACACTCCACCGAGTTATGGGACGCAATATGCATATTATTCGGATGATGATGCGGGGAGTGGAGTAATAAACACTGATGAGGAATTATTGTCACCGCATATATACATACCGAGCAATGCGGACAGCATAAAGTTAAGGTATGGATACGGGTTCTGGGTATACGAGAACGGAGAAACCTTTGAAGTCAAGGTGCGTTTTTACAAGGGTAGTTGGGGTAGTTGGAATACAATAGCTACATATACATCGAGTGGTAGTGGGACAGCGAGTTTGGATTTGACTGCTGACCTACCTGCTGATTCTGTGCAAGTTCAGTGGCTCTATCATGATGAGACATCTACGAATCACTGGGGATATGCAAGTGTTACGGACAATGTTTATCTTATTCGGAAGAGGATACTGAGCAATACAAATGGCAGCATTACAGGCACACCTGTTGTGTTTAAGGAATTAGACGATGTTTATACTCGCACAAGCTGGGGTGGTGTAATCTGGGAGAAGTCATTTGCAGGTGATTCCATATCAGTGCAGGTTGAGTGTCTTTCAGGTGGAGTATGGGCATTGGTGCCTGATGTTGATTTACCGGGTAATTCTAGTGAATTTTTCACTACAACGGCGAGTGGGATGCTCTCCATAAATGAACTTGATCCTGCGATATATGATACTATCAGGGTGGTGGGTCATCTATATAGAAAGCCTGGGAAGGCGTCGACTGATCCATCGCTTCTTTCCTGGGAGGTGGGTAATCTCACCGGATTTCTTTCTGTTACTTTAACGGAATTGGGAGCGTTATCAGGTAAGGCTGGTGTAAAGGTTTTTTGGCGGACGGAGAGTGAGGCAGACAATGCATATTGGGTAATAGAGCGTGCAGTTGATTTGAAAGGTGAATGGAGTGTAGTAGGGACGACACCCGGACAGGGGACGAAGCCGACGCCAACGGATTATGAGTATATGGACGAGACGATAGATAAGGATGGAGAATACTATTACAGGTTAGTAAGTATAAATGGAGGTGGTAGTAAGGAAGTATACGGACCGATAAAGGTAAAGGTTAGCGGATTTGTGCCCAAGGTATATGCGTTACACAAGGTATATCCGAATCCATTTTCGCGTAGATTAGTAATCAGTTATGATGTTCCGAAGATGAGTAATATAAGTTTGCGTGTGTATGATGTAAGTGGCAGAATAGTTAAGACACTTGTTAATGGTAAGAAGGCGGCAGATTATCACAGCATAGAGTGGGATGGAAAAGGAGATGGAGGAAAGAGAGTAGGTTATGGGGTATATTTTTTGCGAATGGATGCAGGCAATTACACCAAGACACAGAAGTTGCTGTATGTTAGATAGGGTAAGGACAAGTTAAAAGTGAAAAGTAAAAAGTTAAATCTGAGTACAGCAAATACACAGCGAAGCGAATATACGCCGAAGGCGAATGTACTCAACCTCAACCTTAACCTAAATCTGACTCTGTCTCAGACACAGAAGTATGTAAACTATGTAAACTGTGTAAACTATGTAAACTATGTAAATGAGAGAAGGAGGTGATTTGTTGTGAAGATAGGAAGACTACTTTTGATAATATGTATTCTTTTAACGCTTCTTGTATTTAATGCATACAGCCAGAGTATTATACTTGGCTCGAAGTTAATGGGCACAGAAGTGCAGCCCTTCTATGCTCCTTTTGGCGAGCACATAAACAGTTTTACCGTTGCACAAATTGGCGAGTATGCCGTTCTTACAGCCTGGGCAACCGATGGAAGTTCTGGTGAGATTTTCCGAACGAAACTCCGTGGAATGGAGGTAGATGGTTTCACACCTGCTTTAGGCCTAATAGACGAGTTCACAATTGCAGGTCCCGATGGAAATGGATATGTTCATTTGATAGCACATTCCTCGAGTGGTGAGTCTGATACTATTTTCCGCAGCAAAATGGTTGGAACAGGGGTTAATGATTTTATTGCACCAGTAGGAGAATATGTCAATGTAATTGACACACTTCTTGACCTGGCTAATGGTTATGTATATCTTGGTGTATCGACCATACTTGGAATCTTTGAGGTAACAGAGTTTCAGGCGATTCCTAAGAGGAATTATGTGCTTCTGAAGTGGCGAACGGAAACCGAGCAAGGAAGCTATCAATGGTTGGTGCAAAGGAAAGAAAAAGATGGAGATTATGTAACGGTTGGAACTGTAGAAGGTTCGGGAAATGTTTCCCAGCCCGTTGAATATCGCTTTGAAGATAAGGCTGTCCCTTTTGGAGAAGGATACTTCTACAGGCTTGAAAAGCTCGACCTGGGTGGTAATTCCTCATATTTTGGACCGCTGTTTGTTGACCTTTCCAAATCTGATTTCATTCCAACAAAAATGTTTGTAGGGCAAAATTTCCCGAACCCATTTGATAGAATGACCACCATCAGGTTTGGTATTCCGCTTAAAAACAAGGATGATTATGCCAGGTTAGCTGTCTATGATGTAACAGGAAGACTGATAAGAACACTGATCTCTGGAAAACTCGAACCCGGTCGGTATTCAATTGCCTGGGATGGAAAGGGAGAAAATGCCAGAGATGCTATGTGCGGAGTGTACTTCTGCAGACTTAATGTTGGAAGTAAGCAAGCTACGAAGAAATTGATTCTTCTCAAATAAATGAAAGAAAGAAGGAGGTGTGAGAGATGAGAAAACAGACAGTCTTAATGCTAATCGGTTGTATGATATTGGCACTCATCGTTATGGGTTTTGTGGGACAGGCAAAAAAGGATGCGAATGCAGCGCCCACAATAGAAAAGCGTATTGCAGCGCTTGAAGTAGAGATTGCCCAATTGAAGGGAATGCTTCAGGGTAGCCACAACCTTCAGGTTGTGAAAGAAAACGAAAAAGGAAGTATCAGTAAAGGTCCCGGTCCTGGTCCACAGCCCCTCGTTTGGACCGAAGGTCAGAGAGCATGGACAGAAGATGGTATAAATATGTGGACGGCAATTCCCTATAATGTTGGGATAAATACTCTTATCGCACCAGCGTTTGACCTTGACATAAATGGTGATTTGTGTGTCAGACAGGGAATATACGATGGAACAAGTTTTGGCTTGGCAAGTGAGGTGCTGGTTTCAGATGGACTTGGTGGTGTTTCGTGGGGAACAACACCCGGGGGTTCAAATGGATACATCTGGAATCAGTATGCGGCACCACAGTCTCCCGCAAGTTGGTGGATCGACGGAAAAGGAAAAGCTGTAAATGCAACAGCCAGCGATACCGCTCTTATCGGTATTGAAACCGCGACAGGTCGAGGTGTTTTAGGTCAGAGTTCTCCATTAGCAGGTAGTGGTGTAGGTGTTACCGGTATTGGAGGGTTTATGGGCGTCGTAGGATGGATTCAATCGAATTCAACTGTTGCAGGCGCTCTTGGATATTACGATAACATAGGGGTTTTAGGGCAGAGTAATGTAAGCGGCGGAGCAGGGGTTTTTGCTCTTGGTTTCGGAGCTGAAGGTGTCTATGGAGAAACCAATTCAAGTACGAATTTTGGGGTCTATGGATACAATGCTGCTATTGGCGGAGATGGTGTGTTTGGAATAGGTAATGCCGCGCTAGCTGCCAGTTACTGGGGTGGTGCAGGTGTCTCCGGAAGTAGTGATGATGTCGGTATTTTCGCTCATGGCTCGGCAGTCAGTTCACATGGATTAGTTGCGGTAGGAAATGGTGTTGGGGCTTGGACTATGGGAGGAGGTGCTGGTGCTGCAATTACAAGCTCTAATATTGGCGTATATGCTCGTGGTGATGACACTGCCGATAGTTGGGGTATCTATGCCAGAAGTTCTGGGTCTAATGGTGTTGGCGCTTTCGGTGTGTCCAATTCAAATCCAAGTTGTGCTTTGGTTGGTGCAAGCGCTGGAGCTGGATGGCATACTATAACGGGTGAAGATTGTGGTCTTACTGCTAACGGGCTCTGGTGCGGAGGTATGGGTTGGGGAGATGACCTCGGCACAGGAAGAGGACTTGTAGGTATTGGCGATGCCACTAATCTACCTTTAGGTATTGTCACGGCAAACGGTTCTGGTGTTTGTGGTTTTAGTTCGGACGCTACTGGGGTTTTTGGCTGCAGCGATAATAATGTAGGTCTTTGGGGATATACTTATAGTACAACATATGCTTGTATCCAGGGAGGTTCAAGTTCACTCAATACAAGCGGATTACTTGCTGTCTGTAATACGGGTTCCAGAGCGGTTGAAACAATTGGAGGAGACAACTTAGCTCTTGGTGAGTATTCTATGGGTGTTTTTAATACCCCCATTCAGAATGGCGACTATAATGGTTTGTATGTAGGTGCCAATGTAGTTGCATACGGTTACTGGACCCATTTAAAATCATCTAAAGGCAAAGACATTTCTACTGCTGCTATATTATCTCCAGATGCAAGTGTGGTTCTTTCTGGCACCGGTGAGCTTTCAGATGGGAAAAGCTCAGTTACATTCGATGAAACATTCAAGGAATTAATTTCATCAGATATTCCGGTAAATGTTATTGCAAGTCCAACAGAGGAATGCAAGGGTGTCTACGTTTCAGATGTTTCAAAAAATGGTTTTAGCGTTAACGAATTGATGTCAGGGAAAAGCACTGCATCGTTCAACTGGATTGCAATTGGAAGAAGAAAAGGTTGCGAGGAAAGACAAGTTTATGCTGAGAGAATCTTGAAAAGTAAGATAGCTTCTAAAGAAACTGTTGCCAGAACAGCTACTACCGTAAATACTGTAACTAAGAAAGAAAACGAGGTCAAAGAATTTAAGGTTAAAAAGGTTACTCCTCGGGGAAAGAAAGCTATTAACCTTGAAAAAGAATCTCTCAAAGGGACGGAACCTTTGAAAAAGGATATGTCCAAGTAGATAGGATAAATTCCAGTCGGGGTGCAATTCATCCCGGCTGGAATAGGAAATGCAGGAAGTGAAACGCAGAATAAGGAAGAGAGAAGGATTGTTACTTGCCAACGGTTGGGATTCATCTGCGATGAACGAAGATTGGTGCTTTCAGCACGGCGTGAGTCCCTTCGGACGGGAAAAACATGAATCGGAGTGACGGAGAAAGGTAAACGGAGAAGCGGTGAAATGGAGAGAGGTAGCCGCAGGCTTTACCCCGTGTAATAGGAAAATGTTTTCACATAATGGTATTACACAGGGTTAGCTTGCGAGGAGTATGAGATTGCTTCGGCAGAAATTAAGAAGGAATACTCGCAATGACGGATTAAACGAACTTAAAGTTAAACGAACACAAAAACCAGATAAACCAGACAAGGAGGTTGTACGAGTAGAAAGGCAGCAAACAGCAAACAGAACGAAAGGAGAAAGTGAAATGAAAAAGGTAGTTATACCTGCTATAATTCTATTTTTAGCGGTAGTGTCTTTTGCATCTGTTAGTTCCATTAAAAGGAATAGCAGAATACCATCCAGGGAGGTCTCTACAAAAGACATGCTGCCAGAAGGGGTAAGTATATTAGAACCCGCACCGGTAGTGAAATTTTCACCGGGTATCCCTGGATTTAAAACTATGCACAAGATTCACCCGGCACGCGAATTGAGTAAGTCTCTTATTCCACAGGCGGAAATAATCCCTAAAAAAACTCAGGAATGGTGGGACTACGTTGTGCGTGAAGGTTATGTGAATCCTGACCGCACGATGAAGTATGAGCCTGGTGAGATGGTTATTGAGTTCAAAAAGGAAATCAGAGGTAAAATTGCTAATGAATCCATTAAAGGAGCATTACATACAGGTCTTGGTTCCGTTGATGAATTGAATATTAAGTTTCAAGCGAATATGATGCAAAGGGCTATAAAAGAAGACCTTTCTCAGGACAGTCTTGCTCTGAAAAATAGCCTTGACCTTATCTATATAATCACTTTTTCATCAGAGAGCGATATGGAGGAAATCTCTGATGCTTATTTGGAGGACCCAAATGTTCATCTTGCTTCGCCGAACTACTATCCAGTACCTCACGACATTTCGGTTCATAATATGGAAGAATCGAATATATTTAATATACCCCAAGTAGGTGTTCCAAATGACCCCAACTATGACTGGGCACCAGAGATTATGAAAAGCAGGCAGGCATGGAACTTAAGTCATGGTTCAAGTTCAGTAAAGATTTGCCATATGGCAGCCGGTGGAAGACCGAATTATGCTCACACTGATCTTGACCGTAACTGGTCAGGACAATCAGGTGGTGGAGGTTCTATTACCAGCCATGCAACCGCCTGTTGTGGATGTATGGTGGCGGAGACTAATAATAGTACGGGTATGGCGGGAGAGGCAGGTGGTTGGGGAACGACTGAAGGTGTAAATTTTATGTATTACAATGTTACCACTGTCGCAAGTCATATAGCAGGCTTGAAATGGGCTGCGGATAATGGTGCCATCGCTATTAACCATAGTTTTAGCTGGCTTCCTAATGGGAACAATCCTGCAGGGCTTGAAGGTGCGATAAATTATGCCTGGGACCATGGCTCCGTAATATTTTCTTCTTCAGGGAATGACGGTACGCAGTTGATTGGTTATCCTCCTTATTATGGTAACGTAATTGCAGTTTCCGCATCGGATGCATCCGACCATTACTGCGGCTGGGCAACACATGGAGATTGGGTAGATGTGACCGCTCCTGGGGATGCACAATGGTTAATAGGCTATGAAGCTGGTGCTTCAGGGACTTCTTTTTCCTCGCCCCGTGCCTGCGGTTTGGCTGGATTGATGAAATCCTATAATTCAGGCTGGAATAATGTAACAATAAGGGATAATATTGAAAGAACTGCCGATTGGCTCGATTACAAAAATACCGGAAAGGAAGGGTTGTATGGTGGTGGAAGACTAAACGCTTATGAAGCATTAATGGCAAGGAATAAAAATGTTTCTGTGAATACTATTCTCTCCCCTGGCGATTCAGTATCTCCCAATTTTGCTGTTACTCCCGAGGTTATTGTGCAGAATAGGGGGAAACAACCTGAGTCCTTCCTGATTACCTGTGAAATTGATACCATTACAGGCTCTAATGTTTATACTGACACCAAATTAGTAGAAGACCTTCAGGAGAGTTACGATAGGATAAATAAAGGTAGGGTTTTAGATTTTGGTGACTGGACACCAGGGGGTGGTGGAGCTGAATATCAAATTACGGTGTACTCCAAGCTTGTTGGCGACCAGAATCTGGTGAATGATACGCTTATTGATACAATTTATGTTCGTGCAGGTGCTTCAGGGTCCACAGATACCCTTATCTACGATACCAATAGTCCTGCATATTACTTTTCAGATGCCAACCATTGGTGGGCTGTGAGAGGCACACCAGTTGCGCCCTGTTCTGTTATGTCAATCATCTTTTATGCTTATGGTGATGGCACCTATAACATCTATACATGGTATGATGATGCTGGTTTTCCTGGCTCTGTAAATACAGGTCCACAAAATTATAATAATTCAGGTAATGGTTGGAAGAATGTGAATATAACAGGACATCCATATTTTAGTGGTGATTTTCATCTCGGGTTCCGATGCCCTGGTGACCCTTCAGGTCCCTGGGTTATCACTGATGGTGGGCCTGGCACAGGTCATAGTTCTCACTCATCCGATGGCAGTAGCTGGTCAGCCTGGGCGACCTATAACTGGTGTATTCGTGCAGTTGTGAAATATCCACCTCCTCCTGTAAACGACGTAATGACCCAGTCTATTGTTGTTCCTATCGAACATGAGATTATAGGAAAACCTATTATCCCTGAGGCAGTGATAAAGAACATAGGTGCAAATGGGCAAAGCGGTTTTAATGTCACATTTAAGGCAGATTCTTCTGGCACCAATGTATCAACAAGCACCAAGGCCGTTTCCTCCCTTGGCTCAGGGGAATCCGATACTGTTTTCTTTGATGGATGGACTCCCAACTGGGAAGGTGGAACTTACAATGCCCGTGTCTATACCCAACTTGCAGTTGATGATGATAGAAGTAATGACACTGCTTATGTGAATGTGCTTTGCAGTTCAACGGACACCATTTACTACGATGATAACTCACCCTACTGGATATATACGGACAATAATTGTCATTGGGCTGTTAGCTTTTACCCGCAACAAGCCTGTTCAGTTATTGGAATGGACTATATGCTTTATGTTGGGGGTAATATAACTGATGCTCGAAAATGCACTCTTTCTACTTACGAAGCGGAAAATGATACCCCAACGACAAGGTTTTGGAAGAAAGGTAGGGTAAGTACGGTTCACGGGTGGAACACCTATAACTTTAATAGCGCAGAAAAAATAAATAGACCCAATGCCGAAGATTTTGCCATCGGTATTTGGACTTACGGATTGCAGGGAGGGGACACTGTTTGCCCTCGTCTTGACAATACTGACGAGCCTCCCTATCACAGTTATGCAAATACAGGGACTGGATGGGGGAGTCCTCTTATTTACGATATGTTCCTGAGAGCAAGGCTGAAGTACTATGGAAGCCTACCCATCGCTGATGTTGCATTAGTCTCCCTCGATGAACCAGAAGAATATGCTTTTGTCCATCCTGACAGACCTGTCACACCTAAGGTTACCATTAAGAATACAGGTACGCAGGATTTGACTAATATAAATGTTATCTGCAAGATCGATACGGGAACAGTGAATTTTTATCAGGATACGGTAAATGTTGCCAACCTTTCTGTTGCATATACAAATCAGGTGAGTTTCAACGACTGGACTCCTACCATAGTAGATGCAGATTATGCTGAAACAGTATGGGCAGTTGTTTCAGGAGACGGAAATCACTCAAATGATACGCTTTCTACTATGCTCTATTGTAGGGTTGTTGATGTCATTTCTTACAATGAAGAAACGTGGGGTTCAGGCACAGGTGCAGATTACTGTGGTGTGCGTTTTACACCTGAAAGACCCTGCAGTCTGGTTGGAGCACTAATCAACATTTATGGTGCCAATACGCCTGCTTGGGCGCAATCCTGTACTCTTTTTGCATTTAAGGATACACTGGCTCGACCCGCATCAAGGAGCTATTTTGATTTCGAAAGGTATATTCCCAATAATATTATCAGCAGTCCTCAAAATGGCTATGAGTATCGGATTCGTGTTGATTTCTCCAGTGCCGACATGAGTAGTAAAGTCTGTTCTACCGATTTCTGGCTTGCCAACTACACTCAAGAAAGTGCTTCTGCTGGATCTCTTTACACCACAGGTTCTGATTTGAATTTAGAAGATCCTAAAGGAAGAAGTTTGTTTAATGACGACAGAATGGCTGATAGTCTATGGACAGCACCTCTCTGGGTTGTTGGTAGTGATACAGTGCAGTGTAACTGGGAGATAAAAGCGTTGGTGAGATACTATAACTGGGCAGGTGATAAACCCGCTCCACCGGATGTAATGGTAAACAAAAGTGGTTCTGACCTCAATCCGTGGTGGTATGAAGTAACTCAGGATATGTATGGCAGTCCAGTGATTGTGGACCATTACGATTATTTCCGTGCTACTACTCCCGACTTTGTGCCTGGTATAAGTAGCTTTATAGTCGGCGGGCAGGACACATCATATATTGATAACAATCTGCTGCCGGATGCGAATAACTATTATTATCTTGCCTATGCCTTTGACGCATACGAAACCAAATCGAATAAATCCAATATGGGATATAAATTCGGAAAAAATCTGTATTACAATGCCTTAAAAACGGATAAAAACTGGGTTTCCTTTCCTTATAAATCCGAGTATACAAATGCCAGTGACATAACGACGGAGTTCAGTCCGAACGGCTCGTCTATAACGAAGATAACGAAAAGAAATGCAGACCAGACATATACGAGCAGGGTATGGATAGGACCTCCAATTGGATGGAGTGGCAATTTCGTTATAACCAAGGGAGAGATGTACGAAATTTCGGTGGCAAAAGATACGCTTATAACGCTATGTGGTGCTAACGACCCATACTATGCAGTTCCATTAAATGAGAATCCGGCAAAAACGGATAAAAACTGGCTGTCCATACCATACAATGCTGTATATGCAAATGCAAGTGACATAACGGCAGAATTCAGTCCAAGTGGTATTCCAATAACTAAGATAACGAAGAGAAACGTAGACCAGACGTATACAAGCAGAGTGTGGATAGGACCTCCAATTGGATGGAGTGGCAATTTCGCTGTCATAAGGGGCGAAGGTCTTGAAATATCAGTTGATAGAGATACAATCTGGACCCCTACCGTTTATACTAATAGTGGTGCTGGTCTTGGTCCCTGGGCTATAGTGGGGAAAAAGTCACATGCATCAATATTGTATAATACATCATTTTCTACCCCAGATTGGAAGGTTGAGAAGAACAAAATATTTACCTCTGTGCAAGACAATAAAATGGAGGGTGCACTTTTTGAAGAATCTGGCGGAGAATCGCACACACTTTATGGAATCATTGAAACACCTGAGAATTCATCAGTTAAATTCCTTTGTTTCCTAGCAAGTCGTCCGGAAAAGGCTATCAGTGAATCTTTTGTTGGTTCAGCAGCGGGGATGAAGGGGAGGATAGGATTTTGGATGGCTG
>Ga0307380_10004732_pt1 | contig 18253 bp, 14 predicted proteins | sample UN3MG_FD_202239 | JGI IMG/M metagenome (GOLD analysis project Ga0307380, IMG submission 202239) | Soil microbial communities from Risofladan, Vaasa, Finland - UN-3 | ecosystem: Environmental > Terrestrial > Soil > Coastal area > Acid sulfate soil | place: Finland: Risofladan, Vaasa | collected...
TAGGCCTCGCCCCCGGCCAACTCGAGCAACGAGTTGAGGAAGGCTTTCAGTTCCGGGCACACCTCAGCAGCGCGCCCAAGTCGTTCGGCGGTGAGCCACTTCCAAGCATGCCGAACCTTGTCGTAGTTTCGCCTGGGTTGCTTGGCTTGCCGGAAAAGCTCCTTGAGATGTTTCGACGGCGGCTTCTCGTGGTTGATTGCTTCGGGCTTCACGCCGGGCTTCTTCGCTTTGACGCCGATAGACTTCGCTATGTCATCCCAGAAGGGCATCAACCAGGCTTCAAGCTCGAACAGGGCGACGTGCGGCCGGAACTTACCCACGTTTGGGCATCCGGCGACGGATTCCTCAAGCGCCGCCTTGGCGCTGGCGGCCGATTCGAACGCCCCGTACACATCTGTCAGGCCGATCACCCCAAGCACGTCGTTTCGTGCACAGTTCAACTCAACTTGTCTGCGGAATTTAGCTCCAACGAGCTGGTGGTGCACCGGCTTGGTGTCGATCCCCGTGCCGGTGCTTGTTTTGGGTAGCTGTTCGCCAAGCCATTCGGAGAGCGCAGGCTTGAGCACTTTCTCGGTTTTTCCCTCGCAGAGAACAACGATTCTCATCGCCGCCCTCCGAGCTCACCCATAGTCCAGAGCTCTCCGAGGTTGAAGTCCTTCAGCCATGCGTCCAGGTCATCCCGATCTCGCGGCCGGACTAATTCGCTCCTCTTATCCGTTAGGTTGGCCACAACAAGCTCTTCAGGCTTGCACCATCGAACGAACTCGACACTCTGCGTGGCCACGAGGATCGTTGTCCGCGCCGACATGCTGCGCAGCACTGACACAAGCAACATGAGCCATTGAGGGTGAAGACTCAACTCGGGCTCATCCAACAGCACCAACCCGTCATCGGGCACGGAGTGTAGGACCGTCATCAGCCAGAGGAACCGGACAATCCCGTCCGAGAGTTGAGGCGGGTAGAGCGGGCTGACTAGGTCGGATTGATGCCAGGCGAGGTTGATCATGCCGCCGCCCGCGGGTGGAAACTCCAGCCTCTCGAACTCAGGCACCGCAAGTCTTATCACCTCAAGCAGCTCATTGTAGACCTGTGGCCGCTCCAGCCGCATCGTGTACAACGTCGAGTACAGCTCCTGCCCGTTCTCCTGGGGATTCGCAGACGACAACAACTGCTGTGGCCTTCGGATTGGTCCGTCAGGGTGGAACCGGTGCGCCTTCCAGAGCGAGATGCGTTGCAGCGCCTCGAGGAAGCGCTCCATCTCTCGATACTCACCGGTAAACCGGTGAACGACGCTCGTCGAGTCATGGGCAACCGGTGTTCCATGCGCGCCCTTTAGCCGAATCACGGTATCGGCCCGGTCTAGTAGCGTTTCATCGCTATATACATCGTCAGTATGTGTCAGCTTCCTCCTAAGTGTCTCCGATTCAATGAAGCAACCCGTCGCCCCCTCGCCTCGTAAGCTAACATCGTAATGAAAGGTTCTGGGCTCGTCGGCCACGCTGACGCCAAGCTTGATCGGACTAGTCTCGGCAGCCTGGTAGCGGCGGTTGGCCGGAAACCCTCCCTGCGGAGCCAGCGCGGAACTGAACGAAACGCCACTGTGTAGCGGGGTAAAGAAACGGATCGCCTCCAGTAGGCTCGACTTGCCAGCGGCGTTCGGCCCGATGAGCACGGTGAGCGGCGAGATTTCGCAGTCCACGCGACCGATGCAGCGGAAATCCTCAACGCGAATACGGGTCACACGCATGGGAACCGCTCACTGACGGAGTTGCTGTGACGCACACATCTTCATTACCACTCCGGCCCGCCGTCGTACGTGCCGAAGGCGGTCTTCATGGCGTCCATCATCTCACCCACGGTCGCGTCAGCCTTGGCGGCCTCGATCAGGGCGGGCATCATGTTGCGCCCCTCACGGGCATCGGTACTGACCCGCTTAAGCGCTTCGGCGTGGCGCCCGGCGTCGCGGTCGGCTTTTAACTTCTTGAGTCGCGCCACCTGCGTGTCTTCGGTCTTCTGGGTGATCTGCAGGATGTCGATGCCCGGCCGGCCATTCTCTACGAAATCCGTTATGCCGACGACCTTCAAATCACCGGCGTCCATGGCCCGCTGCTGAGCCAAAGCTGACTCCGCGATCACCCGGCGGAAGTAGCCGCGGTCGATGGCCGCCAGCACACCGCCCATCGCGTCGATCTGATCGAAGATGGCCAGGATCTTCGCCTCCATCTCGTTGGTCAGCTTCTCGATGAAGTAACTGCCCGCCAGCGGATCCACCGTCTGGGTGACGTTGGTCTCGTAGCCTAGTACCTGCTGCGTGCGCAGGGCGGTCTTGGCGGCCTGCTCGCTGGGCAGGGCCAGCGTCTCGTCCATGCTGTTGGTGTGCAGCGACTGCGTACCGCCCAGCACCGCCGCCATGGCCTGATACGCCACGCGGACGACGTTGTTGATGGGCTGCTGCTCGGTGAGGGTCACGCCCGCCGTCTGGCAATGCGTCCGCAGCATCCAACTGCGCTCGTTCTTGGCCTTGTACCGGTCCCGCATCACCCGGCACCAGACGCGCCGGGCCGCCCGCAGCTTGGCGATCTCCTCGAAGAAATCGTTGTGCACGTCGAAGAAGTAGCTCAGCCGCGGAGCGAAGGCGTCCACGTCCAGCCCGCGCTTGACGGACTCCTCGACGTAGGCCATCCCGTCGGCCAGGGTGAAGGCCGCCTCCTCGGCCGCCGTGGCACCGGCCTCCCGGATGTGGTAGCCGCTGATGCTCACCGTGTTCCACTGCGGCATGTGCTCCGCGCCGTACTCGATGGTGTCGATCACCAGCTTCACGCTGGGCACCGGCGGGAAGACGTACTCGTTCTGGGCGTGAAACTCCTTGAGAATGTCGTTCTGCAGCGTGCCGCGCAGCCGGTCCTGTGACACGCCCTGCTCCTGGCCCACCGCGATGTAGAAGGCCAGCAGGATGGCCGCCGGGGCGTTGATGGTCATCGAGGTGCTCACCTCGCCCAGGTCGATCCCGTCGAACAGCCGCCGCATGTCGGCCAGCGAGCTGATCGCCACCCCGCAGCGCCCCACCTCGCCCAGTGCCAGCGGATCGTCACTATCCCGCCCCATCAGCGTGGGAAGGTCGAACGCCGTGCTCAGCCCGGTCTGGCCGTGCTCCAGCAGGTACTTGAATCGCCGGTTGGTGTCGTCGGCGTCGCCGAACCCGGCGAACTGCCGCATGGTCCACAGCCGCCCGCGATACATGTCCCGGTGCACACCGCGGGTGAAGGGAGGTACGCCCGGCTCGGCCAGCGCCGTGGCCGGATCGAAACCGATCAGGTCCTCCGGACCGACAAACGGCTTTGCGTCCGGTTCGCCTTGACGCGGCGTTGCCCGGGCGGACGGTCGCTCTGCCCCTTCCGTCAGTGTCTTGGGTCTGGGACCACCCGGACGACAGCTCATCGCCTATCCCTCCATCCACCGTGCTTTTCGCTTCTCGATAAAGGCGGTCATGCCCTCGCGCGACTCGTCTTCGCCGAAACAATCGCGGAAGGCCGCAGGCTCGTCACCGGTCAGAAACGCCCTCTTGGCTGCGGCGATGGCCCGCGGCCCGCCGCGCACGAACCGCTGCCTCAGTCGCTCGACGGCCGCGTCCAACTCCTCAGCCGTGACCACCTCATCCACCAGCCCGATCCGGACCGCTTCCTCGGCCGAAAGCGGCACGGCGCTCCACACCAGCCGCCGACCCCAGATCGGACCCAGCAGCTTCAGGCTGCGCTGCGTGCCGCCCCACCCGGGGATCAACCCCAGCGACGTCTCCGGCAGCCCGATCTTCACCGTATCCGTCGCGATCCGGAAATCGCAGGCCAGCGCAATCTCGCACCCGCCCCCCAGAGCCGCCCCGTTCAGTACCGCAACCGTGATCGAGGGCAGCGACGCCAGGGCGTCCATCACCTCGTTGCCGCGCTGCGAGAAGGCGTAAGCCCGGTCCGCGTCAAAACCGGCCATCTCCTTGATGTTCGCGCCGGCCACGAAGACCTTGCCCTCGCCCCGCAGAACGGTCACCCGCACCTCCGGAGCACAGCGGACGGCCTCCACGGCCGTCGCCAACCGCTCCAGCGCCTCGCTGGACATGACGTTCAGGCCGCCTTCGGTCGAGAACAGGATCGTGGCCGCCGACCCCTCGATGGTCGCGCCGACGTTGGTGGGGCTGCTCATGCGTCTTGCTCCCCGGCACGTCCCCGGCAAACCCTGGGCGCACCGCACGCCTTCATTGTAGAGAAAGTCTCGAATCGGGTCTATCTGGCCGCACGGCGTGCAGGCCGCTGCTTCGGGGGGCTGAGCAAACGCTTCTATTCGTAGTCGTAGAAGCCTTTCTTTGATTTCTTGCCGAGCCGCCCGGCGGCCACCATCTTCCGCAGCAGCGGGTTGGGTCGATAGCGGTCCTCCCCCAGGTCGCGGTGCAGGACCTCCATGATGTCCAGGCACACGTCCAGCCCGATCAGGTCGGCCGTCCTCAGCGGGCCCATGGTGTGGGCACAACCCAGCTCCATGATCCCGTCGATGCTGGCCGGTTCCGCGACGTTCTCCTGCACACACGCGATCGCTTCGTTGATCAGCGGCATCAGCACCCGGTTGGACACGAACCCCGGGCTGTCGTTCGCCCGCAGCGGCGTCTTGCCCACGGCCTGGGCCAGGGCGATCGTACGGCGCAGCGTCGCTTCGCTGGTGTCCATGCCCACGATCACCTCGACCAGCTTCATCAGCGGCACCGGATTGAAAAAGTGCATCCCGATGAACCGTTGCGGATTCGACATCGCCGCCGCAAGCCGCGTGATGCTGATGCTCGAGGTGTTCGACGCCAGAATGGAATCGTCCGGCAGCAGGGAATCCACCGTCTTGAGGATGCCCCGCTTGATGTCCAGCCGCTCGGTGGCCGCCTCGATCAGCAGTTGCGGTCTGCCCATTTCCTGCAGGTTGCCGACCGCGTGAATGCGGGCCTTGGCCGCGTCCGCGTCGGACCTCTCCATCTTCCCTTTGTCCGCCAGCCGATCGAGCATCTTCCTGGCGAAGCCCACGCCGGCCTCCACTGCCTCCGGGACGGCGTCATACACGCACACCTCGAAACCCGACTGGGCGAACACCTGGACGATGCCCCGTCCCATGCTGCCGGCGCCGATGACGGCCACCGGTCTGCTCTTGTCCACATCGTCGCTCATACCATCGTCTCCCAGTTCTGCTCGGCGGCGGCCATCACGCCGCGGGCGATGACCAGTCGCTGAATCTCCGAGGTCCCCTCGTAAATCTCAGTGATCTTGGCGTCACGCAGCAGACGCTCCACCGGATAGTCCTGGCAGTAGCCGTACCCGCCGAAAACCTGCACCGCGTGGTTGGCGCACTTCGAGGCCGCCTCGCTGGCGAACAGCTTGGCCATCGCTCCGGTATACGAATAGTCGCCCCCGGTGTCCTTCAGCCAGGCCGATCGATAGATCAGGGCCTCGGAGGCGGCCACCATGACGGCCATGTCGGCCAGCTTCTCCTGGATGGCCTGAAACCCGCCGATGGTCTGCCCGAACTGCTCGCGCGTGTTGGCGTAACGCGATGCCTCGTCGAGGGAAGCCTTGGCGATGCCCAGGGCCTGGGCCGCTATGCCGATCCGGCCTCCGTCCAACGTGGTCAGGGCCTGGCGCATGCCCCGCCCGCGCTCGCCCAGCAGGTTCTCCTTGGGGACCACACAATCCTCGTAAACGTACTCCGCCGTGCTCGAACAACGGATGCCCAGCTTCTTTTCCAGCTTGCCCAGACTGAGGCCCGGCGCGTCGCGTTCCACGATCAGCAGACTGGTGCTGCGCGACTTCTTCGCCTCCGGGTCCGTGACCGCCAGCAGAACCGTCACGCCGGCCTCGCCCCCGTTGGTGATGAAGATCTTGCTCCCGTTGATGTGCCAGCCGTCGGCTTCCAGCCGGGCCGTGCACCGTGCCGCCCCCATGTCGCTGCCGCTGCCCGCTTCGGTCAGGGACAGACAGCCGATCCACTCGCCGCTGGCCAGCTTCGGCAGATACTTGCCCTTCTGCTCCTCGTTCCCGAACATCAAAATCGGATCGACGCACAGCGAATTGTGGGCGCTGAGCAGTACGCCCGTGCCGGCGCAGGCCCGCGATATCTCCTCCACCACGATCGAAGAGGCCACGCAGCCCATCCCCGCACCGCCGTATTCGGTCGGAATGGCGATGCCGAACGCCCCCATCTCGGCCAACTTGGCCCGCAGATCGTCGGGAATCTTACCTTCCAGGTCCCGCTCGGCCGCTCCCGGCGCCACCTCGCGCTCGGCGAACGTGCGTAGCTCCTGCTGCAGCATGCGGTGGTCTTCGTCCAGTTGAAAATCCATCGGTTCACTCTCGTTTACTAGACCGCTTGGGCCAGGACTTCCCGGGCGATGACTAAGCGTTGCATCTCACTCGAGCCTTCACCGATCTCGCACAGCTTGGCGTCGCGCAGATAGCGCTCCACCGGCATGTCCTTCATGTATCCATACCCACCGTGGATCTGGATGGCGTCCAGGCAGGCTCGGGTGGCCATCTCGCTGGCGAACAACTTGCACATGGCCGACTCGACCTTGCTGCTGCCGGTCGCGTCCTGCACGATCGCCGCTTTGCGCACCAACAGCCGGGCGGCATCGACCTCCACGGCCATGTTGGCCAGCTTGAACTGGATGGCCTGGTGCTCCGCCAGGGGCTTGCCGAACTGCTCGCGCTGCTTGGCGTAGGCCGTGGCCTCCTCCAGCGCACCACGCCCCAGACCGACGCTCAGGCTGCCGATGGTAATCCGACCCCGCTCCAGAACCTTGAGCACGTCATAGAAGCCCCCGTGCAGCTTACCGCACAGGTTCTCGGCCGGCACGCGCATGTCCTCGAAAGTCAGCGGCACGGTGCCGCTGGCCCGCATCCCCAGCTTGTCCTCCTTGGAGCCGACGATCAGGCCCTTGGTGTCCCGCTCCACGATGAAGGCGCTGATGCCCTTGTGTTTGCGTGCCTCCGGGTCGGTCCGGGCGGTCACGATGAACACGCCGGCCGCGTCCCCGTTGGTGATGAACATCTTGTCCCCGTTGATGACCCACTCGTTGCCGTCCTTGACGGCGGTGGTCTTCAGGGCTGCGGCGTCGCTGCCGCTGCTCGACTCGGTCAGCCCCCAGGAACCCAACATCTCGCCGCGGGCCAGCGGCGGCAGGTACTTCGCTTTCTGCTCTTGACTGGCGCCCTGGCGCAGGTGCCCGCAGCACAGGCCGTTGTGAGCCGAGATCATCAGCGCCGTGCCGCCACAGTGTCGGGCGATCTCCTCGATCACCACGCTGGCGCCCAGGTACCCCAGGCCGGCGCCGCCGAGGTCCTCCTCCACCATCAACCCCAGGAACCCGAGTTCACCCAGTTGTGCGATGACCTCGTCGGGGATCTTGCCCTCTCGGTCCCAGGTGCGGGCGCTCGGGGCAATGACCTCCGCCGCAAATTTGCGGGCCATATCCCGCAACCCGATCAGTTCTTCCGGCAGGCGATAGTCCATGGGATCATTCTCGCGAAGAAGCACAACTTTTTGCGGCAAAGAAGGTTGCCGCCGCAACGACTGCACGGAATGGAGTGCAGGCCTTCATCATAGCCACCGGGCGGAGACTGTCAAAGTACCCTAGCATGCGCCGTGCCGATTGCCCAACCCCGGACCGCCGACACAGCCGCGCAGGGTCACCCGACCCGAATCTCCCGCGCCACCCGGCTGATCGGGTGACCTTGGCCCTTGATCTGCAGCGCGTTGAACCAGCCGAACGGCGTGCGGTGCACGGCAAACCCACCTCCTGCAAACGCGCTTCGCTGCCCTTGAGGATGTCCAGCGCCGTCTGCGGCGAAGACAGCTCCACGAACAGATGGGCAAACGAATGCAACACAATCGTATCCACCTTGAGCTGCCGGGCCAACTTGGTGACCTCGGCTGTCGCTCGTTGCACGACGGCCATCGCATCAGTTTCGTCGGCCTTCTCGAACGCCGCGTAGACGGGCGCCCTCGCCGTCGGGTGCAGCACGCCTGCCATCGGCCGAGGTGTTCCCGCAACGCGAGGCGCGGTAGGCTCTAGGACGACCCTCACCTTCAAAGGAGCGACTACCATGCGCGCCGCACATCTCGATCGGTTCTTCACCACATCTTGCAGTTGTTCGTCCGTCGTCCTGCTCGCGGCAATCGCCCTGGCATCGGGCTGCGCCGCGCCCGGCCCGCGCGGCGAACTGCCGTTCGGCGAGTGGTCCGGCCGGGGCACGCTGGCCTACGAGGCCTGGCCAAAGCCCGGTGACGGCGAGCAGGAGCCGAAGGCCCTCAGCATCCACCGTTCCTATCCCACAACGCTCAGCATCCGCCCCGGAAAGATCGGCGACCGCGAGATCATCGAAGTCGAAATCCTGTCCGAACGCGGCCGCCTGGGAGAGGACGAGGAGGACACCCGGAGCCATCTGCGCCTGGCCCTGGTTCAGGCCAAACGCGTGTCGGACGCGACGGTCCTCTACCGCGTCGTGGACTTCAAGTACAACCCCGGCCCCGACGCCGAGTTGCGTTTCAACGATGACGCTCCGCCGGTCGGCGCCACCTGCACCGACGTCGGCGACGCCCGCGTGTTCCAGATCCCCTACATGGAAGGCTTCTTCGACACGATCCGCTTCCGGGCCAACCGCGCGGAAAAGTGGGGCGTCTTCTTCGACAAGGACTCCGGCCTCATCCACTGGGCCGAAACCCTGACGCGTAACGACTAGCCGCCCGGAAACGTCAGAGCGCCCCGCGTCAACGTCCCGGGCTTTGCATCCCTATCGCCGCTGGTCTACGATCCGCGCCCTATGCGGTGGCTGGCCAATCTCGTCTACCTCATCGGCGCGGCGTTCTACCTGCCCGTGCTCTGCTACCAGATGCTGGTGCAGCGCAAGAACCGCCGCGGCTGGCGGCAGCGGTTCGGACACTGGCCCATTCGGCCGTCGGACAAGCGGCGCATCTGGATTCACGCCGTCAGCCTGGGCGAGATCAACGCCACACCGCTGCTGGTGCGCAAGCTCGAACAACGCCTGCCCGACGCCGACATCGTCATCTCCACCACCACCGACACCGGCTACGCTCGGGCCTGCAAACTCTACGGGGCCGACCGAGTCTTCCGCTTCCCGCTGGATTTCAGTTGGGTCGTCGCCCGAGTGCTGCGACGCGTGCAACCGTCATTGATCGTACTGGTCGAGCTGGAGGTCTGGTACAACCTGGTTCGCACCGCGAGCGGCCGCGGCATTCCCATCGCCGTCGTCAACGGCCGGTTGACCGATAGGAGCCGGAAACGCTTCGGGCTGATCGCGCCGCTGGCTCGGGCCATGTTCCGCAGACTGACCTGGGTGGGAGCCCAGGACGAGCGGATCGCCACCCGGTTCCGCGAACTGGGCACACTCACCGACCGCGTCGAGGTCATCGGATCGGTCAAGTGGGACACCACCACCGTGGCCGACACCATCGACGGAGCCAACGATCTGGCCGCCACCCTCGGGATCGAGCCCGACGTGCCCCTGTGGGTCTGCGGTAGCACCGGTCCGGCCGAAGAGGCAATCATCCTCGACGCATACGCCCGGCTGCTCGAGGCCGGCGTGTCGCTGACCCTGGCCGTCATTCCGCGCAAGCCGGAGCGCTTCGACGAGGTGGCCGATCTGATTCGCAGCCGAGGCCACACCTGCATCCGCCGCAGCGAACGTCCCGACGCGCCCCCGACCAACGCACCCGTCCCGCCCGGCCACCCGGAGACGGTGCCCCCGTCAGTCGACCCCGGCCATGCGCCCGCCCGCACCGCGCCTCGACCCGTCTTCCTCGGCGACACCATGGGCGAGTTGCGCAAGTTCTATTCGCTCGCCAGTGTCGTGTTCGTCGGCCGGTCACTGGTGCCCATGGGTGGGTCGGACCCCATGGAGGTGGCCGCGTTGGCCAGGCCCATCATCGTCGGGCCGCACATGGACAACTTCGCCGCCCCCGTTGAGGCCTTCGCGGCCGTTGACGCCATCCGCGTCGCCGACAACGTGCGGACCCTGGCCACTGCGGTCGGCGATCTGATCGCCGATCAGAAGGCCGCCCGGCAGCAAGGCATCCGCGCCCGCAAGGTCGTCCTCGACAACCAGGGCGCCACGGACCGGACGGCCGATCGTCTGGTCGGCCTGCTGACACGCAAGTGACACATCCGTTGACCGACTGCTAAATGATCAGCGTCGCCGGCGGCAGGCCCATCGCTCGGCGCCAGACGACGAGCTGCCCGAGGTGGGCGCCCGTGTGACCGACCAGAACGTGCAGCACGGCGCAGCCCATGGTCGCAAACAGGTCGCGGTGTTGCTCGTCGGGCAGCGGGGCCCCAAGCGCCGCGTCGTCCAGCGAAGCAAGCCGCTCGCGAACGCGCCGCTCGCCGTCGGCCAGGACCTCGAGCAACTCCTGTTTCGTCGGATATGCGCCCGGATCATCGGTGGGTGTACTGCCCGTGCCGAAACGATCGACCCACTCGGTTGGCAGCCACGGCTCCAGACCGATCTCCTCGCCGATGCCCTCAAAGCTGTAGGCGATGTGCCCCAGCGTCCACGCCGGGTGGTTGGCCACACCCGCCGGCTGCTGCACCATCTGCGCGTCGTTCAGGTCCCCGACCAGCTCGTGCAGCGTCCGCATGTGAAAACGCAGGCTGTTAAGCGTTTCGTCTTTCATGTCGAACCTCCACCGGACGTCAGGCGCCCCGCAGAACCGTGAATCGCAACAGGATCATGCCCGGTCCTTTCCTGACCGACGAATGCTGGTGCAACGCGAAAGTGGAGGCTGCCCGTCAGACCAGGCGCCCGACTTTGTAGGCTGCCGGGCGAGACCGATCAAGCGATCCACACAGGCGCGGCGACCGTTGGGAAACACACAGACGCCAATCCGCGGCCCGAAGATGATCGGCCTGGCCAACGGTGCCACCTCCGTCGGGTCGATAGGCCCGTGGAAGGCTGTCGCTGAGCGCACAAGGTTCTGACGCGTCTCGGCGCCACGCGAGCCGGCCGGCCGATGCCCGCGCCTGCTTGACGCCCGACGCCCGACGCCCGGGCCCACTAGCGTACCGGCCCACGACGGCGGCACCAATCATCAGGAGTCCTTCAGCCCACATGGACCCCTACCTCTACCAATACGCCATCGGCGGCCTGGTCTTTGTGATCGGTCTGATCTACGCCGCCCGCCAGGGCTACGTCGGATTCACCGGACGCAAGGCCCTGCACCTGGCCGTCCTGATCGGCGGTCTCCTGGCCTTCGCCCGTGTCCAGGCCTGTCTGCAATACGCCCCCATGCAGACCGCCGACGAAGTCGCCCGCCAAGGCGGCATCGAGCGCAAGCAGGTCCCGGGCACGACGCTCGACTACGGCATCGTAGCCGCCTGCTTCGTCGCCATCCTGGCCATCGGCACCTGAGTCGGTTGGCGGGTTGAGTTGCAGGGCACAGGGAGGTTAGAATGTCGCCTGCAGGTCGTTGAGCCGATCGCTGGACAGAAGGTCAAACGGTGACGAACAGCAGTTCCGAGCGAGCCTTCGTCAGTCTGCAACGCGTGGTACGCCACTTGCAGCAACACACCCGCAAGCAAGGCCACCGCCCAGCCGAATCGCTGCAAGTGCCGTCCGAGCAGTTGGAGGATGCCCTCGCCGAACTACTGCGGGCCCGGGACGCCCTGCGCGACGCGCTCCAGGAGTCCCGCCAACGCGACGCCGAAGCCACGGCCCTGCTCGAGAGCGCCCGCGCCGTCTTGGAGTACCACGAATTCGGCGACGCTGCACGAACCATCTTCCATTGCTGCAAAAAGCTGATCGGAGCAGCCGCCGGCTACGTCGCCCTCCTCGACCCCGACGGCACCAACAACGAAATCGTATACCTCGACGCCGGCGGACTCCCCTGCGCGGTCGACCCCACTCTGCCCATGCCCATCCGCGGACTCCGCGCCGAAGCATACCGTACCGGCCGGGCCGTCTACGATAACAGTTTCCCCGACAGTGAATGGGCCAGACTCATACCGCCACAGCATGCCCCTCTGCAGAACGTCCTCTTCGCCCCCCTGACCATCAAAGGCAAAGCGGTCGGGTTGCTCGGCGTGGCCAACAAGCCGGGAGGTTTCACCGAGCACGATGCCCGAATGGCCTCCGCCTTCGGTGAGTTCGCCTCGGTGGCCCTGCACAACAGCCGTACCCTGGAATCGCTCGAGACCAGCGAGAAACGCTTCCGATCCGTCGTCGAGACGGCCGGCGACGCGATCGTCTCCGTCGATCGCCGCGGGGACGTCGTCTTCTGGAACGACGCGGCGGAGGAAACCTTCGGCTACGCCGCCGGTGAACTGCTCGGAAAGCCCCTCGTCACCGTCATACCCGAACGATTCAGAGAGGCCCACCGTGAAAGAATGCAGCGCCTCGTCTCGGGGCGGGCCGGCAGGATCATCGGCCGGCCGGAAGAGACCGTCGGCCTCCGAAAGAGCGGCGCCGAGTTCCCCATGGAGTTGTCCGTTGCTGCCTGGCAAGTGGGAAACGAGCCCTTCCTGACCGGAATCATTCGCGACATCAGCAGACGCAAGCGCGCCGACGCGGCCCTGCGAAAAGCCCGCGACGAGCTGGAAACACGCGTGGCCGAACGCACCGCAGAACTCACCCTGGCCAACCTACAGCTTCGCAATGAGAACACCGAGCGCCGCCGCGCCGAGGCCGCCCTCCGGGAATCCAGAGCCTTCCTCCAGACCGTCATCGACGGAATGCCCGAGCCCGTCCTGGTGATCGACCGCGACCATCGCGTCGTGCTGGCCAATCAGGCCCTCCGCGACGATTACCCCGGCAAGGATCCGGTCGCCGACCGTCTGGCCTGCTATCAGGTCTCCCATCATCGCAACGCCCCCTGCGGCGCTCCCGAACACGTCTGCCCCCTCCCGGACGTCGTCGCGACCGGCGCGCCGGTGACCGTCACCCACACCCATTGCAATGCCGACGGCAACGAGGCCGTCGTCGAGGTCATCGCGGCGCCCATCTTCGACAAGAAGGGCCGGGTCGTGCAGATGATCGAGTCCTGCCATGATATCACCGCTCGCGTGCGGGCCGAGGAACAGGCCCGCCAGCGCCAGGCGGAGTTGGCACACGTGGCCCGACTGGGCATCATGGCCGAGATGGCCACCGGGCTGGCACACGAACTCAACCAGCCCCTCTCCGCCATTGTCGCCTACATTCATGCCTGCCTGCTGCGCATCCGCTCCGGCGCCGCGGATCCCGCCGAGCTGCTGGACAACATGGAGCGGGCCGCCGCACAGGCCCAACGTGCCGGCGACATCGTCGACCGCATCCGAGACTTCACCTGCAAAGGTGAAGCCCGCCGAACGGAGGTGAACATCAACACGCTCGTACGGGAAGCGGCCGATCTGGCGAAGCCCGAGGCGCGGCGCTGCGGCGTCCGGGTGCACCTGGACCTCGACGAGCTGCTCGCCCCCGTCGTCGCTGATTCCGTCCAGATCGAACAGGTCATTGTCAACCTGCTGCGCAACGCCTTGGAGGCCATGAGCGAGAACGGAAACGACGACCGGACGCTCACCATCCGGACTTCGATGCTCGGCACGGAGTCGGTCCAACTCGCCGTCCGCGACACCGGCCCCGGCTTGGCCGACGAACACGCCGAACGCGTGTTCACCCGGTTCTTCACCACCAAGGCCGATGGAATGGGCATGGGCCTGTCAATCAGTCGATCCATCATCGACACCCACGGCGGGCGACTCTGGATGACCCCCAATCCCGACCGCGGCGTCACCTTCCAGTTCACCCTGCCCGCCGCTCCCGGAGATCTCCAAGATGACAACTGACCCGACCGTTTTCGTCGTGGACGACGATCAAGCCATTCGAGAGTCCCTCCATCGGCTCATGGAATCCGTCGGCCTGGCGGTCCAGACCTACCCCACGGCCGAGGCGTTTCTGGAGAGCTATGATCCGGCCAGGCCCGGATGCCTCGTGCTCGACATCCGCATGCCCGGCATGACCGGGCTCGAGTTGCAGGAGAAGCTCGCCCGAGACCGGATCACCATGCCCGCAATCATCGTGTCCGCCCACGGCGACGTCGAGAAAGCGGTCCAGGCCATGAAAGCCGGCGCCGTCGACTTCCTCAAGAAGCCCTTCAGAGCCGAAGTCCTGTTGGATCGTATCCGCCAGGCCCTCGACCTGGACGCCCGGATTCGGCGAAAAGCGGCCGAGCGCGCCGAGATCGCCGCCCGATTCGACCTGCTCACGCCGCGTGAGTCCGAGGTCCTGGCCCTCCTGGTCGACGGCAAGGCCCCAAAGGAAATCGCCTTCAAGCTCGGCTTGAGTCGCAAGACCGTCGATGTGCACCGCGGTCACGTCATGACCAAGCTGCGCGCCGACTCCGTGGTCGACTTGGTGCGAATGGCCCAGATCCACGCCGCCGCCGAACCGACTGCCGCTTCCAAATTCCCCTAGGCCAATCCCCAATTGCACCGGCCACTGCCGGGAATCATAATTATCAAGTGAAGGGAGCACCCAGTGTTTCAGGCCCGGGACTGGCCGTGGTGTTGATCGCCGGTGAGTGCCGGGAGCCTCGGCCGGAGCGAGTGGCAGAGAGAGCCAGAATCGCGGAGAGACCCAGGGGACCAGTAATCTTGGGCCGGAAGCGGCAGGGGGTTCGGGACAGGCCTGTGCTAGCGAACGCCTGTCTCGAAATCCCCTGTCCCACGCACGCAACAGTGAGAGCCGACGGGGCCTGGTGAGGGAGGAGAGGGCAATCGGGTGTCCCTCGGCCTGTCTGGCCCCCGCGGTCGCCCGGCGGTCAATGCGCCTCGTCAACAGATGACGGTGCAACGGAGCCGAGGCCTGCGCCGGGCAATGCGAACGCACAATGCAAAGGTGAAGCCGGGCCGTGGTCCCGGCTTGGACATCACCCGTTTCAGCAGTCTGACGTGTTTGTTTCTGCCCCTCCTCTTCCCCCTCCGAAGTGTCACGGGCCCGGCCGGGGAACTTGGGTGACCCTCGGCCGGCCCCCCGTTACTTCTATCTCTTCGCCAATCCGGCAACGTTAACCGGAACCGCGACGCCTACCCCGGGCTGATCGTCATCGCACCGAGAGCGGCGCTCCCGCGTTTTGCCCAACGTACTCCTCGACGATCGCGTAGAACTCACCCGGCGTCGAGAGGCGGTTCATTCGCTGCCTCAGCCGCCTGCTGCGCGGCAGCATCCGGGCGTACCAACTGACCCGCTGGCGAAACTCGACACAAGCGAACCGGTCGTCCCGGTAGCGACGAAGGTTCTCGAAATGCCGAACGACGGCGGCCACACGATCCGCCACCGTGGGAGCCGGGGGGACCTGCCCCGTCGTCAGATACGCATGCGTGTCGCGGAAGATCCAGGGATCCGACAACACCCGACGCCCGATCATCACGCCCGCGCAACCGGTACGGTCCATCATCCGCTTGGCGTCCTGCGGCGACTTGATGTCACCGTTGCCCACCACGGGAATGCCCTTCACCGCATCAACCACCGCGGCGATCCCCCCGAGGTCCACACTGCCGCCGAACCGCTGCGCCCCGGTCCGACCGTGCACGGTCACCGCACAGACCCCAACGCCCTCCAGCATGCCCGCCAACCGAGGCGCCACCGGCTCCGAATCGTCGCAGCCCAGGCGCATCTTGACGGTCACCGGCCGATCCACCGCGTTGACCACGGCCTGGGCGATCCTCGTCGCCCGCTCCGGATCGCGCATCAACGCCACGCCGCCGTCCTTCTTGACCACCTTCTCCGCCGGACAACCCATGTTGATGTCGATCACCTCCGCCCCGTGATCCCGGGCCCAGCGGGCGCCGTCGGCCATCAGCTCGGCGTCGCAGCCGTAGAGCTGCATGCACAACGGATGATCCTCGGGGCAGGTGGCGGCCAGTTCCCGCGAACGCCGCGTCGCCCGGAGCAGGCCGTGCGGGCTCAGCAGGTCGGTGCAGGCCAATCCCAGCCCGCCGATCGACCGCACCACCAGACGGAACGACAGGTCGCAATACCCGGCCATCGGCGCCAACAGAAGGTTGGTCGCAAGTTGGAAATCGCCAATGCGCACAACTCACCCATCCACAACCATCGCCCGCCCCCGGGCGGCGACCGATCTCGCAAAAACGCATCGAGACCCCGCGCTCGCCCTTCGAGCCCGGCTTGCGGGCCCCCCGCCGCGGACGACGATGCCGACCACCATCATATGCCGCCCGCTCGCAGCGCGGGAGCGGAACTGGACTTTTTACCGCCAGCCCGTAGCCTTCGCCGCCCGGAACAGATACCTTGCCAGCCGTCGCAAACGAACACCGTGCGCCGAGAAGGACGACCCACGTCATGTCACACGCCTACGCGAAGCTGCTCGAACGGATCAAGGACATCGGCCGGCTCCAGGCCATCGAGGCCCTCCTCGAATGGGACCAGGACACCTTCATGCCGCCCAAGGGCGTGGGCTGCCGGGCCGAGACCTCGGCCCTCGTCGCCGGGCTCAAGCACGAGTGGCGGACCGATCCCCAGGTCGGCGAGCTACTCGGCCAATGCAGCGACGAGGACGACGATCCGGTCCGGGCCACCAACATCCGCGAGACCCGCCGCGTCTACGAACGGGCCGTAAAGGTGCCCACCGAACTGGTCAAAGAGATCGCCCGCACCGCCGCCCTGGCCAAGGACGCCTGGGGCAAGGCCCGGGAAGCCTCCGACTTCGGCGCCTTCGCACCCGCCCTGTCCAAGCTGCTGGACCTGAAACGCCGCCAGGCCGAGCACATCGGCTACCAAGGCGAGCCCTACGACGCCCTACTGGACGAATGGGAGCCCGGGGCCTCCACCGCCGAGATCGCCCGAGTCTTCGCCGACCTCCGCGGGCAACTCGTCCCCCTGGTCCGGGCCATCGCCGACGCGCCCAAAAAGCCCGACTTCTCCATCCTCCAGCGGCACTATCCCCGCAGCATTCAGGAAGACCTCGGGCGAAAATTCGCCGCCGAGATGGGCTTCGACTTCGACGCCGGCCGCCTCGACGTCTCCGTCCACCCCTTCTGCACCTCCATGGGCTGCCAGGACGTCCGCTTCACCACTCGCTACGACGAAAACTACCTGCCCGGCGCCCTCTTCGGCGTCATGCACGAGGCCGGCCACGGACTCTACGAACAGGGGCTCGACCCCGACCACGCCTTCACCCCCATGGGCTCTTTCATCTCGCTGGGCATTCACGAGTCACAGTCCCGCTTCTGGGAGAACCAGGTCGGCCGATCGCGGGCCTTTTGGGAGCAGCACTTCCCCGATGCCCAAGAGCTCTTCCCCGACGCGCTGAAGGACGTCGCCCTCGATCAGTTCCACGCGGCCGTCAACACCGTCACGCCCTCGCTCATCCGCGTCGAGGCCGACGAGGTGACCTACAACCTGCACATCATCGTCCGCTTCGAGATCGAGCGGGAAATGCTCAACGGAACGCTGGACGTAAAAGACATCCCCCAGGCCTGGAACGCGCGAATGGCCGATCTGGTGGGCATCACCCCGCCCGACGATCGCCAGGGCTGCCTGCAGGACATCCATTGGTCCATGGGCATCTTCGGCTACTTCCCCACCTACGCCCTGGGGAATCTCTACGCGGCCCAGTTCTTCGCCGCGGCCAGGAAGGCCATGCCCGATCTCGACGACCGCATCCGCGGCGGCGACCTGCTCACCCTGCGAAACTGGCTCAGAACCAACATCCACCGCCCCGGCATGCGCTACCGGGCCGGCGAGCTGTGCCGGCGCGTGACCGGCTCAGCCCTCTCCATCGAGCCCCTCATGGAATACGTGAACGGCAAGTTCCGCCCCATCTACGGCCTGACCTAGCGCCGCACGGGACGACCGCGTCGAGCCGATCGACCGGACGCAACGACACACGATGACCAACCACTCACGACGCGATGGCTTCCTGACGCTGCTCCGGGCCGGCACGCTCGCATTCGTTCTGACCGGCGCGCTCGGTCCTACCGCGGCCCTCTCCGCTCCACCCACCACGACCCAATTGCACAGGGCCGCCCGCGACGGGAAATACGCCGACGTCAGGGCCCTCCTCGACGCCGGCGCCGACGTCAACGCCGCCACCGTCGACGGCAGAACGCCCCTCTACGACGCCGCCCTCTACGGACACCGAGCCACGGCCGAGCTGCTCCTCAACCGCGGCGCAGACGTCAACGCCCGCACCAAAAAGGGTTGGACGCCCCTGCACATCGCCG
>Ga0307380_10004734_pt1 | contig 18246 bp, 32 predicted proteins | sample UN3MG_FD_202239 | JGI IMG/M metagenome (GOLD analysis project Ga0307380, IMG submission 202239) | Soil microbial communities from Risofladan, Vaasa, Finland - UN-3 | ecosystem: Environmental > Terrestrial > Soil > Coastal area > Acid sulfate soil | place: Finland: Risofladan, Vaasa | collected...
GATATCGACATGGCCCACGGGAGTATTCAGCTTCTGTTACGGCAGCAGATGGAGACGGACACTGCGACCTACGCATTTCTACGGGATGTTGTGCGGACCAATGTCGAGCAGGCCCAAGCTACGGAGGAATTCCTTTTCAGTGAGAAAGGGTTGATGTCCACCGGCTTGAGTATGCTGGGCGCTGGGGGCTTGATGGGGTTTGTTGGATTGATGCGAAAGCGACCGCAGGACTGGACCCCCGAAGACGTGCAGGCAGCTATTGTCTCTGCGGAGGTTAAAGCGGACACGGTCATTATGGGCAAGGATCAGCAGTTGGCGGAGTTGGTGACGAAGGTACAGAAGTTCCTTGACCTTCGACAAACGGACGGAGAACCACTTCCGATGGCTTCCGTATTGAAGGAGATCCTTGGGAAGAAGCAGAGTCCGGAACTTCGTGAGACCGTCGCCAAGGTGAAGGCTACTATAGTTTAGGAAGGAGGCATGGGTATGAGTTTATATGAGAGAATACAGGGCAAGATCAAAGGCTTACAGAAGCTGGAGACCCTTGCTAAGCGGCTCGATGACGCAGAGGGCATAGATGAGTTCCTTCCATCGGTCTTGGGAGAGGGGCTCCTCCTGCATATTTCGTGCTATGAGGATTTGCACCGGGTAAGGTGTTTCTTGCGGGAAGCCCTTGGGACATGGGCCGACAAGCAGACCAGCATTTGGTATTCGATAGGGCGTGCCATATGTGAGTGGCGGTCTCCGGATGGACTAGTCCGAATATGGCTACAGACTTCCATCGAGGATTTCCCCGAACAACTCAAGGGCGAGCATTGCCGCTTTGTGAGTGATGGGGTAGTAGAAAAGAGTTTCAGTTTTGTTTGTGAGAGGCCATAGTGATGAGTGAGCAGAAGCCGAGTGTGAATCCTACCGTGGGATGCACGGCAAACACTCTACCAGCGATCCCGGATGACTGGGCGGCGCTGGGGGCGGCAACTGGATACGACCCCAAGCTCGCTAGGGATTTGCGGATATTCGCCGTTGGACCGAGTGGAGAGGGGAAGACTACCTTCATCAACTCTATTCCCGATAACCTGATTTTGGATTTTGATGGTGGGGCCAACGCATCGCCCGGGAGCATTGCTACACGGATTCCTGTCCCCGACTATGAGAGGTTGGAGGCGATTATCGCAAAGCTATTGGCTGACGCAAAGGCCAACTGCCGCCACTGGCATCGCGTGACGTTTGATACGGTTGATGAGGATGTCAGCCTGACCAAGAAGCAGTTGGAGCGGGAGAAGCAGGTTGATGACATCACGGAGTTTGGCAGCCTGGGCCATGGCTACAACTTAATCCTCGGGCGCTTGTGGTCGAAAGTGCGAGACTTGGAGGAGGCCGGGTATACATGGGCCTTCGTCGGGCACCTTAAGACCAAGACTGAAGTGAATCCCGTCACGAAGAAGGAGGAGACCAAGCTGCGGGAGGCAACGTATCCTTGTGTGGCAAAGAAGATCCTCACTCGGAGCGACTTCAAAATCACCATTTACAAGATGCTGCAAACGACGGACGTAGTAGAGAAGAAGAACATACCCGGTAGAGGAATCATTTCGGTGAAGACGGGCACCGCCCAGAAAGATGTGTACTTCCTGGATACCATGACTACGGATGCCCGCGACTGCAAAAGCCGGGGTGTCCCAACTATGCCTAGGAAGATTGAGATCCCCCTCGTTGGAGGATGGGCAGAGTTTGAGAAGCAATACAACGCGGCGGTCGAAGTAGCCCGCAAGTAGCAGCAATTTTTTAAACCAGTAGTAGGAGACCAGAAATGTCGGATTTGAATTTTGAACAGCTTCTCGCTGAGCACAACAAGGACTACAAGGAGGCGAAGGAGTTCAGTGACTGGATGCCCCCGGATGGTGACTACACGGTCGTCATCAAAGGCTGTGACAAGGGTGTCAGCACGAAGGGCGATACGCCGTTGCTCTGGTGGAAGCACACCGCCGAAATCCTGGCCGGGGAAGATCCGGGCTTGATGGGCCGTGAGTTTACATCCCTCTTCGCGTCCTCCCGGTCCTATGGTTCGGCCAAGAGCCAAGCCAAGGTCATCACTGGTGGCGTCTCGGCCCCCGATGACGCATCCGGACTTGACGCTGTCCTGATGGGAGCCACAGGCGCTGTCCTCCAGGTGCAGATCAAGACGCGGACCTCCACGAAGAATGGCAACGACTACACCAACTGCTTCTACCAGGAGTTGGTCGATACGTCCGCCGTGGAAGAGGCCGAAGAAGCGGGAATGCCGGAAGAGCCTCCGCAGGGTACGCCCGTAGACGAGAATGGCGACCCTGCATAACGAAACTCTCTCATATCACCCGAGCCTGGGGGTCTACACTGACCCCAGGCCCCTCCTTGGAGGAGAAGAAATGAAAGTACCGATGAAGCCACCAGCGGGCACCTGTTTGGTTTTATGCAATGCCCACCTTGATGAGTTTGATCCAGAGGTCGAAGAGATATGTTGCAGCTACAAGGAAGCGCTGGACTACGTAGAGGCGACGATAGACGAGGAGCCTGGGAATCTCTACATGGTTGTGCGGATTGAAGAGCTTTGGTTCCACGAAGTCAAGGTCAAGCGCCAGACACGCGGTGGGACACACAAGTGGAGCAAACCCGTGGTGATGCGATGAAGCTTGCCACAAGAGCTTGGTTAGAGGTCCTTGCCAAAGCAGACCCGGATAAACCAATAACTTCTTTGGAGGAGAAAACCCTCTTTAGGGCTGGGATGAGGAAGGCAGAGATTCTACTGGCTAGACGAGTTTTGAAAGAAGAGGCCATCAATGGTTAGAGTGCCAATCACCATGTCGGTTCATGTGCAGCAGGGGAAGGCAACAGGCTACTACCTGATCGCCAAGAGTCTGTTTCGGCAGAAGGTGGTGCTGGGCAGGCGGCAATTCGCCGGGTACAGTGACGGTTTGATTTTGACGGTCGGGGGCATCGAGCATTTCGAGTGGGATTCGGTGCTGAAGATGGCTGTTAACCTCCCTGTGCTTGGCGATCGGCCGGTGAACTGGCTCATGCCCATCTCCCAGTATGCCTCCCCTGGGGGCTTCCGGATGTACTTGCCGGGCAAGCTGCTAATGCCGACATCTGCGGAGGAAACTATGACGAATCTGTATGGCGAATGGGAGAAAGTCACAGTAGCCGATACAACTCTCTATTACCTGCGTGTCCCCCTGATTGGTGGGGATGTGCTTCTTGGAAGGAGGAAGCTCAAAGATGCCAACAAATGATAGTACTTTTGTATGCAGTGGTTGTGGTCTTACCTTATTCACCCAGGATGCTGTCGATATAGAACCAGATGGTATTCTGCTTTGCAGTGTTTGTTCTGGGGAGAAAGATACAAATCCCAAGGATGGCGTAGGCATACGAAAGTGGCGGCAGTATGCTACAGTGCCAATGTCCTTTGTCTGGGGCATCGGGGTGGCTATGCTGGAGGGGGCCCGGAAGTATGGGCGTCACAACTATCGAAAGTCCGGGGTCCGAGCGTCCGTGTATGTAGATGCAGCCAAGGGCCACATAGACCAGTTCTGGGAGGGAGAGGATATTGACAAGGATAGTCAGCTACACCATCTCTTGAAGGCCGGGGCGTCCCTTGCCGTGCTGTATGATGGCATTGCTAACGGCAAGTGGGTTGATGATCGGCCCCCAAAGATGGACCTGGATAAATTCCGGGGCGAGATGCAGACCGCTGTGGACTCACTGTTCGAGAAGTATCCTGATGCCAAGCCCCCAATTACAGAAAAAGGGACTCCAGATGCGTAAGGTTGTGTGTATGGTAATGGTTGGATCGTTCTTCGTCCTTGGGGCGATAGATATGATACAGGGGAACTACAAGACCGGCGCTGTTGCGGTCCTCTTGGGGATCGTACAGGCCATTATATTTTTTTGAGGAGGAGAGATGAGCAGAGAAACGAGCATTGCTACCTATACGGGCAAGATGATTGACTTGCTCCACCCGGAGGCGGCGCTGATCGATATCCGGGATATTGCTCACGCGCTGTCAAATATAGCTCGATTTACTGGTCACACCGCGCGGCACTTCTCTGTTGCTGAGCATAGCATTCATGCTTCCCACCTGGGCCTAGGCGATCCACTGGTTTGCCTGCTGCATGACTCTGCGGAGGCTTACCTCGGTGATGTGGCCACACCCTTCAAGCATTTGCTTCGCATAGACGACTTCGGGGCTGGGAGGCTAACATACCGGGAGTTAGAGGGATATCACCTCACATCTATCGGGGTAGCCTTTGACTGTCCAAGTATTGTTGACTGCCATGGAGATGCGCCGGAGAAGATAGCTGATGTGGTGATGCTGGCAGCCGAGGCTTCGATCTTGATGGACTCAGCGCCAAAATCAACCTTCGAGCCCTGGACCAACAAGGTTGCAAAGTATAAGGATCTAGTTGAGTCTGCTATGGCGGCGATACAACGATGGGGGGATCAGGAACTAACACCTGCCGATGTTGAAAGAAGATTCCTACACCGATTTAAGGAACTGAAGGTGGACCTCGTATGAAATTGATCGACCATGATATCAGTATGCCCAGGTTTAATGACCGAGTTGAGTTTTTCATCTTCGGGGACTGTCACATAGGCAAGCGCAACTGCAATGAGGCTGCTATCAAAAAGCAAGTCAAGGAGGTTGTATCGCGTGCTGGGAAATCAGGTAGGCAGGTACGTGTGGTGTTCGGCGGCGACGTATGCGACTACGTCAAGCCGGGCGATCTCAAGCGGTTCAACGTCAATGTCCTGGCGGACTGGATGTACGCCGGAGACGCAGCTACCATACGCAAGCGGCTTAACGACGTAGCGGATCATCAATTGGTACGTGCCTCCGATATATTCAGCCCGGTGAAGCCATTTGCAATCGGTGGTATTGAGGGCAATCACGAATATTCCATGGTGCAACACAACAACTTTGACATGCAGGATAAGTTCTGTCGCAACATGGGGATGCCGGACCTCACCGATGAGGCGATGATACGTGTCCATTTCAGGTTTAGGAGCAGGAGCCAAACTATCAAGTTGTATGTGCAACACGGCCACGGTGGGGGTAGAACTGCTGGGGCAGAACCTAATCACCTGCAAAGGCTACGTGATGAGTGGGAGGACGCAGATGTAGTGTTGCGGGGCCACTCCCACACCTCCCACGTCATGCTCCCCAAACTGGTTATGTATCTGCCCAATGGTGGCGACCTTCCAGCAGAACTGCTACAGCGCCACCGATACGCAGCGAATTGGGGTTGCTGGCTGGATAGCCACAAAGTAGGCCCATCATCTTATGAGTCCCGTGCTGCGTATCCGGCTAGATCCATGATGACGATAAAGGTGGTAGTGTGGCCGTTCCACAAGGTAACTGTGCGCGGTCAGCAGTTCACACAACCCAAGATCGAGATCCGAGAGTACGCCATCTTGTGAGGGGTCATCACTCGATTTAAGAAGCAGGGATATCCGTATATGGCACGCTAGGGCCGATTGCTGTTTGGTTTTCGTTCGGGGCATAATATATACTGGGGATTCCAGGCTTTTGAACCTCCGCAGAATGCTCTTGGTCTGGGGTTGGCCCAGAATCGGCTTTTTGTGTACGAAATATACTGGATTTGGTGGGATTTGGTTGACTCCGGGGCCTGTTTTTGGTAGAATCGGAGCATACGAAACCTTTTTGGAGAAGAGACCATGGAGATCACGACATGGGATTTCGCGGTATATAGCTACACGTCGTGGAGGACGGTGGGGGATAGGCTCGAAGTCGGCCACCTCTATACCCCGCAAGGATTTGTCGACTGTACGATTTTTCCGCCGCACAAAACCAGGGGCCAACTGCTTATAGGCAACTTCATTTTTGCTGGCCGCATACATACGATGTGGACCGAGCGGCCCATGGGATTTACTCACTTGGCGGCAACACGGATCGTCCGCAAGTGGATTCGTGGGATAACATCTGCGGAGGATAACTGATGGCGACGAGCATGGCGATGGTGCCGGTGAGGAAGGCCATCAATGGGGCGCAGGCCGGATTGGTGGGGGATGATATGGCTGGGAGGCTGATGGCGCAATGGGGGATTGAGAATGCGACCAGGATCAGCAAGGCGATAGCCAAGGCGCTGATTGACGAGAAGCGGAGAAGGAAAAGAGAGGGGCATGGCGATGGGGTACATTGATTGTTGGGGGCATCGAGTATTTTTCGATTGTTCATGGCCGCATGAGCCAGATATTGTATTTTGCCCTACTTGTGATTCAGAGGTCAGTAGATCAGATGTTCATGTATGCGAGTGGTGTGGCAAAGTTGGCTGCGAAGAATGCATGGTGGCAGAGATTGACGGCTGGGTGTGTGGCGAGACTGACTGTGCTAAGAGGTTGGTGGCGTATCAGGCCAACATCAATCGAAAGTGGGACCGCATAATAGAGGAAAGGAAACGACGATGAAGAGGGCAATGAAGGTGATGCTGACAGTGGATGAGGCCTGGGAATGGACCCTGAAAATGTGGGCGCATATTGTCAAAGGAATGAAGGATTGCACTAGGGCGGACGTAGTGGCCAGGCTAAGCTGACAGAGTGGGATGTGGTGGCGATCCGATCATTAGCAGAATCAGAAATACCACGGGATATTATAGCAGAAGCTCATCAAGTGAGTCAATCGACCGTCTCGGAGATTTATACCAGACAAACATGGCGTCACTTAGCATAATTTTGAAGGAAAGCCAGCGCGATAACAATTGTAGGATAGGAATCAGGTCCGATAAGGGGTAGTCCGATAACCAGGACGACTCTGCGGAGGACCGACAAATCAGTGGTGTGTTATCGGACTGTTGTGGCCTGGGGCCGTAGTGGTCCGATTTGCTATTTTAGCACAAATATGGCTAAAAGGCAAGATTTTTTTTGCTTCCCGCTTGGAATAGTGTAGGCTTTGTGTAGTGGCAATGGTGCCACACAAGGAGTATTGGATGATGATTAACATCGGCCGATATCAGATTTATCGTTCCATAGCGTTTGGGTTCAAGTGGACTACGCCATTTTATCGAGGCCGGGCAAGTGGTCTTGTCGTATTGGGATGGTTGACAATATCATGGTAGGGGGGGACATGATGAGAACTGGACTACGGCACAACCGATTATGAAAGGTAGAACCATGAAGGCTACACTTCTCAAATCTGACGACAAGTATCAGTATTGGTGCTTATTGGACACAGAAGGACGTGAGTACTGGAACATCACCACATTGGGCTGTAAACCGCCGGAAGGTGGCTACGGTTCCAAGACATATATCGAACATATCAAACACGTAACTTTTGACTAGGGAATCGGCGGTGGTATACTATACTGTCTATGAGAGGTAGAACCATGGAAACGTACCTATTGGAACAGTACCTATCATGGGCGAACCGCCCTATTACTCCGCGCACGATACGCCAACCCTTTCCTTGGCTATATCATGCCCGAATGTACCACGACCGGCAAACCCCAGAGTACCGGGAGATGACTAGGCGCTTGGGCGTAGTCCTTGGCGTCTAAAGGAATCGGTGGTGGTGTGCTTCCATAGGCCGGGCTTTCTTTTTTTTGGTTTTCATTTGCATCTTGGTTTTTGTGGCGCATAATTTGTGTAGCGGGATGGTCCGCTATGGAGGATAGGACAATGGGATTAGGGATTTTGTTTGGTATTGTGTGGGTTTACTGGTTTGTTACAAGTGCCACTGGAGAAAATAGCAATGAATAGCCAAGGTGTAAAGATGATGAGCAAAGATGAGTTGACTTGTGCCTATACCGATGCCTTTTTGCAGGTAGCGCTGTTGGCTAATGTGCCAGTGGGTAGGCCGATGGGGCGGAAACATGCTATGGATTTGGCACGGGGTTGTGAGCGCCATATGACGCTAAGGGCGGAAATGATCGGGCGCGGGTTGCCAGTGATGGAGGATTAGACCGATGATAACAACACAGCGAGAACTTAGGCGGGTATTCTGGCTCAATTTCCAACACACGCCGGGAATCAGTAAGAAAAAGATACCTGACCATAGTGGCGCCGGCACAAAGTACAACACTAACACGCGCTGCGCCTTTGTGGATTGGGTTGACGCTATGTACCGGAATAGTCGGATCAGCGCCCGATTGGCGAGTTCCGCGAAGGCGATAGGGCTTAGATAGGAGAATGACCCGATGGAGCAGAGACTACATGAGATCAAGAGAGAAATCCACGGTATGAGCGATAAGGAACTATCGCGGTGCATGGCCAGGATGATATCGCTCCAAGCGGATAGTACCGATGACTTTGCTACTGAGCATAACCAGCGCGTTATCAACTACATGGCGGCAGAATGGTCATACAGAGCCAAGGCCAATAGCAAGTAAGCCCGCGAGGGCAGAGAGGTAGGACCGATGATAAGACCGACACAAACACAATTCAGAGACTCAATTATCGCGGGACTGGAGGAGCATGGGTATAAGTTCGCCCTCATGGTGGTGACTGAATGGGCACGGGGACGACCGGGCGGCAAGAGCCTACCGGACTTCACAGCAGCGCCGGAGTTGTTGGTGGCGCTGGAGCACATCAACACATTTCTTGACAGCCTTCCAAGTGGGTGGATGGGGAAAACCAGTGGCGACATAGGCGCACTTAATGAGTTTTACCTTGTGAGCAGCGCAATCAGCGCCGACATCGCCAAGGAGGGGTAAGGCTAGGGAGTTGTGTCAATGGGCAAAGGGGCCTCTGCAGGTGGGGGGCCTTTTGTTTGCGCTGGTTGGGGGGCTATGGGGTGGGTGGAGGGGGGATCGGGGCTTAGGTGGGACGTGTGGAATTTGTTATTCGGACCAAAGGGGGGATTTGGGGGGTATCGGGGAAAGTCGAAGAGTATGGCCAGGGTGACGAGAACTACGAAAGCCCATGGGTACACGTGTCAGTGCGGGTACGGTAGGGTCTATCGGATAGAGAGATTGGGGGGAAGAGTAGCGCATCCGAATCCCCCAAGTCATACACAAGCCTAAGCCTTACCTGTAGTGGGTGGGGCTTTTCTTCTGCGCCCACAGCCCACGTCCTATAATACAATGTGCAACATAACAGCCCTTATCGGACTCGCCTAACCGCATTCCTGCAAAGCCAGCCCACTTCTTATCGGACCTATATACCAGGGCCTCAGCAGGGGCAGCCTTCTTATCGGACCTTCCCGTTATCGGACTAGCCTGAGTGGGTAGGCAGGGCCTATCTTATCGGACGCTCGGACCCCCCCCCTCGGCCCCCTGGGCAACGCGCTAGTGAGATGGGGAAAGGATGCGCTCCGACCGAATCACCCCAAGAAAAAACCTACTATTCTACTAGGATTAAATTCCCACTCCCCCGCTAGAATATGCGTTTTTAGCCTAATATTGCTCTCGTGCAATCGTGCGGATACTTCCCTATATAGTGGACTTTTTGCACGAGAGTATTATTAGGCTAATAATGAGGATTTACCCAAATACTTTTTGCACGACTGTACTCTCGTGCAAATAACATTCCCACATAGTGCACGGTTGCACGGCAGCCTTTTTAGCTCAAAAACGCACTTTCTAGTATATATTTCGACCCTCGCGCGCGCACGCACATGAGCGCATAAAAAAACCCACCCCCGTCATAGGGATGGGCCTAATTCCCGACAACCCCCCACGTCAATCTGCTTCAAGCCTCCACCTCCCCTCAGTAACTTTCCCAGTAGCAGGCTCCCTAACCAAGACAGACCACACACCCGCAGACCTCTTCGCCCTTTCCAAGGTACGTTCAGAAAATCCCGCAGCTTTCCCTGCTCTTCTCACATCCGTCACCGGCTTCTCTTCATCCTTTAAGAAACCCTGTAGCCAGTTCCGGGCACACTCAATCTTCCTAGGCCGGCCCCTTACGGCTGTTGCCCCAGGTTCCCGGTACTCATTGAATTCACCCACCCCGTAGATCGCTCTCAATGCCCTATTCATCCTATTACCCTTTCTACAAATCTTTCCATTCATCTGGCTTTAATGACCACATTGACTTAGTCACCTGTCCGGTTACGCCTTCCCTAACCAGAACCGACTGCACCCCAACCTTTTTCTTCACATTATCAATGGTTCTCTTGGAGAATCCGGCCGCCTCCCCATCCCGTATCACATCCAGCATATCCTTCTCCCCGTCTTCCAGGTACCCCCTCAACCAATCTGAGGCCGTTTCCTGCTTCCTAGGCCGGCCCTGTTCCTTCCACACCGGCGCTAACAACTCTGCACACGTCTCATAAATAGGCTTGGGCTCAAACAAACACCTTGACCCACTTCCCATCTTCCCCCCAGCCAATGGAATTTGCACCGAATCGATATTGTAGGCCAACCCAGTATTGGCCAACCCAATGTTATCCTTGAATTTTACCAGGAAGACTCTCCCAGCCTGATCCGGGTCTGGATGCGCTAACCATATTGCACGGGGCGTAGCAGTGAAAGCCGTAGATCCCAACACCCTGGCCGCAGCGCCGGCATCCTGATTTTTGTTCAAATGGTGTACCCCAACGATTGCTACACCTCGATCTTCAGCCAACTTCACCAGTGGATTAAAGAATTCCCTTACCTCAGAGTTCCTATTCTCATTCTTTCCCTCCATATACGCCGATATAGGATCGATCACCACCAGCTTCAGATCCGGAATCTCTTCCATCGCCATCTCTAGTATCTTCATGTTTGATGTGAGATTATCCAGAGGATAGTCCTTCCCATTACACTCAGCCCCATCCACCACAAAAATCTTGTCCGTATTCGCCTCGGCAGCATCCAATCGAGGCTTCACAACAAAATCCAAGGGGTCTTCCATAGTCAAAAGAATAGAGGAGGCTGGCTTCCGTGTCTGCCCCGGGCAGTCTGCCCATGGCCTCCCCGTCGATAGCTGTGCCGCCATATACATCGACAGGGTCGATTTCCCCACTCCGGGAATCCCCACCACCAAGGAGAGCATCCCCAGAGGAAATCGATCCGGCCATAGCCAATCCGGATTCTTCGTCTCTATCTCAGAGAACGATCGAATCTTAGTCCGAATTTCCCCACCACCACTCATTCTACGGATTACCAATAAAAGAAGGCGAAGGAGCGACTATGGGAATAAGGAGGGGGGGTGCCGCTCCTCCGCCAGGAGTTGATGATTGCAGTTCTTTCATTCCCATACCCATAGTATACAAGCAAACCCTCCTTATGTCAAAGGGTAAATACGAATAGCTTCAGGCTATTCCTCATTGCTTGGTGGATCATGTCCTTGGACCCTGGGCTTCTTCCGTCCCAGAAGACCACGCAGGCATTTGCATATCTTGCCATCTCACAATTCCGCATCATCCCAGCTATCTTTCCCCACTTCTTCCAGTCAGCGGGGAACCGCTTCACAGGGATTTTCCACAACTTGGCCCAATTTTCACCAGCACTATCAGCCCCCCCAGCGCCTCCACTTACCACCTCTTCGATCGGTTCTCCCGCCCACTTTAATTGAAACTTCATCAGTATCAGACCCATTTCTATAGCTTGATCCTCATCACGGGGCAAGTCTCTCGATCCAGCGATAATCAGCTTCATCTCTTGTTCTCCTCATCTGGAAATTCACACCAATGTTCTACGCACTTCAGGCCCCTCTCCCACCAGATCCGCCTATACAGGACCCCCCGCTCTACCTGCCCATTCGGCCATTCTACACGAAAGAAGAATTGCTCCTCTACCTCTCCATTGAAGAAGAGTTGCCCCTTCACTCCCCGCTGCCATATGACTTTGCCTCTCACGTGACCTCCGCAGGTGTTTTCTCCCACTCAAACCAGTGCTCGATACACTTCTCGTCTAATTCAAACCATGCCCTCCGCAGAAACCATCCCTGCACCATGCGTCCATCCTCATAGATCCGTTTGACCCACTTTCGGATGATGATCTCTCCCTCCTGGGGGAAGTATGCCTCTGTGAAGTGGTCTTCCTGCTCGATTATCGATTTCATGCCAAACACCTCTGCGGAGGTTTCATTTCTCTTTTCTGCTGCCAATACTCTACAGGATAGCAGATGGTGGGGACAGATGCAAACAAAAAATGTGGAAGCGCGGAGAAAAAGCTTGCATGGGCAGGAGGAAAGTGTTAGTATGGGTACATGGACACAGAGAAGAAACTAACCAGAGAGGATGCAGTACAGGGGAATGAGCGGTTACTTCCCGGGTTTCCTGGTTATTATGTCACCCGTGATGGTCGGGTACGATCCGATAAGCGAGGCGGACGGTGGTTATGCACTAAGATTGATAAGGATGGTTATCTCTGTGTGTGCTTGTACCAAGGGCGGAAGCACTATTTTCATGTACATACCCTGGTTCTTTTAGCTTTTGGCTTCCCTCGGCCCTACGGGATGGAATGCTGCCATAATGATGGAGACCCGAGGAACAATAGGCTTGAGAATCTGAGGTGGGATACAAGGAAGGGTAACTACCAAGATTCAATTCGGCATGGAACCAACAAGCTGGGGACTTTCAAGCTTGGCGGGGGTGCTCACAGTCAGGCTATTTTGTTGAAAGATGACGTGAAGGATATTCGGGGAAGACATTGCGAGGGGGAGCGAGTTGTAGACTTGGCCAATGAATACAAGGTGAGCTGCCATTGTGTCTCGGCTGTGGTGCATCGAAGAACATGGAAGGGGCTCCTATGAGCTTAAACCAGATAATTTGTGGAGATTGTCTGCAAGTAATGCCCTCTTTACCTCACGCAAGACTTGTGATTGCCGATCCTCCGGACAACACCGGGGTGAAGTACGATGGGTTCGAGGATAAGTGGCCAAGTGATTGGCACTATAGAGAGTGGCTTACACGTGTTACGTTACAAGCTTTAGCACAGTGGTCACATCCAGATAGAAAGACAGATTCATTTTGGCTAAGTTATTACTGGCGACATGATTTTGAATTTAAGTCCATGTTGTTCCCCACGATAAAGAAGTTCGAGACGGCGTGGGACGTCAAGCCCTATGTGTGGTGGTACACCTTCGGACAGCATCAGCAGAAGGACAACGGGTCGTGTTTCCGTCCGATGCTACGGTTCTCTAAACCGGATATTGAATGGAACACCAATGCTGTACGCGAACCTTCTGCCCGACTCCGGGAATATGGTGACAAACGGGCCGATCCACGGGGCCGCGTGCCCGGCGACGTCTGGGATGGAGTATGGCAGGAATCCCGCGTGTGCGGTTCCTTCAAGGAAAAGCGGAAGTGGCACAAGAACCAGCATCCCGAGGCACTCCTCAAACGGATGGTCCTTATGGGTACGAAGCCTGGGGACCTTGTCATCGATATGTTCGGTGGTACATTTACTATGGCCCGCGTCTGCAAAGAGCTTGGCCGTGATTGTATCTCGATCGAGATAAGCGAAGCATACTGCAAAAAGGGGGCTGAAGAAATGGGCTGTGAGGTGACTTATGGGTAAAGGTAGCGCGCGTCGGAAGTGTCAAACAGGGCATGAGGAGGAGACTTTGCGGTGGAAATTCGCCTTTGGGAAGATCACCTCCGAGAAGTTCCACCGGGAGTACGCCCGCCTGGAGCATGAAGGGAAGATTACCCGTGGGCGGCTGTCCTTGTGCCGAGGTTTTCACATATGAGTCCGATAACGATACCAAAGGTCTACAACTTCGGAGCGGGGGAACTAGCAGAGCTTTCCTACCTGGAGGATGTTCTTGGAATATCGAGGAAGGCGGCGCGGGCGTGGCTGAAGGCCCTTCACATCGAGCCGCTCTTTATAGGGTCTGAGGTGTTTTTCTCCCTACCAACCTTCAAGAGCATAATGTATGTGCTCTCCAAGCCTGGTGGGAAAGGCTTTGCCTTCCCAGGATCGCTGTATCGGAAGAATGACCCCCGGTTGAAGGAGGTGACACCCGAGATATTGGCTATGGCTAAGGACCCAATGACGGCCGTGGAGATGGAGATAGCCCAGAGTCACGATTCTACTCTGATGAGGAAACTTCTAGACTACAAATCAAAAATGGAGAAGCCCTCCGCAGGGAAGAAGGAATCGCCTGATGGGGAGTAACGAGCTTGCGGGACGTAAAGAGGTGACAGTTGGGGAGGCGATCGATCTGGCTTGTACGATCGCTGATCCGAACATTGTGACATCCATCTTTCAGCAGTTTGGATGGACGTTCAATGAAGAGATAATGCAGGTGTTGAAGGTGGCCCGGCAGGATCTTAATATGCCTGCGAAGCTCAATGCAATTAAGATGCTGAGAGAGATTCTGAAGGAGAGTGTAGAACACGCGGGGGGAATTGGGGATATCACCCATACGTCCCCCGATGGCCGTGGCGGGACGGTGACATTTCACGCGAAGGGTATTGAGGCGGCGCTGGCCCCCCAAGCCCGCAAACAAGTGGATTCCAAAACAGTAGAGGAGAGTACCGATGAGCGACGAGAAGAAACAGGACCTTATTCAGGAAGCACTGATTCCCCCGCAGAGCCCCCCGGACGAGAATCCCCCTGCGGAGGAACTGACGGACCTGTCCCAGGCAGTGCAGTCAGAGGAGACTGTGTTCGGAGCGCCAGCGGCGGGCGGGATTCCGATGAGCGGCCCTGCGATGATGCAGAATATGCAAGAACGGCTGGGGGATCTGCCGACGGAGGCGGGGGAGACGGGGGAGTCCGAGATGCCGACTTGCCCGCAGATAGTGGAGAAAATGCCTGCGTCGATCACAAAGCCCCGACCTGTGAACACCGTTTGTATCCAGGAGTCACTGGAAATCCAGCCGAGCCCGACGAGTAAGGGGATTGATGCTGTAAAACTGGTGGAGTTTGTCAAGAGTGAGCAGTTTACTCCGGCGTGGTGTATGCAACGAATCAATGTGCTGCTATCTGGGTCGCCACTGATTCCGCTGCATACGTCGTGGAAGACCCCCCCATCAACGGACCTGCCCCGGTTGGTGTTTGACACGATTCGTGGGGATGGGTATGTTGCGTCCAAGTGGGAGTCAGTGGCGTTGGTGCTGGGACAATCGGTGGATAACGTTGAGTGGGCTGCGGGCATTCTCTGCTGGTTGGCGCTGGCCGATGACATTCAGTTGATGGGAACGGTCAACGCGGCGATGCGTCAGATGCAAGGATAGTCTGAATGGACTGGTTTGATAAAAGAGGACTGAGGGACACTTCAAATCCGTATTGGCCTCTTCCGGCTGACTATGCGGATTTGGCCCCCATGCAGCAACAGGCTGAGCGGCTGAAGGTACTTCGGGACCAGAGTACGCCGGAGAAGTTCGTGACTGCTTGGAGCTTCTTTCGGCGTGTCTACCTGGGGCAGACGAAGAACGCCATCTTCTACAAGAGGGGCTGCCAGGAATCTCCTGATTTTCATGCCTCAATGGTTTATGATCTGGGGGCGCATGGAAGGAATGCGAATGCAGCCCCAAGAGGTTTTGCCAAATGCGGATGGGGATTGTCCAGAATACCTTTGCGGAACGGACAACTTGTTTTCCTTCAGGACATTCAAATAGGCGATGAGGTGATTGCGTTAGACTCCAAAGGAAGGGAACATTGGTCCCCTGTTATAGCTAAAGAGCACTCTGGTAAAAAAAAGTGTCTGCGTGTCCGTACCAAGCAAGGCCATAATTTTATATGCACCCCTGAACATCGAATCCTTGCCAACAACACCTGGATCAAGGCGGGGGATCTCAAGAAAGGCAACCTTATCGCCACTCCGCGAACATCGCTCAAGACGGATGCTACGGGACTACTCACCCCTCTCGATGCGGAGCTATTAGGGATTCTCATAGGGGATGGTTCCACTATTCAATCATGTTTACTTACAAACTTTGATGAGGAGATTATTGAGGTAGTCCGGCGTGCTGTGGGGAAGCACCCTCATTGGGAACTAAAACAGAGAGATGCCTCACGGGGCTTGTGGTCCATTATCGGGGGTCGGCATCGCGATGAGGGACCCTGCGAGTGGTTGCGGGAACATGGACTCTTTGGATGTAATTTTAATACTAAGCGTATTTCCCCGGCTGTCTGGGCAGCCCCCGACGAGTCCCTTGCGGCATTCCTTCGTGGCCTCTTCGATACGGATGGAACGGTCAATCCAAAGACTAGTTCCATTTCCCTAACGCTTGCCAACGAAAAACTAATCAGAGACGTACAACTTGCACTTCTTCGCCTTGGTGTCCGATCCAGATACACGTATCACCAATCTTCTTATAATGGAAAGAAGTTTGATGCGTGGGGCCTTTCTATATCTTCCCAGGAAGCACGACAAGAATTCGCCCGCAAAATAGGATTCCGAGTCAAGGCTAAACAGGCAAAGTTGGAAGCAACATTACCCTGTGGGGGGCACGACGCAACAGACTTCATTCACCTCTCTCGCGAGGAGCGGAAGAGGCTACGCCCTAGCATGTGGTATCTTCGTAAGTGGTACGGGTTACGTGTTGATAACTATTACAATATCACCCGTCCGAAACTACTCAAGCTGGGGTTCCTTCTCAATGACCAAGAACTAATGGATCGAGCTACTTCTGATATTTACTGGGACCCCGTGATTTCCATAGAAGCCGTAGGTGAGAAAGACACCTACGATATCCAAGTAGAAGGCAATGCTAACTTCCTATGTGAAGGGGTGTTTGTTCACAACAGCACGGTTATTACTATCGAGTGTGTTCTCCTTCTATTGTTGACTAAGCCAGGGTTTGACATCACTGTTGGGCTCGCTACGGATAAGTTGGTGGAGAAGATATTTGCCAGGATTCGGCGGCAGATTGAGCATAACGAATTGATCCTTCAGGACTTTGGGGTGATGCGGCCGAAGCGGGGTGACGCGCTGTGGAGTCACCACCAGATGAGTCTCAACAATGGGTCTGAGTTGATGGGCCTTAGTGTCATGGGCAAGAAGCGTGGTGGTAGACCGGCGCTGTTTATCCTAGATGATCCGGAGAATGATCCAGATAGTGACTCGGAGAGTTCGCGGCAGGCAGTCATCGATAAGTTTGAGATGATCCTCTTCAAGCAGATTATTCCTATGCTTGAGAGCGGAAGTAGTTGCTTCTGGATCGGCACGTTGATTGATAGGAAGTCCTTTCTATTCCGGGCTCTGCGGGGGGATGACGATCGGTTCAACTTCTGGAATAGGAAAATCTACAAAGCCCGATCGGAAGATGAGGATGGGACACGTCATCTGCTGTGGGAAGCCAAGTGGCCGTGGGATGTCCTTGAGGCCCGGAAGGAAGAGATAGGGCCCTCAGCTTTTGCTAGTGAGTACATGAACGAGCCCATCTCCGCAAAGGAGCGGCTGCTCTCGATCGATGAACGGAAGAATGAGTATGAGGTCGAGGGTGTCTTTGATTGGGGCAATCCACTTACTAACAACAACAAGATCATATGGGATGAACGGTTGTTGGAGCATGGGGACGCGGGTAATAGCTTCTATGTGGAGAAAGAGGGGAAGTTCCATGAGCTTGTCCTGCCTATGTTCCGCTTCATCCTATTCGACTATGCTAGGAGCCTAGAGCGAAGTGCCGACTACTCCTGCATTGCCGTGTGTGGGATGGATACCTCAATGTGTCTATGGGTCCTAGACCTGTGGATGGGGCGGGAGAAGAAGGATACCCTTCTACGTCTCATCTATGAGAAGGGGTTGGCATGGCAAGTCCGAGTTGTCGGGATTGAGGCGGCGGGAGTTCAGACCGATTTTGTGGATGCCTATCAGGTCTACGCGGAGGAGCAGAACCAGGCGCGGAATGACAACTGGATCGGCCGGGTTTTCCCAATTCGGTATCCGGCCCGGGAGTCCAAGGCCGATAGGATTGCTTCATTGGAGTGGCGGTTCAATAGTGGGCGGATCAAGCTACCCAGGCACATGGCTAACACTTGGCCTTGGGATCAGTTGTATGCCCAGATTTCTGACTTCACGATGGACCTGGGGCTTCTCCCCCATGATGATGCGGTAGATACCATCTCCATGAGCAAACATGTGGTCAAGTCAAAAGGCAGCAAGTTCCGCAAGGAGAAGGGCACTCCTACTCTCGCTCAGCGCATCATCCGTGAAAACCCAATTCAGAATGGCATCCCCCTCCTGTCGGGGGTATCCTCCGCAGAGGTAAGTGACGAAATGATGAACCTCATGTCACAGAAGGCCCGTGGCAAGAGTCGTATATTGGGCCGTCGCAAGAGAGAGCGCCCCCGAGGCCGGGGCAGACGGAAATAACACTCTGCGGAGGTAAAATAGCATTGGAAAAGATTCGTTAGGCGGCTACAATAATGATAGGAG
>Ga0307380_10004736_pt1 | contig 18243 bp, 40 predicted proteins | sample UN3MG_FD_202239 | JGI IMG/M metagenome (GOLD analysis project Ga0307380, IMG submission 202239) | Soil microbial communities from Risofladan, Vaasa, Finland - UN-3 | ecosystem: Environmental > Terrestrial > Soil > Coastal area > Acid sulfate soil | place: Finland: Risofladan, Vaasa | collected...
GAGGAGTGCATTTTACTTGATGTTCATCCCAATACACAAGCACATTCCCATCTAAAACCTCTTCCCAAGCATCGTCATTCTCTTCTAGATTCAATGGATTTCCAGGATGGGTGCAAAAATAACAAGGAGGCCATTCGTGACAATGACACCCAATATCTTTGTAGTTGACCTCAAAGTCATCTGCGTATTGTTGATATTCAGATTTTAGTTTTCTAGTCATCCGTACACCTACGCTTAGCCATAATTTCTTTCTTCATTTTTTCCACAAATGCTAGAAACCCCTTTTTATGATGCTCATGTTATTGGGCCTGGGGGCAGGAGGCTCCCTTTTTACCTCGACCGGCACCAAAAAATAATGCACGGTCATGGTATAATGCATTCTCTCTATCGCGTCGCTCTCAAAAGAGTTTGAATGATTCACCTGTTCCACGTCTTTAGTGTGCAGATAGATCGCATTATCTGGTACCAGGTCACCGTCAGCATATACGATTATTTCTTTCATAATTCTTCCTCCTCTATATTAAGCTCCTGAAAAATCCTATATAGAATATCTGATTTTGCACAATCAGAGATGAGACATAGATCACCGTCTTCCTGAACATCAGAGCAAAGGATATTCCAGCTTTGCAATGCTTCCTGAACAACCTTTCTAATGCGATCCATTGGCTTTGCCTCCAGCAATCCCTTGTAGTGTCTAATCCTGTTCGCGGCCCAATATGGATCTACTTTACATAACTCTTCTAAAGCAACCTTTTTACCATTAAGCCTGTAGTTTTCTTTTTCTATTTGTTCTTGCTTATCTTTTGCCATCATCTCACAAAGCATTTCACTTTTCATAAATCACTCTCCTTTTACTGCATTCTAACATTCAAAACTTGTTTATTAACGGTGTCGTAAGTACAAGAATAATCTGCTTGTCTCCACACACCAAAACCATTACGAACTCGTATCCCACTACCTACGTATGTGATAATTCCGTTAGCCTGATCGCTCCATTTTGACATTTCAAATATTGAGTACTTGTCATCCCATTTATATTGCCACTTTGGCAATTGATTGAGCGCTTGCTCACAGTACATAGTTGCATACGTGAGATTAGCTTTGGCCAAGCATGTTATGTCGCTCTTACATGCTTTTGTCACAGTAGTTTGCTGCGTTTTAGCCTCGGTAGCTTTGTTGGGATAAGATATATAGAGCGCTAGCCCTATTACAGCGCATACTGTTGCTATCTTATGTACTTTCGTTTGTTTCTCTTGCATATCTTTCCTCTATTAATATGTTTCTATGTAATATTTTTAGGCACACCTCGACCATCTCATAATCGTATTTTGATATTAGGTTATCTAGTTCACTTAGGCATCGGTGGTGCGCTACCGCCGACGCATATTCTTCGTTACACATTCTCTACCTCCGTACACGGTAGATCAACTCGTGTTATAGTCACTTTCATCTTAGGACAGGTTAATCTAATAAAATCTAAATTACGTTGAATAGTCTGAGAATCATATTTTAATACTAATTGGCGTACTTCTTCCATGCTGCTTTCTAGGTATTCTGTTATCTCCATGTCATTTCTCATTCCTCTTCCCCTAGTTTATCTATTTCATCGTCAAGTTCACTAATGTCGTTTTTAAGCTTCTTAGCTTTTGTCGCCAAAGCACTATCGCTGTCAGTCAAAACACCCCCAAACGTAACCATGTCAACGGCAGCATCAATTGGTACTGTTGCTGTGTGTATAACTGTTCTTGCTATTTTTCCAAGTATGCCCATTATAATATCTCCTCTTTAGCCTCTAAAACCCTATTAATCTTGTCAACTATACGTGTTTTAGCTTCCTGTATAGCTTCATCCCAATCTATAGATGCCTGGTATTCCCATCCAGCAAAGCAATAACCACTGCGCCACCGTGTTTTAAAACGTAGCCATCGAGAGGGCATTTCCTTCCCATCCGGCACGTCAATTCTAGGGGTCAAGCCCTCAAGTTCGCACAGACAATCATTAACTTTTTTTTGCGTTGAAGTTATCCACTTTTCCTTGAGTGCCCATTTAGTCCTAACAGGCCTCTTTATGTAATATGGGTCTATTAATAGAGTTCCTGGGTGATGGGCAACAACTGTAATATATGGCTCATAAGAGCTATTATGACGATGTATATCCCATATTAAAGTTGTTTCGTCAACCGTAAGCCTTAATTTCAGTTTTTCTGCAGGTATTGGCACCGAGTTCCACATCATTCCTCTACCTCCTCATAGGTTACTTCGAATATATCAGGTTTGCAGGGAGAAAAATCTCCTGCCTCCCCCTTGATTATGTAGTCGCCTATGTTTGCTACTATATCCCCTTCTAGATTTTTAATCACAAATTTACCCCTTTGATAATCGACAAATCCGTTCTCTGCAACCCAATTGCTAACTTCTTCCCAGTTTTCACCTGTCCACCTAATAGCCTTAACGACAACCGGTTTCTTCCTATACTTTTTCATCATTCGCTCCCATGCATGCCTAGGATAGGCGCTGGCAAATAAGCATCTAGCATAGCTTGCAGCGCAGCAGGAGCGTTACCGTTTTCTACGTGAAACTGTTGTCCTTGCAGTACATAACAGCCATTATCGATAAGTGATATGGCTTTCGTGTGATATGCATGTGCTTCTACTAAATCACCCTCACTTTCCGCCTGTCGCGCCATACCTTCGCATATAATACGCTGTTGAGCTGCTTGTATGCGCGGATTATGCGCTGTTAAAAATGCCCCTCTATATGCATAGCTCATAGTTGTTTCTCCTGTTATTTATTTTCTTTTAGTATTTCTTGTATCTCAGTATCAGAAAACCCACTACCAAAATGTTTTATCGCAGCCAATGCTGCCTCATCGGCAAAATCATGCATTAGCCTTTCATCTAATATAAAGCATCTTGTGACTACGTTATATCGGCAATATTTGCGAAGATAAATGCAGATTGCCATGCTTATATTAAAAAAATCACCTCTATTTACTGCATCTAAGGCTAGTATAGTAGCATCGATACTGCTTCTTTTTTTAATGTCCATCACTCACCTCTCTTAATCAGCATTTTTTAGAAACCCTTACCACCGAAATCAACTGCTTTGCTGGATAAGTGGCAATTACCTGTGGGACTAAGCAATCTCCCCAGCCACATATAGTATAAGCATTATCATAAAAGTAAATTCTGGTTTTTTCAATTTTAAAAGCTTTCGCAACCACTTGAACAGATGCCCCATTCTTATAAGTGGCTATATACGTGCCCCATGGAACAAGAGTGTTATCTTTGCACCCAATCATAGTCAAGCACAGTAATAGTATTATAGATATCCTGCTACACATCATTCTTCCCTCCATATCGTTATGTTTAAAAGTAACTTGAGCAAGAACCGTTTATAAAATGATGGTCTTTTTCCAAGTTTCACAAACAAATATCTTTCGCCTTTTTTAACTTTTGGGGGCTTATCAAAAAAAAGCTTTTCGCCGGTTAAAAGCATACTCCCCACCTCATCTGTTATGCTGGGTTTGAATGACTGCCAATTAGACATATCTTCGCTACACATCGCTCACCTCCAAATATCTTGTTTAAAAAACTCTGCACTACACCTTTAGGTTCATCTAGCTGATATCGCTCGTAAAGGTCTGTTTTATCTCCATCGCTCAGCGGACTATCTTTGATGGCTTTAGCTGCATAACGTCTGTGCTCTGCCAGCTCTTCATCTAGCATGTAACCGTTGATAGGGGTCATTAAGTACCAATCTACTACACTGGCTACCGTTGTTTTTAAGTGGCTATCAAACATATTACGCATCATTATCTCTGATTGTTGTTGCCCTGATAATTTCCGATCTTGTTTCATAAACATGCCCACGCAGTCGTGATATAGTCTGAATGTCACAGAAGTACATCACGATCATTAAGCTGTCGTTAGACAGGTCTTGTAGTTTGTATGTTTTCATTGCCGCCCCTACAGTATAACTTTATCTTAATGCCCAAAGTATACACCCCATGTACACACTGTCAAGTTATTTTTTACCGATAATCGCGTCTAAATTATAGCCAGTCTCTCGCTGGTGCTCCATGCCGTGCGTAAACGCATCAACTTGGTCATCGTGAGGGGCTTGCGGAAACAAACATATCTCATCAAGAAAGTCCTCCTTCCAATGGGCGTTTTCGTCAATATGAACAGGATTATTGCGTAGCGATGCCGTAATGGTATTAACTCTAAGTATCTTGTCTGTATTGGCCTGCAATGCTTCTGGAATCACGGGCAAGTCATTTCTTCGCTTTAATGCCTGTATTGTCCCTGATCCACTTGATTTATCTTCTATGCCGATAAAATGAGGTTTATAGATGCAAGCCTGCTCTATCACGGCATCCTCTAAATCCGGTGATTCAAGTTTAGCTCTAAAAACATTTAGCAAATACTTAATGTTTCGATGTTTAGCTAATGTTGTACAAACCGAATAATCATTGTTCTGTCCAGTCTTTTGCGCTGTATCCCAATACTGGCCAATAAAGTCAAACTTAATAGGCCAATTTTTGCTGCTCTCAACAATAAACCATTCGCGTTTAATGAGATTGCCAGCAACGATAATAGCTCTTTGTTGATATAGCGCGCCGAATTCATCTCCCACTACTTCTTTGATTTCTAGTAAGTCCTCACGACTATAGCGTTCAGGCCACAAAGCCTCTCCTTTCTTGCGCCCCAAAATATCGTCTTCTTCTGCAAGCGCTGGGAATCTTAAAACAATCCAGTTTTTGCCGTCCTTACTATTTAAAAGCCTACCGGCTAAGTCGTCATGATGCCAGTGGGTCATTGTAAGTACAATGCTGCCGCGTGGCTCTAAACGGGTATATAGGTCAACCTTATATGTATTCCAAACTTTATCACGTATGAGTTTGCTATATGCTTGATCTCTATTTTTAACCGGATCATCTAAATTAAGCAGTCGACCACCACGCCCTGTAACGCCTCCTTGCAGTCCGAACGCTTTTAACATTCCGCCCCTATCTGTATGCCATTCCATAATTGAATTCTTAACAGATTCATTTGGCATTGATTGTCGGTAGAGATTGCGGGCAAATAATGATAGTCCGTTTGCGAATTCCTGGTTATAGCCGCCCAGTAGAACATTCTCCGTAGGGTTTTTATAAAGGAAATAGGAAGAAAAATGCCTAGTATTATGTTCACTCTTACCGTGACGCGGTGGAGCTAATACCAATACTTTCAATGGCTCTAAATTTGCAATGCGCTCTAAATAAGGTCTAATAGTAAGTAAATGAGGTACGTTCCACTGATTATTTGGCGATACCATTTCCAGGTATTCAGTAAAATTTTTATTGCGTCTTCTTAGTTCAAACTCAGCGAGAGCCTTTAGTCTTGTTGCTTCGTCAAGCATGACTAGGGTCTAAAATCGATAACCGTTTATAGTTGGCCTAACGCTATAATACAATACAGCGCTATCATTTTCTACTGTCTCTAGAATGCATTTATGTCTCCGACAATCTTTAGTTACTATTCGCATAATCCGCCATTGCAAGTACATAAATTTAAACCCACTATTCATCCTATATTGCAATGATTTAAAGTGCAAACAGTAGTTGATAGTAATTATTATATAAGGATGAAGCGTACGTTGCGGACTATCTAAATAATTAGATAATTCATATTTCCAAGAATCAAAGATGTTTTCTTTGTTATTTTTCTTGATCTCTCTCAAAAACTTATGCATACCCATATACCTTTACTTTTATAATATCTCTTCCTTCTTGAAGGCCTCCAGTATCTTTTCTGCAATATTAAGAGCAATTTTAGGCTGGAAATTGTAGTCCTCGCCTATTCTCTTCTCAAGTTCGCGCTGAATAATATCTGTCAATGCAAACCTCCAGCTCCAATAAAAAGTGGGATAAGTTTTAAGATTTTCAGCAATCACACTTATGGCTTCCTCACGAAGCATGACAGGCTCTTCACAAAACACGGTGTCCTTACCAAAGCGCATCTTAATGGGTGCAGATATAAACATAGCCCTGTCCTTTGGCATTGGCTCTGTCATTGCATTGAGCCATGCGGTCAGTGCTGCCACCTTATCCTTTAGTTTTTTATTCTCATTATCCAAGTCTTCTATTGCCTCATAATTGCGTTTTATGGTTCCTTCTTTGGCCTTAAGCTTTTTGCTAATCCAATAACTATCCATGCGAAGGCGTTCATTGTTTTTCCCGTCTATCATAATCTTTTCCCTAAGTTTTACATTCATACCCTCCAAATAACCACACTTTAGCGATAGCTCCTCAATGGTCTTGGCATGCTGATCGCGCAGATTATTGTATTCCCGTAATTCTTTCAGCTCCTCCGCATGTTTCCTGCTTCCGTTAATTACTATATCATACCAATGCTTATCAGCTTTACACTCCAATCCAACAATTTTGACCCGCAGCCGCCTATTATCATCTATAAGTTTTCTATTTTCCCTATCCAGAACGTCCCGCCTTTGTGATGTATCTTTAAAAAGCCTAGCGTTTACATTTCCGAATTCCCGCCATTGATCCCTGTCTTTTTCTACCGCCTTAAGCTCTTCTTTAAGCTCTCTATTCTCGCTGTGCATATTATTAATGGTATCCCTAAGTGCCGTTACATACCCCCGCAAGCGCTCGTTTTCCTTGTGCGACTCCTCAAGATCTTTTTTAGCTTCGTCTAACATATAGCGCAGACTCATTAGTTCTATAGACGTAGTCCTCATATTATCCTCTCCTTTCATTCAATTGCTTATCTTTACGATTAACCATAAATGCCGTATATACAGCAAATCCAGTTCCCAAGTTTGCAAGTATCGCCATCCAAACGCTCCCCGTGAGCGCATATACCTGGAGCGGTATAATCACATACATTAAAAAACAAAATAGAAAAATAATAATACTCTTAGCTATTTTCATTGTTTTAAAAACCCCCTATGTTGCCTAAAAACTAAACTCTGCTACTTTGCATCTATAAATACTTTACTTGTCACACCTTTTTTATCAAAAAACACACCGACAACCTTTGCTTTGCTGCATCCCTCATAACCCCATGCCCATATTCTAGCAGTAGGGGGCAACTCTTTAAGCTTATGTATTAAATCTTTGACTGTTAATTGATCCTCTTGTAATTCCATAGCAACCTCCAAACAAATTATTACTAAATGTCTTTGCCGCTTATTATATCAGCAAGTTGTTGATCTGTTAATTCTGCTACGTTTACTTGCAAGACACCTTCTACCTTATGCCTATCAGTTCTGGCCCATCGCTCGGGATATTTGCGCTCAAGATATGTTATTTGAGCCTTCCAATCTTTATCAGCTAGTACTTTCCTAACCGCATCGCTTTCGACTAATGCCTCTGCTTTTCTTATTGCTTCATAGAAATTAAGGAACTTAATTTTATCAATTGGTATTTCGTCTACACGTCCCTCGTATTCTTTTTGAAGCTTTTTACCTATTTTCATCCAATTATTAAATGCAGAATAAGATATCCCGCATATACTACAAGTTACGCTATACCAGTTTCCCTCTCTAACGAGTTCCACTAAGTTATTAAACAGGCTAGTATCTAGCAAGTGAGGGCGACCTCTGTCTAATTCAAGAGGTTCATCAACAATAAACTTTTTACCTTTAATTTCTTTTTTACTCATCCTACCCACCTATCATCATATTTTACAGATTCTGCTTGACTCTCCATATACTCAAATTCTTCCTTCAAGGCACCAATAACTTCTAATGCATCGCACCTAACTTCCTCATCAAAATGCCAACCTAAAATCATTTCTAGCTCTTTGAATAATGTTAATGTGCCTTTTTCCATTTAAGACCTCTAATTCTTAGTTAACTCTATAGTTTCAATGCAACTTTTTAGAAAATTCTCTAGACTTCTTTTCAGTTTCAATAATGCTACCGGGCTTGGCTTACTATCGATTTGTTCTGTATACTCAATCCAGGAAAGAATATGAATTGCAGCCCCACACAGCGATACAAAAGGTGATGTTATTACCTCTTTTGCTAGATCTTTTATCTTGCTTTCAAAATCAGCAACTTCTCTAACTGTATCGCTCATGGGGGTGCTAGTTTTCATATCAACTTTTTCCATTTTTTTTACTCTTCTTAAAATCAGCGACTAACTTCAGCAATGCTAGTTCATAAACCTTTTGTATCTTGAGTCTATCTAATTCCCATCTTGATATAGATGTTACAGAGCAATCTAGCTTAACTGACAATGCACGCTGAGTAAGACCCATCTTTTTGCGTAATTTTGCAAAAATTTCGCCGTTCATTTATTTTTCTCCAATAATTTTTTATTTACTGTTGTCATCAATGCAGATAAAGTTGATTTATTGTTTATTTCAATATGAGTCCCATATTGCTTATAAACTACATCTTCTAAATTAATTGCTTTTATGTAGTTTTCTATGCTTCCAAATCTCTTGATATTTTTTAATACCTCAGTATGACTATTCAACATTACTTTACTCCTTGTTCTACGTGAAACTTTTGCTCTTTTTTTATCCGCTGATATATTTCTTCTCTATGCACGGTTATATCATCCGGCGCTGAAATACCCAACCTTACTTGATTACCTTTAACGCCTAAAGCCGTAATAGTTATCACATCATCACCTATAATAATTGATTCACCAACTCGTCTTGTTAAAATTAACATCTTGTTCTCCTTTTGTTTAAAATCACACCTTAAGTATATACTGTCATTATACAAAGTCAAGGATTATTTCATTCATGATAATGCGATCACACGCTTATCCTCTAATTGACCATCTATATTGACACTGAAGTTTTGGCATCGCGTCAGCATTTGATCCTCGTGCGTCACATAGGCCGCCTTAAACTTGCGTCTACAATCCACTTCTGACGAGTGGCTCCAATCCCAACTTGACAATAGTTTACGATGCGCGGAATTCTTATCATTCAGCGCGAGACTATATGCCTGTTCTGCGCCGCAAATTCCTAATGCCCTGCGTCTAAATTTAGCGATTGACGGGGGAAATTCTTCAGTGTTCTTTAATATATTGAAAGCCTTAAAAATTTGCTCGTCTGTCAAGTCGCAAAATGATTGAGTCCATGACTTTAGCACGCGGTCAACTTTATCTGGGTCGCTTAGATGAGAGGTCCATTTTGCCCCCCAAATATCAATCATTGCCGCAAACAATCTCAGCATTATGATCTGTCTCTGCCGCGAGTGAGCTTGCTTTTGAGCGCAAGATGTCTTGCACGTTTGTTGAAGTGAACTTTTTTGCTGTGTTTCCATGGCCTTTTTTCTCCCATTCATTGTCAGTTAAAAAATACTTATCCCTTCCGAAGAACCTAGACATCATCATTGTAATATTAGTATTGATGATACCGGCACGCTTACAGTAATCGCTATACTGCACTAGACCGTCGATCATCTCTTGAACTGTATGTCCTTCCTTGCGACGCGCTTCTATGCATCTACGCGCATCACGCTTGTTATTTGTGCCATCTCGCGCAGGAACAAATGACCATATAGCGTCAAATTCTGCATCAGTTAACAGTGGCTTTATGTCGGAATTCTTTACATTTAATACTTCTTGAGAGTCAATATTCTTTGCATCACTATTAGATTCGGGATTCTGCTTAGCATTTGCCACTTTTGCTAGTCCACCCTTTGACCCTGCCGCCGCCCTTATCTCCCTTATCTTTTCATATTTAGCTTGATCACGCGCCAAAGTAGTCGTTATAAAGCTAAACGCCATTCTAGCAGAAGGGGACATCGGCTCTGTATCAACATCTTTATTATCTGCATAATCAAAAATGGCTTCTATCAGCAGTCTAAAATCCGCATCACTCTTAAGTAAATCTAGGTGTGCCCTATAGTCCTGGTACAACACAAAAGCTTTCTTACCCATAAAATCCCTCTTACTGATTAGTAGTGTTGGCGGTTAATTCCTCTATGATCTGATTCGCGTACTGCTGGTATTTAGGCTGTCTAGAACTGACGTATCTTAAAACTTTAGCTATATCATCGTGACTTAAAAGTTTGCTATTAGAGCTATATTGGTTGAGCGTATTAACTGATTTATTAACAATTATAGCAAGTTGCTTGCGCGACAATTCCAGGGTTCCGCAAATATATTTGATGCTTCTTACTGATTCTATTGCATTTTTCTCTGTTTTCATTTTTGCATTCTATTTTAGCTGTCAAAAATTATAGTCTATATTATCATTAAATATAACAATGTCAAATATTATTGATATAACTACTCTATAAAAACATGTTATACTTTTGTTGACATAATTCTATAGATATGTATAATGCACATCATCTGATAAATGGTTATGGAGTACACATGGATAATCAAATAATAGCTAACATGCCTTTCGAGGAATATCTAAGGCAGCCTGCTATTTCATGCTCACAACTTAAGCACTTGGCATGTTGCCCAAAAGCCTTTAAGTATTTTGTTATCGATGCAAACGAACAAGAAGATACCGAAGCAATGCAGCTTGGTAGGGCTTTACATACGCTTGTTTTGGAACCAAATTTATTTGCAAAAGAATATGTAATATTGCCAAAAGTCAAAGGTAAGGGACCGGCATATAAAGCAAAGCAGCAGTTAGAGCTTGGCAGCAAGGTCTTATGGGATACTGAACATGAAATGCTCGTAGAGATGAGGAAAGCTATAGAGACACATCAATATGCAGGACGATTCCTAGAAGGCACAAAAAATGAAACTTCAATATTTTGGAAAAGCGAACTAGAAACTAGCGGCATTGATTGCAGGGGCAGAATTGATGCAATAAAAAATAACGGTAGTGATATTGTGCTAGTAGATATTAAGTCTACTGCTGACGCAAGTGAAAGCAGTTTTACTAGGCAAATATTTCAGTTAAAGTATTATATGCAAGCAGCGTATTATATTGACGGTTATCAGGCAATAACTCAGACAAGGCCAAACTTCTTTGTCTTTATTGCAATCGAAAAAAAACCACCGTATTTGTGCGCGGTCTATATATTAGCCTCTGACTCTGACGCGATCATATATGGCAGACAGGAGTATATACGCTTGCTAAGTAAATATAAAACTTGCCTAGATTCTGATAACTGGAGCGAGGGCTACGATAATCCTTGCAATGTATTATTACCACCATGGCTACAAATAGGAGAATGAAAATGCAACAATTAGTTACACAAAACGATAAGCCTACTGCAATTGCAGAATTAGATGTACAAATATCTACCGCTAATAAATACCCTAGAGATACGCAGCTTGCGCTCGAAGAAGCGGCTGCGATGGTTACTAGTAGTAAACAGGTAGCAGAAAGCTGTAGCTATAGCGTACCTCGAAAAGATCAGAACGGAAAAACAAAATATATTACCGGGGGATCAATTCGTTTAGCTGAGATCTTCTGCCAATGCTGGGGAAATCTTCATGCTGCAACCCGTATTTTGCCTAATAATGACGGCAAGACTATAGTCGCTGAGGCTGTTGCATGGGATTTACAGAAAAACATTAAGATGGTAGTTGAGTGCAGAAGAAGCATATATTCTGCAAAATCAAAACGAGCTTACTCACACGATATGCAGATTGTCACCGCGAATGCTGCCGCATCTATAGCACTACGAAATGCTATTTTCAGAGTTATACCTAAGGCATATGCTGATCGTCTACACGAAATTGCTGTTAAATTTGCTACTTCTAAAAATAATCTGCCAGATTTTATTGACCGTGTATTTAATTACTTTATAAATGCCGGGTATTCTGAACGACATATTTTACAATTCATAGATAAAAAATCTAAGAATGATATCGTGCGGGATGATGTAGTTATATTATGCGGCATAAAAAATAGAATTGATGACGGACAGGTTGCCGCTAATGAATCGCTTCCGCTGAAAAATGCAGATTTTGTAGAGAAATCCACTAATCTTGCGGCAGAATTTTTAGGTGATACTCCACAAAGCATAGAGACTACTAATTCTCAGGACAACGCAGACTTTATAGCCGCTTATGACGAAGCAGAGCAATACTAGGAGGATATAATCTTGAAATATCGAGTACATTACAGAGACTCAGGTCTGGGCGGACTTAGTGAAAAAAGGGTTTGCGGGGTCGTTGAAGCGAAAAGCGTAGCACACGCGAAGGATATTATTACACTTAAAGAATACCCAATCGATGAGATGTATGGGCCTAATAATACTTGGTCTGCTAGAGAATTTTTTTGGAGGCACTTGTGGGTCGAGGAGGTGCAACCGATTTATGGTGATATTGAAGCAGTGCTAATGAGCTGGAATATATCTATAGATGATTTTCAGGACCATAAAAGTATATGTAGGATTTCTGACGAAGTTAAGGACGATGTTCTATACGAAATTTTTAAAATATTAAGTGAGGGGAAATCATGATAAACCAAACAATAGAATCAGGGGCAACAGAGTTAGTGGTGGTACAAAAAGCGAATGTCTTAGAAATATATACATCTAATGATGGCCTTACGCCCATTATTGATGAGGCGCGTACTGTTGTATCTCAGTTTGAACCTGACCTCAGTACTGCAACATCTAGAAAAAAAATTGCATCGCTTGCTCGTAGAGTAGCAACCCTTAAAACTACATTAGACGGATACGGTAAAGAATTAGTATCAGAATGGAAAAAAAAGTCGAAGTTAGTAGATGACAATAGAAGAAATATGAGAATTGCTCTAGATGCACTAAAAGAAGAAGCGCGTCAGCCGCTAACAGACTGGGAAAACGCGGAAATAGAACGTATCACAACTATCAAGCGTAGGATTGAACGTATAACTAATGCAGCAGAACAATATAGAATGCTTGATGGCAATCCGGATCTGGAAAAAATGAAGGGTACGCAGAATGCTTTAGAGAATTGTATAATTGATGATAGTTTTGGAGAATTTGCAACAGAGGCAGCTACCGCCCACTCAAGCAGTCTGACGCAGTTAATTAAGATGATACAAAATGAAGAAGAGCGTTTGATCAATGAAGCCGAACTTCAGCGATTAAAAGCAGCAGAAGAAGAGCGACAAAAGATTGAAGAGGAAAAGAAACGTAAAGCATATGAACGAGAGCTAGTAAAAAACGCAAAGGCAAAAGCTGAAGCAGAGAAAAAGGCAGCTATTCAACGAGAGCAGGAAGCTATAAAGCAAGCAAAGGAGCAAGAGCGATTAGCTATTATCGCAAAAGAAGAGGCCAAGGTAGCAGCAGAGAGGGCAGAAGCAAGACGATTAGCGGACTTGGCGCAAGCGGAAAAAGATAAGAAAGAAGCAGTAGAACGCGCTAGAATAGAGCAAATCAATAAACTAAAAGAAGAAAGATTAAAAGAAGAAGCTGCGCGCAAAGCGAAGCAGGAAGAAAGTAGGCATGATGTTCTGGTGTTGTCAAAAGATACTATATCTATGCTGTTGAAGCTTGAATCTAATTTTGAAACTCGCCGTTCTTACGACCCAGAATGTGAGGAAGAGGACGAGCCTTGCTATGCTTATGGTATTGGTATTATACAAGGCAAAGCAGAATTAGCCCGCGAGTTGCTAACGCCTATCTTAAACTACAGGAAAAAAGTATGAATACTACCATGATAAACTGCGTGCATTTTCAGCATTGCGGGCATCTCTGTACTTGTAATACTGAATGCGAAAAAAGAGAATATGACACCGATCACACCTATGATGTAATTTGTCCGTTTTGCGGAGAAGATAACCCAGAGGCAAGATATAGTGCAGGCGAAATGGAGGACGGTAATGTTACGGAAAACATAGAATGCCTTAACTGCGGCGAAAAATACAGGATGATATACGATAGAGAGGTAGTGGAAACCTTTATTACTGAGAAAATGTGATATGACAAATAGAAAAGAGACAAAAGAATTCAACGATACTATAATGTTTCCGGTAAAATGGCAATCTGGTCGCAAAACCCAGTATAGTAGTTGCTGGAATAGGTCAATAGAGGGCGAGCCTTTAGTCCACATACAGTTATTAGAGAATTACTCAAAAGGTAAAATGACAAGAATGGCGGGGTCGTTTTTATGCCACGAGGGAACCGGTAGCCCTGATTTTGAAGAATGCCATTGCGAGCATGAGGATGCCAAAGGAAAATATGACGCGAAGGTGACGTGTCGTATTTGCTTAGAAAGAGCCGCAACACATAGGAAAGAAAATGCTTAAGTTACAAAAGTTGAAAAATACGAACGATAAATTTTATGAAACTATAAGTCATAGTCATATGATTGATTTAGTAAAGATGTGTGGGCTAAGCTCTAATGCCGATTTATTTTACATAAAAAATTATATTAAAGGCGCTAACTCTATACTAGAAATAGGTGCTGGGTATGGTCGGGTTATTGATTTTATGCTGACTATTAATCCACATGCTCAAATATCGGCAATTGAGTATAGCTCTACGCTATGTAAAATACTTAGAAATACATTTAGAGATACAATAAATCTTATTGAAGCAGATATAACAAAAATAAGACCTAAGCAGCTAAGCGGTAAATTTGATCTCATAACCTGGATGTGGGGATCAATAATTGATATTGACTCATCTGAACGCCTTAAATTTATTAAGAAAACGTACAAAGCTCTTAATAATGGTGGCACGCTTGTTATAGATGCCCCTAAATGTAATACTAGTCAGTGGGAGAACAGAAAGAGCGCAATTATGGAATATATGGATCAGCATATTGGAGAGACTCACTGTTTTGATATACCGGCAATAAGTGAAATGTCGTTCTATGAGAGAAATTTAAAAGATTCGGTCTTGGAAACGATACCTTATACTGTAAAAATAGAAGGTGATAATGGTGATATCTCTTATTCTGAAAGGTATTTATATTGTTTTAAAAAATTTAACAAGGAGAAATGAATGGGTAAAATATTAGACGATATTGAAAAGGTAACTGACAAGTTAATTGCAACAATGAATACGTCAGAGTTAACAATGGCCGGGGATCTTATCGCCAGCGGGGTATTATTTACATCAATATTAAAACGTGCATTATCAATTTTCCCTGACCACAAAATAGGAACTAATGAAGCTTTACGGATGAATGCCATGATAGAATTGATAGATGAGTTTGTAGCTGACGGCTTAAGTGTAACTAATATTATAGAAAATATATATTATGGTGAAAATAAAACAGATATAGAGGTGAATAATGACTAGGTACGGCAGATACTTTAGATATGGCCCTAATAACATCAGAACAGAGCACTATCTGGGCGAGAACACCAGCGCTAACGCTAGAGATACTGATCCAGTTGGCAGGATAGTGCGTCCGCGGATTCAGCCCGCACAAGAACAGGAAGAAGAGGGCGAAGTGGAAGTAAGCGAGACTGGAACACCATGCAATGATTGAAATTAACGAATTATCAGAAATGCCAATTAATCATGGCATCTGTGAATATGCTAACATCTTCTAGCGTAGTATAAACGCCCTGTGTTTTTATGCGAAGTATTTTAGGGGTATAATCTACCATCCTCTTGTATATAATATAATTATGTATAAGAAACGGGGTTTATTTGCAATCTGTACTCAGCTATACTCTAGACATGAACAAGAGTATAACAGGCCTTGCACTACTAGTAATCTCGGCATTAGCGAGCAGTCTATTGCTTACTCACAAAGTAATAACAATAGCAATTCTTTATATGAAGCAACTACCAGCATTATCAATAGTAGATCTTGTGATCGGGGTGGGAGCTGCGATATCGATAGGAGTGCTAATCTTGAGACTTAAGACCCTTAAAGAAGAAATTTATAAGCAAAATCAAGCTTTTATAGAAGATCTTGAGAAAAGAGATAAGCGGATAGACGAGAAAATAGAAAATCTTAGTAATGAAATAACTACTAAATTCAATAATGCCCTGAAAATCCATATGGAAAAAATAACTAATATGGTCGAGACAACGCAAGGAGGAGTTAAAGATCTTAAGGCACAATTTAATAGCCTTGATGAGTTTATAAGAGAAAACGCCTTCCAACTTGGGAAAGCTTCATCCTCCTAAATTACGCTTTTTATTACCCGGCTTTCTTCTAAGAACAGCAACCAGAGTCCAGAGTAATACTATAATAAATAAGCAAGCCCCTAATATTAACATCTCGCGCCCTTTTGATTACTTAACTCTACTCCCAAACCAAGACGAAACTATAAAACAAAAGCTTGCTTCTGTGCCTGGAGTTAGATTCAACGCTATAAAATGATTGAATGTTAGCGCTGCTGCACACACTGCGGTGCCGATCGGTCTTATAGCTCCACGTAAATCTCTGACCCACCTACTAAGCTCTCCTACTACATCTCGCTGAAAAAACTTAGTTTCAGCTTCCATCAAAACAGCATTGGCCTTCACATACTCAGCTATCACTTCAGGTTTCGTTGTTGCTAACGTGTTAAGCGTGGCGCGTGGTGTTGATTTTGAGCCAAAAATGCTTTTTACTAAGTCTGAAACGACCGGTAATGCAAAACCAGCTACACTACTTATAATATCTAATGCAATCATACACACCTCATATCTGGTGGCACATACTTATTGTACTTCTCTATGAATTTCTCAACAGTACCTTTTCCGAGAGGCGTATTATACACCTTTTTCCACATTTTTGCCATTCCCTCGATATCGTTAGCTTTCGGTAAAGGGTATGGGGAGCGATAATATTGCAACCTGGCCATGACTACAGCATATTGTGGGTTAATTACTAGAGATTCAGGGCTTCTATCAGGTTCGATTTTAAGTACTTTTTTGGCTAACTGCATTCTATATAACAGAAAATTATCCCAAATATCATCATGTGTAGCTGGCTCCATCTGGCAAATGCCTAATGCCGGACCACCACCTATCTGCCTAGTAAACTGGCCCATGTTGCTTTCAACTGCTATTGTCCCTAGAAGCAGTTGAGAGGCAGCTTCAATATATCGATCCAGCCCTAAATACTTCAGGACTGGATATATGACATTGATATTAAGGTCGCCAGCATTCATAGCTAATTATTTATACTCCACCTATCGGAACTAGCCGTAAAATAGTATTTCCGACAGTTGCACCGCTGGCACTTAACGTAGCTACTCCTGTTGAGCGCGTAATATAGAATCCATAAGATACACCACCCCCCAAAAAATTAATAGTATACCTATCTTGACCGGCGGTATTTAGATAAGTGATCGTGCCCATTGGGGCGCTATAAGTAGCACCGCCGCCGACAAATGTACTCAAAATCTCCGGTACCACTGAATTGTAAGCTACATCGATGTTGAATATATTAATTCTGCCTCCGACTATCTCAAGTATTATCTTGTATGACGTACCTTTAACAATAGGAGTTGCCACAGTAACTAACGTGGTGCCTAAGTTTGTAAAGGTTTGGGATTTTCCTACTCTAAGCATTGGAGTTTCTAGCGCAATGCCGGTCATATTCCCAACTCTACGATAACCATCTAAACGATGACCAGTACGTCTGTATGTGCCGAATACATAATTTGCGTAGGTTAGATCCGAAGCTGTCACTTCTTGAAGTTCTCCCACATGAGCAACTACATACTTTCCAGGAGTTGGAACATTAAAGGCATAACCACTGCACCGAACGCTATTAGCAGTAACGGTATTCCAACCTGCACCACCTTGGAAATTAAACCCATCAGCAGCCGATGAAACATCATTTAGTCTTAAGTTTACTCGTCCATTGCTATCATGCTCAGTTACAGACCCAGTCGACGTAACGGTTACTTTTCCTGAAACATCAATATTAAGGTCGCCAGAGCATAACTGAGCTACTAAATTTCCTGCTGTAATATTAACATCTTTAGCATTGAAATCTATACGCCCAGCCGAACATCGTATCCCTTCTGCTACGCCGACATAATAAGTGCCAACTTCAACATAGGCAGTCCCAGTCCCAGAGGCTTTTTGATAACCTACCGTTGCGGCGCTGTGAGTTCTGATATAACAAGCACTATCATCCGACAACTTAACATCACTTCCGTTATAAAAAGCACCTGCCATCCTTAGGTATGCAAAAGAGGGTATTGTTATACCGCTTGCACCTAATATGTAGCCCCCCCCATCTAAGACATCTATTATCGCTGGTTGGGTAAATGTTCCGGGGAATGCCGCAGCTTTTGACATAGCGGTTATTAATGAGGTAATTGGCTTATCTACATTTTTTGCGCTAAATGAAGAACTACCGTTCACAGATACTGACACATATTTATTAAGGTCTGTTATAGAGATT
>Ga0307380_10004737_pt1 | contig 18238 bp, 16 predicted proteins | sample UN3MG_FD_202239 | JGI IMG/M metagenome (GOLD analysis project Ga0307380, IMG submission 202239) | Soil microbial communities from Risofladan, Vaasa, Finland - UN-3 | ecosystem: Environmental > Terrestrial > Soil > Coastal area > Acid sulfate soil | place: Finland: Risofladan, Vaasa | collected...
TTTTACCAGCGTCTGTGACATGACCGCAAACCATGACATCTTCTGCCTCTACAAAGACCTCGGAGGTGAACTGGACTGTGTTAAGTGGGATATCTCAGCGGGAACAGCAGCAGCCTACGGAGCACCGGAGGCAAACACAGACATCGTATCCCTCTCTCTAACCCTTGATGATACCAATGATGAACTCTACGCATGGTATGTTAGAACCGCTGACCAGACTCTTGTCCGGTGGAGAACGAGCCCTATAGGAGGCGTTTCGTGGAGTGCAGAAGACAGCGTAGACGATGGAGCAATAGACGTTGATGCCCTGACCGCCGTGTTCATGGATTCGCTGATGGATGGGGATGTCGCCCTCGTCTACACTCAAGTCGATTCTCCCTACGCTGTCAGGTTCTACAGCCCCACAGGAATTGCGGTAGTCGATCAGAGCGTAGACCTAGCAGCGAAGTTCAGCGTTCAGCAATCAACCAGTCAAGAACTGCTTGGAGTATTCAAGACAGCTCAACCAGGTAGTGTAGATCTATTAGCTGAGTTCATCACAAGGCAGGCCGCCTCCGTTGACCTGCTCGGTGAACTCATTGTAAGACATGCCTCCAGTGCAGATCTACTGGGTTACTTCTCAATCATCCGTGACGCCTCACAGGAGTTGCTTGGTGAGTTCGTTGTCCAACAAGCAGGGTCTCAAGACCTGCTGGCTAAATTCTTTGCCTCACCTTTCCTCAGTCAGGATCTTTTAGGTAGGTTCGCTGTTCGCCATGACGGTTCACAGAATCTGCTTGGTGAGTTCTCGGTTCAAAGATCCGCATCTCAAGACCTGCTTGGATACGTGGTCGTCAGGCAGACCTCTACAGCTACGCTTCTAGGATACCTCCTAGTAAGACACTCAGACACCACTGACCTGTTAGCGGAGCTACTTGTAACTAGACCTGGAAGCGCAGAACTAGGCACATATTTCAGGGTTGTACCATGGCATCTAGCTGACAGTTACACCCTCGTTACAGGAAACCATGTTACTGGAACCGTTGAGACTACATGGGAAGAAGACTCCACTTATCTACAGATAGAGGAAACTAATGGCAGTCCTTGTCTAGTATTCTACTTCACATTCCTAAACATCCCTACATATGTTAACTGGCTTGACGTAGACGTTGAAGGAAGATATGAAGGAAACCCAGCTCATAACGTCAAGATACAGGTCTGGGACTTTGTTCAAGGTCAATGGGAGAACATAACTCCAGCAGCCAACGACTTCCCAAGTGGTGCAGTTGACGGTAAATACGACTTCCAAGTAGAAGATCCACACGGAAATAACTATATCCAGAACGGGGAGATGAGGGTTCAAATCAACCACACTTCTCCCGGTAACCCGAACCATGACTTCTACGTAGACAAGATTTACCTCGAAGAGGCTTACGTTGCGGATCTTTCAGCTAGTTTCGTGGTTGGGCAAGGATCGGAGAATCTGCTTGGTGAGTTCTCGGTTCAAAGATCCGCATCTCAAGACCTGCTTGGAGAGTTCATTGTAAGGCGTTCAGCCAGCCAGGAACTTCTTGGTGTCTTCACCGTTACCCCCTTCGACTCAGAAGACCTGCTAGCCGAGTTCATTGTCCAGCAAGCAGAGTCAACAGACCTCCTCGGTGAGTTCACCGTTAGACGTGATGATTTAGAGGCTCTGTTTGGAGAGTTCATTGTAAGGCGTTCAACCAACCAGGAACTTCTAGGTATCTTCACTGTAGCGCCATTTGACTCCGAAGACCTCCTAGCTGAGTTCATTGTCCAGCAATCAGGGTCAGTAGACCTGCTCGGTGAGTTCACTGTTCAACATTCAGAGTCACAGGATTTACTGGGTAAGTTCACTGTTAGACACTCCGCATCTCAGGACTTGCTTGGGGAACTCATTGTCAGGCACGATGGTTCACAGGATCTCCTTGGTTACTTTGATGTTGGTCAGAACAGTCGTGACCTGTTAGCCTACTTCGAGGCCAAGTCCTACGAATATGCAAACCTGAAAGCGTTATTCGAGGTAGGACAGGGCTCACAGGATCTCCTTGGCGAGTTCCTTGTTCAGCAGTCAGGCAGTCAAGATTTAGCTGCCGAGTTCACCATTAGACGTTCAACCTCACAGGATCTACTGGGCGCGTTCTCAGTTAGGCAGTCAGGGTCTCAGGACTTGTTGGCTGAGTTCACTGTTCGTCGTGATGAGTCACAGAATCTGCTGGGCGAGTTCTCAGTTAGACACGATGACTTGGAGGCTCTGTTTGCCGAGTTCTCAGTTCGGCGTTCAGTGAGTCAAGAACTGAAAGGCATCTTCACTGTAGCGCCATTTGACTCCGAAGAACTGCTTGCCGAATTCATCGTTCAGCAGTCCGGGTCAGCGGACTTCCTCGGCGAGTTCTCAGTCAGGCAGTCAGGCAGTCAAGACTTAGCTGCTGAGTTCAGGGTTCAGCAAACAAGCAGTCAAGATTTAGATGCCGAGTTCATTGTTCGCCACTCTGCGTCTCAAGACCTCCTCGGTGAGTTTACTGTTCAGCAGTCAGGGTCTCAGGACTTATTGGCTGAGTTCTTTGCGTCGCCCTTCCTCAGTCAGGAGCTTCTAGCCGAATTCGTAGTCCGGCAAGCGGGATCTCAAGACTTACTTGGTGAGTTTTCGGTTAGACGCGACGACTCACAGGATTTACTCGCAGAGTTCATTGTTCAGCAGGCAGAGTCTCAGGAGTTACTCGGAGAGCTCATCGTCAGACATGGTGGGTCACAAGACCTGCTCGGTTACTTTGACGTTGGTCAGAACAGCAGAGACCTGTTAGCCTACTTCGAGGCCAAGTCCTACGAATATGCAAACCTGAAAGCGTTATTCGAGGTGGGGCAGGGCTCGCAGGATCTACTGGGTGAGTTCACCGTTAGACACTCCGCGTCTCAGGACTTACTTGGTGAATTCATTGTCCGTCATGACGACAGTCAAGACCTCCTCGGTGAGTTCAGCGTCCAGCGCAGCGCCTCTCAGGAACTTCTAGGCATCCTCAAAATATCCCGTTCAACCAGTACAGACCTCCTTGGTGAGTTCGTTGTTCAGCAAGCAGGGTCACAGGATCTTCTAGGTGAGTTCTCAGTTAGGCATGATGACAGCCAAGATCTACTTGGAGAGTTCAGTATCAGAGGGGAATCCAGTCAGGAACTACTTGGAGCGTTCATTGTAAGACAGGACTGGATCGAAGACCTGCCCGCCGAGTTCATTCTTAGACAGGAAGCCTCCAGCGACCTCCCAGCGGAGTTCTCCGTTGGAGGCGTAGAATCAGTTGACCTGCTCGCTGAGTTCATCGTCCGTCAATCAGAATCAACAGACCTCCTCGGAGAGCTCAGTGTCAGAAGGTCCACCAGTCAAGACCTGCCTGCTGAGTTCTCAGTTAGCCGTCCAGCAAGCCAAGACCTGTTTGGAGAGTTCACCGTTAGACAGGATTGGATCGAAGACCTCCCAGCAGAGTTCATTGTAAGACATGACAGCAGCCAAGACCTACTAGCCCAGTTCTCAGTTAGATACTCAGCCAGTCAGGAACTGAAAGCTATCTTCACCGTAACGCCTTTCGACTCAGAAGATATGCTTGGTGAGTTCATTGTCCAACAGTCAGGCTCTCAGAACCTCTTAGGTGTATTCAGCGTCAGACGTTCCTCCAGTCAGGATCTACTCGCCATCTTTACAACCCTTAAAGCCTCAACTCAAGACCTGCTCAACACATTCACTGTCCGCTCCTTTGGATCCGCTGAGCTGAAAGCGATATTAACTGTAGGACAACTGACCGCCAGTGACCTACTGGCCGAGCTCGTGGTTAGGCAGGCGGGAACGCAAGACCTAGTAGCTTACTTCTTCTCAGGAATCCTTGCCGCGTCAACCAACCTATCCTCAGAGTTCCAGGTTCAACACGCAGAGTCAGCGGAGTTATCGGCACAGTTCCTAGTAGCACAAAGTTCTCAAGACCTGTTCAGTAAATTCTATGTGCAGTTCTACACCGTTGATCTATTCGCTTCATTCTATGTCAGTCCCTCTGAACTTGGAGCCATAGAACTCATCATCGGGGACTTGAATCGAAAACTCACAGTCACCGACGTCGACCGAGAGTTAACTGTGGCAACCGACCGAACCCTCACGGTTAGTGACACTAATAGGGAGTTAACTTTAACACCTAAACGGAAAATGAGTATAAGATGAGTTTACTTTCTCCCAGTGAGAGTATTGTCAGTTCCCTACTCCCCACCAAAAACAAGTTGATACTCTCATTATACAATAATAACTGATTTTCATATCTATATTCTATACAGGGTTATTCTCACGCGACTAAAGTAACCTTTCGGCGGTAGCCCTGTCGGTATCTGTTATAAGGACTGTAACCATTTATTTTTTTGGATTCACATGGCAGACGACAAGAATCAAAAGGTCGTAAATTTCGAGTCCCTTGAGTTAGAAGAAGAAGAGACAGCAGGGCCCAGTAAAATGGAAACCCTTCTCTCCTTCGTCAAAGAAAAACTCAGCGAGGATGACTACTCTTCGCTCCAGAAGGAACTTGGCATTGAGGGCAAAGACATGTCAAACGAGGAATTGTTTGAACAGATCAAAGCCCTCTTCAAAGGCGCCAAACCTGAGGAGAAAGAAGAGGAGCCTGAAGACGAAGAGACCGAGATGATGGACCAGCAAACATTCATGGAGGAATGTCTCACAAGCGGTAAAGACCGCGAGGCGTGTCTCGAAGAGTGGAAGAAAAAGAACCCCGAAGAGCCACCTAAAGAGGAAGGCAAGGGGGAACCCGACGAGCTGGCTAACAAAGTCTCAGAACTTCAACGTCAACTATCCGAATTGAAGAAAGACAAGGACCTCGGAGAAGTCACTACTTCGGTAGAGAAACTAATCGAGGACCGTCATCTAGCTCCAATCCAGAAAGAGATGGCAATCAAACTCGCATCTGGACTCGACGCCACAGGTAGAAAGGAGATGTATAACTTCTGGAAGAAGACCCAGAAATTCACAGTCTCAGAAGATGTAGGGAGCATGGCATCATCCAGACCGGGGATGCCGGGCGCCATTACACCTGAGAGGCGTGCAGAGCTCCTCAAAACCTCTGGCCTAGGAGACCTCATCAAGGACAAGGCGGATCAAACAAAACTTCCATGGAAACTGGAGGATAACTAAGAATGGCAATCGTATGTTCAGGAATCACTGGCTATGACGTCAGAGTCAGCGTAAAAGCCGTGGCAGCAGAAGCCCTAACCTATGGAGAAAGCGTGCGCATCTCAACAGATGGACTCGCCTACGCTGTAGATAACGGTAAATCTGATGTATGTCACGGTTGGGTTTTAGAATCCTGCGCTGCAGGTGACATGGTTACAATCGTCAATAAATGCCGCATGACAGTCGACACAGCCCAGACAATCGGGGCAAGAGCCTACACAGGCGCAACCGCAGGTGGGTCAGCCCCTTCGACCACAGTCGGAACTGGCATCATAGTCGGCTATGCGTGGCAAGCAAACAAACTAATGCTGGTGGCACCCGTGCCAGCGGCGGACGGTTAGGAGTAACTAAAAATGTCATACAGTGACCCCAATGCAGCAGCAGGCCAAGGTACCCTCAGAATAGAAAAGCCACTGACCATAGATGGTCTTTTCACCTATGATGATATCGACAGCCGAATGCTCTATAAAGAGTTCCAGGAAGGAGTCCAGATCTACAACGAAGTAGAATGGAATCTAATGTCGCAGTTTGTCCGCAAGACCACAAAGGAAAGCGTCCGTGTCTGGCAGCGTAACATGGAGTTCGTTACAGCAGCCGAAGGATACATGGAAGACTGGCAGAAGCTAAGAGCGATGGAAATCTCTCTACCTCTACAGGAGTTCGAGCTCGGATTCGCCTTCACCAAGAAGGCGATTCAGGAGAGCAACGCAGGAGAGTTGCAGGAAACTCAGGCAGAGGCATTGAGAGCCGACCAGAGGCTTATGGCCAAGCGGTTCTTCTTTAGAGCCTTGACCCCAGGGTCAGGAGCTCAGTCCATCGGTTGGTGGGACGGAAACATGGCAGCCGCAGGAATGCGTGCACCGCCAAGTTGGAAGGGTAATACCTTCGCTACAACGCACAACCACCACGCCGCTTCAGGTGTCGCAAGCATCGGTCTATCTGACTTCTCCGCAATCAAGAAGGAGATACGTCAGCACGGATATGCAGGACCAATCCTCATGTTCATGCACAATGACCAGGTAGAAGAGTGCGAGAACCTAGCCGGTTGGACAAGCGCCATGACTCCGAACAGCATCATTGAAACCGTCGCCACGAAAGGCTTCGAGGTAATCAAGCAGTTCCAGGGTATAACGCTCATACAGGATGACTGGATCCCTAGCGGGTATCTACTCGCAGTCGAGGGAAGAGTCAAACCGATGACTATGAGAGAGCCTGTGAACGCGCGTGCTCGAGGTTTGAAACTGTGGGAAGGACCATACACAGCGTATCCACTCGCTGAGTCCTATTACAGCCACAGGTTCGACATGGGCGTAGTTCATAGAGGTGCTGGCGCAGTCAGGCGAATTGCAGCAGCCTGGGCAACACCCGCCTTCACATTCTAGTAATGTGAGGCGATGTCCTTTAAACTCCCGAAACGGGTAGCCGACCTACCCATTTTATTCAAGCGAGTCGGAGGAAATGGCCTGAACCACGCCTTAAAGGTGGTATGGATCTCTTGGACGCTTCCCGGAGAATAAATGTGGAAGAATGAAAAGGTTAGGAGAAAAGAAAATGGTAAAAAAAGTCATTTATGACAAACATCCCGTTCAGATCACTAAGGGTTTGTATCTTGGAGACAATGAGCAACAGGCTATGGCTATTGCCTTCGACCCTCAAGCTGTAAACCTAGTAGCCGTAGCAAGCACCAACGACAGGCTTCCATGGTACATGTATAACATCAACACCTTGGCTCTCGCTGCAGGGATCACGATCCCAACAGGTGCAGTAGGAGCTCTCGTTGATGTAGCCGTGAATGATGGAGGGTCAGCTGGTGCAGACGCCTTCATGTCCTTCGCTACAGCAGGAGTTATCTATGCCTCAAAAACATGGATTGTCTACTGTGGTAGAGTGAATGACGGAGTTGGCTCGAAGCAGCTACCGATCCTGTGGACAGAGGCAGGCGACTTCACGTACGCCGTAAACGCTACAGGTGCAGTGTTTGACTACACGATCAAGATCGTAGGGTGGATCATGGCAGGCGAGAACTACACCTATCCCGAGATTCCATCCCTGGAACTAGCTTGTGGCTTTAGGGTGACTCAGTAGTCATCCTTTACCCCTTGAAATTAGGAGGTTAAAGGATGTATAAAACTGAGAACCTAACAGTCAACAGCGGAAATCTGGCACCGGGACTAGCGGTAGCTTTTGATCTTGTGATTAAAAGTCGCTGGTGTAAGATTGTTGCTTTGAAAATCGTGCAGCTTACAGTCGGAAATATGGATATCATGTTCCAGGTATGGGAGTCAACTACAGCGCAGGCTGATCCCGCGAACAGGGCTAATCTATATCAACAACCGATCATGCGCCCCATCACGGTAACTGCCCTACAAGGGGCTCAGTATGGTGAGAGTTTACAGAAACCAGAACCATATTTTGACAGAGACGCCCCAGCTGTTACCCCTAGTTACAGACTACACTGCAGGCTCGTGAACAACGGAGGCGGCACCCTTAGCGACTTCGCCGTATCCTTAACTATAGCTGATATAGGGGAGAATGTTTAATGGCGCCCTCAACAATCGGACCCGCAACCATCACTACTGCAGGAATTGATGGAGCAACCAGGCTTACACATCAGAGAAAAGCGTTCTACGCAAATGGAAGACACTGGGTGTTCTTCGTCTACAATGACGCGGGCACTCGACGCATGGCTTACAGTAGCTCAGTAGCAGGATCCTCATACGATGCCCCGACTAACATCAGGACAGCGACTGAGGGTGACGAGTTCTCCGTATCCTTAGAGGTATCGGGGGCAACATACTACGTGCATTACGGTTGGTCTGACAACGCAGGCGGATCAGCCATCATGTATCGTCGTGGAGCCCTCGGTTCAGGCGGCGTCATAACTTGGTCAGCAGAGCAGACCGCTCTAGCAGCTGAGGTTGGTTATGAGTTTGAGAACATCACAATCTGCCAAGATTATTCTGGTTTCGTCTACATCGCTTACACGAAGAGAAAAATAGATGGAACCGAAACAACGATCTACGTAATCCAGTCCATTACAAGCCCAACTTGGACGGCGAGCCCTAGCAACCCTCAACAGATAACTGCAATCCACGATCCTTCTTGGATCCCTGTGATTGTGCCTTTCGGCATGGAGGTAATGGTCATCTACTCTGGAGACAATGGCAATATTTACATCAGAGTTTATGCGGGCGCCATATGGGGTATGCAGATCGACAGCGGGTTCGACATGGGGTCTGATGCGCGGAGAATCTCAGTATCATCTGAGCGGTTCTTCGGGGCATCCCCAGTCAACGTCCACATGGTCTGGCAGGATGCGAATGAGGACATACTTCACGCATCATACGACCTCGCTTGGTCCGCCAGCCACAGTGTCTATGCTTCCACTGAGAACCTATCTCCGATGTTAGCCGCTCTATGGTATGGTGACGACGACACAGTTGATCACCCAGCCCCGACGCTTTACTGCTTCTGGACACCCATAGCAGCTGCGCCAACAGCGGATTGGGTTCACTACAAGGTCAGCAGAGACGCAGGAGTTACATGGACTGATGAAGCTGGAGCTAATGCTGTAGAGGAGTGGATTGATGAAACAGTCAACGACTTCGATAACCACAACATAGGCTCAGTAGCTTACCGATCCGTGCCAAACAACACTAACACAAAATCATACCTCACCATCGTTTACACAAACGATGGCCCATACGTTAGAGGTGCGGGACTCGAGTTCACTGACCCAGATGAAGAGCTAGCTGCAGAGTTCGTTGTTAGACCTTTCGTAGCTGTGGAGTTGCTTGGAGAGTTCGTCGTTAGACAATCATCACCAGCGGACGTGGGTGCGCCAGATCTATTGGCGATATTCAACGTAGCAAGATATGACGCAAACTTGGAGCTACTCGCTATCTTCGATGTAGATCAAGATAACGCAAACGTAGAACTACTCGGTATCTTCAATGTTAGACCTCAGGGTTCAGCGGAACTGCTTGGAGCGCTCAACGTTCAGCAAGCAGGGTCCCAGGAACTATTAGGTGTGTTTGCGGTTTCTCGCTCAGACAGCGAAGAACTCTTGGCGGAATTTGTGGTTACACAACCCGACTCAGGAGAAGTGTTTGCTCGTTTCATTGTATCAATGGACGCGTGGATAGTGCAAGGTGTTCCTGTAGAGACTTACAGAGCCCTCGGCGTAATCTCATAATCCCCCCTTTTTTATATCCCATTATATAGATACTACTCTATATGAAAATCGCATTCTTTTCGCGTAATCTACACTTCGCAGGCCCCCTAGTTGAGGAACTTCGTCAACACCACACGGTGAGAGTTTGGCGATATAATGAAAACGACCTCGTGAACACGATCAGTATTCAGAGCCTACTGAACTGGTGTGATGTGGGTTTCCTTGAATGGCTTCAACCCCCATCTGTAGAGATCAGTCAAATACAAGCCATAGATAAACCTCTGATCGTTTTCTGTCAGGGCATAGACGTCTACAACCACACTATGGTTGATTGGCGTAACATCAGCGGTCTGATCATACAACACGCTAACTACGACCGCCTCATCTCCGTTAGACAAAACTGGGAGAAACGACATCCCGACGCACCCCCACTACCAAAGCTTCCTGTGATATGCACAGAGAGCGTGGGCGTAGATCTAGACGCCTTCACCCTCACCGAAATCGTGGAACCAGAATATCACATTGTTATCCATGCGAGTCAGATAAGGGAAGTTAAACGCATCTACACAGCCATTCAAACCTTCTATGACCTCATCATACAGGATCCTGATAAACCGTGGAAGATGACACTCATTGGACAATGGGAAAGCGGATACAAAGAGGTGCCTCGTAGGGAATATTTACAGGCGTTAAGAGAACTCATCCAAATCCTAGACTTCCCCCCGAACAGGTTCTTCATGATTCCTCAAGACCTCCCTCCGAAAAAATGGATCAGTTTCGCTAAAACCGCCGACATCTACTGGTGCACCAGCTGGAGGGAGAGCTTCGGCGCAAGCATGGGAGAAGTCGTCGCCTCAGGAGGACGACCATTTGTGAATAACTATCTAGGCGCCACCCAGATTTACCCTGCGGAAGTTCTCTGTAATACCCCAAATGAGATGGTTCAGAAAACGATTGCGTGGGGCAATCTAAGCGTTGAAGAAAAACTCAACCTCAGGAAGGAGAACCGTAAATTAATGGAACCCTTTGACTGCAGGAAAGCAACTAAAAACATGAGGGTATTTATAGAGAAGATAGAAGCAAACTCACGGAGTAAGAAAAGATGAGCAAACAAAAATTCGGTAAAGGACAAAAAGGCGGCGTACCCCCATGGAAAGAGGGCGAGAAAATAGATCTTAGAATCATACATTGGTGCCTCTGGGGACCACGTAGAAGCGGACTCTATGAAACGGTTCGTGAATTAATAGACGCTGAAATGAAGATCGACGGTGTTCTCCCAACCCTCTGTGTCTTGCCCGGGCCGGATGCCTCTAAGAGAGAAACCGAGAAGTATGTTCAAGGCGGGTTGGTTGACGCCATGCACCCCCAGACAAGAACTCAGGACTGGGGATACGCTATGAAGTATGGGGACATCCACCTCATCCATTACAGTTTTGATCAGCGACTCGCTAAACTTCAACCTAAAGCCTGTATGATACATGGGACGTTAGAGGCCGTGGTTGAAAGCGCGTTAAAAGAAAAGGACAACGCTAAATCCCTGGTGAGTGCAGCTGACTGGATTCACAAATTTAAAGCAACTTTTGTCACAAGTAAACGCGCCCAGACTTATTGGGGGGCTTTTGATCCCACCGGGGGGGAGAAGGTGCACCTCGTCAACAAAGGCATTGACCTCGACTGGTGGCAGCGAACCGCCACAACCCAACAACTTGAGGGAGATCCCAGTGTTCTCTACGGAGAGGTGTGGCGAGGAATCAAACACCCGATGCATCTGCTCTACGCTATGAATTTACTCTACGAGGAAAACCCTGACGTCAAACTGAACGCTTGGGGACTCAACAATAAACGACCCTTCTGGGAGCGCCTCATCTGGTCTGCTGATTTCTGGAAGTTCATCGGTAGAGACACACTAGCGGGGATCGTCGACTACCCTGAACACTATTACAGTCGAGGGGACGTCCTCGTGAGCCCCGTTCAAGCGGGAGATGTTAGCCGCGTGGCACAGGAATCCATGGCTTGCGGTTGCCCCGTGGTATCATGGGACACTGACCCATACGGTGACAACCACGCCTACAAGGTTGCGAAAGCCTTCGACATACAAGATCTGGCGGACAAGATCAAAGAAACCGCTGACGAAGTTCTAAATGACAGAGAGGCAGTGGCAAAAACCTGTAGAGAAGTAGCGGAGAAATGGTTTAACATTAACGATGAAGCAAAAGACATCGTAAAAGTCCTCAGAAATGTAACTAACGAGTCCTAATCTTTTTATCCTCCTCCATACTTTTCACTACTTGGAGAAGCAACAAAATGGCTAAGTCAGCACCGCAGATTTCGTTCTCGGTCGACAGCATAGACTACGGCACCATTGACGTTGGCGGATCATCGGCTTGGCAGAGCTACTATGTCTACGGACGTGGTACTGCTCTGGGAGACTCAAGCTATGCACGTGCGATAAACATGAGCATTAGCTTCAAGGAGTCCTACAATGCATCAGAAGCGAAAACAGAGAGTTGGGTTAGAGTTTCCACAGCAGCGGAAGACACCCATATTGGAAGCCTCGGTTTCGGAGGCGCATTGGAGGCATATGTCAACTCGATCATCCACGGACAACCCAGCTCAGCGGCGGGTCTGATCAAATCATTGGTCAGTATCCCAGCAGGAGCTGCAACGGCAGGTCACGTAGGCTTCTACCTGCATCACAGGTATCAGTACACTGGTTAGCCTCAGTGAACTTAAAACTCAAAAACCTCCCCGCAGTCGTGTAGGAGTCAGGACTGTGGTTTTTTTCTGCTTAAAATCTATAAAGGAGTCTAGAGGTTATTTCTTTATGGCAAAGACTCTGAAGAAACCTGACTTATCCGGGCGAACCCTTATGCATTTCTCCGATGGAACAACGTTGACGGATAAGGAGGTTTGGCCCCATCAGTTAACTGATGGACAAACTGAGGCTTTGACGAGTGTTGAAAGGGTGATTCGAGGTTGGCATCTTTCTATCAAAAAATCACCCTCTGTCCGTAACTTCTTTATTATGACGGAGCTAACTCAGAATCTTATACTCAACCCAGGGAAACATGGTCCGCCGCCCAAGATCACCGTGCGTGCGCTTGGATGTTATCTGAAGGGTAGTGATCCTCCTATTCGCGTTACTCTGGGCATGGATCCTCGGACAAGTAATGTGACGCTTTGGGTTGAACATGTGAAGGCGTTCCGCCCTGATGGTTTCGCTGCTCCTTTGCAGAAACGCACCCGTAAATTAACTGATATGGTTCAGAAGAACGTTGGAGATGGGATGATTTGGGGTATTGTGAATAAACCCCCCATTCGTCGTATCCTATCCACTAGGGAGGGCATCGGCTGTCTTGTTGGATTAAAGGCTGGCGGTGACCGTGTGTTAGTTAAGTTGGAGAGAAACGGTAAAAACTGTCAGCTCTTAATCACTCCTGGGTGAATTGTTATATTCCCTATAACCCTCTTCTATTTAATGAAGAAAGAGAAAGTGAAGGTGAAGAAACCCCTGAGCACCAGCGTCAAGGTCACCATCAAGCGGAAGGATGGGTCTGAGGAGATCATAGAGAAGTGATGCAGATCCCTCCTCCCCCTATCCCTATCCCTGAGCGGGTTCATCCCAGGGGAACCCTTGGGTTGTTGAATAGGGTGGTAGTGAGGCGTATTGATGAGAAGATGCCGTATTTTGATTCTGGGTACAAGAAAAGTCATAGTTGGGTGAAGAATTTTCCGCGGATTCTCTGGATTAATGGTAGACTCTCCTACGCGGACGGGGCTTCCACTTCTCCTAGTGGGAGCACAGATGCTCTAGGGGCGTTACGTAGATACGAAGGGGCTTGGCTGACGCACTGGAACACATACAGCGCCACCTATGGCCCGATGTTGGTGAAAAACACGGTTGTTGGGAATGATGACTATGGTATCTTGATTGGAACTGATAACACTGCGCCAACTCCAGGTGATTACTGGATGGGCACTAAGATCGTCGAAGGCGTCGGCGCGGGACAACTCAACTATGGGGAATGTCATATTGAAAACGTTGATGAGGAAGCAACCACCGTGGATCTAACTATTTGGCGTAGCTTCAGCAACAACTCAGGCGGAGGCATCACCGTAGAGGAGATAGGTATAGCTACACGACACAATTACATCAATGCGTATAGTTATTTTCTTCTCGCAAGGGATTTGTTGAACTTCACCGTAGCAGATACTGACATAGCTACTGTGGAGTACAGGGTGAGGATAAGTTGACGGATAAACTGGTTTTCGATGAAATGCCGGACGTGATGCCAGAGGAGTTCAGAGGCACAGGTTCTCTTTGGTCCCGTGTATCCATCTATAACGGTGATGAGTTGGTGAAAGGTAAATGGGAACAGGCTCACAGCATTGTCCGTAACTTCATGTATTGGCTACAGGCCATTTGGACTCACACCGACGCCACGGTTGGAGGATGGGATCAAACCAATACGTTAGAAGGTTTTGAGCAGGGTAACTCTATCATCTACGTGTTCCGTAGCGCAGCCGAAGCCGCTCTTGATACTTACGGTATAATGCTTGGCACGGATAATACAGCGGTCACCCTCAGCGACTACGCCCTCGGAGTCAAGATCGCCCACGGTGAGGGCGCAGGGGAACTAAGGTATGGTGACAGTGACTGTCTCACACCTTTTGAGGACAGCGGGGATTCTTATACTGACCTGTTCTTCGTCCGCCACTTCATCAACCGTTCAGGTGGTTTGATCACAGTCGAGGAAATCGGGCTTGCAGTATGCAACGAAGATTCAGGTGGATCCATTGAATACTTCCTTATGGCTCGTGACTTGAAGAACTTCGGTATCGCTGATGACGCCACCGCCATTGTGGAGTATTGTTTGAGGTTCACCGTATGATGGAGTTAATGCATCGAGCTAAAGTCAGGCGAATAGATGAGGATGCACCTTACTATGACTCTGGGTTGATGAAGAGCCGTAGCTTCACTCTTAACCTTCTCAGAATCATCGGCGTTAATATGACCCGTGAAAACGGCGCGGGTAACAGTGAGCAAGGTTTAGTGTATACCAATGGGAACTGGGCCGCCAACCAGAATGGCATTAATGATTACGGGATAATGAGCGCTATAGCCCTGGCTGGTGACACTGGTTACGGTATACTGCTTGGAACTGGAACCACTTCTCCAACGGTGTCTGATTATGTTATGGAGACTTTGATAGATCAAGGCGCTGGGGCTGGAGAATTAAACTACGGGAGCACAGTCGTCGAGATCCCTTCTGTAGACGGCACCGATTTCGTGTTACCTGTTTGGCGTAGTTTCAGCAACACTTCAGGTGGCAACATCACTGTACAGGAAATAGGTTTAATGGTCCATCACTATTATTCGACATCTTCCGTGCTAAATTTCATGATTGCCCATGACTTGCTGAACTTCACTATAAATGACGGTGATGCTGCGACGGTGGAATACTTGGTGAAGATATCATGACTGAAAGACTTACTTACGATGAACTCCCAGAGGAGATGCCTGAAAGATTCCAAGGCAGCTTGTCCCTATGGACCAGAGTCAACATCCACCGTGACGGTAAACTAATTGAGAAAGGTAAATGGGAGGAAGGTCACAGCTTCGTCAAGAACTTCCTCTACACCCTATACACCTGTTTCGGTCACGCATATGATTATTTGGCGGTTAATACAAGCGGAAGCGTTGAAGGCGTTGAAAGCCCCGCCGTCAACGAGTATACTTTCCGAGCAACAGACGCTGCTGCAGCTAACGATAACTATGGTATCCTACTAGGGACAGATAACACAGCGGTCACCCTCAGTGACTATGTTCTCGGCACCAAGATCGCCCACGGAGTCGCTGCTACTCAACTCTCATACGGTGCGCACTCGAACAACTTTGCACAGCCAGATGGCAGTAACGTAGACCTTGTTCTTATCAGGTTATTCACTAATAGTTCAGGTGGTGATATTACCGTGGAGGAGATGGGTTTAGTCTGTTACCAGGTTGAAGCCGTTGGTGGTTTAAGTAAATATTATCTGCTTGCACGTGATTTGAAGAACTTTACCATCACTGACGGTGATGTTGCTTACGTAGAGTATAGACTGAGGACAACAATATGAGTGAAGAAATACTTTATTTTGATGAACTACCGGAGGAACTACCCCCTGAGTTTGAGGGAACATTGAACGCATGGGTTCGAGCCGTTGTCACAGATAAGGACGGAAACGTAGAGAAACATCCCTGGCAGCAGAGCCGTAGCTTCGTTCAACAGTTTCTACAAGGTCTAGAAGCTCTTCTTTATCAGACTGATGTCTGGACCGTTGATATGGGCGGGTCCAGCAGACTCATCCGCTTCTCCAAATACGCTAGCCCTAATCAATGGATGGATGGTGATGCGGGTGTAGCCAATAAAGGTCTTCTAGTAGGTACAGATAACACTGCTGTAACAGTCACTGATTACGATCTTGGGGCGCAGATCGATCATGGGAGTGGGGCTGGAGAATTAGTGTATGGGGTGACCTCGTTTCTTGCCCCCAGAGCCGTCGGAGCTAACATGGATCTATACATTAGCCGAGTGTTTCAAAACAGTTCAGGTGGGCTTATCACGGTTAATGAGGTAGGATTAGCTGTGACTACTGAAATCACTGCAGGAGGAGGGGTTTTCCTCTTATTTGCTCATGACCTATTGACGGTGGCCATAGCGAATGGGGCTTCCGCTGCAATACAGTACACTTTGAGGACGACAGTATGAAGCAACCAGGAGGCACCCTCGCGTTAAGTCATCGGATAACTATCAAAGACTCGGAAGGTCGCGTTAAAGAACAGGGAGAATGGGAGCGCAGTAGGAGTTTCGTCGCTAACTTCCTTAAAATACTTTTCACCCAGTACGCTCAACTAAATCCAGGTGCTACGGTAACTAGAATAGACGGTGTAGGCGACTCCATCTGGTACTCGAATGATGCCAGCGCTATGACTATTTGGCTAGTCGGATCCCTTGGAATTGCTGGTGATGATGATTGTGGGATTGTGCTTGGAACAGATAACACAGCGCCGACGGTTAATGATTATGACCTTGGGACGAGGATAACTCACGGCGCTGGGGCCGGGCAGTTAGATTTTGGACCGCAATCGAAAACGGGGGCTTATTCAACTGGAAGTAACACTGATTTAATTTTATGGCGACAATTCGTCAACAACTCAGGAGGAGGCATCACCGTGGAGGAAATCGGAGTTTACGTAGTCCACGATCGGGCCTCGGATAAAGTAATGATTATTCGAGACGCGAAACAATTCACCATCGATGACGGTGACGTGGCTCTAGTTGCGTATCGGTTCCGCACCACCGTCTAAAATAGTTATAATGGATTAAACTATTAATTAGATGGTGTAGATGGCAGACGCCAACGTTGAGCTAAAAGTAGGCTTCTTTGTTGTATTAGCTCGTGTCATAATTACCATTGACACCGCGGAAAGCGAACTCACTCATCAAGAGACTCAAGACACTAACCTCGTCACAGTTGAGGCGCAACTCACCCATCAAGAGACTCAGGACTCCAACCTCGTCACAGTTGAGGCGCAACTCACCCATCAAGAGACTCAGGACACCAACCTTACCTTAGACTTCGGCCTCCCCTACAAGGACCTCCCTGCCAAGTTTTTCGTCCCAGCAGCAGGGGGAACCCTCAACAAGGAACTGAAAGCCGAGTTCTTAGTTAGACACGATGGCAACCAAGATCTGCTGGGTGAGCTTGTTGTCCGTTATGATGACAGCAAAAACCTGCTCGGATACTTTACTGCCAGTCGTGCTGATTCTCTGGAACTAAAAGCCAGTTTCAGGGTTGGACAAGCATCGACTGAGTTACCAGCCAAGTTCTTCCTTGGCGGTCAAGGGTACTCCTCTCTACTAGGCGAGTTCTCAGTTAGACACACCGCTACTAGAGAACTGAAAGCCAGTTTCGATGGACAGGTTTCACGGAACTTGAAGGCAGAACTCTTTGTAGCTACTGTGAGCACAACTGCAACTATCATTACGATTGAAGAGGAGCTAACTCAGCAAAGTGAAACCGCCGACTCAACTAATATAACGACGATTGAAGAGGAGCTAACTCAGCAAAGTGAAACCGCCGACTCAACTAATATAACGGCATTCGCCTCTGATCCTTTCCAATACTTCTACGCTAAATTCACCGTAGCCCTCCCCAACGAGGAACTGAAGGCTAAATTCTACATCACTTTAAGTGATACCGCTGAAATTCTCGGACAATTCACAGTTAGACAGGCGAACAGCCAAGACCTAGTTGCCGAGTTCGTTATCCCGCAAACAACCTCGGTTGATCTACTCGCGGAGTTCGTTGTTCGCCACTCAGACTCAGAGGATCTACTCGCTGAGTTCATCGTCACGCAGTCAGCCAGTCAAGACCTGTTGGCTAAGATTAAAGTAACAACTCCAGACAGCGAAGACCTGCTGAGTGAACTCGTTGTTCAGCATGATGGAAGCCAAGACCTGCTCGCCGAGTTCATCGCCCAGCAATCAGGGTCACAAGACCTACTGGGCGAGTTCAGTGTTAGGCAGTCAGGGTCACAGGATCTACTCGCCGAGTTCACTGTAATACACCCAGACAGCGTAGAACTGAAAGCCGTCTTTTCCATTAGGCGTGACGCTTCTCAGGAGCTGCTGGCTAAGATTAAAGTAACAACCCCAGACAGCGAAGACCTGCTGGGTGAACTCGTTGTTCAGCATGATGGAAGCCAAGACCTGCTCGCCGAGTTCAGTGTCCAACACGCAACCTCAGTTGATCTACTGGGTGAGTTTAATGTCAGGCAGCCAGGGTCACAGGAACTGCTAGGT
>Ga0307380_10004740_pt1 | contig 18232 bp, 17 predicted proteins | sample UN3MG_FD_202239 | JGI IMG/M metagenome (GOLD analysis project Ga0307380, IMG submission 202239) | Soil microbial communities from Risofladan, Vaasa, Finland - UN-3 | ecosystem: Environmental > Terrestrial > Soil > Coastal area > Acid sulfate soil | place: Finland: Risofladan, Vaasa | collected...
TGCAGAACTTTATGTAAAGAATAATCGATATCTCTTCATAGATGAGTTCCAGTATGCAAAGGAAGGGGGACAGAAGCTAAAGTACATTTATGACCATTACCCGGAAACAAAAATATTGGTGTCAGGATCTTCTGCCCCAGGACTTACAATTCATGGCATAAAATATCTCATAGGCAGGATCTTTGTCTTTAACCTGTATCCACTTTCCTTTGAAGAGTTTCTAAGATACCGGAACGAGGAGCTTTTTGATGCCTACCTGAGCAGGAAAGATGCAATTCGAGCGTATCTCTATGAAAATCGGGAATTGCCTGTGCTCAGCAAGCCGCTTATGGAAATGCTAAACGTAATCTATGATGAATATATTGTCTATGGCGGATATCCCAGGGTTGCAATCTCAAATTCCGTTGAAGAGAAGAGGCTGGTTCTGAAGAATATATACAGCACTTATTTTTTACGGGAAATAAAAGATATGCTAAGCTTAACAACGGATTTCAACCTGAGCAGGCTTATCAGGGCGCTTTCTATAGAACTTGGCGGACTTATATCCTATGCCAGTCTCGGCGAGGTTTCAGGTTTTGACTATAAGGGGCTTTTATGGCATCTTAACATTCTTGAGAAAACATTTATCTGCAAAAGGATTGTTCCTTTTTTTACCAACAAAAGGACTGAGATAATCAAGGTTCCAAAAGTGTATTTTTTTGACAATGGATTCAGGAATACCATTATTGATGATTTCAGGCCCTGCGATCTAAGGCAGGATATCGGCATGCTGAATGAGACATTTATTTTTTCCCAGTTGGCATATGGGGGTGTGGAAGTAAAGTTCTGGAGAAGCAAATCCAAGGCAGAAGTGGATTTTATTGTGGAAAAGGAAGGAAGGCTTATTGCTATAGAATCAAAGAGCAGCTACCAGCGCAAGACAAAATCCCTGATGCATTTTAAGGAGAAGTATGAGCCATACAGGACGGTTATTGCATCAAAGGAGGTTCTAAAGGACAGTGATGGTGTATTATACCTACCCTTCGCATTCATTTCCTCGATACTCGATAACGTGGGCAAAAAAATGTGAAATTGTGCTCTCTTCTGCCTGTGGGATCTTACCTTACGATTTTATCTAACTCTTAAGCTCATCAGGTGACCCAAATACACCGGGTCCATCCAATAGGGTGCATCACTCCGCCATTTCCGAGGGATCGGTGAAACAAAAGCATATACGAACGCAAAAAAAGAAGTATGAAAATAACAAAATCTATGTTACATAACATCTTTATTAGACGCCGATAATGGAGATAAACACATGAAGATCCAAAAACCCAGGGGTACCAGAGACTTCCTGCCAGAGGATAACCGCAAAAGACGATTTATTGAGAACAGGCTGCGGGACGTGGCAACCAGGTGGGGATATCAGGAGATTAAGACCCCTACATTCGAGAGCATTGAGCTGTTCACTGTAAAATCCGGTGAAGGTATCCTGGGAGAACTCTACAATTTCAAGGACAAGGGCGACCGCGAGATGGCACTCAGACCCGAACTCACCGCACCTGTGATGAGGATGTATGTCAATGAACTCCAGAGGACACCAAAACCTGTCAAGCTGTATTATTTTGATAACTGTTTCAGGTACGAGCGCCCTCAGAAAGGCAGGTTCAGGGAATTCTGGCAGTTTGGTGCCGAATTGATCGGAAGTCCCAGGCCAGAAGCTGATGCAGAGGTTATTGCCCTGGCCTGCAGGATGTTAAAGGCAGCAGGGGTTGAAGGAGAACTACATGTTGGTCATCTTGGCATTATCAGGACTTTACTGCAGGGACTGGATGATGTGGTGCAGGGTCAGATCATGAGGCTGGTAGACAAAAAGGATGACAAGGGACTTGAGGATTATCTTGAAGAGATCGATGCCGATATTGAAATGAGAGAGAAGCTATTCGAGCTTATAGGCCTGAGAGGGAGTGAAGCCGTGGCAGAGGCCAGGAACCTTTTGGGAGATATTGAAGACCTGAAGACCTTCCAGGAACTGCTGAGCTTACTGGATATGTATGGCCTGGAATATACTATCAACTTCGGGATTGCCAGGGGCCTGGATTACTATACAGGTACGGTATTTGAAATATACTCGAGCGAGCTTGGAGCCCAGAACCAGGTATGTGGCGGCGGTTCTTACAGGCTTGCCAAAATCTTCGGCGGGGAAGATGTTGCTTCCACTGGTTTCGGTTTGGGATTTGACCGGGTTATGGAAGTATGTACCATCGATGTACCTGTGGAAGATAAAGTGGTTGTGGTTTCTTTTGAAGAGACCCGTTCTGAGGCAATGCGAATTACAGCCATGCTCAGGGAACACCTGATAGTTGACATTGATGTAATGGGCAGAAGCTTTGGTGCCCAGTTAAAATATGCCAACACCAGAGGAACCAAATGGGCTGTAATAGCAGGTGAAGATGAGATCTCACAGGGCAAAGTAAGTCTTAAGAACATGGATTCGGGCCAGCAGGAACTGGTAAACATTGATGAACTGGTTCAAAAAATAAAACCCTGATCTATTGTATCATATCGACCGGGATTGAACCGTTATGAACAGATGTGGCTACTAATGCACCTTCCAACCCGATATCTTTCAGCAGACTGATATCCTTCAGATTTCTAATGCCGCCGCCCAATATTATATTGTGATTGGAATGATCCACGACCTCTTTTAAGAATTCAGGATTGATCCCGCTTGAGGTGCCAACTTTGCTCAGTTCCAGTATTATCAGGTCATCAATATCATAGCTGTTCAACATCTGGACCAACTCGATGGGTGGAATTTGAAATTTTGGTTCATTTGTAAGTATCTTGCCACCTATAATATCGATACTTATATTTATGGATCTTGGGTAGAAACTGCAAGCCTCATTTAACAAGCTTTCAGTTCCTGTTTCTGTACCTAATACGACTGATTGTACGAGCTCCTGGCCAAGATGAATATCATCCATATTCGAAGCTCCAAGATCAAGCATGGATTTGGTCTTCCACCCCACCTTTCTAATGACCTCATCATTGTTACCTGTGCCTCTCAGCCTGTTGAGGTCAGCTATATACACTTCCCTGGGGGTAAGTTCATTAATAATGTAAAGTGGTTCTGATTTTGAACATACACTACTGAATTCATGAATGGATCGATATTTTTCTCTCTCACCCTTTACGGCATGTACTACTTTTCCATTAAAAATGTCCAGAACAAAAACTACACGAAACATAATAATGTTATTAATTCTTCTGAATGGGTTTTTTTCATATCGTTTCCTATCTGCCAATATGGTTTTTACTATTAAAGTCTTGTGGATTGGCTTATTTTGAAGATAATTTTTTAAAAAAACATATAGTAACTTATTTATTAGGACAAAGTAGTATCTGATTTTAATTTCGGAGTAACTACATGAAACTACTTGTCAGCCCAATTAATATCGATGAAGCCCAAGCTGCTGCAAATGGAGGAGCTGATATCATCGATGTAAAGAACCCAAAAGAAGGGAGTCTGGGAGCCAACTTCCCCTGGGTAATAAGAGCTGTGAAGGAAGCAGTAAACTTAAAATGCCCAATAAGCGCAACCATTGGAGATCTGAATTATAAACCCGGTACGGCATCCCTTGCAGCACTGGGAGCTGCCGTGGCAGGTGCTGAATATGTCAAAGTCGGATTATATGATATCCAGACCAGGGAGCAGGCATTTGATATGGTTGAACATGTTGTAAGATCTGTGAAAGATTATGATCCAAATAAGAAAGTGGTCATTTCTGGTTATTCAGATTATAAACGTATCAATTCCATTGCTCTAAGTGAACTGCCTGCTATTTGTGCAGACTGCGGTGCCGATGTGGTAATGATGGATACAGGCATAAAAGATGGCCGTTCAACTTTTGAGTTCATGTCCCATGAAGAATTATCTCAGTTCGTAGCATCAGCCCATGACCTGGGTCTTGAGACCGCTATTGCCGGAACTATCAAATTCGAGGATATAGAGGCATTGAACAAAATCGGTCCAGACATTATTGGTGTCCGGGGCTGCGTGTGCGGCGGAGACCGGAATTCAGCTATTCAGCAAGAACTCGTTGAAGCGCTGAAAGCCAGAATGGTGTGATATTTTCAGGAGATTTCCAGTTCTCTGAGCAGTGATGCCGGGACAATTCCTTCTTTTGTAAAACCCGCTGATTCATAATATTCATCAAGCATCAGGTCCAGGTCTGCCTGGCTTATTGATCTGCCTTCTGTCATTACTTTGTTAGGCAGGGTATCATAAGTTCTGTCAAAACCTTCACGATTGTTGAAGACCCGGGTAAGTACTGCCAGACGCTTTCCAATCTGATCGAATTCCTCCCGTTCCATATCAAAACCTGTTGCCGCAATATAAAGATCAAATAGATCATCCATTCCGGCTGCGGCCATTAATAAGAATTTACAGACCCCAATTGAATCAAGAATAGCGTTTCGCATCTGGCCATCCCAGACCATTGCACCTTTTCCCTTACATTCCAAAGGGTTCTCAGTGCCAAATGCCTCTTTGCCGTACATCCAGGGACGAATATGACATGCACCTCTGTCAGAGACTGCATATGCCAGAGCCTGTCCTTTTGCAGCCTGGGGCAGGTATGCAGGGATTTCCAGTCCCTTCACATTCATGACGAAATCCTCTGAGTTATTTCCTATCCTGGCTGCTGCATCCCTGTTTCCATTGGCAGCAAATGCTAATGGGCCTTTACCTGACCCCATCATATGAATGGTCTCGATAAGCGCATCAGCATTACCGAACGTCAGTTCCAGGCCGCCCGTATCTTCAGAAGTTAGCAATCCACGGCTCATGCATTCCATTAAAAAGGAGATTGTACTGCCAGTGCTCATACTATCCAGGCCATATGAATCACACAAATGTTCGGCCTGTGTAACCACTGCAGGATCATTGATCCCGCAATTGGAACCAAGCAATGTAATGGATTCGAATTCAGGGCCATCGTGTACAAGCCCTTTGTACTTGCCGGCTTTTACCACTGCCAGGTGACTGCACTGGATGGCACAGCCCCTGCATGATCGTCGTCTGTTTCCACCATCCCATAATTGTTCCATAAAGGAAGGACCATTCAGTTTTTCAGAAAGATCATCATCCCTGCCGGATGTGTAATTGCGGCTACTCAGGCCCCCAGTCTCATTAACAGGATCTACCAGCTGGGACGTGCCCATCTTCCTGAGGGTTTTTGCACCCTGACTGGTCTTGACCTTATCATAGATCCTCTTCCTGGCCGCGTTAAATGCACCGGGATTTGCAGGTTCGTATCTCTGGTGGCCTGTAACCACAATGGCTTTTAGCCCCTTGCTGCCCATGACCGCTCCCAGGCCCCCCCTAGCAGCAGTGCGGTACTCGGCAAATACGCAGGCCAGTTTTGCCATGCGCTCTCCGGCAGGCCCGATTGACAGCACCCTGGCTTCCCTGTCAGTTGAATGACGCTGTTTAAATATTTCCTGGGTCGAGAACGTATCTTTACCCCATAGATCGGCTGCATCTAATACCTCTACTTTATCGTCTTCAATGTTGAGATATATAGGAGATTCGGATTTTCCTTTAATAATGATGCCTAAATAACCGGCAAACCGCAGTTCCGGTCCCCACCAACCGTTACAGTGGCTATCGTTCCAGGTACCGGTTAGGGGGCTTTTGGCACAGACTGCAAAGTTGACGCAGTTTGTTACTGGGGCGCCGGTAAAGGGGCCGTTCATGAAGGCGATGTGGCTGTCAGGGGACAGGGGGTCGCAATTGGGTGGGTTTTCATGGTAGAGGTAGTGGGCTGCCAGACCTTTACCGCCCATGAATTTGCGGAGGAGGGGCTGAGGGATGGGGTCTTTGGTTGTACTTCCGGTTTCCAGGTCAATGCGAAGCAGTGTGTTAGCAGATGTCATGATAAGCATTATTAGCATTATTATGTTGGTTTATATATATTATTTTTTAAATTCAATCACAAGATATATAATCGATATGTAAGATATATTTATTAAATACCTCTGGAGTGAATAAGATGAATAAAAAATTAGTAACACTAATCATAATATTTACCATAATTCTTTCCTTTTCAATTCCAGTGGGTGCGACCGCTGATCGAAAATCGGTCATTGTTGTTTTCAAGAACGCACACGATGCTGGACTCATCAGAGCACACGGCGGGGAGATCAAGCACCAGTACGATATCTTCCCTGCTATTGCCGTGAATATGCCTACTGCGGCTTTAAATGGCCTAAGGAACAACCCCAACGTCGCATACATTGAGGACGATATCAAGGTGTATGCGCTGGGCGAAGTGCTGCCCTGGGGTGTGGACCGCATTGATGCCGACAAGGTCTGGAGTAGCGGCGGGATAGCTCAGACTGACACAGGTGCCAATACTGGTGTGAGTGTCAGCATTGCAGTCATCGACACGGGAATAGATGCCGACCACCCGGACCTGTCTGCCAATGTCAAAGGCGGCATTAATTTTGTCTCAAGTGTCTGGAGGAAACCGGCCAACCCGAGCAGATGGGATGACGATAACGGACACGGCACCCATGTGGCTGGTACCATTGCCGCCGTGGATAATGAAATCGGCGTCATTGGTGTTGCACCGCAAGCATACCTGTACGGCGTTAAAGTCCTCGACAGCTCTGGAAGCGGATACCTCAGTGACGTAGTGGCAGGGATAGACTGGGCCAGGAACAATAACATGGATATTATTACTATGAGCCTGGGCTCATCAGTAGGTACTCAGACCATGGAGGATGCATGCGACAATGCATATGATGCCGGTGTTGTAATAGTGGCTGCGGCCGGTAATGATAATGGCGGCCCGGTAACATATCCTGCGGCCTATGATTCCGTGATAGCAGTGTCAGCTACGGATTCCAGCGATAACCTAGCATCCTATTCCAATGAGGGATTGCAGATCGAACTGGCAGCCCCTGGTTCAGGCATTTACTCTACTTACAAGGGTGGTACATATGCCACAATGAGTGGTACAAGCATGGCAACACCCCATGTTACAGGTGTAGCAGCACTGGTAATATCATCCAATTTGACAGAATACCGGAATAATCCTGGTGCTGTCAGGTTGCAGCTCACTTCAACTGCCGAGAACCTTAGACCGGTCGGCTGGGACGCTTCCTTTGGGTTCGGACTGGTAGATGCAGAAAATGCTGCACCTCCAGTTACATCTATTCCAGATGATACAACCCCACCAGCAATATCTGATGTTGCATCTTCAGACATCACCGACACAAGTGCAACCATTACCTGGAACACAGACGAGACCAGTGACAGCAAGGTTAATTACGGGATAAGGACGGCATTGGGAACATTGGAATCTGATTCGGCAATGGTTAGTAGCCATTCCGTCACACTTACAGGACTTGCCCCCGAAACCACATACTATTATGAAGTAAGATCTACAGATTCTTCAGAAAACCTGGCAACTGATAACAATAATAATGAATATTATACATTCACCACCACTACAAGTGATACCCCACCGGCAGGCAATGAGATGCACATAGCCGACATAACTATGAACTCAGACAGCAGGACCGCAGGCAGAAACACCTTTACCTGGGCAATTGCTGATGTAACTATAGTGGACAGTAGCAACAACCCGGTATCAGGGGCACAGGTAACAGGAACATGGAGCGGACTCACTATAGACAGCGATGTTGCAACTACGGGGTCGGACGGGATAGTGACTGTACTCTCAGACAGCGTCAAAAGAGCCAGTGGGACATATACCTTTACAGTGAACGGTATTTTACTGTCGGGCTGGAACTATAACGCTTCGTTGAATACCAAAACTACAGATTATATCGGCGTGTAGATAACAATATAAAATAAAGTCCGGCACCCATTTTTTCATGGGTGCCATAAATATTTTTTTATGATTCAGTTAATAGGCTATTTCAAAATCCTTTTTGAAAATAATGTTCAGGTTTGAATCCAGGTCGGCCTTTAATTCTTCAACATCTGCCTTTAGGCTATCCAGGTCTTTTCTTTCGCTCTCCAGTTTCTGCATTACAGAACCAACCATATCAGTACTGCCTGAGATCAACCCTTCTATACGAGTCTTCTCCTTGTAAACCGATAGAAAATCCAGTTCCTCCTGCACTCCTGCAAGTTCAAAAACAACTGACTCCCGGCGGGCTTTCAGTGAAGGAAGGATATCAGTCCCCATCAACCGATCTATCTGCTCAAGTGTTTTATTCATCTTCTGCTGCTTTAGCCCCAGACTCCCATCTTCAACCCTCGTCTTCAAATCAGTAAGAAAAGGAGCAATATCGATTTTGAGTACTGATACAGGGTCCCCAATCAATAAATTAAGAATGTTCCTATTTTCAGATGATAGCTTGTGCCTTCCGCTCTTATCCTGTTTTTCCACTCTGGAAAGGGCTTTGGATAATGGTGCAAACAACTCCCTGATATTAGAATCAATCCCTAATATCTGTTCTTCACAAGTTATAACCTGCTTTTCAAGTTCCTGAGCTTTAATAAATTCGTTACTTTTTTCAAGCTCTTTCAATTTTGACTCCAAACCAGGCAGATCATTCTTCAATGATTCATGCTTTTTCTCAAGTTCGGGAATGCGATTATTCTTATATTCGATCTGCTGCCTGGTCTGATTAATCATCTCAATTTCCCCTGGCAGCCTTTCATATGCCTCCAGTTTATCCTTTATATCTTTAATTGGGAGATTGAGTTCATCAAGCACAGCATCCAGGTGTTTCAGATCGAACAGAACACCCTTATACTCTTCAGGAAAAAGCAATTTCACATATTGCTGGCTCCGGATTGCATTCTCAAGGCTATTTGACAAAATGGACTTGGCATTCGTATAGAATTCTGAAGCAACAGCATGGTCCGTATCTTCCGGGACAGATATCCTTTCTATTATAATATTCAAGTTCTTTACAACATTATCCCTGTTAGATGCTCCGGCTTTTGCCATTTTTACAAATACTTTCTCGCCAAATTTTGCATCTATCAATTGATCCCTGCTCTCACCGATATCTTCAAGGATCTTATAGATCTCATCATACTTCTGCCGGATATGTGACCGCAGTTCACTGAAGATCTGAGATGACTCTGTCTCTATCCAGTCTGGCAGTTCATTAAACTCCACAGAAGTCTGAAGTGGAATCTCTTCTTTTTTACCGAAAAATTTCTTAATAATACTCAATTATAATCAGGATAAGAACAGGGTTGTTTATTAAAAAGATTTTGGGATGAATGCCTTTTTGGCAATCATCTAGTCGTTCGTCAATGAACCATTGAAATAGCTGTCATATGCACCCATATCGAAATGGCCGTGACCGCTTAAATTGAACAGAATGGTCTTCTCCTCACCGGTCTTTTTGCACTTGAGAGCTTCATCTATTGTGCACTTAATGGCATGGGCCGATTCAGGAGCAGGTACGATCCCTTCTGATCTTGCAAAGGTCACTGCAGCATCAAATATTTCTGTTTGGTGGTATGCTACCGCCCTCATTAAACCATCAGCATACAACTGGCTGATAATCGGTGAATCTCCATGATACCTGAGCCCACCTGCATGAATGGGTGGTGGTACAAAATCATGACCCAGCGTGTACATTTTCAGAAGTGGTGTCAAGCCCACAGAATCTCCAAAATCATATCTGAATCCGCCACCAGTTAAGGTGGGACATGCTGACGGTTCAACAGCTACTATATCAATATCTTTATTCTCTTTGATCTTATCATGCATGAACGGGAAACTGACACCAGCAAAATTACTGCCGCCACCCACACACCCAATCACTGTATCAGGGTAATCATCTACTTTTGCCAACTGTGCTTTTGCTTCCTGTCCGATGATAGTCTGGTGCAGCATAACATGGTTCAACACGCTTCCAAGGGAATATTTGGTATTTTCATGCGTGGCTGCATCTTCCACTGCTTCGCTAATCGCAATTCCCAGACTGCCGGAAGTATCAGGTGTCTTTTCCAACACAGATCTTCCTGCCTGGGTCTGGGTACTGGGTGAGGGGATGACATTGGCACCCCATAAGTTCATTAATGATTTTCGGTAGGGTTTCTGGTGATAACTTGCTTTGACCATATAGACCATACATTCTATGTCAAAATAATTACAGGCAAGAGCAAGTGCACTACCCCACTGTCCTGCTCCGGTCTCGGTTGCGATACGTTCTACCCCTTCTTTCATATTATAATAGGCTTGGGGGATGGCCGTATTTGGCTTATGGCTGCCTGCAGGACTTACTGCTTCATTTTTATAATAGATCTTTGCAGGTGTCTTAAGAGCTGCTTCCAACCTGTGAGCCCGGTACAGGGGAGACGGCCTCCATAGACGATAAATATCCCTTACCTCTTCAGGGATGTCGATATATCTATCCTGGCTTACCTCCTGCATAATAAGACCCATAGGGAATATAGGTAAAAGATCTTCAGGTCCGATGGGTTCCTTAGTTGCAGGGTTCAAAGGTGGTTCCAGGGGTGTTGGAAGATCTGGTAAGATATTATACCATTGTTTTGGAATCTCATTCTCGTCAAGTAAGATTTTTGTGTTTAACATTTTGTTCACACTCTTTTTATAAAAAACATGCAATATGGTAAGATTTATTAATATCATTAAAGGTAGTATATTAATTATGTCATTATTGCTAATGGAAAATACTTGGCGAGTGGTACTAAGTATTTTTACTTGAGTTCTGATATATCAGATATTCTTTTTTGAAAGAAAGGATTCAAATAAAATTAAAAATGTCACGTTTTTCCTTTAATTCCATAGTACCTTGACAAACATCCCAGTCTGCAATGGAAATATTGAAATTAACGTGCTTACCCATAATGAAGGAAATGGCTCCTTCGATGAAACCATGACTGCTTCTGCAAAGAGAGTTCTTTATGTTCCGCCCTTGCTGCTTACACAGTTTTTTTATTAAGCAATTATTAATCTGAATCTCTGATTTATATTCATTCTCTATATAATATTCATTCTTTGCCAATGTTAATTTCTTTACCCAAACGTTCCCCTATCCGAAAAAATTCGTGTAAATAATATCTCCGGTAACCTCAATGCCATTTACTTCTTCCAGGATATCAATCAATCCTACAATTAAGGTCATGTATCCTGATTCAGTTGTTAGTTTTGAAGTCATAATATTTTGTAATGCTTAACACTATATATCTATTCTGAAGTACTATTCTTTAAACTATTTTCATGAAGAGTCTGAATATCCTGAATGTGACAGATTTGACAGGCATGTCCTCTTGTTGCGTGTATTGTTATAATATTTCCATAGCTGGGTTGAACTGGGTCCGGGTAGCCGTGACATGTGTCGCAAACACTAACATGACCAGGTAATTTTTTAGGGAGAAATGATTCGCCATAGTGGCAGACAACACATGAGATATTAGTTGAAGCATCTTTGATATGAATATCATGGAGTTGGTTTCCATGACATGGTTCACAATAGTCACCGCCTTGAATATGCTTTGTAACTTTTACCGGGTTTACGTGGCATATTTTGCAGTCTATTGTTTGTTCTAGAATAGGCTCGAATTCTGGAATAATTAATTTCTCTACTTCTGTATCGTTTTTTGGTACTAAGATGTCGGTAGTCCCTGCTAAGTATACAAGACCTACCATAAGTAGAATGGCTGTTAGAGCAATTATTATTAAATAAGTTCTATCTTTCATCGCCTTAATATTTTTTTTTAAAACATTGGATTACATTAATTTCTGCAATTAGAACTAATATATTTTTAATACCACATCGGTATACTCTTGTCTCGATATATAACAATTTCGGATTTCTATATGATGGGGTTTAATCTGAATTTATTTCGCTTAAATTTTTCATGTGTAATCGAAAAAGCTAAGGATACTTATTTTATTTACCTGTCTAGTCTGGTTATTACATAAGTTATAAGATTAATTAAATATAGATAATTAATATATATCTTTAAGGAAATAGATATTATCAAAATCATAATTGTAATGGTGTAGTTTAAATGTCGATAAGTAGAGATAAAATAATTATTTTTATATTAATTTCATTAATTTTATTGTCCTCTCCTCTTATTGCAAATGCCATATTTTCAATGGGGCATACGACATATGAGACAACAACTAATCCTACAGATTTTTGTGCTAAATGTCATCCTACCAAGGTAACAACAATATTGTCAAGTGAGCACGGTCCAGCAGGATGCATCTGTCATGGTTATAGTCCAAATTCAATAACATTGAACCCTGATTATAATATTAATGAAACCCATGACCTGCAAAAAAGGGTTTATTGTACAAACTGCCATTCAAAATATGATAATGTGACTGGAAATATTACTATTTTTACAAATCCCACGATTAGCGGATTGAACCAGTCTGCCCATTATATAATGAATACATCTTCCATTGATATGCTTTACAATCATACTGCACAGCAATTTAAGTGATTCTTGTTAACCAATAATCATACTTCTATCTAACACGGACTTTTGGAATTTTATCTTCAAGTTCTCTTAGCCTTTTGTGTAAGTCAAAGGGAAGTACTTGTTGTACTCGGTATAAACACCATGTATAGTAAGTAAAAGAATAGATAACAAGTCCGATAGCCATATATGCTATTAATTTGGCGGGACCTATTAATATGTCCATTATTATCGAAACCGTTGGAATAAAGATAATTAATGGAAACATCCATACCCATGCTTTTGAGAAATTCCAAAGATTAAATTCATAAGTAATTTCAATCCACCAGATTAAATATAATATTAAAAGAATATAGGGTATATAATTTCCAACATGTTGTAAAGCGAAGTAAAAGGTAAATGATGAAATATTTACTAGTACAACAATACGTATATAATCTGTTATATTTGGGACAGATATTTTTGTATCTGCCGATTGAATAGACATCTGTGATTTTCTAAGTTGGTCAAGATTCAGATTTAACATTTTTATATAATCTCTCATTTCATCCAGTCCCACTTGAACCTCTGCTACTTCTCTAAGTACAGGTTCAAGCCTGGGATATATTACCTGTTCAAAAGCTGTGTTTATGGAATATTCGATAAAAATTATTCTTCGATAAAAAGCAAATGTACTATAGATTACTCCAATACCTATCAAAAAAATTAATAAATTATAAACGAAATTAGTTTCATCGAGTTTTTCAGTCAGATTTTCAATTAGGTGAGGAACTGAAATAATAAATAGATAAATCGCTGAAAAAAACATACAAATTATACCTAGTTTATCAAAAAATGGATGTTTTGACTTTATTTTATCAATTTCGATATTTGTTTCTTTCATCTTAGGTCGCCCCTAAATTATGCTGCAGAAAATTTAAAATCATTTTATACTTGTAATAATATACATGAAGATAGCAATAAAGAAGATCAATAACCCAAATGTTTTAACCGATTCAACCAATTTTCTTATAAAGTCAAATTCCTGACCATATTTTGATATCTTAATGGCCGATTCTCGGTCCTCAATAAAATATATTCCGATATCTTTCAAAATAATTGGTTTGCCATCTATTGAAATAGCCTTCCCCATAATTTGATCATACTTTACAACCCAATCGTCTCTAAATTTTCCTGCATCCCCTTTTGTAATAATCCCATTAGCAGTTATATCAATAACTCTGTGGGTAACTGGTTGTAATACAGAAGGAGTTTTAAACATTATAATGTCTCCATTCTCTAGACCTGTATTCAGGTTTTGCATTAGAATCAAATCATTTCTCTTAAATGTAGGTTCCATACTTCCTGAACCTACAACTGCAAGGAATATAATATGGCTATAAAGCGAAAATCCAATAATTCCAACAACCACTAATGGAATTATTAATCCAATGAAACTAGGTCTTTCGATCAGAGAATGGTATCGCTCCATGCGGTTATTAATTTTATTATCTTTAAATTTTTTATGTAAGTAATTATTAATCTTATTTAATAATCGAAAATGAAAATCAAAATGAAAATTTTTAACTTCTATTTTATATGCCAAATATAATATTAAAATGATTAATGTATTAAAAGCTAATAAATTAATTTTTGATTTTAATAGATAAATAATAAGATCTACTGCAAGCATAATTATCCCAAATTGCTGGTAATATTTGTTTTATTTCCAGTAGCATTCATGTTACTGAGTGACCAGCTTCCGTCAGACTTGTCGGCAGTAAATGTTATGTTTGTCCTCCGAGTCCATGAGATATTCGCTCCAATAGCAGAATGGCAACTTAAACATGCCTCATTGGAATCAGATAGTCCACTCTCAGATCTAGTAATATTTTCACTACCCCAGAAGAAATCACGGTGAGATTCTAATGGATTAGCGAAGTTATCATCAACATTATTAATAAAAACATTTTCCTTCATTCTTGTTACATTTAATATTGCTTCTTCACCAGCTTCTCTATGACATTTTAAACATTCATCTTGATCATGCCCCATACCATATTTTATTGCCAGTATATGCATGGTATTTAGTTTATTTGAAGGGAATGAGTCAGTATGGCATGAATTATTACTACAAGATAAAGTGCCATTTGAAAATAAGTCACCATGACATGCAAGACAGGATATGGTTGAAGCAGCATGTGCTGAAGAATGATCCCCCACAATCCCGGTTGAATAATAATAAGTAATATTCATAGCTACATTATGACACTCAGTGCATTCAAAGGCGACTGTTTCATTTGTATTATGATCATTTGCCCTATGTGGACTATGTATACCATAATCACCACTAATCATCTCTTCATATACTATCATATGGCATTTTTTACAATTAATATCTTGAGTTTTGATGAATGAATGCTGCCCGGCAAACATAGATAATGTAGACGGAATGATAAATAAGCCTAAACCGATTAGAGCTAATCCAAGGAATAGAATATTGCGACTCATTAATGTAATTTATGTACTATTAATATAAAACTTTACTTTTTAAAATTGCTAAGAATATAAGCTTCTAAAAAAAAAAAAAAAAGCAGGGGATATTGTGCCCTGTTAATTTTCCTAATAGGAATAATTGGTTGTACTACTGGTGTTTATTACGTTAGTATCACTGGTGTTATATGTAATGTTGAATAGGCCAGTTGATGTATTTACTGTTGCATTGAAACTAAGATAAGATGCACGTTGCCAGCTGATATTTACACCAACGTGTGTATGGCAAGCTATACATGCCTCATTTGCACCTTTCAACAGAGAAGTACCATTAACTGCTGTTGTTTCATTCAATGATACATAGAATGGTCTATGAGCTTCGTCACTATTTTCAAGTTCATGGGCTACCCATGGATGACAATCAATACATTCTATCACTATGGCTGCATGGCTTATATTCCTGTTAGTATCCCAATTGGTATTATAGGAAGCATAATCGCTACCTGCTGAAAAGTTCGCCCCTACTTGGTGACAGCCGAAACATCTTGTAGTTATATCAGTCTCGCTGCCCCAAAAGACAGTACTTCCATTAGCTCCTGGAGTCCCACTATAATTAGCTGAAGTATTTACTAGGCTGGCATATGTCAGTGAATGTGGTCCATTAGTTCCCATTAATTCACTTTGTTCCAGAACATGACATTTCTCACATGGTATACCTTCAATATTTGGGTTTGGATTATACCACGCATGTTGACCCGCAAACATTGATAATGTCGAGGGCAGCACAAACAAACCAATTCCAAATAGAGCTATTATAATAAATAGACTCTTGTTTATTCTCATTCCAAAATCCTCCTGCTTATTTTTTTCAATTTTGTATTCGTTATTTCTATATTATATATTAATACTTTACGAAATTTATATTTAATGATCAATTTTTAAAATTTGAATTATCAAATTATAATTGTAGAAGTGTTTATTGCGATACGGTCACCATTTTCATCATTTACCGTAACAATAACTCTAGCTGTTTCGCCTTCATTTATATCGAATCTTAATCCTGTCGTCATTTCATAAATTCCAGAGCCAGTGTAAGGAATGGAAGTCCAATAATTTACTCGGTTATTACCACTTATTATCAATACATACACACCTGGAAAATTTGGTTGGATATCTTTCGGGTATTTCAAGGCAGGAATTGATTCAATTTTTGATTCTACTGATGTTATTAACGGCACCTCATTTTCTTCGATAGTAGCTTTGATGGTTATTGCTTTTTTTGATTCCATACATCCAGACGTGGATAATAAAACAAGTATGATTAGAATAATAGCCAATACTTTCAAAAAATGGTTATAAACCACGAAAAATCTATAAAACTTGTCATTTTTTGACATCATAAATTATTTCTCCAAATATTCTCAGATTATTTTAACATTAGTGATACCTTCAGACACATTTATTTCAAAATTTATATAATTTGTTTGTTGCCAACTGACATTAACTTTTGCATGAGTGTGGCAGGCAATACAGGTAGAAGAGGGACTTACAGGTAAGTTAAGACTCTCATTATAGAATCTCAGGTGGGCCTCAGAATTATTTTCCAGCCGTTTGGCAGCTTCACTATGGCAATCCACACATTTTGTGGAAATTGCAGCATGGGGCTCATCCACTTCCAATTTTAACCAGGTTAGATTAAATATGGGAGTTAATGCATAACTTGAATCAGATTTCAGATGACAGTCATTGCAAGAAAAATTGTTGTGAGCACCTGTATTTGATTGGAATTCTTCAACAATCTTTTCATGACATCTACTGCAATCATATGGATTATCTGAAGGGGTATACCAGGAACTACTGGCTAACGCTGAAATTACCAATGGAAATACAATAATCCCAAAAATGATTACAGTCAATAATTTAAATTTATTCATTTAATATGTTATTATACCTTTGCAATATTATATTTGTGGTTTTGATATATTATATCTAACATTTATTTCCCAAAATTATTATAAATATAATCCTAATTATGATTAATATTAATAATGAATTTTATTGATTATGAAAACAATAGTTATAATATAAGAATAATATATTATATTAATTGATGATTAAATAATTACTTCAATATAAAGGTATTCTCAATGGTAAAAACAAATACAAAATGGCTAATAATCGCTTTTGCAGCACTTTTAGTTTTGACCATCCCCTGGACTTTGTCTATGTTTGCCGGGCAACATTCATTCCATGAAGTCAATGATGTAAAAACAAGTTGCTCAAAATGTCATGAAGATATCTGGCAAGAATTGACCAATACTCCTACCATTGCAGCGCATAAAAATGCTGCTGGTAATACCAATTATACCACTTATATGTACGTGGGTGGCATCTCGTTTAACAAGACCGCTTTAGAAAATAAGGATGGTGATCTAACTAATTATCCTGTAATATATTCAATTGATTTCGAAGGAAAAACAATAGGAGATAATTCCACATACTATAATGGAGATTTGGCGTATTTTTGGAAAAATGAGACTGTCGGATGGGAAAAAACAACGTGGAATACAGCAACAATAAGATTTGATTCAAGTAATGAATTTAAGAATATTAGCATTGACATCGACGAAGTTCCAGGTATCACTACTGATGAAGTGTGCCATATCTGTCACAATATCAGTTTGTTTGGATTATCAGGGACACATACCAAAATGATTGTGCGTGTTTGTGATGATGATCGGTGCCATGGCAATTGGAATCATACATACAATGACCCCGACTTATTTGCTGACTCTTCCATCAAATTGACACATGTAGGTTCGAATCTCAGTTCATCAATACATGCATCATTTTATCTTAATGCAAGTAATGAATCAACAGCATATGCTTCAGGCAGTCCATTTGGTCATAAAGCAGGAAATGAATATAATTCCTATATTTCCAAAGGTTATTGGACTTGTTTGGGATGCCATTCTGATGCTCAAACAGACATTACAATTATACCTGCAGGACCATACAACCATAGCGATTACGATGCTGAAAGGCAAAGATACAGATAGAAGAAAAAAGGGTGTTTTATGAAAAAAATATCAGTTTTATTGTTTGTTTTTTTTATATTAATCTTCTTAATATACCCTATCTCTTCAACCCAACCTGCAATTAATCACAACCAGAATTATACTGCTGTTCTAACCTATGGTCAAACGCCTTACCAGACTGGCTTCTTAAGTAAAAGTAACGTTTCAGGATGGACCTGGTGGGATACCAATGATTCAACTCAGGATAGAAAACAACGAAATATTATTTTTGTAAATATAT
>Ga0307380_10004741_pt1 | contig 18225 bp, 13 predicted proteins | sample UN3MG_FD_202239 | JGI IMG/M metagenome (GOLD analysis project Ga0307380, IMG submission 202239) | Soil microbial communities from Risofladan, Vaasa, Finland - UN-3 | ecosystem: Environmental > Terrestrial > Soil > Coastal area > Acid sulfate soil | place: Finland: Risofladan, Vaasa | collected...
GGGCCCGCATCCCGGGCCGTTACCACAACATGAACGTGGTTGGACCGCACCGCCAAGGCGTGCAGGCTCCACCCCCGTTCGGCGCAAAGGCGGCGGATGGCGGCGTCCACGACCGCTCGCACCCGGACGTCGAGCAAGGCGGCCGATTCCTTCATCAGGCCGCGAGCGCGGGTTTCCAGGGCGGGCATCGCCGGTTCGATAAAATCTTCGCCTCCTCGACGGCGATTGACTCACCCCCGTGCATCGCCCGGCAGCCATGTGCCGTAGGTCGTCCACGTCAGGAAATAGGCCAATACATCCCGCATCGTTGAACACCCCATAAGCCCCCGGCATTGCCGGGGGATCGTTATCCCCTCGCGGTGCGAGTCACGACATCCCCCCGCCGTGCGGGGGGCTCGTTTGGGTTTACCCCCCGCCGTGCGGGTCACGACATCCCCCCGCCGTGCGGGGGGCTTGTTTGGGTTTATCCCCTCGCGGTGCGAGTTACGACATCCCCCCGCGGTGCGGGGGGCTTGTTTGGGTTTATCCCCTCGCAATGCGAGGGGCTTGTTGCCGCGGGCATTTTTATTGACACGCCTTTTTCGCCCGCTCTATACTTCCGTGGGGGAAGCCTCCGATTATCCCCTCGCAATGCGAGGGGCTTGCGCTTCACCTCGTACGGCGGACGGGGAACGACGTGGGTAACTCGAGGAGCAGCCTCGGCATCCTGGCCGCATGGTCGGCCCTGGCGGTCTGCGTCACGTCGGCGTGGGCGGCGGCCCCGGCCCCCGAATCCCCTGCCGCCAAGCCCACCATTCAAGTCAGCGGCCGCGTTATCCACACCTGGCATGACGAGGAATCCGGTGCTCGGGCCATCCTGGTCATCGATGGGTTCACCGTCCTGACGACGCGTGGGGAACAACTGACCGCCCGCGACGGTGTGATCTGGTTCGACGAGGAGGCGGCCAAGAAGACGGGCCGGGCGGAACTCGGCATCTATGCCGAAACGACCGTGGAACTGAAGCGGGCGAGCGGCCGCATCGAGAAACACGATTCGGTCTATCTGGTTCTGTCGAACGGGGCCGAGGTCAGCCTCCGTTCGGACGAGCCGCTGCGCGGCGAAGCGGACGGGACGCCCCTGTATCTGCGGGCGAAGAAACATCGGCGTGAATTCCTCGAAAAGGGTGAACCTGAGGCCCCCATCGGCGTGGTCCCGGCGCCCGAGCCGCCGCCCGAACCGAAGGTGCCGGGCATCCGAGAGGCCGCCGTGCCGCAGGAAATCACCATCGTGCCCCAGGACGACGTGCGGCAGGTCAACTTCACCAGTTTCGTCACCCGAGAGGTGGACGATCTTGGGAGAGAAAGGGACGTCCGCGTCAGCATCTGGACGGGCGGGGTTTATGTGATGGGCGGCGGGATGGAAATGGCGGCCGATAACCTCGTCGTGTGGATGCCCGAAGAAGACGGCGAGGAGGCCGGCGCGGAGGAACCCGCCGTCTCATTGCGAGGGCCCAGCCGTCGGACTGCCGCCGAGGCCTATTTCGAGGGCCACGTCCGCATGAGCGTCGGCCGGCGCGTGCTCCAGGCCAGCCAACTGTATTACGATTTTCGGCGCGACCAGGCGCTGGCCGTCAACACGAAAATCCGGACGTTCTCCAAGGACCGCGACGTGCCGGTTTATTACTACGCCAAGGAGGTCCGCCAGTTGGCGCAGGGCATCTTCGTCGGGACCGACGCCTGGATGACGACGTGCGAGTTCGGCCATCCCCATTACGAGACGGGCGCTCGGGAACTGACCCTCGTGGACCTGACGCCGGAGGCCGTCGAAGAGGAAGAGGACCGGTGGGAGGAGGAGGAAACGTATCGGCGGGTCCGTTTCGTCGGGAAAGACGTCCAGGTCCGTGTCCGCCACCTGCCGCTGACCTATTGGCCGCGCCTTGCCGGCGACCTCGCCGAAGGCGAAACCGCCTTGCGAACCATTCGCATCGAGAACCGCTCGAACCGCGGGACGGGGGTCGCGTCCCAGTGGCACCTGTTTAAACTGCTGGGCATCGAGCGCGAGCCGCCCGGCTACGATTTCTATCTGAATCTCGATTTTTGGTCCTCGCGCGGCCCGGGGATCGGCGTCGAGGCCGACTACGACCGGCAGGACTACTTCGGCGAGTTCGAGTCCTACTATCTGCGCGACACCGGAAAGGACAGCGTGGGCTCTGAGGACGTCGAGTCGCCTTACGGCGGCCGGGGGCGCGTCATGTGGCGCCATCGCCACTATCTGCCCGAAGACTGGGAACTGACGTGGGAACTGTCGTGGATCAGCGACGAAAACTTCCTGAACGAGTTCTTCGAGCGCGAAGAGGAAACCGAAAAGAGCCAGGAAACACTCCTGTATCTGAAGAAACAGGAGAATGAACAGGCGCTGACGTTGCTGGCGTCGTGGCGGCTCAACGATTTCTATACCCGGACCGAATTTTTGCCGCAGATCGGCTACAACGTCATCGGCCACAGCCTGCTGGACGACCGGCTGACCTATTTTCAGGACAGCGAGGTGGCCTGGGTCCGCTATCGGCCGCGCGAACCCACCAGCGCGACCGATCCCGACGAGCGAGGTTCCCACGGTGAATTCATCGGTGACACGATCCACGAGTTGGACCTGCCGATTCGGCTCGGCCCCGTCAACGTCGTCCCGTTCGTCGAGGGGCGCGTCTCCTACTTCGATGAGGACCTGGCACACGACGGCCACAAGTGGCGCTACTACGGCCGCACCGGCGCCCGGGCCGCCGTGCAGGCCTGGCGGGTCTATCCGGGCGTCGAAAGCCCGTTCTGGGACGTTCACGGTCTGCGGCACATTAACACGTTCGACGTTCGCGCCTACCAGGCCAACGTCTCGGTGCCCAGCCGGGAACTCATCCCGTATGACGTCACCGAAGCCGGCACGGCGATCTGGGAGGGCGTGGACGACACCGGCGTCGCCGAGTTGGGCTGGCGCCAGCGATTTCAGACGAAGCGCGGCCCGCCGGACGAGCGGGCAACCGTCGATTGGCTCACCCTGGACCTCGAGGGCACCTTCTATGACGACCGCACCGGCCCCAATCAGATCGCGCCCGACGGCAAGGTGGCCCAGAACCACCTCGACTTCCGCACCGATTGGCGCATCACCGATTCGGCCTCTTTCTGGACCGATACGAACTACCAGACGGTGGACGGCACGCTCGATCTGTTTGTGGTCGGCCTGACCGTCGCCCACTCGCCGCGCCTCAGTTACTCCGTCGGCCACCGATACATTCCGGACGGCGACTCGGCGCGGGCGTTCATCACGTTCGACTATCGCATCAACGAGAAGTGGCGATTGAGCCTCTTCGAGCAATACGACTTCGACCGACAGCAGAGCGCTCAAACCGACTTCGTCATCACGCGGCGGCTGCACCGCTGGCTCATGAGGGTGCGCGTGCAACTGGATCCCGGCGAGGACGAGTCCTTCGTGGGTCTTGAGTTCCAGCCGATTGGCGTCCCCGAAGTTCGGTTCGGCACGTAGGTTGCCTCCGTGGCGGCGTGGCTTTGACTGGTGCGCGTGCGGGTGGCCCCCGCGTGTCGGGTCCGCCCCGGCGGATAAATTTTCACACCCGCCCCTCCCCGTTCGAACCTCCAGCGTGGGAACGGGCGGCTACAAAGACTTGAAACCGGCTGGACGGGGCGTTAGAATACGGCATCTCCCTGGGGGCGTAGCTCAGTTGGTAGAGCAACGGCCTTTTAAGCCGTGGGTCGTGGGTTCGAATCCCGCCGCCCTCACCAGAACGGATAGTGCCTGAGCAACGGCATGTGGCGGCCAGGCATATCCTCAGGGACTCAGGCACTGGTTGTTGATGCGCGGCCCCATCGTCCAGTGGTTAGGACACGGGCTTTTCAAGCCCGCGACACGGGTTCGAGTCCCGTTGGGGTCACCACTATCTATATCGATGCGACCGCATGTTCCCGCACGCGGTCGCATCTTTTCGGAAGGCTTCGCACAGGACAAGCCTCGGCTCGCTCGGAGTAACATCCGCTCCCCCGGTTCTGCGACATCATCAATACCGCCCTCAATAGCCGCGCACCTTCCCCACTTTCGGAATCGTTCCTTCACGCCTCGCAAATGCAGGCTGCCGTCCGGGCCTGGCATCGGGGACAGATTGGCACGCATTGGGCGGCGGCGTAGCCCGTAGCCTCGCCCGGCCCCAGCATGGTGAACGCCACCGCCTTCCCCCCCACGGAAACCGTCATCATGTTGCGATTTTCCACGGGACCGGGCGAAGACAGCAAGAAACTTGCCGGACCCGTCTGCCGGCACGCCCAGCCGTGCGGGACCGTCAAGTCCACCGGCGGCACGGGGTCGCCTTCAACGCCGATGTGGACTTCCCGCCCGATCCCCGGCCGAAGGACCGGATCCCCGCCGTAGTGCAGCCACACCTCGCGGCCGTCCAGCAATTCGACGCCAGCGTGGTTGTCTTGCCCCAGCGCCTCGCGGGCAAGTTCGTTGCGAAAAACCCGCGTCCGCCAATCGTCCGGCAAGTGCGTGGCTTCGCCAAAGGTGAAGTCCGGCTTCGCGTCGGCCGCCTGTTCCGCGAGGGCAACCGTGCGGTCCGTCAACTCTTCGAGCGTCCCCGGCGGGTCGCACGGCCCCGTGAACCTGTGCAGGACGATTCGGTCGCCGACCGGGTCGCGCCACGGGGCGGGGATGCCGACCGTGCCTTCCAGGATCCCGAGCAGCGCTCCCAGCGTCGCGCCGGTGCAGTCGGTATCGTAGCCGCAATTGACGGCTTTGCAGATCCGGTCGCCGAAGTCCTTGCCGTAGAGCCAGCCGATGATTGTGAAGCCGGCATTCGGGACAGCATGGCACGGCTGGATGCCTGCGAAGCGGGTGGCGATTCGCTCGCGGGCCTCGCCCCACGTCAGGCCGTTCTCATGACACCAGACGGCCTCACGGATGGACCGGGCGAGGTGGCTGGCAAGTGGAATCATGCCTAGGCCGACGCGGATGAGCGTCATCGGGTCGCGCTCGACGAAGGCGGCGGCTTCGACGGCCGCCCAGAACATCTCGCCGCAGGTCCCCTCCCCGCCGGCGTGGTCGATGGTGGAATCCTTCCAGGCCATGCGGGCTGCAGCCTGCGGGTCGCCCGCGTGCAGACATGCCCAGATCTCGCTCCGGATCGGCGACCCCATCTCATCGACAAAATAGTTCTCGAAGCACCCCGCGACAGGAGGTCTCAGGCCCCGCGCGAAGTTGCGCATGAAGAAGCCGTACTCGTTCCATGGGTAGGCCTTGGCGTAGCGGCTCCAGTAGTCGGCGAACATCCGGACTGACGGATCGACGCCCTGCTCCTCCAGCATCTTCAGCCAGACCAGTTGAAGGTCCAGGTCGTCGTTCGGGGCCGCCTTGTCGGGAACCGGCTCGTAGTATTCGAGCGCATGGGTGTGACGCTGGCCCTCCCAGGGCCCGCCGAGCGTCCCGCCGATGCTCTTGCCCAACCAGCATGCGTAGACCTTGTCGCGAAACTCCCTTCTGCCAAGCGTCATTGCGCTCATGCTCGTGCCTCCTTTTTCCCGGGGAAGCGCCGGCCATCCGCCGGGCGTCGGACCAGTCTAGCCGCCGGCCGCAGGCTGTCAATTCTTTCCCCCGGCTGGAAATGGCGGTTGAAAATGGTGCACCCGCCGGGCCACAATACTGCCGGAAAGCCTTCGCCCGAGAGGAGTCCGGCCATGCGAACGTTTTTCGCAATCGTCGCGGCGCTGGCGGCAACGCCGGCTGCCGGCGTCGCGGCCACAGCCGAACCGCAGGAGGTGGTCCTGGTTGTCTTCCCGTTCACCTCGCCCGATGACGCCGAAGCGGGGCGCCAATTCGGCGATCATCTGCGCCTCCGCGCCAAGCGGCTCAGCCTCGTCGTCGTGGATCCGCTCAGCGTCAAGGAGGCGATGGGGGGCCGGTCTATGCCGACGCTCGAGACCTCGGCGGACGCGGTGGGCGAACTCATCACGGAACGCTTCGGCGCCCAACTGGCCCTCTGGGGCGAGGTCGAACGCGCCGGCTCCGACCTCAAGATAGAGGTGCGCGGCGTGGATGTCCGAAGCGACCCTCTTCGCTTCATCGTCGAGCACCGTCAGGCGCTCACGCCGCAGAACGTCGGCGCCGTCCAGGATCGAATCCTCGAGAAACTCTCCGGCCGCGCGAAAAAGAAACCGCCCGAAGCCACGCCCGAAGCCGACGCCAAAGTTCCCACCGTCGGCGAGAACCTCGTGGCGAACGCCGGCTTTGAAGCCGGCGACAAGAGCCCCGACGGCTGGCAGCGAATCGACGGCCTCACGACCTTCTGGGTCGCCGGTGAACGTCCGACCGGCAAATGCGTCAGGTTCGACACCAACGTCTATCACAGCCAGTGGAAGGCGTGGCAGGAAAAGTACAAGGCCGGCGCGACGGCCGACGAGGCGCCCGCGAAGGTCCCCACCTCCGGCCCCAAGTACGACACCGTCGCGGGCCTATACGGCGTCGCCTACTTTTCCGATCCCATCGCCGTTCGGCCGGGGACATCCTACAAGGTCGAGGTGGATTATCGCGGCAAGAGCGTCCTCGGCGGCGCCGTCGAGTTCTTTCCCAAACTGTTCATTCGCGGATACGGCGAGGTCGCGGGCGAGAAGCGCGTCGTGTATGATGCGTATCTGGCCCTGCGCTGCAAGACTCAGGCCAAGGAATGGGAACATAACGTCCGCATCATCACTATCCCGACCGACATGCGGACACCGGTTGAGTTCGTGCGGCTGATGCTCTACGCCTATTGGCCGCCGGACCTCTACTGGTTTGACAACGTGACGATGAAGGAAGTCGCAGCGCCCGCGTCCAAAGGGAAGGAATAAGGTCGCAATCGGGAGAAGGCCATGGCCTCGACGAAACGCAAGCGACGTCTGACCCGCGCCGGCCTTTTCCTATTTGCCTCCCTTCTGGTCCTCCTGGCCATGGCGCCGAGTATCCTCTCCGTCGGCTTTTTCAAAAGTGCGCTTCTGTCCTGGGCGGGTCGCCGGGCGGGGGTGCGTCTCGGTGCAGAGGGGTGGCGACTCACCTGGTTCGGCCGCCAGACGGTTCACGGACTCGCCGTCGAATCGCCCGACGGCCGGGCGCTCGCACGGGTCGGGCACATCAGGCTGGAGCAGGGACTCGCCGGCCTCTTGTGGGACCGGTCGCGGCTTGGGCCGCTTTCCATCGAGGACGTGGACCTCGAGCCCGAACTGCTGGCGCTCGCGTCGGCGCTTGCGGCTCGAGAGGAGGCGCCCGAAGAACCCCCCGAAGGCGAGAAGCCCCCTCCCGAAAGGATGGCGCCGCGGCCTGCGATCCCGACTGCCGCCCGGATCCGCAACGTGACGCTTCACACGCGGGCCGGCGCGGTCCGCCTTGTTGAAGCCGATTTTGCAACCGGCGAGGAAACCGACACGCTGACGGCGCGCCTCGAAATCGAGCGCGAAACCCGCCGGGGCACCGCTCGCGTCGAAGTCGAACTGGAAGGGTTGTCGCGCGACTGGCGCGGCTGGGGAGCGCTCGGCGCCACCGTTGATGCGCGCTTCGAGAACGTCGCCGTCGCCCCTCTCGCAGGCGCGCTTGCCCCATCCGACGCATCATTCGAGGCGGGAGGTGTGGTTTCCGGCAACCTTAAGACCTCGCGGACGCGCGCCGGGGCCGTCACAATCGAAACTGAGTGGCACGGCCGCGGCCTCTGGGTCACAGGCGCCTTCCTCCACGGCGACCGTCCTGCCCTTGATGCGCTCGACCTCGCCCTGGCCGCCACCTATGCCGACCGGAACCTGCGCGTCGGCACCTTTTCTCTGAAGAGCCCTCCGGTGGAAGCATCGGCCGAAGGAATGTTCCGATTCGCGCCTTTGGCCGACGAGCACGCCGTAACAGGCGCCGGAAGGGCCAGCCTTCGAGTTTCCCTCGCCCGGCTTGCGGAGATGATACCCAGGGCACTCGGCCTGCGGGAGGACGTCATCGTCCAGGCAGGTTCTCTAACGGCCGCTCTTGAATCAGAGTGCAGCAGGAACGCAGCCGCTCTTCGTGTTGACGCCGGTGTGACAGGCTTGCGGGGCGTGTGCGGAGGCCGACCCATCTCTTTCTCCCCCGTCACGCTCGCAGCCGACCTCGAACGTGACGATCGGGGCGTCAACGTGAAGGGTATCCAGCTGGACACCATTTTCGGATTCGTCAAGGGGCGCGGACGCGTCGAAGCGTTCTCCCTCGATGCGCACGTTGATCTGGCGAGCGCAACCGAGGAAGTCGGCCGATTCGGCGACCTCGGAGGCCGGTCGGCTAAGGGAACCGTGGACGCTCACCTTGAGACGCGCGGAGATTTCGACAGCGGCCTGGCCGTCACGGGGAGCGCTGCTCTGGCGGACGTGTGCATCTATCCAGCCGAGGACCGCTGCTGGCGAGAGCCTCGCGCCGATCTGACGCTGGCCGCCCGGGTGGCTTTCAACGACGAACGGCGCGCAGAGAATATCTCGGTTGAGGACCTGTCCCTCGCGGCTTCGGGCGGCACGCTCAAAGTTACCGGCGGCGCAAAGCGCTCGGCCGGGGCCTGGAACGTCACGGCCAGCGTCCAGGGCGACGGCGACGTCGCCGTGTTGGTGAAACAGGTCACCGACTGTCTCGGGCGGCCGGCAATCAACCTCGCGGGCCGCTGGCGCCTCGACGCCGGCGTCGAAGTCCCCCCCAGCCGGCCGTTTGCCCTTCACCTGGCCAGCGGCGCGAAGAACCTTGTTTTTCAGACCGGGGAAGACGAAACGATGGCCGGCCTTCAGAACGTCCGCGCGCAGGACGTCACCCTTACAGCCAACCTCAGCGGTCCGCCGCCCTCAGCCGACGCCGAGACCGGCTTTCTGTCCGGCCTTGTGGGCGACGGGTCCCTCGGGGTCGGGCGCATTGACTGCGACGGTGTCCGCGGGGATGAAGGGGTCATCCGATGGAAACTGGCCGATGGGCAGGTAAATCTGACGCCCGATTCCGACCACCCCTCCGGTCTGAAAGTGAGCGAGGGTCTGGTCCGGCTCGACGGCTGCGTGGATTTGAGGACCGATCCGCCCCGCTGGCGGCTCGATGAGCCTCTCCGGCTGGCCGACGGCATCCGGCTGCACAGCAGACTCGCCAAGGAATTTCTCCGCCACATCAGCCCCCTCGTCGGGTTCACGGTCAACCCGGAAGGGGTCCTGTTTGTCACCCTCGAAGAGGCGGATATTCCTCTGGGTTCAAAGATTAAGGAAGAAGGCCGCGTGCGCGGCGAATTTCGGGTGGAGGATTTTCGGGCCGAACTGGCCGAGCCTCTCGCCACGGCCGTCCGACTGGCGGGCCTTAACCCGACCACAAAACAACGCCCCTTCGGCCCCGTCCCCATCGACCTGCGCGACGGCCTGTTCTATCTCCACGATTCAAACGTCGAACTTGTCGAGGGCGTCCGGCTCCAGGCCAAGGGAACCGTCGGGCTGGACGGCCGGTTGGACATCACCCTCGGCCTGCCGCTTACCCGGAACCTGCTTCGGCGGGTCGGCATCCAGGTAAAGCAAGAGCAACTTCTCGTGGACCAGGCGCTCACGATTCCCATGACCGGCACGCTCGATAAACCCGTCGTTGACCCGAAGGCCCTTCTCCGGCACGCCCTGGACCTCGGGCTCAGGATTATCCTGCGCGGCCTGAAGGACGGCGAGAGCCTGTTGGAAGGCATCGAGAAATTATTGAAGAAGCCTGCGGAAAAATCTCAGGACGAAGGCCCATTTTAAGCCCCCGCACGATTTGACTTTCGCGCCGCGCGCTTTATACTTTCAGTGGAAGGCTCAACGAAAGCCCTCGCGAATAGATTCAGATGCTCGGCGGGCGGCGTGGTCGGTGACCGTCCGGCTGGGAGGTGGTCACAGAACCGTTCCGGACCGCCGAAAAAAGCGAGCGAGGCGCGAGCCTTCCTTTTTTTGCGCCCCGCTCTCTCCGTAAACGACTGCGCGTGAACGGCTTGATCATGACGGCACCCCCTGCCCTACCTTTCCTTTGCCTCTGAGGAGCGCGCGAAGGTTTTACCTCATGGGTTCTCGACGAGCGGATCGGTCAAGCCGGCCTCGCGGAAGGCTTCCTCTCGTCGGCGGCAACTGGCGCAATGGCGGCAGGGCGCCGCTTCGCTTCGATAGCACGACCAGGTCAACGCGAACGGGGCGCCGAGTTCGGCGCCGAGGCGAACGACCTCTGCCTTGGTCATTCGGATAAGCGGCGTCTCAAGCGTAATGTGCGTGTCGGGTCGCGTCCCCAGGTCAATCAGCCGATTGGCCGCCTCGTAAAAAGAAGGCCGGCAGTCGGGATAGCCCGGGGCATCCTGCTCGACCGCGCCGACAACAACGGCCTGCGCGCCGATCGTTTCCGCCCAGGCCGCGGCAATCGCCAGGAGGTTCGCGTTCCGGAACGGCACGTAGGTGCTCGGAATCGATCCAGGCACGTCGTCTTCGGGCACAACGAGCGCCGGGTCCGTCAGGCTGCTTCCGCCGATGCGCCCGAGGTACGAGGCATCCACGATGAGCGACTCGTCGTCGGCAAAGTGCGCGACGAGACGATTGAAGCATTCGAGTTCCTTGGCCTCTGTGCGCTGACCGTAGTTGACATGGAGCATCGCGAGGCGATAGCGCTGCCTCGCCCATGCCGTCGCCACGCACGAGTCCACACCGCCGCTGGCGAGCACCACGGCTAACGGTTTCGCGTCGGCCATTTGTTCAACCTTGCACGGATGCGCGCCATGTAAAGTCGGCGGCTGACGGTGTGCTCACGGGCGCAGGAGCACCTTGATGGCGTCGGGTCGGGCGGCGGCCTCGAACGCCTGCGGCGACTCGTCGAGCGGAAACGTCGCCGTGATAAGCGGCTCGACCTGAATCTCGCCGCGCGCCAGCATCGCCACCGCTTCGTCCATCGGACCGCATCGCGACCCGATGATTGTCACCTCGTTAACCACGGCGGGCGCAAGGTTCGGCCCTGCCGTATCCGCCACTGTGCTCTTGAGGACAATCGCCCCGCGCGGCCGCACAAACTCCAGGGCCATCGCCAGCCCGTCCGGCATCCCCGTGCACTCAACGACGATGCGCGTATCATGGCCGGGCCGCGCCTCCTTACAATGGATGGCGGCGATTCCGAGCCGCTCCAAAATGGCCAGTTTCGCAGGCGACTTGCCGATGACCCTGGGCCGGAGATTCCACGCGCGCAGCACCTGTGCCACCAGTTGGCCCAGCCGCCCGTCGCCCAGGACGACCACCTCTTCGCCCGGCTCGAAGTCAACCTGCCGCCCGATCTGAATCGCCGCCGCCAGCGGCTCGGCAAAAACGGCCTGCTCGTCCGAGACGCCGTCGGGAACCGCCCGCAAGTTCGCTTCCGGCAGGAGGAGGCGCTCGGCAAACGCGCCGTCTCGGCCCTGAATGCCCGGGACCGTTCGATTCCGGCAGTGCGTCGGGAGACCTGCGTGGCACATGTCGCAGCGGCCGCAGACGCAATTGATTTCGCCGACGACCCGGCGGTCCTCGTGCTTCCCGCCCAGCGCCGTGCCGACGAACTCGTGGCCCAGGACGCCGGTGAAGTGCATGTAGCCTTTGACGATTTCGAGGTCTGTGCGGCAAACGCCTGCCAGGCGGACATGAACGGCAACCTCGCCCGCCGCCGGGTTCGGATCGGGGTAATCCGGGTCAATGCGAACGGCCTTGCCGTCAAAAACACAGGCTTTCATAAACCGTTCCCCGGCGGGGCGCGAAAGGGCCACCTATTCGAGTTCGGCCTTCTGAACGTCTTCGGCGAACAGGTTCCTGAAGAACTGGCCGAAGGTCTTGGTCAGCACCGGCCGCTGATTCTTTCCCTTCGGGGCGCGAGGCGGCCGCCCGTGCCGCGCGAACGGATCCTCGGCCGAGGCGAAAAACGCTTTCCAGGAAGCCGGCTCCCGCGGGAGGTCCTGGCCCGTCGCGTAGCGCAGGCTTTCCCAGCACTTGTGAGCCTGGGCGACATTGGAATCCTCGAGGCCCGCGATCAGCGCCTCGGCCGCCGCCCGGTCCTTGAAATGGCGCAGCGCGCCGGCGGCCGCAATCCGAACGTCCGTGTCCGCCTCGTTCCGCATGGCCTCGACGAGCGCCGGCAGCCCTTCGGGCGCCCCCTTGCGCCCCAGAGCCGTTGCCGCATCCGACCGCACATACGCGCTCGGGTCGGCTCGCAGGACCTCAACGAGCGTGTCCACGACGCCTTCCCCTTCGACGCGGCCGAGAGCCCTGGCCGCTCCCGCTCGCACCATGGCGTCGGGGTCGGTGCGCGCCACGACGCACAGGAGCCGCACCAGCGCCGGCGCGCTTTCGACCTTGTTACTCGAGGCGATGGCCAGGACGGCCTCGCGCCGCACGTCGGCGTCTTCGCTTTCCAACTGGACGACGCGGGCGCCGAGCGAGACCGGCATGATGGTCTCCGCCACCCATCGCAACGGGTTTTTGCCCGCACAACCGGCGGCGAGGATCGCGGCAAAGGCTGCGATATAGACTGCCTTACGGGTCATCACATCCGCTCCCCACAACGGGCGCCTCGGAGTCGCCGAAGAAGACCTCCGCGGAAACCAGCGTGACCGAATCGATCGGCTCGCCCAGGAAACGGGCCCCGACCTCGCGAAAGCGCTGCGGATGGTCGCTCACAAAACATCGAACGCCGCCCGCGCCGTCCGGCGCCAAGAGGTCCGCCCGAGCCAGTTCCGCGGCGACCTCCTCGGCCACCACCTCGGCCGAATCAATCAGCGCGACGCCCGGCCCGAAGACCTCGGCGATCCCCTGCTTCAGCAGGGGATAATGCGTGCACCCAAGCACCACAGACCCGACGCCCGCCTCGCGCAGCGGCTCAAGATATTCCGCCAGAACGGCGCGGACAATCGGGTCGCCGGCGGACCGGCCTTCCTCGACGAGCGGCACGAGAAGCGGACAGGCCTTCTCCACCAACTGGGCGGTGGGCAGGAGACGCTCGATGGCCTTTCGGTAGGCCCCGCTGGCCACGGTCGCCTCCGTTCCGATGATGCCGATTGGCCGGCCGTTCCAGCCCGCGGCTGCGGCGCGCGCCCCCGGCTCTATCACGCCGTACATCGGCCGACTGAACCGACTCCGCAGGGCGGGCAGCGCCGCCGCGCTCGCCGTGTTGCACGCCACCACGATGAACTTCGGGTCATGGCGGCAAAGGAACTCGCAATCCTCGACAGCGAACTGCGTCACAGTCTGGCGGCTCTTGATGCCGTATGGCACGCGGGCCGTGTCGCCGAAATAGACGACAGATTCGGCGGGGAGCCGGCGGCGGATCGCCCGGACCACCGTCAGGCCCCCCAGCCCGGAGTCGAAAATTCCAATAGGTCGCCTCATGCCCGCGGCCCCTTGCAGCCGATATAAATCCGGCGGTTACTCTGCGGCGGCTATCATAAGCGGCAACGGGCGTAAATCAAGCGCCGGGCGCCCCCGACGGTTCAGGAAAGGCCACTCGCCGAAATCCCAGCCGCTGCTTCGCTTGACACGCAGCGCAACTCGGGCCTATACTATTGGCCTTCTTGACAGGGACTGGACGCTTCTAGAGGAGAAGGAAAGCGAGCGAATGCGGGCAAGAGAACGTCACCAATTCGAGAAGGTGCTCCTGGAGAAGCGGCGTCTCCTCGCCGGAGACGTCAACGGACTGGAGCAGGTGGCCCTCCGCAAGAACCGGCACGACGCCGCAGGGGACCTCTGCAAGATGCCGGAAGACATGGCCGACATCGGCTCCGACAACTACGAGCAGGAGTTTACGCTCGGCCTGATCGAAACGGAAGAGGCGACCCTTCGCGAAATCGACGAAGCCATCCAGCGCATCGAGAAGAAGCAATATGGCACGTGCGTCGCGTGCAACTGCCCGATTCCAACGGCCCGCCTCAAGGCCAAGCCGCACGCCAAATACTGCATCAAATGCAAACGCCAGCAAGAACAGGGCACGCTCTAGCCGACCGCGCCGGCCATTTGCGCCTCTGGTTGACCGTCGCGACAGGCGTGCTGCTGGACCTCGGCACCAAGTATCTCGCCTGGCGCCGTCTCGGCGCGCCGCTCGAACCGAATGCGCTCGGCCGGGCATACGAACTGATTCCCGGCTGGATCCGCCTGGTCACAAGTCGAAACCCCGGCATCGTGTTCGGCCTCAACATCGCCGACCACCTGCCGCTCGGCCCCATCGGCGGACAGGCCGTGACCGTTCTGCTCACCCTCGTCACCTGTATCCTGATTCTCTACGTGTTCGTCAGGACGCCTGCCGGACATCGGTGGACGCACATCTGGTGCGGCCTGGTGCTGGCCGGGGCGCTCGGAAACCTTTACGACCGGCTTCTGTTCGGGTATGTGCGTGACTTTATTCATATTACGCGCTGCGTGAACCTTTTCGGCCGGACGTTCGCCTGGCCCTACGTTTTCAACCTGGCGGACGTGTATCTGGTGGCGGGGATTGCGGCGGTGGCGCTCGTTTACCTGTTTGGACCCGACGAGAGGAAATCAAAGCCCAAGGGCGAAACGGCCCGCCGGGAGCGACAACATGGCTCAGCCCGACCGTGATGAGCATTGGATACGCCGGGCGCTCGACCTGGCGGCGGCCGGGCTCGGCCGGGTCGCGCCGAACCCGATGGTCGGCGCCGTGCTTGTCCAGGGCGATAAGGTCATCAGCGAGGGGTACCATACCCGCTTCGGCGGGCCGCACGCCGAAGTCGTAGCGATCGAGCAGGCCGGCCCCCGGGCCCGCGGGGCGGAACTGTTCGTCTCCCTCGAGCCCTGCTGCCACCACGGCAAGACGCCGCCGTGCACGGAGGCGATTCTGGCGGCCGGCGTTCGGCGCGTCGTCGTCGCCGTCACGGACCCGTTTCCCGAGGTGGCGGGCCGCGGGCTGGCGGTTCTTAAAGAGGCGGGCGTGGAGGTCCGCGCGGGCGTTCTAGAGGCAGAGGCCCGCCGCCTCAACGCCGCCTACTTCAAGCGCCAGGCGACCGGCCTGCCGCTCATCATTGCCAAGTGGGCGATGACGCTGGACGGGCGAATGGCCGACGCCGCGGGCGATCCCGACGTACATCGGGACTGGATCTCCTCCGAGGAAAGCCGCCGACGGGTGCACGAAGTTCGACGCATCGTTGATGGGGTTCTGGTCGGGGCGCGAACGGTTGAAGTGGACCGGCCTCGGCTCACCGTTCGCCACGTCGAGCCGCTGACCGAGCGCGGGCAGCCGACGCGAATCGTGCTGGATAGCACGCTGGGGACCGACCCCAAGCGCGAACCGGCGGCAAGCGCCGGCGACGTTCCCGTCCTCATCTACACGACGGCCGAAGCGCTGGAGGCCAAAGGGGACCGCGCAGCGGCTCTTCGGGAGGCCGGATGTGAACCGGTTGCCGTACCCGCAGGCCCGGGCGGCGTTTCGCTCGAGGCGGTCTTACGCGACCTGGGCCGGCGCGGCATGTCGCGCGTCCTGGTCGAGGGCGGGGCTCGCATCTTCGGTTCCTTCTTTGCCGCCGGCCTTGTGGACCGGGTTATGGTTTTCGTGAGCCCGAAGGTCCTCGGCGGCGCGGGGGCGCTTGGACCGGTCACGGGGCCGGATGCGCGGACGCTTGCCGAGACGATTCAGGTCAAGGACTTCGCGGCATCTCGGGTGGGGCCGGACCTTCTGATTGAAGGGCGCCTGGGGGAGTTTTGAGCGGCGCCGCTTTACCATTCTCTGTCGCGGCGCCAGAGTTCCAGGAGGTGTTTCGCGCGGTCCGCTTCGCTCATGCTCATCAAAAGCGCCTGGTCTTGGGGGCTAAGACGGCCGATGAAGTCGCGCACCCGCTTGGCGCGGTCCCGAAGAAACGCCCGTCGGGCCTCGGTCTCTTTCCGGAAAGATTGATACTGCTCGATGATTCGGTCCCGGTCGGCGGGCTCCCTCCCCGTCAGTTGCCAATATTTCGCCACAAACCAGCGCCGTTCCTCCTCCGATATCGACGCCCATCGCAGGACGTTGTCCCGGACTTCGCGCGGGTCGAGGTTCAGGCGCTCCGACAGACCGAGCAGGACGGGCCCGGCGGTGGCGTCGGATTCGTGTGACGCCGGGTTGAGGGCCTCCGGCTTCGCATTGTGAAGCGATACGCCGCCCACCAGCACCTCCGGCGCCAGAACGCCTGCCACGACGCCGCACACCAGCGACGTGCCCAAGCAGACGGCCATCAGGCGCATTCGGCGGCGCCGGCGCTGAAGCAGCAGGAGTTGTGCTCGCCGGTCATTCACCGCTCAGAATCCCTCCCGCCTGGCCGGACTCCGAAGCCAGACGTTCCATCACCCCGACAAGGGCTATTTCATCCAACAGCGCCTCGTCCTCCAGGAACGAGAGGCTGCGACAGGCTTCGCGCTCAATGGGACTGGTCGGCTCAGCCGGCAAACCCGTCCAGGCGGCCAGGACCAGACCAACGAGGAGGCCGGCCGCCATCCCCGCCGTTGCCGCCACGACCCCCCGAAATCGGCGGCGCGACCGCAGCCGCTCTTCCAGACGCTCCAGTTCCTTTTCCTCAACGAGCCGCGCCATCATGCGCGAGGTGAACCCGGACCGCACCGGCGGGGCCTTCGCGGTATCCAACACCTCCCAGGTTGCCTCCAGAAGGCGGAAATGGGCGTTGCACGACTCACACTGTTTCAGGTGCCGCCGCACCGCTGCCGCCGTGGACGGCTTCAACTCACCGTCCAAATAGGCCGACAGGACGCTCCTGACCCACACGCACACAGGCGACGACATGGCAAAGCCCTCTCAAAGCACTGGCTTCATAAGGTATAACCCTGGCGGGAGAAGGCGGTTCCGGAAAAAACCGGTGAAAAGTGGCCGGGGAAAACGGCTACTGAGTAAAGTATTTCTAATGTCCGCGGTTTGGAAAGGGGACCGGTAATCCCGTGGTGCGGACAAAGGAGCGCAGGAGACGCTGGTCGTGACGAAGGCCGCGCCCCGCCCTATGGAGCGCCGCCGGCGGGCGTTTGGTGCGCACACACATTGCGCATGGCCGATATGTTGGCGGGCGATTTGGGGTGGAATTTGGGCGGAATCGGGCGGTTTTGGAGGCCGAATCGGGCTTGGCGCTAGCGCCAAGGGGGTTCAGGGGCCAGAACGTTAAGATAGGTAAGGCCGAATCGGGCGCTTTTTTCGACTTTTTTCCCATTTTTGGTCGGAATTGGACCCGAATTGGTGCTTTTGGACCCCCTTTTTGGCCCTGTCACATTGGCACTCCTCCATGCGTCCGCGGGCGCGTTTCGCCCTTTCCCATTGGCCCTGCTCCATGCCTCCGCCGGTCCCGGACTGCCAAAATGGCAGCGGGGTAGCGCGTGCCTGAGTGCCTGAGGGAAAGGACATTTATGATTGGAGCCCGCCTACGGCGGGTAAAATTGCGGCCCGCCTTCGTCCCGGCGCGCCGGGGTCGAGGGGCCGCGTTCAAGCGTGTCGCCCGGAGGAGCGGCTCACGCCGACGTTGCCTTGACGCGATCTTCCTGGGACATTGCGGCCAGATTCTCGACCTGCTTGGCGTCCAAGCCCAGGCCCTTGGCGACGCGCCGGCCGTAATCGGGGTCGGCCTTGAAAAACAGGGCCGTCTGGCGGAGTTGGATGCGCTTTTGCGCATTGCCCAAGTGGGCGACAATGTTGCCGACCAGGTGCTCACGATCCGTGTCGGTCATAACGCGTCGGTAGAGTTCGCCGGGCTGGAAAAAGTCGTCGTCGGTCAGTTCCTGGGGATGCCGTGCGGCCTGGCCCTCCAGGTCGATGGGCGGCTCGGCGAAGGCGGGGTCGGGCGCCGGGCCACCCATGGAGTTGGGCCAGTAGTTCGGCCCGCCGCCATTCTCGTCCAGCCGCATGGACCCGTCGCGCTGGTAGTTGTCGGCCTTGCACGCTTTGGGGGCGTTGATGGGCAGGAGTTGGTAGTTCGGCCCCAGGCGGTGGAGGTGGGCGTCGTGGTAGGAGATGACGCGGGCCTGGAGCATCTTGTCGGGCGACGCCGCGATGCCGGGCACGAAGTTCCCCGGGCTGAAGGCCGCCTGCTCGACCTCGGCGAAGTAGTTGGCGGGGTTGCGGTTGAGCGTCATCCGGCCGATCTCGATGAGCGGGTAGTCCTTGTGCGGCCAGACCTTTGTGATGTCCAAGATGTTCCAGCGGTAGGTTTTGGCGTCCCTGGCGGGCATGATCTGGACGCAGACGCGCCAGGCGGG